>VFQR01000377.1_pt1 | contig 69260 bp, 45 predicted proteins | sample 3512321 | NCBI WGS metagenome assembly VFQR01 (sample SAMN10412374, study PRJNA504923) | tailings metagenome | isolation source: Relicate 3 Philex TSF1 revegetated site | place: Philippines: Tuba, Benguet | collected 2017-08-29 | reverse complement strand
CAAATCATTCGAATCTTCGACATTTCTAGAAATGTCGAAGATTCGAATGATTTGAGCATTTGGTTTTTTTGTCTTTGCGATCTAGTCGACAAATTCATTGACACGGTTTGAATTTTTTGTTAACATGTAAAAAATGACGAACAAATAAAGTTTTCATCGACAATATGAAAATAAAATAGCATCTTTTTTCAGAGACGTTCTTAGTTCAGTTGGTAGAACGCAGGTTTCCAAAACCTGATGTCGTGGGTTCAAGTCCTACAGAGCGTGTTTATACGAACCGTATAAGAGACAAATATCTCTGATATCCTTTGATCTATCATGGGCTCAATCTTTTTATCAAAAAATACATTTTTTGATAAAAAGAGAAAAAATATTTTATGATAGATAAAATAGCACACAAATCGTTAATATTATCGTTACTGAGTAACGAAGGAGTCAATCATGGCTGGTAAACCAGTAGAACGTCCTTTTTCGGATATTTTAACTAGTATCAGATATTGGGTTATTCACAGCATCACGATTCCTGCTTTATTTATTGCAGGTTGGCTTTTTGTAAGTACAGGTTTAGCGTATGACGTATTCGGAAGTCCTAGACCTAACGAATACTTTACAGAAGATCGTCAAGATGCTCCTCTGATTACAGATCGTTTCAATGCATTAGAACAAGTTAAAAAATTATCTCAACAATAATAGATTCATGGAATCATGCAAGCGTTTTAAACTCATTTAAAAAATAATCTATTAAATAGTTTCGAACGAAATTTCGTTCGAAACTATTTATATTTAATAGAATTTATAAAAATCTCGATCGAACGAACGATTTTTAATGAATTTATAGTTATATGAAAGTATTCTGTTTTTATTTAAGTGATTTTTATTGAAAAAGCGTTATGCGATTGTCTTTATTTTTTAATGTGCCAGAACGTTACACTTTAAAATCGTCGCGCTTTGCTAAAAATCATTTATTTTTAAAAAATAGCGGAGCGCGAATTTTTTAAAATAAATCTGTGATCAAGAACTAGATTAAAAAACCAAAGGCAAAGAGAAACAAAATTAAAGATTTTAAAAAATCGCTTTATCTATAAAAAATAACTTTTATTCTATAATATGTAAGTTTTAGCTCATGATATTTATTGTTGATTTAATTTCATATTCGAAATCAAAAATTTCATTCGAAAAATATATTTTGATTTCGAATCGAAACAACGAAAATCATTTTAAATGTTCTATCGCGGGACAGATTTTTCGGGTTTTAGAAATTGAAAATCAAACAGGTTTTTTTGGTATAAGTAAAAACGAAAATCAGGAAATCTGATGTTCACTACTATGTTCTGGTGACAAGAGCCTCTTATGGGTTTTGCTTATAAAAACAAAAGTGTTGCAGAGCAACACAACGCAACGGCAATGAATTTTCAAACATATTAAATAAAATTAAGGACATAATCTCGTATATGAATCCATCAAATCAAAAAATCGAAATCATGGCAAGAGCTGTGGGTAGACGTAAAGAAGCTGTCGCTCAAGTGCTATTGACTCCTGGAAATGGAGAATTTATTATCAATAATAAACCAGCTCAAGTTTATCTACATAATAACTCTTGTTCGATTCTATCTATTAAAGCGCCTTTCGAAGTCTTAAAAAATACTACCTCGCATTTAGAAGGCCACGCATTTGATATTGATTCGATAAATACAATCGTAAAAGTAGAAGGGGGCGGTTTAGTCGGACAAGCGGAAGCAATCAAGTTAGCTGTAGCTAGAGCTGTTTGTCAAATTGATATTTCCCCAGAAATATCTACTAGAAAATCATTAAAAGATAAAGGTTATTTAACGCAAGATTCACGAGTAAAAGAACGTAGAAAATATGGGTTAAAAAAAGCTCGAAAAGCTTCTCAATATCATAAACGTTAATATGTCGATGAGACATAGAATCTATGTATATATCCGATACTTAGTTTTTATGATTCGTGTTATCTGTATTAGGCACCTCATGACGAACAAGGTGCCTAAAATCTTTCATGTTGTTTTTGAATCTATGCATGACATATATGTTTAATTCGTTATTTTGGTTTCTTGGACTCATGATTTTTTAGTCCTCGGTTTTATTTTATAATCTTGAATGTTTTCAAAAAACAAAAAGAGATTTGTTTTTTGAACGTATGATAAACTCTCGTGCGCTCTGAGCATAGAAAATAAAGCACATAGAATGCAGTTTTCATGTTATATCGAAAAGTTTTATATGCTTAATAAATTTCCCGAAAAACTCAGTTTTTTGTTTTATTTATATTTTTTAAAAGCTTGACTACTCTATTAATTAAGAATTTGATAATAGGCCGAACAACACATTAAATATAATAAATCTACTAATGTTGTACGCGAGTTTTGTTCATTTACTATATAGTTCATGCGACTGCTTATAGTATCCGTTTTATGAAAAATGATACCTAAAAAATTCAGTCGAAAAACGAAATGTGCTTATATTTATTGGTAGTTTATGATATAAAAATATTATGATTATCATTTCTCATTTTGAAAATATAATATATAATTTACATGAAATATATTTTGAAATCAGAGTTTCCACGTATTTTTGATAGGAGATACGCCTGATTTCAAACCATCAAATATACTTTAGATTTTCGATATCTTAAGGTATCGCGCTTTTTTTCGAAAAAATAGCAAAAAATTGTTTTTTAAAAATCATTTCAAAATCTAGTTAAACATCGAAGATGTTCTTTTTTCAAAATCAGTTAAAATGCATTTTTCGAATCAAATGAACTCCGCTATTTTTCGAGACAAAAATTAACAATCATTAACGAAATTTATCGCGCTCCGCTATTTTTTTATCTGAAAGGAGACAACTATTATTTAGTAAATATTTTTGGTTCTGAGACACGTGGTAGTGTTAGATGAATGAACGATTTAAATTTTCTGTCGCTCGCGAGTTTTTGAACAAAAAACAAACAATAAAAACAGAATAAAATCAAACTGAAAAGTACGCGTACTGTTTTCTAAAAGCAAGAAAAAAGTGGCTCGAACTGAAAATTAAGTGTATACACTTTAAATTTAGATCAAAAACTAAGACTAAATACATCAAAACATATGAGCAATGAAAATTTCATTCGTCGTTATATTATTATAGGTGAAAGACGATTTAGCAATTATTGGTGGGCTTCTGTCATTTTAGGCGGCGCGATTGGATTTTTAGCTACAGGCATTTCTAGTTATATGAATTCTTCTTTTTTTTTAAACATCATGCAAAAAGCATTTAACCCTGGTGACACTATTACTTTTTTCCCTCAAGGTTTATTAATGTGTTTTTATGGAAGTTTAGGTTTATTGCTGAGTATTTATTGGTGGTTATTGATTTTTTGGAATGTAGGCGGTGGTTTCAATGAATTTAATAAAAAAGAAGGTTTCATTCGAATTTTTAGATGGGGTTATCCAGGTAAAAATCGTAAAATTGATTTATACTATACTTTAAAAGATGTAGAAGCTATTCGCGTAGAATTTAAGCAAGGTTTAGATTCTCAACGAACTATTTATATAAAACTAAAAGGAAAACGCGAAATTCCGTTGACAGGGATCGGCCAACCATTAACCATAAAAGAAATCGAAAAACAAGCTTCTGAATTAGCTAATTTCTTACAGGTGTCCTTAGAAGGACTTTAATAAAACACCAAATCATTTGCCTACGATCTTCGGTTTTATCATCAGTTTTTTGTTTTCGGCTTTCGATCGTCATCGCGCTTCGCTAAAAAAAATGCGTTTTTTAAACAGAATGTAACAATTTCGTTCAAAAAATGCTTTTTTAAAAATCATTTCAAAATCATTTAAACATCTTCGATGTTTAACTAGATTTTATTCAAAAAATGTATTTTTTGAAACAACTAGATTTTTAACGAGCAAAGGAGCTTCATACTTTCCTTCATTTTTCTCCTTTAATTCTTCACCCCCATGCTTCGTCCTTCATAGTTCGCCTCTCAGACTTCTTTTGCATTGCGTTGCTCTATTGCGTTGCTCTGCTGTTGTTTTTACTGCGTAAAAATAACAGCAAACCCTCATACTTCGGGATAAGGAGGATAAGGAGGATAAAGAGGATAAAAAAGCTAGAAAAGAATTGCCACCGCATTGAAAGAAGATATGAACTGAAGGATTGGGCTCGTTATAAACTTCATCTCTTTGCTGCTCTCCTGACTTTTTATACTTTATTTATACTTTATGGTCATTAGGGTGGTAAGGATCTAAACTCAAGGGACGCCCAAGGTTAAATAGATAAAAAATAGAATAATTTGAATCAAATAGATCATTAATTTTCTGAGGTGCTGTGCATCATAGATTAATTACAAAATAGATTGCATATGGATATATGTATTTCGTATGAACAAAATCATCTAATTCAATATTTTAAATAGATTTCCCGAATTTTATACAAAACATATGCCTCGTTCTCAAAGAAATGACAATTTTATCGATAAAACTTTTACAGTTATCGCAGATATTTTGTTAAAAGTTTTACCTACTTCGCAACGTGAAAAACAAGCTTTTACTTATTATCGTGACGGAATGTCCGCACAAGCGGAAGGAGAATATGCAGAAGCACTACAAAATTATTATGAAGCCATGCGTTTAGAAGTAGACGCTTATGACAGAAGTTACATTCTTTATAATATTGGACTCATACACACCAGTAATGGAGAACATGGTCGAGCACTCGAATATTATTATCAAGCGTTAGAAAGAAATCCATCATTACCTAGTGCTTTGAACAATATTGCTGTGATTTACCATTATCGAGGTGAACAAGCCATTGAAAATGGTCAGTCAGAAATCTCTCAAATTTTATTCGAAAAAGCTGCTGATTATTGGAAAGAGGCTATTCGGTTAGCTCCAACTAATTACATCGAAGCACAAAATTGGTTAAAAATGACAAAAAGATAAAAAATAGATTTTCTAAACATAAAAAAAATTATTCTAGAATCTTCTCTATCTTTATTTCTTTTAGCTATATTGCGTTTCTAGAGATATAGAAACGCAATATAGCTATTTAGTGTTGAAAAAAACTATATGAAAACATGTTATTTCACGGCGCTTAGGATGTTTTTATCCTTGGCGTTGTTTATGTTTTGGATTAGAGCAAATGACCATAACCGTTCCTTTTCGACGAATCACACGACATTTATCACAAATTTTTTTAACAGAAGAACGAACTTTCATGTGGATGAATTTAATTATTTATCATGACGAAAACATTTGACGCTTTTTTAATATGAACAAATTTGATTTTGTTATTTTGTTCTTTTTCAAAATCTTCGATTTTTGAAATTCGCTTCGCTAAAAATCATAAAGTAAAAACCAGATTTCACTTCGAAGTAAAAAATTTCGAAAGAAAAAACTTTCATTGTTGGGAATTAGGTACATATAGAAACTAAATTCTCAATTTTTAGCGGAGTTGTTTCAAAAAATACATTTTTTGAATAAAATCATTTAGCGAAGCGATTTTAAAAAAAGAATTTTTTTAATATGAAGCACATTTAAAAATCAAAATAAGAGACAGACTGACATTAAACTAAAAAGAAATCTAATGCTTCTTTATTTTCTGTTTGTGCTTGATTAGCACCGAAAGTATTAAATAAATCTTTTTGTTCATTTTTGGATGTGTCTGCAGCATTTAAATAGAAATCAGAAAGTAATGTGAACAATTCTTTATCTGCTAATTCTCGAGGTATGACCCCTTCTGGCTCTGTCAATAATTGATCTGCAATATTTAAATAAAAATCACAAATATAGTTTAACTGATTTTCAGATTCAGCCATTTCGAATAGGGTTTTTCCTTTCACTCGCGATATGCGAATATCTTCGATTAAAGGCAATACTTCTAAAACAGGCATTGGACAAGCTTCGACATATTTATCGATAAGATCACGTTTCGCTGTTCTATTTGCGATTAAACCGGCTAAACGCAGAGGATGAGTTCGGGCTTTTTCGCGCACAGACGCGGCAATACGGTTGGCAGCAAATAAAGCATCGAATCCATTATCAGTGACTATAATACAATAATCAGAATAATTTAGAGGAGCAGCGAAACCGCCACACACAACATCTCCTAAAACGTCGAATAAAATGATATCATACTCATAAAAAGCATTGAGTTCTTTTAATAATTTAACTGTTTCACCAACTACATAACCTCCACATCCAGCACCTGCGGGCGGTCCGCCCGCTTCGACGCAATCGACGCCTCCATAACCTTGATAAATGACATCTTCAGGCCACACATCTTCGTAGTGATAATCTTTTGCTTGTAATGTATCGATAATAGTTGGAATTAAAAACCCAGTTAAAGTGAATGTGCTATCATGTTTTGGATCACATCCAATTTGTAATACTTTTTTACCGCGAGTCGCTAAAGCAATTGAAATATTACAACTCGTAGTAGATTTACCGATGCCTCCTTTTCCATAAACTGATAATTTCATTTTTTAGATCCTCCGTGTAGAATTATTTATAAAAATTTAGCTATGACCGTTTTTTATTATATTTTATCAAAAAAAACAATCATAAGATAGCTCTGTGTTTTGTCATAAATTAAAAATTAACATATAGCTATATAGCTATTCTTTTTTAGCAAAGCGCTTTAAGCATCGAAGATGTTTAACCGAATCTAATTTACGACAAAAATAACTGCAATCGTTTAAATTAGACATAGATTTTTCGATTTTGCGATGTTTTATATGAACTAGATTCAGTCGATTCTTCATCTAATGCATAATATGTTTTTCAACAAAAAGATGGGACAAAAGTCTGACCCGCCTTATTCACGACTAAAATGAAACACGAAAATATAGTATAGTCACATAAACAATACTAAAATCTTATTTTAGTCTTTTTGAAATTCGCGCTTCGCTATTTTTCATGTTAAATGTTGATTTAGAACGAAAATTATAGTATAATAAATTTAATCAATCTATAACAAAATAAACGCCGGGGTAGCTCAGTGGTAGAGCAGAGGATTGAAAATCCTTGTGTCACCAGTTCAATCCTGGTTCTTGGCATTTTAGAAAAGAGAAAATATTTCTCGTATAGATCGTTTTCGGTTTTAAAAACCACATGAAATTTTTTAGGTTCGAGTAAGCGAGTCGTGCGTTTACTCGAACCTATTGGGATAGTAAGCATATTCTAAATCTTCGACATTCAAAAAATGCATTTTTTGAAACATATGGAAAATCTAGTTTTTTCGTATGTTTTTTGATATACGAGACAAATACATGTCGTTGAAACGAAATAAATATTCCTCTCTTTCACTGTAACATTTCGAAAGCACTACAAAAAGATGAAGAAAGCCCGCCTTTGATTGGGTCCGTTTATTACGGAAATGTGTGATACATTTTACGGGATATCGAACTATCTAGTTATTAAATAACAGCTTAAATAGTTCAGAGACAGTTTTATTTCTATTCTCATTATGGCTGTACCAAGTCTGACTCGATAAAATTGTTTATTCGACATTTTACTTAAGAAACTCGAGTAAATATAAAAATTTAGGATAGATACTCTTATTTTAAATGAATAAAAGGCTAAAAAATAAATAAACATTTTAAATAGAATTAGCTCTTTTGATTTACCATAATTTAAACTTTTCATTTGTTTGCAAATTTTTGATTTGCAAACGCATTGGACTCGACATATTTTGATTTGTTTTTGAAATCTTATTCGAAATCTGATTGTTTCGGTTGTTATAAATTTAGTTGTTGTTTATAAATCGGGTCGCGTTTTACTAAAAATCGCAGATTTTTAGCGCAGCGTTTTAAACATCTTCAATGTTTAACAAGATTTATAAAAGAAAAATAGCGGAGCGCGCATTTTTCGAGTAACAGCTTTCGTGTTTAATCAGATTTCGAAATTTATTTCGAACGCGCACTCGGTTCGATTTATCTGATTTAAAATTAAAATCATTTTAAATCAAATTATCAGTGCTGTAAATGTTGAAGATTCGATATCTTTTTTTTTATTTGCTAGAAAATTCGAAAAGCTCAAAAAACATCATAAAATAAATCACGTGAATAATTATTTTATGAACATAGAATTTTTCGTCATTAAAAAATAAAAGTAGAAATGAAAACATACGATCAAAAAAATTACTTTATTTTTGGGCATAAAGTAAATCTTCATCAAAACAGTTTTTTTAGAGTATTTTCTGAGCCTATTTTTTAAATCTATCTTAAAACGAGAAAATAAATTCACTATGTTGTTAAAAATTTATATTTTATATGATAGAAATTCTTTTGTTCGCACTCTGTTCATATCCTGAAATATGAAAAGAAATATAAAAGGTTCTCGGGTCGTCGAAAATCATAAATTTTCAAAACCGCAGCCTTTGATTTTTGGTTCTTTCGAAAAATGTCTTTTCGATAAACACGAGTTTTCTTTTCGATTCATACCCTTTTTATGCGGCGGCAACATCTTCTTTATCCTTTTTATCCTTTTTATCCTTTTTATCCCGAAGTATGAGGGACGAAATATGAGGGTATAAAAACAAAATGCTGTTGTTTTTACGCAGTAAAAACAAAGCAAAAGAAGAATCAGAGGTTCATACCTCGAAAGATGAGAATTTGCTTTTTTTAAATCATTTAAAAAAAGCAAAAGAAGTATGAGGATCGAAGTAGCGGGGGTGAAAGATGAAGGAATTGCCGTTGTATTGCTTATAAAAACAAAAGTGTTGCTTTTGCTTTTACGAAGTAAAAGCAAACGCAAAAGCAACGCATTTGTTTTTATAAAGCAAAACGCATGACAAGTATGAAGGGCTCTTGGTTTTTTAAAATTTGCGATTAAGGACTAGATTTTTGTTTCTTTCAAAAAATGCATTTTTTGAATAAAATTCATTTTTCGAAAAGAAGCGCGACGACTTTCGGGGGTAACTCGAACTAAAGACCAAAGGAAAGACCTGAAAGTTTGATGTCAACGACGGAAGACCGCAAATAAAAAATAAAAAAATAGCAACACAGTTAATTTTCAGGATTTTTTAAGAAACATCGTTATTCTTTTAATAACTCACTATAATCAATTTTACGTAATTTTTTGTTTTATTGTTTTTTATTATTTTTATATAAAAATAGACTCAGTTTGATCTGGTTATAAGTCATAGATAAAATAAATCATGAATCATTAACGTTCGAATATCTTACGTCGAGTTATTAAGTTATTTGTCTTTTTTAAAAGATGTTATTTAAAAGATGTTATGATTCTTCGCCCTTGATTTTTGGTTATAAATTTTAGATTTATAAAAAACATCGTCAATTTATAAATAAAAAATGCATTTTTTGAAAAAACCCTTCGTATTTAACTTTTCATACTTTTCCTCATACTTCTTTTGCTGTTGTTTTTACTGCGTAAAAACAAAGCAAAACGCATAAGAAGCACGAATGGTAAAAAATAAGAAAGGTAGAAAACGTAAATACGAGTTAAAAAGAGCACGAACGAAAGGAAAAACGGAAAAGCTCTTTTGACAATCGAATTCGAAATCTACTCACTCAAAATCATTTAAACATGGAAAATTTTAACTAGATTTTAAATACGATTTTGAATGAGACTGCGAATTAAGTTGCAAATACAATTTCGAAATAACATAACCTTATTTTTATTTTGATTTTATGATAATATAAAGATAGAGAAGAAAAATAAATTTATGGTAATCACATTGAAAATCTCAGAACTGTTCTTTTAATATTTCTATAAAAAATCGATTTTTTTCTTGTTATAAATCTGGTCCTTAATCTAGTTCAAAATCATTTAATCATCGAAGATGTTTAACTAAATTTTATTCAAAAAATATATTTTTTGAAACAACTAGATTTTCAAATCATTTGATTTAAAAAATGCGCGCTCCACTATTTTTTAGCGAAGCGCTTTTAAAAATCTTCGATTTTTAGCGAAGCGCGAACAACAAATGATTTTTAACCATGTTTAAATGATTTAAAAATCATTTCGAACGCGAAAAAACACGTATTATACATATAACAAAAAAAATCTCGTTGAGAACATATCAATAATAAAAACAGATATAAAAAAACTAAACTGAGAAACAAAAAATATGTGATATCGACTTTTATATATTAAAAGTCTGCAAAATAAAAATTTTTTAATTTTTCATACTAGACGGTCTAAAATTAAAAACATATGAGCAAAATAAATACGAAATAGATTTAATTTTATAGACTTATATTGTAGATCTAATAAGATTGATTTAGAGAGTTTATTCAGAAATCAGTTCTCTAATTTGATTTTTTGAGTGTTTTAACATTCTATATTTTTAATTCATTTATGACAAAAAAGACAATGAGTTTTGGTTCGTATAAAAATTTGATTTTTTCAACGTTATTTAGTCTCGTGATCGGTCTCGTAAGTATTTCTACGGCACAAGCTTATCCTATTTTCGCTCAACAAAATTACGAAAATCCTCGTGAAGCGACAGGACGAATCGTTTGTGCAAACTGTCACTTAGCTCAAAAACCAGTAGAATTAGAAGTTCCACAATCAGTATTACCAGATACGGTTTTTGAAGCAGTTGTTAAAATTCCTTATGACCAACAGGTTAAACAAGTTTTAGGGAACGGTAAAAAAGGCGATTTAAACGTGGGTATGGTTTTAATCTTACCAGAAGGATTTGAATTAGCTCCGACAGACCGAGTTCCAGAAGAAATTAAAAAGAAGGTTGGTAATTTATACTATCAATCTTACAGCCCGGAGAAAAAAAATATTTTAGTAGTAGGTCCAGTACCAGGCAAAAAATATAGCGAAATGGTGATTCCTATTTTATCTCCTGATCCAGCAGTTAATAAAAACGTATCGTATTTAAAATACCCAATTTACTTAGGTGGAAATAGAGGTCGAGGACAAGTCTATCCAGATGGATCTAAATCGAATAATACAATCTATAATTCACCAGCAGCTGGAAAAATAACGAACATCGAACCTGCAGAAAAAAAAGGAGGTTTTAAAATTACGATCGAAACAGCTAACGGAGATCAAATCGTTGAAAAAATTCCTCCTGGACCAGAGTTAGCAGTTAATGTAGGACAAACAGTTCAAGCTGACCAACCGTTAACGAACAATCCTAATGTGGGTGGATTCGGACAAAAAGACGTAGAAGTCGTTTTACAGAATCCTGCGCGTATTCAAGGATTATTAGCTTTCTTCGCAACTATTTTATTAGCTCAAACATTATTAGTTCTGAAGAAAAAACAATTCGAAAAAGTTCAACTAGCAGAAATGAATTTTTAACAAAGCGCGAACCATAAAATATCATTAGTGCATAGCTAAAATGAATTTTTCTTCCAAAGTCAGGGGGTCATTTCAAAAAAGTACTTAAAAGATGTATGAAAGACAAATTATAAAAATAGAATCATAAAATTTCATATAATAATCTTATGAAATTTTATATAATAATTTTTTTTTATTTAACCAAACACACGAAATTTTTTATTCGATAAGTTCGGGCGAAAGAAATGCAGGATTATTTAAATTTTATTCGTCTAGAATTCATTCGGTGTTTTCTTTTATAGATTTCTAGAGATGGATTCTGCGTCTCATCTTTCTTCGAAGAAAGATGAGACGCAGAATCCATCTAAAAATAACCGAAAAATTTGTAATTATAGGATTTAAAATTTAGCGGAGCGAATTTAAAAATCTTCGATTTTTAAAAAAGAAAATTTATATGAGTGAACATAGAAAAAGACAATCATAATTGAATAAACAATTTTATTCGCCGATATAATGGTGTATGATGGGTAAAAATCTTTCGTCTGTTTTTTTTCGTAGTTTTTAATAAACCCACCCAAAATTCGATTCAATCATAATTCATTATACGTCGAATAAATCGTAATTTAATGACTTTGTAAGGCTAAATTTTAACTTTATAAAGTATTAAAGCGTCGATAAAATAAATAAAAATACTTGATATATTAAAAACAGAAATATGAGAGATTTTTTTAGAAAAAAATCTATCAGAAGCTAGTTTATATTCAAAATCTAGTTCAAGATCTAGTCAAATATCTTTTAAAAGTCATTTGTTTTAAAAACTACATTTTTTAAATCAAATTTGGTCGTTTCGTGTTTATAAATTTGGTCCTTAATCTAGTTCAAAATCAAAGATTTTGAAATGATTAAGGACCAGATTTAAATGATTTTCAATTAAATTTATTATTTTCGTGTAAGGTCTTTTCAGCAAACAACAAAGGTGTTTTTTTAATAACTATTTTTTAAAACACAATATTTTTAAAATAGATTGTTTATAGTAACATATAAAAATTTCATTTATTAATATATTAGTTAATTAATATATTTTGAAATCTCTTTATTTTTCGCACTAATTAAAATCAATTCGATTTTTATTCGACATATAAATTTTCATCTAATTTATTTGGATCGAGCGCATGTTGTATTGCAACGATACGGGCATCTTTTTGTTTTTAAGGCATTTGAACATAGTTCGAGATCTGGTTAAACATTTAGTCAAACATGGTCCTTAATCTAGTTGTTTCAAAAAATATATTTTTTGAATAAATTCAAAATCTAGTTCAAAATCTAGTTCAAAATCTAGTTAAACATCGAAGATGTTTAAATGATTTTGAAATGATTTTTAACCATGTTTAAATGATTTTGAAATGATTTATAAATAACAAATCATTAAGCAGTGATTTTGAACCAGATGTTAAAATAATTTTATTCGCGCTTCGCTAAAAAATGTATTTTTTAAAACAAGTGATTTCATTCGAAAAATATATTTTTCGAAACAAAAGCATTTATTAGGAAACTAAGAAATCAAAGTTTCGAATAGAAGAATAAACGACCAAAAAAAAAGAGACGCCTAACAAAAACATCATATGCTTTTGTTGTCGATTCAATATGATTCTTTATAGAGAAAAAATTTAAGTCACGTGCATTCTTTACAAAATATAAGAAGGATTTTTTTAAATCATGTCAGTTACAAAAAAACCAGATTTAACAGACCCAGTATTAAAAGAAAAATTAGCTAAAGGTATGGGACATAACTATTATGGAGAACCAGCTTGGCCAAATGATTTATTATATATTTTCCCTGTAGTAATTTTCGGAACTTTCGCTTGTGTAATCGGATTAGCTGTATTAGAACCAGCAGCTATCGGAGAACCAGCTAACCCTTTTGCGACACCATTAGAAATTTTACCAGAGTGGTATTTCTATCCTGTGTTCCAATTATTACGTACAGTACCTAACAAATTATTAGGTGTTCTTTTAATGGCAGCTGTTCCTGCTGGTTTAATCACTGTGCCATTTATCGAGAATATTAATAAATTCCAAAATCCATTCCGTCGTCCAATCGCGACTACGATTTTTTTAGTTGGTACTTTAGTAGCTCTTTGGTTAGGTATTGGTGCAGCTTTACCAATCGATATTTCTCTTACTTTCGGACTATTTTAAAAACATCATAAACATTATTATGAAATAAAAGCTTTCATCGATTTTGTAAACTCACGTTATGTTTATTCGAAGTGAGTTTACAAAATCAATTTCTATTGTTAAAATAAATGAAAAAATGTTTTATTTATCTATAATTTTATGAATTGCAAACTAAAACAATACAAACGAGCATATTCTTCGGTTTATTGATTTTGTCAAAATATCCATCACGATATTATAGATTTCTGCGAAATATGCTAATTGATTCTGAATCACGATGTCAAAACTTAGCTTTTTCTATTGAAAATTTACGATTTTCAAATGACTTTCTATATGTTTTTAAAATCATATTCCAAATTTATTTAAACATTTAGTGTTTAATCTAGTTAAAAATTTGGTTCAAAAATATTTTTAAATTGGTTTTAGAACGAAAACGACAAAGAAAAAATTAAACGAAAAATGAAAAAACCAAATTTTCAGTTTTATTAATTATTTGTAAAAAAATGACTCAGGCTCTTTCACTTTTAGGTGTTTTGTTAAACGGTATTTTAGAATCAGATTCAATCAAAATCATTTATATCGCTTATCTGTATGACAATAAAACGAGTCTTCCCATAAATTTTGATGAGACACATGATAAAAAGTCAGTTTTTTATATAATAATATAATTAAACAGTCATTCATTTAATTTTGACGCCTATTTTAAAAATATATACGCATTTTTTCATGTGAAAAACATAAGTTTTGTGGAACACTAAAAATACAAGAGGCACATGGAATCTAGTCGCTCCATAAAATTTCGTGAGGAATCATTCGACCCAAATAGATATATCTACGACCATATGAATTTATTATCTAAACGAAATTACGAGTCATTTTAGAGCTCATCGTCTAATGGATAGGACAGGAACCTTCTAAGTTTCTAATGTAGGTTCGATTCCTACTGAGCTCATCTATTTTTTATCGTATCAATAAAAGTGCATATATAAAATCATAATGCAGCGTGATTTTCGTATCTCGTTTTGCACACATCTTTCGAATTCTTTTTTATTATGATGTACGACCTTAGGAGGTATTCTTTAAACGATCAATAATATATGATTACACGCTTAATAAAACCCATTCTGATATCAAATTCAAAGTGTTTTTCTTTTAAATAGGCTTTTGTATTCTCGGTCATGAGAGAATCATATCTCAATACTCTCATCGCGTTCTTTACAATGAATATAAAAAACGAGCGAGCGTTATTTTAACATGGCGAAAAAAATTTATAATATCATTTTATTTTGAAAATATAGCGTCTTGCTAAAATGTGAGATAGATATTTTTCGAAACGTGTAATAGACTAATGCAATCAGTTTTTTAATAAAATTTATCTGAGTTGGGGTATTTGATCCCTTGTTTGGTTCTGCATATAAATTTTACATGAATTTGATTTTATTTGGCACGTAATAGTAATCTTGCCAATAAAGACCCCAATATGTTAAAATTATTAAATAAAGCCTGCTTAGCTCAGCTGGTTAGAGCTTCCGTTTCATACGCGGGTGGTCACTAGTTCAAATCTAGTAGTAGGCAAAAAGTCATTTTTTTTGCAGATCAAAGTTTATATTTGATTTTCAAAAACTCTATTGAAATGAGAAATCACAAAATTAACGTCGAATTATTTTAAAGGTAGATGATGAAAAGAAAAGTCTATAAATGCATTTTGTTCATATATAATTTTGTGTTTGATCGGATAAAATACCTGTTTAATGAATAACGGGCCCTATCTCGTCTGATGAACGTCAAACAACAATGTAGATGACTATCGAAAATAACGATATTTTCAATTTAATAGGCATCGTGAACAAAAACAATTCGTAAAATCAGTCATGTATTAAACCTGAAACAAGGAAAATTTAAAAGCAGTTTATCGAAAAATAGCGCAGTTTATTTTATTCGAAAAATGCATTTTTTGAAATGAATTCTTTTTTCAAAATTTTTGATTTTATTCAAAAAATGATTTTGAAAAAATCATTTCAAAATTCGCTTCGCTATTTTTTGAAACAAATTCGCTTTGCTAAAAATCATTTTTTGAGCCAAATCTTTGATTTGCAAAGCTTTTAAAAAAGATACTATAAAATCTATAGAGTCATATAACAATTAATTAAAAAAACAGATGAATGATTTTTTTATTTCATGTCAAGAATCTAGAATTGAAAATCCAAGGAGTTTTTATGGATGCTTTTATATCGGTCCCTTCAATTCTAGTCAAAGCTTGACAGTCGCAAATGCATTAAGACGGACATTACTTTCAGAGCTTTCTGGAATAGCTATCACATCAGTCGAAATTCAAGGGGCAGTACACGAATATTCTACTTTACCAGGAATCCGTGATTCTGTTTTGGATATTTTATTGAATTTAAAAGAAATCGTGCTAAAAAATTTCATGAGTGATAATATAAGGGAACAGTCGACAGATCTCGCAAAATTAGAAAAACAGTTCACTCGACCGCTGGTTGGCTATTTGCAAGCTCGAGGTCCTGGAATCGTCAGAGCTGCTGATATAAAGTTGCCTGTTTCTATTCAATGTGTGGATCCGGATCAATATATTGCGAGTCTCAGTCCCGACGGTTTTTTAAATATGAAATTTACGATCAATCAAGGTAAAAACTATATAGTTCAAAATTCAAAATCTCGTGCATATATACAAAAAGAAGGTGCGGAACGTCAATTTTCGAATATTCTACAAAATAACACGACGACATTATACACTGAATCCGAACAAATAAATCCGTCGAAAACAAAAAAATACGTGTCTACGATGCCTCTTTCTATCGATGCTGTTTTTACGCCCATTACCAAAGTCAATTATGTCATAGAAAATTATTCTGTGAAAAATGCGAATGCTTTTAATTATATCCAAAATGCATCACAGAAAGATGCGATTTTAGCCACATCGTCGCTGGGATTTTCTAATTCTACAGAACAACGAAAAACTTATTACGACAAAATGTTTTTAAATCACGTCGTTATTTTAGAAGTATGGACGAATGGAAGTATTCATCCACGACAAGCTGTTTATGACGCTTTAAAAAATTTAATGTCTGTTTTTTCTCAATTAGAAAAAATGAAAATTTTAAATTCTTTATTTACGACAGAATCATTGAAATCAAAACATCATTCTGAAAAAATTTTCAACAAAATCGAGTATGAACATTCATATTATACTGAAATGCAAAATGCTCTGAAAAAAGCGAAAACATGGGATACTTGGCAGAATGAAAAAAATCAATTGTCATCCGAGGCATTTCTTGTTAAAAATCAAAAATTTTTAAAAGCACAAAAAGAGTACGAAAAAAAATATAAACAAGAAATGTTCAATGAAACGGAATTAAATAAAATTCGAATTTCGTCTTTAAGCATTTCTAATCGTTCTTGTATACTTTTAGAAGACTCTCAAATTTATACTGTAGCTGATTTAATCAAAAATCCTCATAGAAAATTAACGAGTATAAAAGGTTTTGGAAAAAAATGTTTGCAAGAAGTTAAAAGAGCTTTAGAAAAAATTGGTTTAGATTTTATAAGTGAAAAATGTCATTAATAAAGTTATTAAATTTTTTCGATTTCATAGTTTTAAATTCATAGTTTTAAATTTTTTTATGATATGAATGAGACGACCGTCGCTTATTTTTATCTTTGTCTAAATTCATATTTTTAACGAAGCGCGATCATTAATTTTCGTTCGAATATGAGACCGGTTCGATAGAGCTTTTAGTTTTTTTCCTACGGTTCATATCTTTTTCACCCTTCTCACCTTTCATACTTCGGCGTGAAATGTGAAAAACCTTTGAATCTTTAAAAATGTATGATTTTAAAAATCGAAAAAGATTTATTGTTTTCGACTCAAAGATATACGAAGCCGTTTGAAAACCATTTAAATATCGAAGATTTTCAACGTCGTGCCTTTGGTTCATCTCCTTTCTATTTTTTCTATCCTTCTCACCCTTATAACCCCTTTTCATCTTTTTTACCCTGTTTATACTATTCATATCTCGTTTATATCTTTTCATCCCGAAGAATGAGGGGATTGCCGTTGCGTTTGCTTATAAAAGCAAACGCAACACGACTAAAAACAAAATGCAAAAGTAACGCATTTGTTTTTATAAAGCAAAACGCATAAAAAAGATGAGGTGAAAGACGAAGGGCCTTCGGGTTTTATTTCTTTCGAAAATCATTGATTTTTTAATAAAAACCAAAAGCAGGTTTTCGACAAAAAATAAATTCGAGCCAAATTTTTGTCATTCTGAGTCTGAATCAAAGCATTTAATTTGATCTAAAAAACTAAAATAAACATAAAACAGTTTTCAGATAACGAAAAATATTTGTCTGGTCGACAAAAATTTTAGGCCCAACCGGACTCGAACCGATGACCTATTGCTTGTAAGGCAATCACTCTACCAACTGAGTTATGGGCCTGATATAAAAATATTATACTGTATCCTCGAATAAATATCAAGTATTCTATAAAAGCAAAATATATTTTATATTTTACTTTATTACGTGCTGAATCAATTTAAACGATTAGTAAATTTAAATGATCAAATAAATTAATAAAGAGACAGAACAAAAAAAATTTTTAGTTTTTAGTCTTTAATTTTAGCGGAGTGAATTCTTTTTTCAAAATCATTTCAAAATCGAAGATTTTGAACTAGATTTTGAAATTCGCTTTGCTAAAAATCTAGTTGTTTCGGTTCGAAAAATTCATTTTTCGAACCGAAACAACTAGATTTTAAATAATGTTTAACTAGATTTTGAAATGATTTTTAAAAAACAATTTTTTCGATGAATTGCATCATATAATATATAATATTCTGATCGTGTGTTGTCTTATTCATTTGAATTAAAAATAAAATTAAAAAATAAAATTAAAAAATAAAATTAACGAGGTATGCATATTCGAAACAAATAGCTCGCAATGTTATTTTGTAAAACGAATTTGTAAAACGAAGCGGTCGAACATTTTTCACAGGAGTCATTTATCTTGAATAAGGTTCGACAGCATAAAAAATCGCGCTTCGCTAAAAATAAGAATTTTTTAAAACGATAGGTTCGAAATAGTCTTTTATTGACGGGATATTAAAATAAGCACGAAATGTTTTTATAAGTGTTTAGTTGAATGTAAGATATTTTCGTCTTTGTTTTTTCGTTGAAAATTTGCCTTTGATTTTTATTAAATAAAAATCAAAGGCACGACGTTGAAAATCTTCGATATTTAAATGGTTTTCAAACGGCTTCGTATATCTTTGAGTCGAAAAAGCCAAAGCGATTTTATTAAAACTATAGTTGTTATTATCATATTTTTTGAGAGTTATAAAAGAAATCCTGTCACTTTTACGAGTCGTACTTTTATGACCTTTTTTTACCCTGTTTTTATACTTTCTATGCGGTGGCAATTTTTTTTTATCTCGCTTTTATCCTTTTTATCCCGAAGAATTAGGGGAAAAATGAGAGGTGAAGGATGAAAGACGAACGGCCTTCGATTTTGTGAATCTAGTCTTTAATCTGTGATTTTAAATGATTCATGACAATTTTCGGCCTTCGTAAAATTATAAATCATTAATAAATAAAGGATATTATAAATAATGAAATACGAAGCTTAGAATGGCCTCTTGTCCGCATCAAATATGCAATTTTGATTTACGAGCAATGTCTAAACAAAAAAAGAAACTAACCTATAAAAATCAGGCGTGTTTGCTTTCTCTATTTCGGAGTCAAGCAAATGTCTCGTGTAAAAAACAAGTTTTAAGCTAATAATAAAAATATAAAATATTTAATTAAATCCAGTGACGATAATTAATAATTCGATCGTCGGCAAAAATCTGAAAATCAATAAAAAAAACTAAAAAAAAAAAGAACTAAAAAAAGATATTACCCCGAATTACCACCGCATTGGGCTCGAGAAATTCGACCAAGTGACTATAAAAATACCTTTAATAGAATCTATTCTTGATCAAAATCTAGGATATGTTTAATAATTGAATTAAAATCATAAAATCGAATTAATAAATTTAAAAGAGTTGACAATAATTAAAAAATTGAATACAATATTATCATATAAAGAAGCAATAACTGCCAAACTAAAATAGATCGACAGATTAAACTAGCCCCCATCGTCTAGAGGCCCAGGACACCTCCCTTTCACGGAGAAAACGGGGATTCGAATTCCCCTGGGGGTATGAACTTGGAAATAACCATGAATTTTAATGGCGTACCTAATAATACCAACACTCCATAACGACTGCATCTATAATCTATAACTGCAAATTCGGCGCATAACCTTATTTAAAGATCAATTTATCAAAGCTTATTAATTTTATAGGAAAGTTTGTATGTCAAGATATGTAGGCCCACGTTTAAGAATTATTCGTAGACTTGGAAAATTAAGAGGTTTCACTCGAAAAAAACCTTTTCGTAGATCATTTCGTGGTAAAGGTATGTTTCGCGGAAAAGTGCTTCCGCCCGGACAACATGGTTTAACAAAATTATTCAAAAGTAGACCTTTTGATTCATGTGAATCAGATTATTTAATTCGTCTTAAAGTGAAACAAAGATTACGCTATAATTACGGCATTGGCGAAAAACAACTGATTAATTATGTGCGTAAAGCAAAAAAAATGAAAGAATCTACAGGTCAAGTTTTATTACAATTATTAGAAATGAGATTAGATAATATTGTTTTTAGATTAAATATGGCTCCAACAATCATCGCTGCTCGTCAGCTAATTAGTCACGGCCATATTCGTGTTAATCAAAAAAAAGTCAATGTAGCTAGTTACATGTGTAAACCTAAAGACGTTATTTCAGTTGCTATGAAACAAAGTTCTTTAAAACTAGTAAATAGGAATCTTCAATCTTATTATAAGAAGATGCGTTTTTATAAAAAACGCTTAGAAAAAACTTTAGCTTATATTTTATTTCAATTAAAAGTAGTCTCTACTATGACAACTGCACTACAGTTAATTAACCAAGGTAAAATTTTAGTTAATAATCGAAAAGTCAATGCGCCCAATTATATCTGTAATGCGAAAGATGTTCTTTCGATCACGACTGACCAAGGATCGCGTAAAATCAAATTAAGTGAATATTTTCGTGATTAAATTATCTATTTTTGAATAAAGCGCGTATGGGTTTGTATATAATGTCATTCGATTTTTTATTTGTTCTAAAAGTACTAGACGTACGCTATCTTTTGATTCGAAAGTTTGTTTGTCGAGTAAGTCTTTATAAAAAACGGAAATAAATTTTTTCGATAATTCGTCGAATGATCCATTGAATTATAAGTATAGTTCGATGAGATAGGCTTTAAAAACGATAGATGGAGACCAGAAAATCTGATCATTAATCTGGTTCAAAATCACTCCTTAATCTAGTTAAACGTCGATGATGCTATTTTTTTCATAGTTCAGGCTATAAACAAAAAATGTATTTTTTTTTATAAATCTTCGATGTATAAACAACAAATGATTAAGGAGTGATTTCGAACCAGATTTTCGTTTAAAAAATACATTTGTTAATAAAACACAAAGACCAAAAGCGAAGATATAATGAACCCGATTCAATAGAATAATAAAATCGAGTCTTGCATAAAAAAAAAAAGAGCGATACAATATAAATATATTTAAAATCGTGGGCTTGTAGCTCAGTGGACTAGAGCATGTGGCTACGAACCACAGAGTCGGGGGTTCGAATCCCTCCTTGCTCAAAAATCTCAATTGCGTTTAAAAAATCTTTCATTTTGAACTAGATTTTTAGCAAAGCGAATTTCAAAATCAAAAATTTTGAAAAAAAAATTCGCTTCGCTGTTTTTTAACAAAAAACAATCTCGTATATTTGGACAAATTTATATGAATTTCCTCGAATTACGGCACTTTCTGGATTTGGCACTTAGTTTTTTACTCGGAAAATTGGCTTATACAAATTTTTATTAAAAAATAACAAAATTAATGAAGGATTTTTTTAAACATGGCTCGCGCTAAATTTGAACGTACAAAACCTCATGTGAATATTGGTACAATTGGACACGTTGACCACGGAAAAACGACTTTAACAGCAGCTATCACGATGGCATTAGCAGCTCAAGGTGGCGCTACAGGAAAAAAATACGACGAAATTGATTCAGCACCAGAAGAAAAAGCTCGTGGTATTACGATTAATACAGCACACGTAGAATACGAAACAGAAAATCGTCACTATGCTCACGTTGACTGTCCGGGCCACGCCGATTACGTGAAAAATATGATTACTGGGGCTGCTCAAATGGATGGTGCTATTTTAGTCGTTTCTGGAGCTGACGGTCCTATGCCTCAAACAAAAGAACACATTTTACTAGCGAAACAAGTAGGAGTGCCCAACATCGTAGTTTTCTTAAATAAAGAAGATCAAGTAGATGACGCAGAACTTTTAGAACTAGTTGAACTTGAAGTTCGTGAAACTTTAGATAAATATGAATTTCCTGGAGACGAAATTCCTATCATCAGTGGCTCTGCTTTATTAGCTTTAGAGGCACTAGTAGAAAATCCTCAAATGAAACGCGGGGATAACAAATGGGTAGACAAAATTTTTAACCTAATGGATCAAGTAGATGAATATATTCCAACTCCGGAAAGACAAACTGATAAACCTTTCTTATTAGCAGTCGAAGACGTATTATCTATTACTGGACGTGGTACTGTTGCTACAGGTCGTGTAGAAAGAGGAACGCTTAAAGTAGGAGAAAACGTCGAACTTGTTGGTTTAAAAGATACAAAATCGACAGTTGTGACTGGACTTGAAATGTTTAAAAAAACTTTAGATGAAACAATGGCCGGTGATAATGTTGGTGTTTTACTTCGTGGTGTTCAAAAAAAAGATATTGAACGCGGTATGGTTTTAGCTAAACCTGGTACGATCACACCACATACTAAATTCGAAGCTCAAGTTTATGTACTGACAAAAGAAGAGGGTGGTCGTCACTCTCCTTTTTTAATTGGCTATCAACCTCAATTTTTCATGCGTACGACAGACTCGACTGGTCGTGTGACTGATTTTTCTCACATTCAAATGCGCAACCCTTCTTCTGTAGCCGAAGAACATTCGAATAAAATGGCAATGCCCGGTGACCGTATCAGTATGGTCGTGCAATTGATCAATCCTATTGCGATTGAGAAAGGAATGCGTTTTGCTATTCGCGAAGGCGGTCGTACAGTTGGTGCAGGTGTAGTAACTGCGATCGTAGAATAATTTCTAATACATTTAAAAAATAGCGGAGTTCATTTGATTCGAAAAATGCATTTTTTGAAATGAATTCGCTCCGCTATTTTTTGCAGTGTTTTTCGGGACAGTATTTTTCGTTTCTGCCTAAAATCTTTGTTTTATAATTCATCGAGATTATAAGTCCCAACATCATTCTTCGAGTTTTGTATCTAATCTATAGTTTTTTTGTTCGAGTGTTTTTGTCGCCTAAAAAAAACGACAAAAACACTCGAACAAACTGAAAATTTGTTAGGTGTGTCATTAAAACAAAGCAATGACTCGAATTTATTTCATTTATCCTCCATGGCGAAAGTCAAATTATGTCCACGGATTCAGGACAAAAACTGAATCCGTAAAAAATGTATAAATACATATTCATAGATATGATTTGATATGATATGGCTAAAATCTCGATTGCAAGTTTGTTCGACAAACATCACATTGAATAAAGTTGCTTTTTTTTTAGAAAAAAACTATAATATTTATAGTTAAATTAGGGATGTAGCGCAGTTGGTAGCGCGTATGCTTTGGGAGCATGATGTCGCAGGTTCGAATCCTGTCATCCCTATTTATAAGTCAAATTTCAAAATTTAACACACGTTCTATAATTTATAAAAAAACTAGTTTTACGAATAAAACTACATGGAGACTCATGAATAAGGAAATTTCGATGAAAAACGAACGAAACAAAATGAAAGTTGTTATCTGACTTCTAGAAAAGAAATTAAACCTCGAATAAGGTAATCTCAAAATATAAATAAATATGACTTTCGAGTCACTCATATGATCTTGTCTTTTTTTATCGAGCATATGCCTTTTTTTATGCTTTACCTCTCATCCTTCATTGTTCACTCTTTATTCTTGCATTTTTCTTATGCGTTTTACAAATGCGTTACTTTTGCATTTGCTTTTGTTTTTAGTTATGTTGCGTTTGCTTTTACGAAGTAAAAGCAAAAGCAACGCATTTGTTTTTATAAGCAACCGCAACGGCAATCCCCTCATCTTTCAGAGTAGGAAAGGCATAAATAGGATAAAGTTGTAGAATACCATCATGAGACTCGTGAAATGTCGATTATACGGAACGAACGCCTGTAGCCATTTTATATCTTATACATTTATTCGTGTATATTTAACAACCTTCTTTTATTAATATTCGTCTCATGTGACTTAACGTATCTACAAATAAAGTACGGTCAGAAAAATACGATGGTTTTTAAGTGAACTATAGACTAAAATTTATAAAGGAAAACTTGCTTTCGATTTCATTTGCGAATTATAGAACAACAAAATTTTGTATGAAATTTAAAATACTATTAAAAAAGATCTGTTTTTTTATTTTACTTTATTTTTATTTTATCAAACCATAAAAATGCAAAACAATAGAGATTAGTCGAATAAACTCAGTAGATGTTTTTAGATGTTTTTTGTTTTTATTCATTGACTTTTTTTTTATTTTATACTAAAATAAAATCATCATTAAATCGTCGCGGGTATAGTTCAGTTGGTAGAACACCTCCTTGCCAAGGAGGATGTCGCGCGTTCGAGTCGCGTTACCCGCTTTTTAAAAAATCGCATAATCTATGATTTGTTTTTACATGTCATATCATATCAAAAATAAATACAGATAAAATCAAAATGTCATTTTTATTGTTTTAATTTTTTAATCTTATTAATGTATACACTTCAATTTCATTGAAGTGGAATTTTTTTCTCTCATTATTCATGAAAAAAGAATAAAAAATTAAGCGCATTGTTTCATTTGATTTTATAGAATTATCCACCGGCTTCGTTTGTTTTTATTACGCATTTCATCTCAGTTCTATAAGATAAAACGATTCATAAAATAAATAAACATAATAAATATTTAGAAGCCTATTTTAATAAAAGTTATGACACGCTTTATTTCGAAATAAATGCACCGTATAGGAATTGAACCTATCTCAAAACGATTATGAGTCGATTGCCTGATCCGCTCGGCCAACGGTGCTTTTTTTAAATACGCTGCACGTAAAAAAATAAAAATAGAAAAAAATAATATGAAATTTATTATCATTATACATTTTTTTTCGAGGTTTTGGTTGTCTTTGTTTAATGTCGTGTTTATTAAAAACACGTTCAATAAAAATGATATGTGTTACATTTTTTTGATTTTGTATTTTTATAAGCTATAAAGTAAAAAAAATCGCTGAAAAGAATACCATGACGACCAATTTACGAAGTAGATTCACAAACTCGAAAATATTTTTTTTAACTAGTTCATTCATATGATATAGCGAAGTCAAAAACCATGACTTTGGTGTTTCTGTCGATAATCGATTCAAAAATTTGGTTCTTAATCTTCGATTAAGAACCAAATTTTTGAATCGATTATCGACAAATTGGGTTTATATAAATTCGTTTGCAAATCATATTTAAAATTTGGTCACATATCTCTTAAGCATTTTTCGTGTTTAGACGATTTCATTCGAAAAATGTATTTTTATTTATAAATCATTTTTTAAATGATTTTTGTTTCGAAAAATTTTTTTTTCGAAAAGAAGCGCAAATTCGCTTCGCTATTTTTTAAAACGACCGATTTGAAAAATGCATTTTTCAAACGACTAGATTTTAAATACAATATACGAAGTCAACGTGATTGCGAACCTGTGATTTGCACAAATTAACGGTAAAGAAACACGACTTAATCAAACTGCGAAAAATATTATAGCACATTGGATGTGTTCTGGATCATCGATGATTTTGAATTTATAATTCGTCCAAAACGAATAATTATAAAAAGTATAACTGAAAAAAGATACACGAACTAAATAAAAACGTGTTAAGTTAGACTTTTATAAATTAAGCTTCTGCTTGTGCCTCTGCTGGTGCGTCGACCCTTTCTCGACTTTCTAATAATTTTTGTTGTTGACTATCGTGGTAATCCCAAACTTTACTAGTCATTTCGATAATTTCGTGCATGACTTCATTAGTTGCGATTTCATCGGCTAGTCCGTAATGAATCGTTTCTGTCGCTGTTAAATAAAAATCTCTATCCAAATCGCGTAAAATTTTATGGCGTGGTCTATAAGTCGATAAAGAATAAATTTCTGCTACATCTAACCGAATTTTCATGATTTCTTGGCTGTCGATCCAAATATCTGAAGCTTGTCCAGTCAATCCTCCCTCAGGCTGGTGAATCATGACGTGGCAACCCTCGGTCACATAACGTTCTCCGATAGTTCCCCCAGCTAATGCTAAAGAAGCTGCAGATGCAGCTACACCTAAAGCGAGCGTCATGGATCCAGCTTTGATGAATTGTAAAGCGTCGTGAACGGTGATACCATTTCCTACAGATCCTCCGAATGAATTAATGATCATAAAAACTTTTTTAGATTCTTCTTCTTGTAGTAGGCTTTCTGTTTGCTTTCTATAATAATCACGATATTGATTATAAGCTTCATCAGATGCGTCTAAATTAAGATAACTCGCTGCTTTTGTAGCACCCGACGAGTTTAAATAGTTATTTTTTTCTCGTGAATAGCCACGACGTAATTGTCTTTGAGCTAAAGCTTTTTTAGAAACCTCCGACTGAATTTGATCAGTATCCATAAGAGCAAATAAATCTTTCTGCGCCTTTTCGGAAACTAGCTGGTTCAGAAAAGAATCACTATTAGTGTTGCTATCGATAGTATTTGTTTTTTGTTTTTGTAATTGTTGAAATTTTTGTATTAAATGATTTTTTGTACGAGGGTCTAATTGAAAATCTTTGTAATCTTGCGAGGTGAAATTGGCTACTAATCGAAACGCTGAATAAACGTCGAACATCGATTTTGAAGAAGCTTCTGAATCAAAAAACTTCGAATCAAATTTATCGCCAGAATTCGTCATGTTTTTAAACATCATCATTAATCTCGATAATTCAGTCTCATTGATAGGTGAAACCGTTCCTTTGTTATCATATAATAAATTCGCATCATCTGAAGTAAAGTCGCGAGCTAGCAACTCTGCTAAATAAAAAAGATAAGGTTCTGCAGAATAATCAAAAAATTGAGCATTCCAATTTAACCATTCTATAGAAATTTTCTGCAGTGTGTGTTTCTCTAACATATGATTTTCGTCGATTGCTAAATCTTCTTCAGAAATCATTAAATCTTCGATAGATTTTTGTTTTTTGTTACCACTAAACAGGTTTTTTTCTAATGTATGATTTTCATCGAAAGGTTTAGAAAAAGCAGCAGTAGGTTCAGAAGATCTTCCTTTTTGTTGAAAATTTGGATTTTTATATACCCCACTATTTTCCAGTTCTTTTTTTTCTAATTCTTGCGATCTATCTTCCATATGAATATTAATTAATAAACCACAAATTTGATTACACAGTTCATCGTCTAGATATTGCATTAGAAAAACCATCCTTCTTCGAAAAATAAAATTATAAATATCTGTCCATTGAGCAGGGAGTTCTTCACCCCAACAATAAATAATTCTTGGTACACCGATTGGCATATTATAAATGATTAATAAAAAAATTTTTACATTTTATAAAAAATATGATTTTTAACATGAATGTCATTTCTCAAATATAGCGAAGCGAGTTTGTTTCAAAAAATGTATTTTTTGAATAAAATCTAGTTCAAAATCGAAGATTTTGAAATGATTTTGAAAAAGAACAAAATATTTATGGATAAAGTTTATTCGTATCGTGTGCTTTTTTTAAAAACATGAAGTACGCAAAAAGAGATATGTATCGTTTATAGACATATTCGTTTAAAGTCTCTGAACAAACAGAGAGATACAGCACACAATGAAATTTCGATGAGAGACATTTAAATATTCAAATAGAATGTCCATAAAAAATCTCTCCGATCTCTTTTTTAGGCAAAAATTTGAAAAAAAATAGATTAATTGTTAAACAAGGAACTTTCCTTTTATAAATATGATTTAACAAAAATAAAAATGTAATAATTTTTTTTATGCTGACAAATTAGGGGAAATCTAGAATATGAAGGGTGCTTGCTTTACACAGATGGATATTTCTATTTTTCATTAAACATCGAAGATGTTTAATGTCGTGCTTTTGGTTCAGATCCTTTTTATTTTTCACCTCAAAAGATGAAAGGTGAAAAATAAAAAGGATCTGAACCAAAGAGAAAACCCGCGTTTTATCAAAACAACAACAACAAATTAAGGGCAGATCGTTAAAAGACTTGCCTTCGGTCGGATTCGAACCGACACGCACAAGTGCACTGGTTCCTAAAACCAGGATGTCTACCAGTTCCATCACGAAGGCTTTTTAAGAAATTATAACATAATTTCAAATTCTTGTCTATTTGAAATCAAATATAAATAAGAAATGAATCTTTATAAACCGTGTGTTCGATCAAGCTCCTACTCAATGACATTTGTTTCTCAATCAATCGCACGTGAAACGACGAAAAACGACGTACTTGAAATTGATGTGAGTGATTTATACGAATCGAATTGCTTTTTATATTTTTTTACGAAATAGGCGTTTTACTAAATGATTTGCAACATCAGACGAGAGCATAAGTAAGCATGAGCATTGAATTTTGATAAATATTATTAAAAAAATAGCGAAGCGCGCTCATGTCTTAATTCGTTCGAAATCTGGTTGTTTCGAAAAATCGATTTTTCGAAACAACCAGATTTCGAATACGAATGATTGGAGTCATTCAATCTATAGAGGTCCAGAAATCCCTTGTTTTCTAATCATTAAGAAATGCATTAACATAAATACTGCAGTTAATAAAGGTAATACGAAAGTGTGTAAACTATAGAAACGTGTTAAAGTGGCTTGTCCTACGCCTACGCCACCACGTAATAATTCTACTAAAGGTGATCCAACTACTGGAATAGCTTCAGGTACACCTGTTACGATTTTAACGGCCCAATAACCAATTTGGTCCCAAGGTAATGAATATCCCGTTACACCGAATGAAACAGTACAAACTGCCATAATAACACCAGTAACCCAAGTACTTTCTCGTGGTTTTTTAAAACCACCTGTTAAATACACGCGGAAAACGTGTAAAATCATCATTAATACCATCATACTAGCTGACCAACGGTGAATCGAACGAATTAACCATCCAAAATTCACTTCTGTCATGATATATTGAACTGAAGCAAAAGCTTCAGCGACAGTCGGACGGTAATAAAAAGTCATAGCAAAACCAGTCGCTACTTGTACTAAAAAGCAAGTAAAAGTAATACCACCTAGACAATAAAAAATATTAACGTGGGGTGGTACGTATTTACTAGTAATGTCGTCTGCAATAGATTGAATTTCTAAACGCTCTTCAAACCAATCATAAATTTTACTCATAAAGCAAATCTCCTAAATGTGTTATGAAAACCATTAAACTAAAAATTGAGTGAGAGAATAATCGATATTTTATATTTTATACGAGAAAAATTTAGATTAATGAGTCTCATCGAATATATTGTACGCATGCGTTTCGGAACGAATTTTTTCGAAGTGCCTCATCGAGAGACCTTGTCAAAAACCTATAGATCTATGCATTTTGCTCTTATTAATTTTTCGTCTCTATAAAAATAAATATTTATATTATACTTCACACAAAAAATTACATGAAAAACAAACGCTTATGCATGTGCCATATTTTTTAAATAAAATCATTTAAATATGGCTGAAAATCTAGTTCAAAATCTTCGATTTTGAAATGATTTTCAAAAGATGTTTAACTAGATTTTATTCAAAAAATACAACATCCTTGATTTGCAGACGAGTTTTTTATTTAGAAAACGAATTAATTAAGAATCAATATATACATATCTATTTCAATTTGACATATAAGACATATAAGAAATTCGTGTTGATTCATTTATGAATTTTATTTATGCCCATATTCAAACGAGGTGCAAAATCTCGTTCTTATTTTATTTTGCATATAAAAACAAAATGTCGTTGAGTCGAGCTCGATATTTCATTCGAGTATGTATAATTATCTAAAAAAACCTCTTTCTTTACTTACGAAAGGTAATAATCCCATAATTCGCGCGCTTTTGATCGTTTTTGCTATATAACGTTGTTGTTTCGCAGATAATTTGGTTTGTCTGCGAGGTAAAATTTTCCCTCCTAAACCAATATATCTCTGTAATAAACCGCAGTGTTTATAATCGATGATTCGGCGGTTATAAACTGCTTTTTCCGGTTTTTCTTTTAAAATAATAATCAAAGATTTTGGAGGAATAATTGGTTTAATCGGTTTTTTTCGTTTTTTTTGATCTAGTTTACGTTGTTTTTGTTTACGAACGCGAGCTAAAATTTGAGAAACAGATAAAACTTTACGTTTTGATTTTTTTAAGTTGTCCGACATAGATGAAATTCCACCGAATTTAGAATTACGCCCTTGTTTTTTATTCGTATTTTTTGAAAGTTTTTGAGCAGCCATAAGGATTAGAATTAAAATAAAAATTTTATCGTCCATAATAAAACAAATTATGAACAAATTCTTAGAGAGTGAAGATTTTTATTCGGCGTTTTATAAAAACTTTATGGATTATAAAACTTATATTTTATAAATTATCTTATTTAAAAATAAATAGGACCATAGCATAATGAATTTTAAACTATTTTTCACATTTTAGCACATAAATCAGACAATCGATGGAAAAATTTTTTGAGTTCAAAATAACCCAAATCAAAATCAAATTTTTGGTTTTTACTATTAACCGAATAAAAAATTTATATAGATCACATAGATTTTATTGTTGTCTTTTTCTCAGTGAAAATATTATTGAATGACACTTTTTTATTAACAAAGGTAATAACGATTTCATACTTAATATAAGATTAAAAATTCTTTTATATCGATTATTTTATCACAAATAAAATTAAAAACACATACTTAAAAATATAATTTATGCATCAAAAATAAAAACAAACCATGTACGATAAATTTTATTCGATTTTAAAATCAAATTATTTTTATTAAATCTTTCGTCTGTTCTATAAATCGAAAAAATTATAGCTACAGATTATTCTGCAGTGCGCGATTTTGCTCACTATTATTGACTCATTTGAATAGGTTTAATAAGATTATTTATATCTTAAAATTTTCAACTGCAATGATAATGACAAAAAACAAAGTTCCCAAATTCTTAACCTACTACTGAATCAAATTCAGAATGATTTTCAGTCTCGATCGTTCTAGTGTCGCTGATGCGGTGCAATAAATTTGATTGATAACAGTCATATCCTCTGATGTAGCCATACCACTGAGCAACTAAACTAGAGTGCTAAAAATCGAACTGTGATTTAATAAATGCTTTGTTTTATCAATATCAGCGACAAAAGCACAGTGCTATACGACGTCGGTACGCTAAAAATGTGCCCTATCATATCCAAGCTCTCGATCACTGAGTTCTTTTAATAATTTGTTTAATCTGCGATTCAGCGATTTTATGTGAATCGAAACGAATGACATGTTTCGTAAATTCTATCCAGTAGCATGATTTTTGTTCGATATGAAATCCATCTCACCTTTAATGTTTTTTAAAATAGCTCGAGTAGAAGAAGTCATATAAAGCCCACACAGCGGGATTTTATCTCGTGAAAATAAACTTTATTTTTCAGCTTACTAATAAACTCTAAGTCAGCAAACATTAATCGAAACGAATTGTTTATGCGAATTTTCGTCGCGCTCTGCTAAATAAACAATAGTGAAATAGACTCTATCTTCAGGCGAATGGCACAAATTTAGCAGAGCGCGAGAGTTTCATATATTCTGGATGCAAAATAGGGAGACGTTTAAGTCGAACGTCGTATTTTTTTCGCGCACGTCTTCGATTTTGAAATCTAGTTAAACATCTTCGATGTTTAAATGATTTTGAACTAGATTTTGAAAAAAGAATTCATTTCAAAAAATGCATTTTTCGAATCAAATGAACTCCGCTATTTTTCGAACCAAATCAATGATTTGAAAAAGAGAACATTCTGTAGCGCATTATATTCAAATGACTTTCGAGAGTAACTCTATCTATATTTCTGCTTTTGAATTTATAATCTCTACTGTATTTGGTTCACTCAAAGTAAAAACTACGTCTAAATCATTACGAGGGATAGAAAACGAACGTTTTGATACAATAAATTCATTAAAGTCATTCGATTTTTCATTAAATAAATGTGTCGTATGATCTGTGAATGTTATGAAAATGTCCAAATTAAAAGGAAAACGACCACGTAAAAAATTTTGTCGTCTGCATAATCTCTGTAAAAAATGTGTTTACCGACGATGATTATTTTCAAAAACTCGATTACCCAATTTAAAAATCATATAACTACACTTAATGCCCAGACTATGCAAAAAAATCTAGCTTCTTTAGAAGTTAGCCCCCACCTCTATCAGCGTATCACACTCGAAACGGATCGTGCTGTAAAATATCGGATTTCAAAAACTCATTTAAATACATAAAATGCCCATAGATGTGACTTCACACATTCCTATAAATCAGTATTTCGAACTTCGTTCGAATCAATCTGATACTTCGACACGACCGCATTCTAATAAATCATTCTATTGATAGTCGACTTTCTCGTACGGTTCGAAAATAAGCTTGAGATCTTAAGGTTCTTTGCTTAATTTCATAAAATACAAATGAAGAGAACTTTAACTCCACAAATGAATCAAAGTAAAAGGCTCGTTATCTTTTTGTTTTTTTCAAGAATAAATTTGCCTAAATCTTTTCATGGGCAACACCAATCATTCTGAGAAATTGTTTTTTAAAAATCATTTAAACATCTTTTGAAAATCATTTCAAAATTATTTAAACATGGTTGAAAATCGAAGATTTTCAAAAGATGTTTAACTAAATTTTATTCGAAAAATAGCGAAGCGAATTTAAAAATCTAGTTCAAAATCTTCGATTTTGAAATGATTTTTAAAAAAGCATTTTTCGAATCAAATGAACTCCGCTATTTTTTATATTTTCTATCATCAACCCATTAAATTTTTTTTTATTTTTAAAATTATAAAGAGCATATATAAAAACGCTTTCTATAAAAATGATTTTTATAGCTACGCATTTATGTATCAAAATAACGAATTTCATTTAAATTTAAAACATGTTTAATATTATTAAACAAAAAATTCATTTAATCTTTAGTACCTTTATCTACTGAATAAATCCTAAATAAGAGTCGTTTGATCTTAAAATCTTTATAGAGGAATTGTCATGTATGACATATTACGTTCTATGAATGTACATATATACCACATCGAACTATTTATCTATCTATATTCGATGTTTTTTGTGACTGTGAGAAGAGCGTATAAGAACAAAATGATCTTATACGCTCTTATATAAAGAATATAAAGAAGCTGCGATTCATTTCATATATACTAGTAGTTTAAACAAAGACGATTTAAATCGTCTTTGTTTAAATCGCGAAATCGCGTTAAAAATGATTTTAAAGTCATTTTTAACGCGATTTCGAGATAGCTATTATTTAAGAGAGCTTGCTTTAGATAAAGCTTCGTTTAAACCTCCAACAAGGTAGAAAGCTTGTTCAGGTAAATCGTCTAATTCACCAGTAAGAATTTTATTGAATCCTTCGATCGTTTCGCCAAGACTCACGTATTTTCCTGGAGATCCAGTAAATACTTCAGCTACGAAGAAAGGTTGAGATAAGAAACGTTCGATTTTACGAGCTCGAGCTACGATTAATCTGTCTTCTTCAGATAATTCGTCTAAACCTAAAATCGCGATAATATCTTGTAATTCTTTGTAACGTTGTAATGTTTTTTTAACATTTTGTGCACAATCATAATGTTTTTCGCCTACGATCCATGGCTGTAACATCGTAGAAGTCGAATCAAGAGGATCAACTGCTGGATAAATCCCTTTCGAAGCTAATCCACGAGAAAGAACCGTCGTAGCATCTAAGTGAGCGAAAGTAGTAGCAGGAGCAGGGTCAGTAAGGTCATCGGCAGGCACGTAAACGGCTTGAATCGAAGTGATCGAACCATCTTTAGTAGACGTAATACGTTCTTGTAAAACACCCATTTCAGTCGCTAATGTAGGTTGATAACCAACGGCAGAAGGCATACGACCTAATAAAGCAGAAACTTCAGCACCAGCTTGAACGAATCGGAAAATGTTATCGATGAAGAACAGAACGTCTTGTTTATTTGCATCTCTGAAATATTCTGCCATCGTTAAAGCCGTTAATGCTACACGCATACGTGCTCCAGGTGGTTCGTTCATCTGACCATAAACTAAAGCAACTTTAGAATCGCCTAAATTTTTTTCAACGATTACGCCAGATTCTTTCATTTCTGTGTAAAGGTCATTTCCTTCACGAGTACGTTCACCAACCCCAGCAAATACTGAAACACCGCCATGAGCTTTAGCGATATTGTTGATTAATTCCATAATTAATACAGTTTTACCTACTCCAGCACCACCGAATAAACCAATTTTACCGCCACGACGATAAGGCGCTAATAAGTCTACGACTTTAATGCCCGTTTCGAAAATCGAAAGACGTGTATCTAAGTCCACAAATGCAGGAGCTTGACGGTGAATTGGTAATGTTTCTTGGTTGTTTACAGGGCCCATGTTATCTACTGGCTCTCCAAGTACGTTGAAAATACGACCTAAAGTCGCTTTTCCTACAGGTACGCTCAGTGGTTTACCTGTGTCTAAAACTTCCATACCACGCATTAATCCATCTGTAGGAGTCATAGCAACTGCACGAACGCAGCTATCACCTAAAAGTTGTTGAACTTCACAAGTTACGCTCATTTCTTGGCCAGCCGCGTTTTTCGCAGTAATCGTTAATGCGTTATAAATGTTTGGAACTTGGCCTTTTGGAAAAACTACGTCTAAAACAGGACCAATAATTTGTAAAATACGTCCTACATTTTTTGTGTCTAGAGAATCGCTCATGTTGATAAGAATTATATATAAACAAGATTTTTAACTTATTTAAGTAAAAAGAAATAAATTATTATGTTTTCGTATCAGAGCTATTTTTCTTGATTTTTTGATCGGAGATACATAGAATAACACATAAAACGCGTTCATTTTTTATAGATTCTTTGATTTGAATTGGTTTTTTGATCTTTTTGACTCGGTCGTCTCTTGGTTTTCATGCTTCTTACTCTTTCTATTTTTATCCTTTCGACTCTTTCTTATTCGGTGGCAATCCCTTTTTATCTTTTTAAACATGGTCGCGCTTCTTTTCCCTTCATACTTCATCCCTCATACTTCGTCCCTCATACTTCAGGATAAAAAGGATAAAGAGGATATGAACAGGGTATGAACGAAAAATAGCGGAGTTCAAAAATGCATTTTTTGAAACAACTAGATTAAAAACCATGTTTAAATGATTTTTAGCGAAGCACGAACAGATTAAGGACCAGATTTAGAAATGCAAAAGAAGTATGAGGGAAAAATGAGAGGTGAACGACGAAGAACGAAATATGAAGCACCTTTGGTCTATAACGAGTCCAAAATCTCCGGGAAAATTTAATCATGAAAAACGCCCAGGCGTATAAGCCTTAAAAAATCGAAGACGACCGTATAATCGAATTGAACTAATAATTTGAGTTATAAAATTTGTCCTTGACAAATTTATTTTTAATTAACTATTAAAAAACGAGTTTGTGATTTTGTATTAAAAACTCATTCATGTAAAAACATAAGTTACTGACAGTTTGCTAACACTTACTTAAAATTATGAGACGTTGATTAAAATTACATCAACTCTAATATTTCTGATATTGAATTATTTTGATTTATAAATTATGTCGTATTGTATCTAAAAAACGAAAAAATAACTAGCGTTTAGATTTTTTATCACTTTTGACGTGTCCTTTAAAAGTACGCGTAGGTGCAAATTCTCCTAATTTATGTCCTACCATCTGGTCTGTGATAAAAACAGGAAGGAATTCTTTACCATTATAAGTAGAAATCGTGTGACCGATCATCATCGGTAAGATTGTCGATGATCGAGACCAAGTAGTGATTACTTTTTTTTGTCCTTGTGCATTTAATTTTTCGATTTTTTTTAATAAATGATCGGCTACAAAAGGGCCTTTTTTTAGAGAACGTGGCATATTGTTTTATTTTTGAAATTTCTTTTTAAAATATTATAAATATTTATTTAGTTTTTTTAGTTCATTTATGAAACTTAATTCTTTGAATCAGGAATATCGATTTTTTGATTTTGTTTGACTCGAGACGAAAGAATTGCACCGCATTTCAATGTTCTTGGTTTTGCCCTCGGTTTTCATTTGCGATGTTTGGTTCATACCTTTCTTATGCGGTGGTAATGCGGGGTAAAATCCTTTTTTTAGCCTTTTCGCCTTTTTTACTTCGTTTTTATTTTTCTTACCCTTCTTATTGTATTCGTATCCTGTCTATCTTTTTATTTTCACTTCAGAGTTTAAAAGATTACACCGCATTAGAAAGGATATGAACGAAAGAGAATACGGTTAACAAAATCTAGTCGAAAATCATTTCAGTCGACTTTGTATATCGTTCGAAATGATTTTCTATGGATGCTCCGCAAGAAATAAGATAATAAGGCCTTATAAATTTTTAAAATGAAAATATTTTATGACTCAACATGTGGTTTTATAATTTCCAAAATAAAGTTTATACGCGCTAAATGAATTTAAAATATGGATTCTAGTGTGTGTATAATTCAAAAAACTCCCATTAATTTCTTCTATCGAGTCGATGTACCTCTTTTTTTACGAAATTGGATGATGTGCATCATGAAAATTGAAATTTCCGAAGTTTTTGTCAAATTTATTATCTTTTTTGTACAGTCATTTGAAGTCATGCTTCATTTATTTGTTTTATATTCTGTGCTTCAAAACGGAGCACATGACAAAAAATCGCTTACGATTAGCAGACATCACTGAAATTTTAATACGAAAATAAATGATTTTTTTTATTATCTATTTTTATTTTCTTTTGCGAAGAATAAGAGAAGAGCTGTATTTTTTTGGTTTACGAGTTAATTGTCCTAAAGTTGGTCGTCCCCACGGCGTTACTGGTCGACTACGACCAATAGGAGCACGACCTTCTCCCCCACCATGTGGGTGATCTACTGGGTTCATAACCGACCCACGAACTGTAGGACGTTTTCCTAACCAACGATTACGTCCAGCTTTTCCAATAGTTAAATTATAAGCTTCTAAATTTCCAACCTGACCGATCGTTGCCCAACAATTTTTAGAAACTAGGCGAATTTCTTTAGATGGCAAACGTACTGTTACGAAATTGCCTTCTTTAGCTAAGACTTCCACGATTGACCCGGCTGAACGCGCTAGTTGGCCTCCAGAACCTGGTTGAAATTCCACGTTGTGGACTTCTGAACCTAAAGGAATATTACGCAGAGGTAAAGCATTTCCAACTAAAATAGGCGCTTGAAGATCTGAAATAATAACATCTCCGACATTCAATCCGCGAGGGTGCAAAATATATCTTTTTTCTCCATCCGTGTAACGTAATAAAGCGATGCGCGCATTACGATTTGGATCATATTCGATCGTCAGCACGCGCGCAGGAATTCCTATTTTATCGCGACGAAAATCGATTTGACGATATAATTTAGAGTGACCGCCACCTTTGTGACGACAAGTGATTACACCGCGATTATTGCGGCCTTTTGAATTATGAAGTTTATAAGAAAGAGATTTTTCTGGTTTTATCGCAGTGATTTCACTGAAATCCGACACAGAACGGTTTCTTGTACCAGGTGTGAAAGCTTGAAGAAAACGAATTCCCATATAAGGTGTTATTATTAAAAAATGGTGTGTAACTCTTAAAATTAAAAAACCAAACATTTATCGAATTCTATATAGGCATTTATTTATAAAAGCAAATGCTTTGTTTTTCTATATAAATACATTTTGCTCGTATATACGCTTATATAAAACAACTTCGCTCGTGGTTTCGATAAAAATAGCGGAGCGCGAACCCAAACCCGTACATAAATATCTCGAATAGATTTGAATGTTCTATAGTCATTTGTTTAGTTTTATTGAAATAGGATATATATATTTAACTCTCTTTGTCCGTGGTTTTTGTCGAAAAATGCATTTTTCGAACAGAATCTTCGATTCGCGACTACCAAGAATAATGAATCTACTTTTGGTTTTTTGTCATTTCGGTTCTTTCGGTCGTTTCGATTCAATTTGTTTAAAAAATAGCGGAGTTCATTTGATTCGAAAAATGCATTTTTCGAAATGAATTCTTTTTTCAAAATCTAGTTAAACATCTTTTGAAAATCGAAGATTTTCAACCATGTTTAAATGATTTTGAAATGATTTTCAAAAGATGTTTAAATTATTTTTAAAAAAGCATTTTTAAAGTCAAATCGTTTAAAAATCATTTCGGACCGAAACATGACTTTTTTATTTATAAATCATCGATTTCGAGCCAAAAATCAAAGCCCAAAAGCACAAATTTCTGCCTCATTTAACCAGCTTTAAAAATGATTTTTTAAAACCAAGGTCGACAAGATACATGAATTTGAACTCAAAGACAGACTATTTTTCAAAATAACCTGTTCATCCATTTACATTAGTTAGAATCAAAATTAATAGATTGACCCTCTTTTAAAGTTATAATCACTCGTTTGTAACGAGCTTTATATCCTTGTGCTAACCCCACACGAACTTTTTTACGCGGAGGACGGTGAGTGTTCATACCAATGATTTCTACGTTAAATAATTGTTTAAAAAGAGCTTTTATTTGAGGTTTAGTAAGTCTTAAGTCGACGTCAAATGTATATTGTTTATTTTTAAACAGTGCAATATAAGATTTTTCTGTGATAACTGGGTATTTTATCAAATCAACCACGATATTTTCTGTAGAAAAGTGAGATTTCATTACAGAACGCCAATGAGCTAATTCAGTGTTTGTTTTTATTTGTTCGTTATTTATCGTTTGATTGCCTGAGACAGTTAATGAATTTTCAGTCATATATTTTGATTAGTTTTTGATAATACTTTGTCTATCAACTTACATTTTATTTAGATATTGGTTTTAGTATGATTTTCTATCTCTCGCGTGTCATTTTATATTCAGAAAAATAGCGGAGCGCGAATTTCATTTTTTGCCCAATCGATATCCAATATTATTCGTACAAAAAAATAGAAAATGATTAAAATGTGAATAAATGAACAAAATGCTGTTATTGATATAAAAACAAATTAGTTTAAATAGAAAAATAAACTTTAAATTTAGTAAAATACAGTACTGAGTTTATCGATAACTTTTTAATTTTATAAAACGTTTTATAAAATCGAACGAGTTTGGTCGATATCGAGACGTATCTAGATATTTTCGAACTAAATTTCATCACTTGTATTATTTTAAAAAATAGATAGGTGCTTATAGTTTATTAACATAAAATGTTTTCCTAAGGTTTTGTATAAATTTCGTATAGATAAAGTTTTTTTCGTATTTTAGAAACAACTAGATGATTCTAAATCATATTAATTTTATTAAAGGACGAAACGTTCGTTGATTTTACACATAAAACTAAAAACGAAAAAATCGAAAAGAACGCATCATTATTTTTTCATTTGATGATGCATTTTCTATCTGTGCCCAAATAAATTTTAATATGAAAGTTTGTTGAAAGTCATTTGTTTCGTGTTTATAAATTTTCTGTGTTTAATGTCATTTCTGTGGCCTTTGATTTTTGGTCGTTTCGGTCGTTGTTATAAATCTAATTGTTGTTTATAAATCATTTCAAACTCTAGTTAAACATCGAAGATGTTTAACTAGAGTTTGAAATGATTTATAACAGAGATCGAAACGAACGAAAGCAAATTTTCGACGAATTTAAAAAAAAATGGTTATTTTTGTTCTTTTTTTAAAAATCTAGTTGTCTCAAAAAATAGCGAAGCGAATTTAAAAATCTAGTTGTTTCAAAAAATACATTTTTTGAATAAAATCTAGTTAAACATCTTCGATGTTTAAATGATTTTGAAATGATTTTTAAAAAAGCATTTTTTGAATAAAATCTAGTTAAGCATGGTTGAAAATCTAGTTCAAAATCTAGTTAAACATCTTCGATGTTTAAATGATTTTGAAATGATTTTCAAAAGATGTTTAAATGATTTTGAATTAGATTTTCAACCATGTTTAAATGATTTTGAAATGATTTTTAGCAAAGCGAATTTCAAAATCATTTAAACATCGAAGATGTTTAACTAGATTTTGAAAAAAGAATTCATTTCGAAAAATGCATTTTTCGAATCAAATGAACTCCGCTATTTTTATTTTATACAACTATAGAAAATTTTATTCAATAACACTCGACCTGCTGTAGTTCGGATCAATCGATTCAGCTTGAAACCTGTACAATCAAAACGACAAAAAGATTTGAATCTAATTTCTTGCCAATAACCTTGTAAATTTAATCTAATCTCTAGTGGTTGAGAAATTTCATTTGCGACCTCTAAAGAGTTATTCCAAACGACCCAAATAGAAGTATGAACGTCTATTTGTTTTTGCTGATAAGCTATCATGACTTGATCAAAATTACTAAAGCAAAAAGCAAGCATCGATTGAGAAAAAAGAGGCATTTTCTCAGAATTTCGATTTGCCAATCTTTGATTGGCAAACGCGTTGAGCTCGCTGTCCCTTTGATTCGCAAATGCAAGCGCTGTTTGTGCTTGGTTTTGACGACTCGAACATATCTCGAGCCATTGGTCTCGCATTTTTTGCGATATTTCTGTAGTCAAATAATAACAACCTAAAACCATGTCTTGACTAGGTAACATAATGGGTTCTCCAGTCGCAGGTGAAATTAGATTATTTCTCGAAAACATGAGTTTCCAAGCTTCTGACCTAGCTTCCACAGTGAGTGGAACGTGAACTGCCATTTGGTCACCATCAAAATCTGCATTGAATGCCGGGCAAACTAAAGGATGCAATAAAATAGCACGTCCTTCTATCAGAAGAGGTTGAAACGCCTGAATTCCTAAACGGTGTAATGTAGGAGCACGATTTAATAAAATGGGATGACTTTGTAAAATTTCTCGGAGAAGCTGATCCGTAAGTATTTCATTCGTTTTAATGATCGTTTTAGCTCCAATCACTGTGCGTGCGAGCTTATAATGTAAAATTCTTTTTATCAAAAAAGGTAAAAATAATTCTCTTGCCATTTCTTTTGGCAATCCACACTCATGAAGTTTTAGACGAGGGCCAACCACGATCACTGAACGCCCCGAATAATCTACACGTTTTCCTAAAAGATATTGACGAAATCGACCTTGTTTTCCTTTTAAAATCTCAGAGAGTGATTTTAATGCACGGCCGCGAGAATCTTTTTCAGGAGCAACTCCACCTTTTCCATTTTGAATTAAGTTGTCCACGGCTTCTTGTAGCAATCTTTGTGCATATTTCATTTCAAAGGAATTACTGATAGCAGGGTCTTTTAAAAATTTGCGAAGTCGGTCATTCCTATAAATGACTCGTTGGTACAATCTATTTAAATCAGATGCCGCAATTTGATCTTGCATTTTTAGAATTGGTCTGAGATCTGGAGGTAAAACAGGCAAGGCCGTTAAAATCATCGAATCTGGATTTGAATTTTTACGAAAAAGCTTTCTCACTAATTTCGTTCGTCGGATTAATTGATCTCTTTTTTCGCACCATTGCTTAAGCTGTTTTTTCTCGATTTTTTCGGCTAACCCTTTTTTCGCTAAATTTTTTAATTTAGAGATTTTTTTGTTCAATTCATACAGCAAAATTCTATTTTGTTTATCCATTTTTCTGAGTTCTTTGGGGTTCAATTCAGAAAGTAATTTTTGAATGATCCCTGCACCGGCGATCGTATTGTCGAGATTTATGTCATTCGAAGTCGTTCCGCCGACGATTCGACATTTATAACGCGGAATTATCGAATCGTCGAAGTCACCTTGAGATGAATTATAATAATAAAAATATTGCCAATTTCGCTCTAAATTCCAACAATATCTGTGTGATAAACAATAAACATTGTTGAAAATTCTATGATTCTTCGAATCAAGCGCATTTCGATTTTGATTCTCGACAACATATGCAAATTCTTTTTTAACTAGATTATATCTATGTGTAATTTTTGATGCTCGGCGCATGTTTTTTTTGTCGGATTGATTTGACCCTGCCACACGAGATGAGAAATTCATATTAGATTTTTTATGCTCAGATAGGGGGGACGAAACAGAATACAAACTAGAAAGTAAATTTTTATGTTTTGTTTGATTCCAAATATTCGACGAAAGAGGCCCATAAGTATAAAAAATTTCTTTGTTTTTAACTCCGCCGGATAACTTTTTCTTTGTTTCGAGTTTTTCTGGGTATTTTCGTTTCAAATCATAGATTTGAAACGAATTCGCGTCATATGGGCTAACAATCCATTCTTTCGATGATAAATTCATTAGGCGCATCAGACCACAATAGTGCAATAAAAATATTGCTAGCCCATTCGTATTGAAAGAATGATCGCGCGAGATAGGCGAGTCACCCGATGGACTAGTAATGATTTTATTTTTTATGTGAGATTGATGCGTTATTTGGTCATCTATGAAAATAGATGAATCTGATGGGCTAGCAATTTTTTTCATGATCACCTGCTGTTGGCTCATAAAAATCTTTTGCATTTCATTAAACGCATTTATATTCAATAATATAGAACCTTTTTTTTTATTAGCGTCGTTTGTCAAAAAAACCTCATTCAGATGGGCTAGCAATATATTTTGTTTTAAAAAAGTTAATAATTTTGAAAATAAAGATGAAGTGCTTAGTTCAGTCTTAGATGCCTCATTCAAACGCGCCGTGATTTTTTTCGTTACGAGTGGATCGAATGGGCTAACAATTTCTTTTGTGTTCAAAGAATTAATTCTTTGAATCGGATGGGTTTGAAAAATGCATTTTTCAAAATGCAATCTATTGATTTTTTTGATTTTTAATGACATCATCGATCCTGAGCGTGGCTCAGAATTTGTCAAGTAATCATTGCTTAATGCAGCTTTTGGTAAACAATAGATTTTCGGTATATGAATCACATTCTCGTTCATAAATTCTAATTCGTTATATATTACAAATTCGACCGAGAATTTTTTTTGGAGTCTATATTTTACCAGAAATCCAGTGAGTTTATCGACTAAAAAATGAATTAAAAGTTTCGTATTTTTAAACCACTCGTTACTCATGCTGCTCATGAACGAAAAAGTGTCTTTTTGATTTTCAACCAGTTTACGTTCACGATTTTGGACGCAGTAAATTAAGTGCAATCTAAAAGAAGATTTAATTAAATAAATCAAAGTTTTTAAACTCGTAGAGTTTTTTCGATTCGAAGAATCTAGCGCATGGGCTAGAAATTCTTTTTTTCGATTTTGTTTCGAACTCGCAATGCTATTTTTTCTATTCGAAGCATAATCTAAATGAAATTCATATTTTTTCGAATCAGGCGTATTTTTTTCGTGATTTTCCACATTTGATAGGTTTTGTTCGTATACTCGAAAAAAAGCAGATGGTTTGTCAAGATTCACTATTAAATTTATTAACGAAACATTTTTTTTATCGGTAATCCATTTCAAGTCTGTAAGTTCAATATTATTAAAAAAAGAAAGTAATGACCATAATGAAATTTCTGATATATTAGTCGTTTTGCTATCGATATAAAATTTAATCGCGCGCTTAATATGAGCCATTTGGTTTTTTGCGGGCAAATCTATTTTATAGACAGCAGTGTGTAATCGATTTTTTAAAAAATCGACTTTTTTTCGAGATCGAATGATGGATTGTATTGCTAGCCCATTTGAATCAGATTTCGAAACGAAATCTCTCGAAGAAAATGAGTGATATTCCGAATTTCTGCGAGGTGACTCGATTCGTCGTAAAAAAATCAAGTCATCGTTAAAACAATTTCGTTTTTTATTTTTGGTTTTAGTGCACGCTTCTATTTTCGTTTTGTATAAAATCGTCGAACTTTTTAATTGTGCTGATCGATAAACGACTTTATAAAATTTTTTCCAGATTGACTGCAAGATCAAATGAAAATTTTTTTTATCGAAATTGCTCTCGCTCGGCGTTGCTATTTTATTGAGCGTAGAATCAAACAGATATAATGTTTTTAAAGAATAATTATTTTTGTCATTATCAAAAACATCTTTGTTTTGATTTTCAACCGATTTTATTATTTTTTCGATCGGTCGCACTTTTTGTTTTAAAAAATTGATATTAGACAGGTGGATTGCGTTGATATTCGAATCAAATGAATCAGGCGTATGGGTTAGTAATCTTTTTCGTTGATTTTCAAAACCAAATAAATTTAAACGGGGTGTCGTTTTTAGTTGATTTTTGGCAGATCGAGATAGAGATGTATTGTTGCTATCGAATGGGTTAGTAATGCGTTCGAACGCATTACTAACCCATTCGATATTTCTCCATGTTTCGTCTGCGGTTTGTTGTTTTTCTGTGTTTATTTCTGTTTTTTCTAGTTTCATAGAAATAGAAAAACGCTGTGTTTTCAAAAAAAAACGCTTTCGTAAATTCATTTTTTTCGTAATATAGGTATATCTTTTTTTATTACTAGCCCAATCGACAGTCTTCTTTTTAACCACACGATTTATTTCATCGGTTTTTTGTGAGTTGTTATCGTCGAAAAAATCCATCGTCTCTGACTGCGCATTAGGCGCATAATGACTTTTCCCTTTTTTCTCGCCTTCGCGATTAAAATCCTTATACGCGCGTTTTAAAGCCTCTGTGGTATCCCACATCATTTTTTTATCTAGTTTGGATTCTCTATATGCTCGTTCTTCTGCTACTAATTGTTTCCATGTTGAAAACAAGACAGTAGGAGAACATTCAGTGCCTAAAGACATCCCGAAATTTTGTGTGGATTTCCAAGTATTTTCTAGGGTCATTGTTTCAGAGCAATAAATAACGTTCTCTAAATTTCTACGTTTCATATCTAACAATAAAGATAAATAACTTGGATTTGCTTTTAAATACCATAAATGACTGACCGGAGAGACTAATTGAATATAACCCATTTGATAACGTCTGATGATCGACCACGTGTACTCTACATCGCAATTCGGACAAAATTTTCTCGCTGTCTGTGGACGCACATTTGTCTTTGGTCCTTGGGTCGTCGCTTCAAAAAATGCATTTTTTGAAACAAAACTGTAGGGGCTAACTTGATTTAAGGGAAGATTAGAGTCATATTGTCTATACAGCAGTTTTTTATATTCATCGTCATTAGGTCTTTGAGTTTGGCCACAAGCACATTCAAAATCTTTCAAAGGGCCGAAAATCCGCTCACAAAATAAACCACCTTTTTGTGGTTTAAAAGTTTTATGATGAAGTGTATTGGCCGTATTGACTTGACCTAAGATTTTACCGTTCGGTAAAGTTTTTTCGGCCCATCGACGAATCATTTCTGCAGAAGCTAATCCTATAGAAATTAATTTCAGTTCATGAAATTTCGAATATGAAGCATATAAGTTTTGTTTTTCTGAATCGATTTGGCTATTTTTCGTTCGATTTTCTTTCGAAACAGAATGTTTATGCTGTTTTTCGTCCATGATTTCTGAATTTTGTTTTTTCTGCAACAAATTTATTCTACTTATAAATGGAGAGGAATAAAGTTTTATATTTTGTGATTTGGGACGATTTTTTTGACTTTGGTTTTTTAAAATATCTTTCGAATCAAAAAATGCATTTTTTGAAAGAAACAAACGACTTTCGAAGGAAACAGCATGAGAAGAAAACTGTGTTTGATTTGAAGCATCATATACTTCATTTTCATCGGATAAAAAATTTTCATTTTTTTTGATTCGATTTTCATTCATTTAAAAACATCGATTTTTTTATTTCCTCTATGAATTCATTAGAGTTTTATCACATAAAATCATTTTGCTCTATTTTATAGTTCTTTATAAATTCTTTTTTAAAAATCTAGTTAAACATGGTTGAAAATCATTTGTTTGAAAAATGCATTTTTCTTTATAAATCTAGTTGTTTCAAAAAATACATTTTTTGAATAAAATCTAGTTAAACATCGAAGATGTTTAAATGATTTTGAAATGATTTATAACACAACTAGATTTTATTTCAAAAAATGCATTTTTTGAACAAAAGATGTTTCAATGATTTTTAAAAAAGAACAAAAAAATTCGAGAATAAATAAATATCAGAGACATGAAATAAAGGTAAAAAACTTTAAAATATTTTATGCGCTTTATTTATTCATGTGTTTTTCATGTGTTTACTGTTCAACAAAAAGCATCATCGTCGTTTAGTAATAAATAAAAATGAGAGATAAGACGCACGATTGTCATCTTTCAAAAATTTAGTTAAAAGATTAAGGATCTTGTCCCTCTGAACTTTAATTTTTTCATAAAAAGCAAACACGAATAGATCTTGTGTCCAAAACAAAAACTTCTTTTTTAAAAATCATTGAAACATCTTTTGTTCAAAAAATACATTTTATTCGAAAAATGTATTTTTCGAAACAAATTCGCTTCGCTAAAACGTCGAATTTTTGATAAAACTGGGGCGGGAGGATTCGAACCTACGAATGGCGGTATCAAAAACCGCTGCCTTACCACTTGGCGACGCCCCAAAAAATGTTTTAAAGAGTTTTAAAAGTGCATTTTAAAATAAATAGCAGGAAAATGGGCATCTAAAGTCGTCATAAACTACGACGCTAAATTTAGCGAAAAAAGAATTATAAATCTGATTAGGTCCGCTGACTAAAACTAAATAAAATTTTTTCGATGCTGCTACTCAAAGTCCTGACATACTCCATAGAATTTATTTAATTGAATCATGGACCTAATCATAAATATAACATTGTTAAAAAAAAAATTCAACTTTTTATTTTGTTGTTTTTAATGATTCTTTTTAAATTCATTATTGTCGAAATATAAAATACAGGATTAGCTAGGATTAATAATGTTTCGGTTATTGTTTTTTAAAAAATGTATTTTAAAAACAAATTTAGTTGTTTATAAATCATTTGTTGTTCGCGCTTCTTTTTTCTTCATACTTCCCTTCATACTTCCCTTCATACTTCAGGGTATGAACAGGGTATGAACAAAAAATGTTTCAATGATTTTGAAAAAAGCATTTTTAAAGTCAAATGTACATTAAATAAATAAACATTTAAAATCGCTCGAAAAAAATATTTGCTTATAAATCATCATATTAAAATGTATTCAAAAAAATAAATAGAAAACGTACGCAAATAATTCCATGAAAAAATAAATTTTTTTTATTTTTTAAATTTGTTATAATATCCACATACTATTTAATTTTCTCGAACAACACATTGAAATGATGCAAAAATTATTATCTTCATTTCTTTCATTTTTCTTTATAAAAACAAAAGCATTGCGTTGCTTTGAAAAATGCATTTTTCAAATGCAGTTGTCTTTACGCAGTAAAAACAAAGCAAAAGCAAACTATCATTCTTCGTTTTTCAGACTTCATAAAAAGGATAAAAACGAGATAGAAATAGAGAATTCTCGTATAAAGCGAATAAAAAATAAACGAAATATAATGATAAATCAGAGAAATCTTTTTAAATGATTTAAGAGTGATTTTTCTTTTCGAAAAGAAAAATGAAATGTGTTTTTTTAATCACGAACAAAAATGTATGAATAGAAACAGTTTTTCTCCTGTATCAAAAATAAACGAATATTTACTTGGTTTAAAAGCGTTATGATTAAAAATAACTCATAGCTGTTATGTTTATTTTTATATGCAAACAACTAAAGGTTTTGATATAAAAATTTTGATTATGTGTTTTTTTATTTTTATAACGAATAAAAATAAAGAATAGAACTAAAAATACATAATACGATTTCAATAAAAGACCTCGTTAACGTCAACTTGGGGAGAACTCTAAAAGCGACTTTAATTTTATGGATGATGCCATTCATAATTAAAAACCGTGTAAAGCAGAGGACAAATTTTCTACTTCAATGAGAAATCCAATCTTTTTCCAATAAGAAAAATGACAAATTCATGTCTAGGAAACATCTCCCAACTTTTCTAAAACTAGAATGAGAGTTCAATGCATCAATGACAAACAAAAAAATCAAAAAAGTGTAGAATAAATCGGTCAAAAGCTCATAGTCTGATCTGTTCGCTCGCATTTTCAAATCATTTGTTTCGTGTTTATAAATCATTTATTTCTTTTTTAAAAAATACATTTTTTTAAACGACCGATTTGGTGTTATAAATCTAGTTGTTTCAAAAAATGTATTTTTTGAATAAAATCTAGTTAAACATCGAAGATGTTTAAATGATTTTGAAATGATTTATAAAGAAAAATATATTTATTGCGAGCCCATTCGAAATAAAAATGCATTTTTCAAACGACTAGATTTATAAACAACAAAAATAAGTTTTTTGATAAACAGTAAAGCGATAAAAGTTTTTCCTAAGAAGAAAACATCATTCTCGAAGAATTTTTAAAACATACGAGATAAATTCGTTTAGGGCTATTTTATCGATAAACAAAAACTTTAAAATTTTCTTTATTTAAATTAAAAAAGAAATCTATATTATTTATGAGAATAATATAGAACCAATTAGAAAAAATTTTTTCAGTTTTAACATTATCTTATCCTGTACAAATAAATATATGCTTTTTATACTCTAGTTTGATTTGAAAATCATTTGTTTCAAAAAATATATTTTTATTTCCCTTCATACTTCCCTTCATACTTCAGGGTATGAACAGGGTATGAACAAAAAATACATTTTATTCGGTGTTATAAATCTTCGATTTATAAAGAAAAATGTATTTTTCGAAATAAAATGCATTTTTTGAAAGAACCGATTTGAAAAATGCATTTTTCGAACAACGAGATTTATAAACAACGATTAGATTTTATTCGAAAAATATATTTTTATTTATAAATCGAAGATTTATAACACCGATTTGAAAAATGCATTTTTCTTTATAAATCTTCGATTTATAACACAACTAAATTTTTAAACAGTTTTATAAATAAAAATGCATTTTTTAATAACAAGAAAGCATAATAAGATAACAGTTAATAAAATACGAGAAATAAAATTATTAATTCTTTTAAAGCGGAGTTTAAGCCTAAAAAAGACACTAACACCATCTTCTCAGGACAGATTTTATGTTATAAAAGCGGATTTTAATTAATTTAATATTTAAATTAGTTAAACTTAGAATTTTAGCCATTTGAAAAATGTATTTTTCAAAACCAAACTAACAATTATAATTTTATGTAATATGATTTTTTTCAAATAAGATTATTTATCTATGTTCGCATATATTTCTAGTATAATCCTGCCGTGAATTTTTGATTCTTTTTGAAAAATGCATTTTTCAAACGGTTCTATTTTTATTTATAAATCTGTGCTTAATCACTCTTTAATTTGGTCAAACATGGTTTTTAATCTAGTTGTCTCAAAAAATATATTTTATTTCCCTTCATACTTCAGGGTATGAACAGGGTATGAACAAAAAATGTATTTTTCGAAATAAAATGCATTTTTTGAAAGAACCGAATAAAATCTATTTGTTTATAAGTTGTTTATAAACCGATTTATAAAAGAAAAATGTATTATTCGTTCATACCCTGAAGTATGAGAAAATAACATTTTTCGTGATATAAGAGGGTTTGAAAAATGCATTTTTCAAATTGAAGGGATTGCGTTTTATAAATCATTTTCGTTTTGAAAAAAGAACAGATTAAGGACTAGATTTATAAAAAACCATACAAAATAGAAAAGATATAAACACAAACCAAAGGTCGAAGATATAACTGAAACAAATTACTTATATAATAGAATATAAATATTTTATTAGATTGACAACTCTCTTTTTTCTTCGTATGATAATAATAGATATTTTTTATTCTTTTTTTACTTTAACTTCTTAACTTCACTTCTTAAGCCATTGGACTTTTAAATACCCATATTTTCAATTGTCGTTATAACTTTGGCCCTTAATCTGTTTGTTGTTTGAAAAAGCATTTTTTGAATAAAATCTAGTTAAACATCGAAGATGTTTAAATGATTTTGAAATGATTTATAACACCGAATAAAATTCTTTTTCGAAAAGAAAAAACGGAAAGAATATTAATTAAATTATAAAAAAATTATTGCGTTTGGTTCTTTCGGTTCGAAAAATGCATTTTTCTTTATAATTCTAGTTGTTTCAAAAAATACATTTTTTGAATAAAATCTAGTTAAACATCTTCGATGTTTAAATGATTTTGAAATGATTTATAACACCGAAAGAACCAAAAGCATTAAATCTAATTAAATCTATATGGGCAAGTACGCAGTGCTTGCATCAAAATTTTTCTCGTACACAGAAATAATTTTTGTATGAATAACAATAGATATATAAAAAGTCAATTTTTTTCTCGATATTTTCAAATGAAAATTTCATTCCTGATCTTTAAGAGATCAGAAATTCCTCGTATTTTCGATTTGTTCTTTTTTAAAAATCTAGTTGTGTTATAAATCATTTCAAAATCATTTAAACATCTTCGATGTTTAACTAGATTTTATTCAAAAAATGTATTTTTTGAAACAACTAGATTTATAAAGAAAAATGCATTTTTCAAATCGGATTGCTTTGTTTTTACTTCGTAAAAACAAAACGCAGTTATAAATTGAAGATTTATAAAGAAAAATATATTTTTTCAAGTGATTTCATTTGGTGTTATAAATCTTCGATTTATAAAGAAAAATGCATTTTTCGAAATAAAAATACATTTTTTAAAACAAATGATTTTATTTGGTTCTTTCGGTGTTATAAATCATTTCAAAATCGAAGATTTTGAACTAGATTTATAAAGAAAAATGCATTTTTTGAATAAAAGACATTTGTGATCTCTAAGAGATCACACATATGAGAATTTCATTCAATGAGTCTCCAAAGCAAAGTTTGCTTTGCAAAGTTATAAGCAAATTAGGAGTAAGAAAAAACTATGGCAACAAAGTTGTTTCCTAAATTTAGCCAAGGTCTAGCGCAAGACCCAACAACGCGTCGAATTTGGTTCGGACTTGCGGTAGCGCATGATTTCGAAAGTCACGATGGTATGACAGAAGAAAATCTTTACCAAAAAATTTTCGCGTCTCACTTCGGACAGTTAGCTATTATTTTCCTTTGGACTTCTGGAAATCTTTTTCACGTAGCTTGGCAAGGAAATTTCGAAACTTGGGTAGCAGATCCTATTCATGTACGTCCAATCGCTCATGCTATCTGGGATCCTCATTTCGGTCAGCCTGCAGTAGAAGCCTTCACTAGAGGAGGAGCTTCTGGTCCAGTGAACATCTCGACATCAGGTGTTTATCAGTGGTGGTATACTATCGGTATGAGAACAAATTCAGATCTTTATATCGGTTCTGTTTTTTTAGCTCTAGTATCAGCAATTTTTTTATTTGCTGGATGGCTACACTTACAACCGAGTTTTCAACCATCGTTATCTTGGTTTAAAGATGCGGAATCTCGCTTGAATCACCATCTTTCTGGTCTATTCGGTGTGAGTTCGTTAGCTTGGACAGGTCACTTAATTCACGTGGCTATTCCAGAATCTCGCGGAAAACACGTCGGTTGGGATAATTTTTTAACAGTTCTACCTCACCCACAAGGATTAACTCCTTTCTGGACTGGAAATTGGGCTGCTTATGCTTCTAATCCGGACTCTTCGAGTCATATTTTTGGAACGAGCGAAGGTGCTGGAGATGCTATTTTGACTTTTTTAGGTGGTTTCCACCCTCAAACTCAAAGTCTTTGGTTGACTGACATGGCTCATCACCACTTAGCTATCGCGGTTATTTTCATCATTGCTGGTCATATGTATCGTACGAATTTTGGAATCGGGCATCGCATGCAAGCTATTTTAGACGCTCACGTGCCTCCTGCAGGTGGTTTAGGTGCTGGACACAAAGGTTTATTCGACACGGTGAACAACTCTTTACACTTCCAATTAGGATTAGCTTTAGCTTCTGTAGGAACGATTTGTTCGTTAGTAGCACAACACATGTATTCATTACCGCCATATGCGTTCTTAGCGAATGATTTTACGACTCAAGCAGCGCTGTACACTCATCACCAATATATCGCGGGATTCATCATGTGTGGTGCTTTTGCACACGGAGCTATTTTCTGGATCAGAGATTACGATCCTGAACAAAACAAAGGAAATGTATTAGCAAGAATGTTAGACCATAAAGAAGCGATTATTTCACACTTAAGTTGGGTTTCGCTTTTCTTAGGTTTCCACACTCTTGGTCTTTATGTTCATAACGACGTAATGCAAGCGTTCGGTACTCCAGAAAAACAAATTTTAATCGAACCTGTTTTCGCACAATGGATTCAAGCTGCACAAGGTAAAGCTTTATATGGTTTTGATTTCTTATTATCTTCTTCTGGTAGTGCTGCGAGTTCTGCGAGTCAGAGTTTATGGCTTCCTGGTTGGTTAGAAGCTATCAATAATAATCAAAACTCATTATTCTTGACTATTGGACCTGGTGACTTTTTAGTGCACCACGCTATCGCTTTAGGTCTTCACACGACGACGCTTATTTTAGTTAAAGGGGCTTTAGACGCTCGTGGTTCGAAACTAATGCCTGATAAAAAAGACTTTGGTTATAGTTTCCCTTGTGATGGTCCAGGTCGTGGGGGTACTTGTGACATTTCAGCTTATGATGCTTTCTATTTAGCTGTTTTTTGGATGCTTAACACTATCGGTTGGGTTACTTTTTACTGGCACTGGAAACATCTGACTTTATGGCAAGGAAACGTTTCTCAATTCGATGAATCTTCGACATATTTAATGGGTTGGCTTCGTGACTATTTATGGTTAAATTCTTCTCAACTTATTAATGGTTACAATCCATTCGGTATGAACAGTTTATCGGTTTGGGCTTGGATGTTCCTATTCGGTCACCTTATCTACGCTACTGGCTTTATGTTCCTGATTTCATGGCGTGGTTACTGGCAAGAACTTATCGAGACTCTAGTGTGGGCACACGAAAAAACGCCTCTGGCGAATCTAGTAATGTGGAGAGACAAACCAGTGGCTCTTTCTATCGTACAAGCTCGTCTTGTTGGTTTAGCTCATTTCTCTGTAGGTTACATATTTACATATGCGGCCTTTTTAATCGCTTCGACTTCTGGGAAATTCGGATAAAAAATAATAGATTAAATGATTTGGGTTCAGTTCTTTCGGTTCTTTCGGTGTTATAAATCATTTCAAAATCGAAGATTTTGAACTAGATTTATAAAGAAAAATACATTTTTTGTTCATACCCTGAAGTATGAAGGGAAATAAAAATGCATTTTTTGTTCATACCCTGTTCATACCCTGAAGTATGAAGGGAAGTATGAAGAGAAGTATGAAGGGAATAAAATGCATTTTTCGAACTGAAATTCCTGTTCGTATACGGTGATGATGTGGGGTTATACTTTTTTATCTTGTTTATACCCCGTTTAAATCCTCATAACCCTTTCTATTTCTCATGCTTTTGGTTCTTTCGGTTCGAAAAATGCATTTTTCGTTCATACCCTGTTCATACCCTGAAATATGAAGGGAAGTATGAAGGGAAATAAAAATGCATTTTTCGAATCGAAAGAACCGATTCGAAAAATGCATTTTTCAAACAACTAGATTAAGGACCATGTTCTTTTTTAAAAATCTAGTTGTTTCAAAAAATGCATTTTTTGAAACAAAATCGCTTCGCTAATGTGGTATTATTGTGGTGTAATAAATCATTTAAACATGATTAAAAATTTTCGATTTATAAACAACAACTAGATTTTTAAAAGAATTTTAAATGATTTTTATATAAAAAATTGAGATGTCTAAATTGGGAATTAAATATTTATATATTATGAAATTGTTTTGTACCTTGCTTGTATGCTTTTGGTTCTTTCAAAAAATGCATTTTTTGTTCATACCCTGTTCATATGCTTTTGTTTTTACGCAGTAAAAACAAAGCAAAAGAAGTATGAGGGGAATAACATTTACGATTTATAAATCATTTAAAAATCGCAATCCCCTCATACTAAATTGATTTACTTGGCGAAATAATTTAATTATTTTTTATTAAGGAGTGAGAAATAAGAGGTCTTATACTTTTGTCAATACCTTTTTTACCCTGTTTTTATCCTTTCTATACGGTAACAACTCTTTTTTATCTTGTTTATACACCGTTTATATCCTTTTTGTATGCTTTTTTATAAATCATTTGTTGTTTATAAATCTAGTTGTTTGAAAAATGCATTTTTCAAATCGGTTCTTTCAAAAAATGCATTTTTTGAACAAAAGATGTTTAACTGATTTTGAAAAAAGAACAGATAAAGGATTAGATTTATGAAAAAGCATGAGAAAGATGAGAAGGAAATTTGAGGAGAAGCACGAGAGACGAAGAATGAAAAGAAAAATAAAGGAAATGACTCATTATAAATATAAATACTAATGTCGTGTAGATCTAAACAAATTAAATATTATGTGGTATTCCATTAAACTACCATTTATTTTTTAATTGAAATACTTTTAAAAAATTCATTTTGATATGTTATATTTTTATTTAGATTTTTGAAACAATCGAAAAAACTGAAAGAATCAAAAATCTAAGGCAGATTTGTTTAAAAAATAGCAAAGCGAATTCTTTTTTCAAAAGATGTTTAAATGATTTTGAAAAAAGAATTTTTTGTTTCTTTCGGTTCTTTCAAAAAATGCATTTTTTGTTCATACCCTGTTCATACCCTGAAGTATGAAGAGAAGTATGAAGGGAAGTATGAAGGGAATAAAATGAATTTTTCGTTCATACCCTCTTTAGCCTCTTTATCTTCTTTATCCTTTTTATCCTCTTTATCCCGAAGTATGAGGGACGAAATATGAGGGACGAAATATGAGGGACAAAGTATGAGGATATAAAAACAAAATGCTGTTGTCTTTACTGCGTAAAAACAAAGCAAAAGAAGTATGAGGGGAAATATGAAGGGAAAAGAAGCGCTTTGAAAAATGCATTTTTCAAAAAACAATAGACTGATTTGTTTTATATTTTTTTTATATTTTTTAAAAGTATTTTATATGATAGTTTATCTTTTAAGAAATGTCGGTTCCATATATCGAACTAGAAAACTTTTTTTCTAATTTTTCTTTTTGTGTTTTATTTATTTCCATGATTTTTTATTGGGTACGAACCGGGTTTTCCTATGGTGAATCTGATAATAAAAACAAAAATAAGAGACTATCTGTTGGAATGATGTTAGCGAATTTTTCATTGTTTAGTTTGCTCGTTTGTCGTTGGAAAGAATCTGGCCATTTTCCTCTGAGCAATTTATATGAATCTTTGATGTTCTTATCTTGGAGTTTTACGACGATTCAGTTATTTTTAGAGAAAATAACTGAACGAAAAGATTCTAAAGGTATGATTTCGCTTTATATAGGCTGCATTACGTCGCCTAGTGCTTTGTTTACGAACGCTTTTGCGACTTTTAGTTTACCTCTAGAAATGCAAAAATCTTCGTCATTAGTGCCTGCACTACAATCGAATTGGTTGATGATGCACGTGACTGTCATGATTTTGAGTTACGCTGCTTTGATTTGTGGATCTCTGTTATCGATAGCTTTTTTGATGATCACGAGTGGGCGAGTAATAGATTTTAATGATACAGAATCTATGGACGAAATTTATAGTCAAAATCAAACCAAACAAAAAAATGATTACACCGCATCTGCTAGATATCAAGAAGAAGAGCTCATTTTTGCTACGAATGCGGTGCCTTTGTTTTCATCAAAAGAAGCACAGAGTGAATTTTCTTTTCGAAAAATGCATTTTTCGAAGGCATCAAATCCATTTCGTAAAATGAAATTAGCTGAAAATTTAGATAATTTGAGTTATAGAATCTTAGGACTTGGGTTTCCTCTTTTGACAATCGGCATTTTATCAGGAGCTGTGTGGGCTAACGAAGCTTGGGGATCTTATTGGAGCTGGGATCCCAAAGAAACGTGGGCTTTTTTGACTTGGTTAGTTTTTGCAATTTATTTGCATACGAGATTGACTAAAGGATGGCAAGGAAAAAAACCAGCTATCATTGCTTCTTTAGGATTCGTGACTGTTTGGGTTTGTTTTTTAGGAGTGAATTTAATCGGCGAAGGTCTTCATAGCTATGGCTGGATTCAAGGTTCATAGTATAAACAAAACTGATTTGAAAATATTATTTCATTCGCTTGTTGTTTTTTTAAAATGCATTTTTCGTTCATATCCTGTTCATACCCTCTTTAGCCTCTTTATCTTCTTTATCCTTTTTATCCTTTTTATCCTTTTTATCCCGAAGTATGAGGGACGAAATATGAGGGTATAAAAACAAAATGCTGTTGTTTTTACGCAGTAAAAACAAAGCAAAAGAAGTATGAGGGGAAGTATGAGGAGAAGTACGAAGGGAACAACATTTTTTGAAAATCATTTTATAAATCTAGTTGTTTGAAAAATGCATTTTTCAAATCGGTTCTTTCAAAAAATACATTTTTTGAATAAAATATATTTTTCTTTATAAATCTTCGATTTATAACTGCGTTTTGTTTTTACGAAGTAAAAACAAAGCAATCCGATTTGAAAAATGCATTTTTCTTTATAAATCTAGTTGTTTCAAAAAATACATTTTTTGAATAAAATCTAGTTAAACATCGAAGATGTTTAAATGATTTTGAAATGATTTATAACACAACTAGATTTATAAAAAAACATAAAGACGAGGTAAAAAGAGTAAGAAGGGTATGAACAGAAAGATTGGCCTCGTCATAGACTCAGACTAAAGGCCCAAAGCATGGGCGTTTAAATCGATGAATAATGAATAAACAGAAAATAGATAGAAATCAACGATGTTTTGTCGACCTGACTGTCATTATGTGACTTCTTTATTTTCAGTCGACCAAATTAAATGTGTATTTTTTGATTCTATTTGCCAAAATGGTTCCAGATAAATGGATATGCTCTTTTTAAATATACAAAAAACAAAATCACATTTCGTTAAAAGCCATTTAAAAATCAGTGATTTTTAAATGGCTTTATTTTTTTGTTATAAATCTGATTGTTTCGTTTGTTTCAATTCTTTCGAAAAATGCATTTTTTGAATAAAATGCATTTTTCGAAATAAAAATATATTTTTTGAAACAACTGGATTAAGGACCAGATTTAGAAATACGAAACGACCAAAGTTGGTTATAAATATTCGATTTATAACAACAAATAAAAAATGCATTTTTTATTTTATATTCTCGATAATTTTTGCTATGAAACTGATAACTATGTTTGTGTGGTATTAGTTTTGTTTTTTATTTTTTTATCGTAATGAAATTGAGCGTTAATATACTTTTAGAGGTATTATTCTACAGGTGATGTCGTTTGTTTCAAGAAATGCTTTTTTAAAAATCATTTAAACATGGTTGAAAATCTAGTTGTTTCAAAAAATACATTTTTTGAATAAAATCTAGTTAAACATCTTCGATGTTTAAATGATTTTGAAATGATTTTATTTCAAAAAATATATTTTTTGAACAAAAGATGTTTAACCAGATTTTTAGCAAAGCGAATTTCAAAATCATTTAAACATCGAAGATGTTTAACTAGATTTTGAAAAAAGAATTCATTTCGAAAAATGCATTTTTCGAATAAAATGAACTCCGCTATTTTTTGAATAAAATTTATGGATTCGATTTAATGTGCGTTTGAAAAATGCATTTTTCAAATGCGGTAGTAATCAAATTTTGTTTTTATACAAAATGTGTTTCTATATAAGACCAAAACAAAAATCAATTAAAAATCTGACATCATTTTCATAAGCCTTCTATGAACAATCTATATCTTGCTATGCAAGAACATTAAATCTTTTTATGACATCAATTCTTCAACTTGCTTTATTAGCATTAATCGCTGTTTCTTTTGCTTTAATTGTAGGTGTACCAGTTGTGTTCGCTACTCCTAACGGATGGTCAGAAAATAAAGGTGTTGTTTTTTCTGGTTTAAGTTTATGGCTTTTACTTGTATTTACTGTAGGAATTTGTAATTCATTCGTTATTTAATTTTTTATTTTTGTTTCTTTCAAAAAATATATTTTTTGAATAAAATCTAGTTAAACATGGTTGAAAATCGAAGATTTTATTTCAAAAAATGCATTTTTTGAACAAAAGATGTTTCAATGATTTTGAAATGATTTTCAACTATGTTTAACCGATTTTGATTATGCGCTGAAATTCAGCGCATAATCAAAATTTTATCGTTTCTTACAAGATTGAGTGATTTTTAAACCTTTATGGTTCAGTAAATTCTGAAAATAAATATACTTTTTGTTTTCTTTTTAAAAATGTAGTTTCTGGTTCTTCAAAAAAATGTTTTTTTGAAAATCATTTCAAAATCTAGTTAAACATCTTCGATGTTTAAATGATTTTATTCAAAAAATGTATTTTTTGAAACAACTAGATTTTCAAATTCGCTTCGCTATTTTTTGAACATTAAAGATGTTCTTTATAAATCGTTTGTTTTAAAAATCTATTTTTTAAATAACATTTTTTAAAAATCTTCGATTAAGGGTTATGTTCAACCAGATTTTTAAATGATTTATGACAACAAATAATAACAAAACTTTTATTTTATCGGGAGAAGTAAGAGTATATTTTCTATTTGAGACATCTTTTATTTTATATAGATGAGATATTAGATGTCTATTTTTTATTTTTTATTAATTCATTTTATTAATTCATTTTACTTTGTGATTTTGTTGTTATTTTGTCGTTCCTTCTATTTTATATTTCTTGTTATAAATCTTCGATTTATAAAAAAATGTATTTTTTGCTCGAAAGCTAGTTATTTCAAAAAATAAATTTTTCGACTCAAATCGTTTGTTGTTCGCGCTTCGCTAAAAATCTAGTTCAAAATCTAGTTAAACATCTTCGATGTTTAAATGATTTTGAAATGATTTTATTCAAAAAATGCATTTTTTGAAACAAAAGCGCTCCGCTAATGTGGTGTAATAAATCATTTAAACATGGTTGAAAATCTAGTTCAAAATCTAGTTGTTTCAAAAAATGTAGTTTTTGAAACAAACAAATCTTTAATAATGTTTAACCAGATTAAAGACTAGATTCCATTTAAAAATGTGTTTTTTAATAATAACAACCGAGGGTTATATCCTTTTTACATTTTTTACCTTTCTTATCCTTATAACCCTGTTTTTTATGCGGTGCCAACTCCTTTTGCTCCTTTATACCCTGTTTGTACCCCTTATTCTTCGGAGAAGGATGAATGGAAATATGAGAGATGCAGTACGAAAGGCAAAAAGCAAAAAATTTTATAAATAGGTATTCATGAATTAAACTAAAATTTATAATTTTAATTGATCTTAAAATTTTATAAGCCTTTTATATGAAGTATTTTTCTAATTTATTTATTTTTTATTTTTAAAATAAATTTTATTACCACTACATTGGACTCGTTTTGAAAAAATCTACGGATATTTTCTTAAACTATTTTTTATTTAAAAAGTTTGAACTAAATTGTTAAAAATATATAAAAATTTCATATAATTAGTAAAAAATGCTTCTATATCGAATAAAAAATATTACGCGCTGAATATTCTTATCTTTAAAAATCTCTTTTTTTAATGATTATTTGTATTCATTTTGCTCTTAGTTTTTATTTATTAAAGTTTTATGAAACGTGAATAAATTAAAATTCAGTCAATATTTACACTAAATCAAAAACAATTTATTATGGAAGTAAATATCTTTGGATTAACAGCTACTGCTTTATTTATTATTATTCCTACTTCTTTTTTATTAATCTTATACGTTAAAACTGCATCGGATCAATCAGCTTAAAATTTCAATGAGTGTATTTGGTTTTTATGATAAATTATTTAAATAAACTCTCGAAATGATTTGAATGGAGCTCATTCTATTTTAAATAGAATGAGCTCCATTCAAATCAATTATATAAATTTACTGTAGACATATAGATTTTGCTCTTACATAAAAACCATAAAAACATTTTGACTCGTATATAGAAAAGCTACGTTCAAAAACGATAAAAATCACTCAAAAATGGATATTTTATTTTTAGTGTACTTCGTATTATTTATAAGAAATTTGGTATGTAATGAATTTAATATATAGAATCACCATATATACGACCTATTCATCTTATTTGATACATAATGACATTCAAAAAGCCATTTGTCTTTGAATAAAATACAGTCGTGATTTATTTAAACTAGAAACAATTAAAAAACAAATAATAAATGTATAAAAATACAGATAAATAAAATATTAATATAAAAAAATATTTCGTACACGAAAATATAGATTTTATTACTTGTATAATTTTTGATTGAATATTTTTTGTTTTGATTTAAGAAAATAAAAGCATATTTTTATATCGAATGGGTTAGCAATAATTTTTTATTTTATCAGATATATAAAAACTTGTTTCTATTATCATCTGTCATTTTTTGCTTTTATATCTTGGATAAATGCTTTCAACCAACTAAAGTCATTATCTGCATGATTTATTTTTTTTATGATCAAAAACACAGATTTGATAAAGTTAATTTTTTTTGCGAAAAAAAGGTATTAAACGCCACATAGAAAATGAAATTGTTTAATATGAATATTAAAGGATTAAATGAATGTGTATTTTTCAAATCTTCGATATTTTATATTTTTTATTGGCAGACAAATAAAAAATAGAGATCTATATTCTATTTCGTCTCATAATAAACATACTCTTTTTAATAAAGCACATAATTAAAAAATCGAATTAAAATTACAATTAACTTTATACTTTTTAGAATGATAAAAATAAAACCCTTTTTTTAATAATTTATGGCAAATAAAGCAATGATTCAGCGTGAAACAAAACGTCAACGTTTAGTAATGAAATATGCTACGAAACGCGCTTCTTTAAAAGAACAAATTAGACAAACGTCGTCTTTAAGAGAAAAACTAGCTTTACATAGAAAATTACAGCAGTTACCTAAAAATAGTTCTGCAGTTCGATTACATAATCGTTGTACTGTGACTGGACGTCCTAAAGGTTATTATAGAGATTTTGGTTTATCAAGACACGTTTTACGTGAAATGGCTCATGAAGGTCTTTTACCTGGTGTGCAAAAATCTAGTTGGTAAAATAACATCATACGCAAAACACGTAATGCCTCGATAAAAAATACTTAATCATGGTGCCTCACATTATTAGGCACATGTATGTCATGTATGTCTTCAAATGTCATTTTTTGATTTTTATCTATATGAATTTTGTTTTGTAGTTTCGCTTTTGATTTTATTCGAAATCGGTTAAAAATTACTTAAAAATCATTTCAAAGTCATTTAAACATGGTTGAAAATCTTCGATTTTCAAAAGATGTTTAACTAGATTTTGAAATGGTTTTATTCAAAAAATGTATTTTTTGAAACAACTAGATTTTATTGAAAAAATGTATTTTTTGAAACAACTAGATTAAGCACCACGTTTAAATAATTTGAAAATACGAATTTGATCTTCGGTTCATACCTTTTTATCTTTTTCTATCCGGTGGCAATCCCTGTGTATCCTGTTTATACCATTCATATCTCGTTTATATGTGGTGGCAATTTCTTTCTATGCGTTTTGCTCTATAAAAACAAATGCATTGCAGTTGAAAAATGTATTTTTCAAAAGCATTTGCTTTTGTTTTTAGTCGTGTTGCGTTTGCTTATAAAAGCAAACGCAACGGCAATCCTTTCTTACCCTTCTTACCCTTTTTATCTTTTTTATTCTCTTTATCCTCTTTCTCCCGAAGTATGAGGGACGAAGTATGAGGGTATAAAAACAAAATGCTGTTGTTTTTACGCAGTAAAAACAAAGCAAAAGAAGAATGAGGGGTTCATATTTCGAAGAATGAAAAGCGAAAGATGAGGAGATCGCCACCACATAAGAAGAACGAAGGGTAATAGGCGAGATATGAATCAAAAGCCACATTTATCGACACCGGTATAATATATGATGATGTTTTAAAAAATCACATTATGACATGTAGGTTTGATACGATTTTGTTTTTTTCAGTTAAAAATCCATATGAACATAAAATTAAACTGAGTATATTTAAACATACAGATTGATTATTTTTTTAACATGTGATACAATATTTTTAATTTAAAAAAAATGCGGATGTAGCTCAGTTGGTAGAGCGTGGTCCTTCCAAGTCCAATGTCGCGCGTTCGAATCGCGTCATCCGCTTTAAATGAAGGATTAGGAAAATTTTTTGTTTGCTTTATTAAAATAGTTAAAGTTATAATAAAATAAAATTAAATTTTTCAAAACTCTGGTTTTGATTATAAATCATAAAAATCCATATATTCCACATACATATAAAAAATACCTTAATCTAGTGTTCTTATAGTATAACTATAAATATTTCCTTAAAAATCTGCCTTTGATTTTTTAATAAAAACCATAGGGACGATAAATAATTACTTTTTTGTTCGTAAAGTGTCTTTGATACATCAAATAATTGTTTTTTGATTTACTATTAGACAAATATTTTAGAACCCTCTTAAATAAAAATTAAAGAATTTTATTAATTATAAAAACAATTGCTTTTGCATTTGTTTTTACGAAGTAAAAACAAAAAGCAATCCGCATAAAAGAAACATTTGTTTTATAAACGTTCCATCATTGTAATTGAACTTAAAACAAGATATATATGACAATACTGTATCTAATCCAACATTTATACAGACAGATCAGATGAAGTACGAATATTCAATTCGATGAAATCTATACGTAGTATAATTTTCTGTATACATTAGAGGTATTGTAATATATAAGAGTCTCTGAAATGAAGGTTCTAACAAAGTATAGTTTTATGCTTTTTATATTATTTTTAGTTTTTTATTATGACAATGAGAACGCCAGAAGAACTTAGTAATCTGATTAAAGGGTTAATCGAAGATTACACACCTGAAGTGAAAATGGTTGATTTTGGAATTGTATTCCAAGTCGGAGATGGTATTGCGCGTGTTTATGGATTAGACCGTGCAATGGCCGGTGAATTATTAGAATTTGAAGATGGAACTTTAGGAATCGCTTTAAATTTAGAAGCCAATAACGTCGGTGCTGTTTTATTAGGAGACGGTTTAAAAATCACGGAAGGAAGCCGAGTTCGTTGTACAGGTAAAATCGCTGAAATTCCTGTAGGAGAAGCTTATTTAGGTCGAGTTGTAGATGCATTAGCACGTCCGATCGACGGTAAAGGCCCTATCACAAGCACAGAAAATCGTGCGATCGAATCACCTGCACCTGGTATTATTTCTCGTCGTTCTGTTTATGAACCACTTTCTACAGGACTAGTTGCTGTGGATGCTATGATTCCTATCGGACGAGGTCAACGAGAACTTATCATTGGTGACCGTCAAACAGGAAAAACTGCGATTGCTCTAGACACGATTTTAAACCAAAAAGGTAAAGATGTTGTGTGCGTTTATGTTGCTATTGGTCAAAAAGCATCTTCTGTTGCTCAAGTTCTTAACACATTAAAAGAACGTGGCGCTTTAGATTATACTATTATCGTTATGGCGAATGCTAACGAACCTTCTACATTACAATATTTAGCTCCTTACACAGGTGCTACACTAGCAGAATATTTCATGTATACAGGACGTGCAACACTGACAATCTACGACGATTTATCTAAACAAGCACAAGCATATCGTGAAATGTCTCTTTTATTACGTCGTCCGCCTGGACGTGAAGCTTACCCTGGTGACGTATTCTATTTACACTCTCGCCTTTTAGAAAGAGCGGCTAAATTAAGCGATGCTTTAGGAGAAGGAAGTATGACTGCTTTACCTATCGTAGAAACTCAAGAAGGTGACGTTTCTGCTTATATTCCAACGAATGTTATTTCTATTACAGACGGACAAATTTTCTTATCTGGGGATCTTTTTAACTCAGGTATTCGTCCGGCAATTAACGTAGGTATTTCTGTTTCTCGTGTAGGTTCTGCAGCACAACCTAAAGCTATGAAACAGGTTGCTGGTAAATTAAAACTTGAACTAGCTCAATTTGCTGAACTTGAAGCTTTCTCTCAATTCGCTTCAGACTTAGATCAAGCAACTCAAAACCAATTAGCACGAGGATCTCGTTTACGTGAAGTTTTAAAACAATCTCAATCATCTCCACTTTCTTTAGAGGATCAGGTTGCTAGTATTTATTCAGGTACTAATGGATTCTTAGATTCTTTAGAAGTTAGTCAAGTACGTTCTTTCCTTACTGGGCTGAGAACTTATTTAGTTAATAGTTGTTCACAATATGGTGAAATCCTTCGTAGTACAAAAACATTTACTCCTGAAGCAGAATCTTTACTTAAAAAATCGATTACAGAATATTTAGAAGAATTTAAGTCTTCTAAAGCATAAATTAAATATACGACATCTTGGGATATCATTTCATTTATAGATAAATGAAATTTCGCTCATTAGGCATATTAGGCATATAATGCTCGTATTTATTTTGTTAAATACTTTGTTTCTGTATAAATAGAAACACTAATGTATGCATTTTATCTCTTTAAAACTTATTTTATAGTTTTTTATTTCAAAGAATTATGAATCTTTTTGCGCTTGGTTGTGATCAAAAAATGTCTTTTTATTTCGAACCGAATCAAAGATTTGATTTATAAATGCTTTTAAAAATCTGCCTATGATTTTCGCTTCTTTCAAAAAACTATAGGTCTTTCGTATTTCACCTTTCATCCTTCAGACTTCATCCCTCATACTTCTTACGCGTTTTGCTCTATAAAAACAAATGCGTTGCAGTTGAAAAATGTATTTTTCAAAAGCATTTGCTTTTACGAAGTAAAAGCAAAAGCAATGCTCTTGTTTTTAGTCGCGTTGCGTTTGCTTTTATAAGCAAACGCAACGGCAATTCCCTCATTCTTTGAGATAAAAAGGATTGCCACCGCATAAGAAAGAGTCGAAAGGATAAAAAACATAGAAAGAATAGAAAAAGTAAAAAAGAAAGAAAGATATGAACCAAAGACATGACGTCAAATATTTTTTAAAAGATTAAGCACCATGTTTTTCAAATCGCTTCGTATATCTTTGATTTTGTTCGCGCTTCTTTTCCCTTCATACTTCAGGGTATGAACGAAAAATGAATTTTATTCAAAAAATGCATTTTTTGAAAGAAACAAAAAATGCACTTTAAAAAAAGCGCGCTTCGCTATTTTTCGATAAAAACCAAAGGCAAAGAAGTTCGTAGTTATATTATTGAAATTAAAAGATTTTAATGAGTTTTAAATATACTTTGTATCTATAAATCAAAGAAAATTTGTTTTTTAGTTAATAGACATGTTAACACTTAAAATTTTTGTTTATACTGTTGTGACATTTTTTGTATTTCTTTTTGTATTTGGATTCTTATCAAATGACCCTGCACGTAACCCAGGAAAAGGAAATTTAGATTAATCAATCAAACAATTTGGTTTTTATGGATTTTCGTATAAAAACATACGACGATTTATTTTCAACGACTTTAATCTCAAGATTGAAATTAAAGGTTGTTTTTAAAATATAGTCGGTGAATTGTTCTGGTTTCTCAAAAAAACCAGAACAATTCACCGACTATATCAAAGGTTGATGTTTAAAATTGATATTTTATAAAAATTAGAAACTGAAGAATTAAAAAAACATTAATCTACGAATAATAGCGATTTTATTTCATATTTTATTATCCAAATAAAAACAAAAAATCAAGTATACTTTGTTTTTAGATGTGTTTGGCTTTTAGTTTTTGCCCTGGTTCTTGAGAACTGTCCTTCATCTGTGATTAAAAACTCGAAGATTTTTAAAAAAGCATTTTTTTAAAACAAACAGATTTGATTCAAAGAATGTATTTTTTGAAATAACCAGATTTTGAACCAGATTTATAAAGAAAAATATATTTTTCGAACATCTTTGATTTCGAACTAAAAAATCAAAGGCCAAGGCATAACATAAAGCACACGATTAATTATGAGTCTGTAATAAATATATATAGTCAATTATTAAAAATTATTAAACATCTTTGTGTAAAAAATAAATACATAAATTGACTATTTTTTATTACGTGTCCAATAAATAAATATTTTGATAATGAAGAATTTTTTATTAACCAATTTTTTAAAAAAGATGATTTACCCTAAAAAATCAATTAAACTAGTGAATGCTATATATAAAGAGCAAAAAAGAAATTTTATTTGGTTTGAAACTAAAATCAAACGATTTTTTAAAAAGTTTTTATTCGAAATTTCAGTAAACAGAGATATTTTTTTTGAGACTGAATCAAGGTCTAATTCTTCCGAAAAATTGAAAAATTATGCGTCTGATTTAAATTTGAATAAAAATAAACAAAATAACAAAACATTAGATATATACTTAAAAAAATCATTTGTATCAGATTATAAAAATCATTCGAAAGTCATTCCATCATTTTCGGATAAGGAGTACAATGACAAATTCATTTCGAATCAAATTTCGAATGAAACTCAGAAAATTTACACGTCTAATTCAAAGCAAAATAATAAAAAAAATTCGATCGAAAATCGAGCAAATAGCCAAAATTCTCGATTTATGGATGTTCTTTCGTCACCTAAACAACCATCTGTTTCGATTACTTATGAAGAAATTGGTTTATTTCCTAGATCCTTTAATCGCGTTTTTGACCGTTTTTTTAAGCAATTATTTTTTGATGTGGAAAACCTAGTCATTCAAGAATATCGATTTTATAGATATCTTTTTTTGACTACCGTAAAATGTGTTTTTATTTTGATATTTGTACCGTTTTTAGTGAATTTCATCTGTAAAAATTATTTAGTTAAACCTATTACTGAATATTACTGGAATTCGGCTCAATCTGAAATTTTTTTAAATTCTTATCAACAAAAACGTGCATTTATGGAGTTAAAAGATTTTGAGGAAAAAATTTATTTTGAATCGTTAATCGATAAGGCCTATAATTCGACTTCTCCTTTTTTTTCTTTAAAAACTTCTGATTTGGATTTTCAAAAAAATCCAAATCAAACGCAATTTAATCACTCGAGAGATCATTTCATAACACGAACCTTTGTTTCAGATAACGAAGAATCTGACGAAAAGATTCAAAAATTAAAAAAATCTAAAAAAGCAATTTATCCTAGTCATGTTCAGTCGATGATGTCTTTCGAAAAAAATATCGAACCTATCGTATATTTGAACTCTGGTTCAAATGCAAATCAAACAAATATCGAGCTCAACACGAGAGATACTACACTCGATCAATCTATATATGAGCTAAATGAATCAGGTGCTTTACCTCATTTTATCGACGTAGCTTCTTTTAATCGAAAAGAATATAAATTAGACGAGTATGTTCAAAAACGTATACAAGCTCAAATACAGCAAAAAACTTTAGAATTGGCAATTCATTATAACGAAGAAAGTATCGAATCGATTACTAATTTTTTTGCGGATTTAATTAGTTTTAGCACTTTATGTTTTTTACTCAAGGCGTTAGAAATTCAAATAAATATTACAAAATCGTTTTTACTCGAAGTTTTTTTTGGATTAGATGATAGTAAAAAATCTTTATTGATTTTGTTCGTAACAGATTTATTAGTTGGTTATCATTCTCCTAATATTTGGGAACTATTTTTTCAATCTTTATTTGATCATTATGGGTTACCTGAAAGTCAAACTACTATCTTTTTATTAGTCGCGACTCTTCCTGTATTACTAGATGTTCTATTTAAATATTTAATTTTCCGTCATCTCAACAGGGCATCACCTGCTACTGTAGCAACTTACCATGCGATGATTGAATAATCGCGTCTCATATTTATAAATCTTTTTATATATTTTTTGTATTTATGAATTAATAAAAACTTCAACTTATAAGACTAAAAATCCATTTGATTTTTTATAGTTTCGGTATTTTTTCGATATTTACGTGCTTTTTTGAATGAGGCTCACAATTCATTTGTTTCTATTTGTTTCTATAAGACATTTGAGCACTCGAGTATAGAACGAATTTTGAAATCAGACAATTTATTTCATGCTATGTTTTATAAAATTCAAATCAAAATTCAAAGAGTTATAGCTGACAAAATATTCATTTTAATTTCATTTAAATGACAGATATTTAGCTCTTATAAAACGATAAAACCAGTCATATGCGTAAAATAAAAAATATTATCTCAAATTTTTAAAATTTTATAAATTAATAGTTTATATGAAATATCTATCTATACCTAATTTGAATTTGACTAGTTTTATAAAATAAAAAATGTTATAATTTATGTCGTTGACTCAGTAAAAATCAATCAACGACATAAATTATAAAGATATAAGTATAACAATCGGTATTAAATCATAATGACACCTGTTTTTTGATTTTTTTTAAATCAAAATTTTTTATAATTTCAAAACAAAATATATTATTGATCCGTGCGTAATCACTTATTTTAAGTTTAACTGAAAGTCATTTTATCATTATATGATTCTATATTATATTTAATTTATTCAAAAATACATTATATTTCATTTAAACATCTAAGATAAAATAAAATGCATAATCATTTTTCAATGTTAGATTTTTTGTGAATCTGTGATCATTTATAATGAATGACGAAAAATATCGTATAAAAAAATGCAGTTAGTTTGTTTTTTGACATCTGGTTTTTATTTATTTTTTATTTATTTTTTATTTATCTTTAAAAAATCGTTCAAAAACAAAAATATGAATATTTACAAAAGTTTCGGTGGACCGATTAAAAAAATCTGAAAGCTTTCTATTTTCAACATTAATATCATGTTTTTATTTTTATTGAGTTATTTTATGAAAATGACATTAATTCGAAAAAATAAAAAAAAACAAAGGCCAAAATCTAAAATAAGATTTATATCTTTATAATTATTGAAGGAATTCTCATGTCTGCTGTTAGCGAAATCGTAGAAAAATTAAAAACTCTGACTTTATTAGAAGCTGTTGAATTAGTTTCTAAAATCGAAGAAACTTTTGGTGTAGACGCTTCTGCTCCAGCAGGTGGAGCTGTGATGATGGCACCTATGGCTGGTGGTGCTGGTTCTGCCGAAGCTGCTCCAAAAGAAGAAGAAAAAACATTATTTGACGTAGTTTTAGAAGAAATTCCGAGCGATAAAAAAGTTGCTGTTTATAAAGCAGTACGTTCGATTGCTAATATTGCCGTGAACCAAGTTAAAGAATTCACTGCAACTTTACCTAAAACTCTTAAAGACTCTGTTTCTAAAGAAGAAGCTGAAGCTGCTAAACAACAACTTTTAGATGCTGGTGCAAAAGCTAAAATTGTTTAAAATATTATTGAATTAAATATCATTTTAATTCAATGTTAGGTTCATTATTCTATTTTTAAAAAATATCATATCACGAACATCGATGTTCGTGATATGATGTTCTATGTATTTATAATTGAAATTTTTAATAAAAAGGCGTGCGACGGTCGCGAGTGTGCGTAAAAACCCGCTCGTG
>VFQR01000376.1_pt1 | contig 69390 bp, 62 predicted proteins | sample 3512321 | NCBI WGS metagenome assembly VFQR01 (sample SAMN10412374, study PRJNA504923) | tailings metagenome | isolation source: Relicate 3 Philex TSF1 revegetated site | place: Philippines: Tuba, Benguet | collected 2017-08-29 | reverse complement strand
CTCAGGCTCGAAAAGCACCAAAGCCGCTCACGACTGGCAACTGGTTTATTCAGAATGCTATCCTACCCGTTCAGAAGCTATGAAGCGCGAAAGTTTCATTAAAAACCAGAAGAGCCGAAGATTTATTGAAGCGCTAATTCAAAATAAGTAGGATTAGCTCCCCAGCACTGAGCGTCCCGCCATGCGGGAAGGTCATCGGTTCGACTCCGTTATCCTCCACAGAAAAAGCTACTTCGGTAGCTTTTTTCATTTAGTTCAAGTATGATGGAGCAATTTCTTGTTTACATACTGTACTCTCCAAGCCTCAACCGCTTTTACATCGGACACACTAGTCAGCTCGACGACCGGCTGTATCGTCACACCAACTCAGGCTCGAAAAGCACCAAAGCCGCTCACGACTGGCAACTGGTTTATTCAGAAAGCATTTTTGCAAGGGTAGTACAGGATCTCTACTCGAGGTTGTCGTCATTCACTGGCTGCCCTAGACTAAATTTACCCGAAATGAAAAAAGCCCCTAAGGGCTTTTAACGGTTGTTTAGTTTCAGACAATGGTGGACAAAAACGTCCATTGGTGATGTTTAGTTTCAGTATCAAAGAGCAAAAGCTGTTCCGAATCCTACACTTATCTCTTAAACCAGCGTATTTCTACATGAAAAAATACCCTAAAGATGGTAGACCAACGCACCTTTAGTAAAAAATGCCTCCATCACGCCCAAATTCACACATTTAGAAAGCATAACGAATTGAAGTCATACTTAAAAACCTTGTGTTTTTCGTCAAAGATTTTCACGATGACGAATTATAAGTCTTGGAATTTTCCTATTTTTGGAAAATACATTCCCGAATATGGCCAGAATATTCATATTGGAAGACGAGCCGATTTACATGAAGACCATCAAGTACATCGTGGAGCTAAATCCCGACAATGAGGTTTTCTGCTATACTTCAGGAAAAGACATGATCAATAACCTGCATCGGAGACCAGATATCATTACGCTGGACTACTACCTCCCCGATATGTCAGGTTCAGAGATTCTAAAACATATTAAAAGTTTTGACCCTGACATCTATGTGATCATGTTATCTGGTCAAACAGACGTATCGACAGCTGTTAAATTGCTTAAAAACGGTGCTTACGACTACATCACCAAGGACAACGAGACGAAAGATAGGTTAATCAATACCATCAACAACATTATCAGCAATCAACAAGTAGTTAAAGAAAACCGCATGCTCAAGGAAGAGCTCGGTAAGCGGTACGACTTTAATAATTCTATCGTTGGTCAGAGTGATACCATAAAATACGTCTTCACGCTGCTTGAAAAGGCCATCAAAACCGACATTATCGTGTCTATATATGGTGAATCGGGCACAGGTAAAGAACTAGCTGCTAAGGCCATACATTACAACTCCAATCGTGCAAAGGGTCCGTTTGTACCAGTCAATATGGCTGCCATCCCCAACGAATTGCTCGAAAGCGAGCTTTTTGGGCACGAAAAAGGCTCCTTCACCGGGGCAAACACGCGGAAAATTGGGAAATTTGAGATGGCCAACAACGGCACCATTTTTCTGGATGAAATAGGCGAAATGGACATCTCTCTCCAAGCCAAAATATTGCGGGTTCTTCAAGAAAAAGAATTAAGTCGTGTGGGTGGTAACGAAAATGTGAAAATTAATTGCCGCGTAATCGTAGCAACTAACAGGAACTTAAAGGAAGAAGTAACGAAAGGAAACTTCCGTGAAGACCTGTACTACCGCTTGCTTGGTTTGCCCGTTCAACTTCCACCGCTGCGTGATCGTAAAAGCGACATTCCCATTTTGGCGAAGCACTTCGTGGATGAATTCATACACGACAACAAACTCCCCAATTTAAGGTTATCCAAAGAAGCGTTAGACAAGCTATCAAACTATTACTTCCCCGGCAACGTGCGAGAATTGAAGGCCGTGGTTGAGTTGGCTTGCGTGATGACCAATAACTTGGAAATATCGGCGGCAGACATCCATTTTCAAAACGATAATGAGCCAATGGAATGGCTGCAGGAAGAATTAACTTTACGAGACTTTGAGCGAAAGCTAATACGTTATTATCTTGACAAATATCAAAACAACGTAATTGCCGTTGCTAAAAAGCTCGATATCGGCAAGTCGACCATTTACCGCATGATTCAAAACAACGAAATATAAAAACTCAACAATGCAAGGCGTTAAGAACTACATCAACGAGCATCAGCAGCGTTTCCTCAACGAACTTTTTGATTTACTTAGAATACCCTCTGTTTCGGCTAACCCCGATTTCAAGGACGATGTCTTCGAAGCGGCTGAATTTCTAAAAACGCGACTTGAAGAAGCAGGTGCCGATCATGTTGAGATCTGCCCTACCGATGGTTATCCTATCGTTTATGGGGAGAAAATAATAGACCCATCATTGCCTACAGTTTTAGTGTATGGCCATTACGACGTTCAGCCCGCCGACCCGTACGATTTATGGCATAGCCCGCCGTTTGAACCCACAATCAAAAACGAAAAAATTTATGCCCGTGGCAGTGCCGACGATAAAGGGCAAATGTACATGCATGTAAAAGCGTTCGAATTTATGATGCGGTCGAATCAGCTTCCGTGCAATGTAAAATTCATGATTGAAGGTGAAGAAGAAGTTGGATCTGGAAATCTCGGCCCATTTTGTATTGCGAACAAAGACCGTTTAAAAGCCGATATTGTCCTTATCTCGGATACTTCCATGATTGCTAACGAAGTTCCCAGCATCGACGTTGGCTTACGCGGACTTAGCTACATTGAAGTAGAGGTGACAGGCCCGAACCGCGACCTGCACTCAGGGGTATACGGAGGAGGAGTGGCCAACCCCATTAACATATTGGCAAAGATGATTGCCTCTATGCATGATGAAAACAACCATATCACCATACCAGGTTTTTACGACGACGTTATTGAACTAAGTGCCAGTGAACGTGCTGCCATGAACGAAGCACCATTTAACCTCGACGAGTACAAAGATGACCTTGGAGTGAAGGAAGTTTGGGGTGAAAAAGGGTTTACCACCATCGAAAGAACTGGTATACGGCCTACATTAGATGTAAATGGAATATGGGGCGGCTATACCGGGGAAGGATCCAAAACGGTGCTCCCTTCAAAAGCTTTTGCTAAAATATCCATGCGTTTGGTGCCGAACCAGTCCTCCGACAAAATCACTTCCCTTTTCAAAAATCACTTCGAGAAAATTGCCCCACCAAGCGTAAAAGTTGTGGTAAAGCCGCATCATGGAGGTGAGCCTGTAGTAACACCTACCGACCATCCAGCCTACTTAGCAGCCGCCGACGCCATGGAAACGACCTTTGGTAAAAAGCCTATACCGACCCGCGGAGGTGGAAGTATTCCTATTGTCGCACTTTTCGAAAAAGAGCTCGGGTTAAAATCGGTTTTAATGGGTTTTGGACTCGACAGCGATGCCTTACATTCCCCTAATGAACATTATGGTCTGTTCAACTTTTACAAAGGAATTGAAACAATACCTTACTTTTTTGAAAATTTCGCAGCGCGAATGAAAAAAAGCTAAAAGGTCAGTGTCCGACTGAACTCTTGTTTTTTTCCAAAGATTACCTTCTGTGTGCCCGAAACAGCTAGTCTGTTATCGGGCACAAATGTATAACGGAAGGTACTTTCGTATAAGGGATTGCTATTCACTACCTCGGCGTATAGCTCGGCCACTTTTCCTTCGATGAAGGTTAATTTTAATAGCGTAGGTTGAACTTTAGGAGTCTTTGCTGAATAGGTTACTACGTAACCTTCCTTAAAAATGGTTGTATCTATCTGAAAAAATCCTTGAAATGCAGGCTTGTTTAAATTCAACTTTATCAAAGGAGCGAATGCATCCTCCCAATTTACTTTGTTCGAAATCGCGGAGTCAAGCTTATCATTTTTTGACCAATATATGGTCGCCTCAACTGATTTGAGTTCTAACTTTTTCTGTTCTACAGCTAAATACCCGGGCAAATCGAAATAGGTCGCAACCAAATCTGTCTTACGACTTTCGCAACCCAGTATCAAAATCGAAACAAAAAATAGTAGCGCCTTATACACAACCCAAAGGTGGTTATGAAATTTAAGATATTCAAATGTTGAAAAGAAGATAGCGGTATTGCAAAACTGAGGTGAACTGCTTTAAAAACAATTCTATTTTTGTAATGGTGTACATATGGCATGCTTTCTGAACAGTACTAAAAAAAATCCATGAAGCTCTTTCTTAAAATTATCGTCCTTCTGTTCAGCTTGAGTTCGTTTACCCAAGTTGAGCCGAAAACCGAGTTGATCGACACCTTAGCTGATTTATTACGAGAAGGCAACTCGAAAGAATTAGCACAATTTCTCGATAATACCATTGAATTGACGCTTCAAGACCGTGAAAGCAGCTACAGTAAAGCACAAACAGAAATAATTCTGAAGAACTTTTTTCTAAAAAATCCACCCAAATCATTCAAAGTGATGCATAGGGGTTCTTCTGAAAAAGGCGGCAAATACTTGATTGGCGTGCTCACTGTAGAAAACGGCAGCACCTTCCGAACCTCAATAGTCATGCAGGAAAAGGCTGATGGCTACAAAATTCAGCAGCTTCGCTTCGAATAAATTCTGAGATGGAGATTCAAGAATTTATTCGACTTGCCATCCAGGAAGACGTTGGCAATGGCGATCATACAAGCCTTTCGTGTATTCCAGAGAAAACACTGAGTAAAGCCCGTTTGTTAGTGAAAGATGAAGGGATTTTAGCGGGGGTAGAAATTGGGATATTAGTACTAAAAACATTCGACCCTCGTTTAATTGTAGAGCAAATATTAGTCGACGGTACCTTCGTCAAAAAAGGTGAGATAGCTTTCACTGTTGAAGGTTCAGCTCGGTCGATACTCACTGCAGAACGCCTTTGTTTGAACATCATGCAGCGAATGAGTGGAATAGCTACGGCGACCCATCAATTGGTACAAAAACTGGAAGGCACCCATTGTAAGCTTTTAGATACCAGAAAAACCACTCCATTAAACCGATGGCTTGAAAAAGAAGCCGTACGAATCGGTGGAGGTTCTAACCATCGTTTTGGATTGTACGACATGATTATGATCAAAGACAATCATGCCGATTACGCTGGGGGTATTTCTGCCGCAATTCAAGGTACCAAAGCCTACTTAAAGGCTCAAAATCTACAATTAAAGATTGAAGTTGAGACCCGAAATTTAGAAGAGGTTCAAGAGGTTCTTCAAAACCTTCCTGTAGATCGGATCATGCTCGACAACTTCACGCCAGATCGTATACGGGAGGCAATTCGATTGATTAACGGCCGTTGCGAAACCGAGGCATCGGGTGGAATTACTTCTGAAACCATACGAGATTACGCGCTTACAGGAGTAGATTACATAAGTGTTGGTGCGTTAACACATTCGGTAAAAAGCTTCGATTTAAGTCTAAAGGCATTTTAGCATGGCCAAAAACGCGAAAGGTAAAGGGCTCGAAAGTTTGGGAGGATTGATTTACAGTACTGATCCAGACTGGGAAATGCCTACTGATAACCAAGAAGAAATTGAAACGCTAGCCCCACAAAAACAAAATTTACGCGTATCACTTGATCGAAAACAACGTGCAGGCAAAGAAGTTACCCTTATTACAGGTTATATCGGCAACGCGAAAGACCTAGAACAGTTGGGTAAGCTGCTAAAAACCAAGTGTGGAGTTGGTGGCAGCATCAAAGACGGAGAAATCATGATTCAGGGGAATTTCGCCGACAAAATCGTCCAACTCCTTATACAACTCGGTTATCGTGCCAAAAGATCTGGCGGCTAAGTAGCTAGCGAAACTTAGCCGGAGCTAGACTCCAATCGTATTCGGTATAAACTAATTTAGGTTTGCTGCCAACAGGAATGTACTCCCGAGTCTCTAATAACTTATAGATACCTTTTTTACCTCCAAAATCTCCCTTGAACCACCTGAAAAGCTTGGGTAGCTTCATTTCGTTGGTAGTGCTGTCGTAAGCTGATTCAAACATCAAAAAAAGGTTGGTGCTATTTTCTAACTGCTTTCGAATATCTTTCGCATCGTAGAATTCAACGAGTGGGCAGCTCATGGCACCACAGTTTAACGCAAAGTGAATTCTCCAGTCCAGCTCATGTACTTGGGCGCTTTTTATGAACTTAGATAGAAATGGATTGTTCAGATAGCCTAAACTCCATTTTACTTTACCCGAGCGCAAAATACCATGTTCAATATCATCAAAACTCAACTTTTGCCCCGCAATGATGATGGTTCTCGACTTGAAAAATTTTGACCGGTTCGCGTAAGCATTGCTGTCTTCTTTCAGCTTAATTTGGATGAATGCATTGTAGATATTAATCCAAAAGGCAAGCTTAACATCGTCGCTATACAATGCAGTATTTAGCGCTTCAGGGCTTACTTGCTCTAAAGCACTAACGTATTGCTTTACTTCTTGCTTTTGTTTGACCATAGCCAAAAGCTCGTTCGCCAAATTAACTGGACTTGCTGGCAACTGCTGAGCGCTAGCCATATTTGCAACTAGCAAGAAAAAAAAGAGATACTTCATCAGTCTTCTTCGATTAATTCAACACCTTCTTCGTTTGCCTCTGTACCAAACAAATCTTTTTCAATCTTAAGATTCCCGATTATAAAATGCTGACGATCGGGAGTGTTCTTACCCATATAGTATTCCAATAATTTAGGAATAGTGGTATCCATTTTCAAGATAATTGGCTCGAGACGCATGTCTTCTCCAATGAACTGTCCAAATTCGTCAGGAGAAATTTCACCTAGACCTTTAAATCGAGTTATTTCTGCCTTACTTCCAATTTCCTGTATAGCCTTTTGCCTCTCTTCATCAGAATAACAATAAATGGTTTTCTGTTTGTTGCGAACTCGGAAAAGAGGTGTGTCGAGAATGTACAAGTGCCCGTTTTTCACTAAATCAGGGAAAAATTGCAAGAAAAACGTCATCATCAAAAGGCGGATGTGCATACCATCCACATCGGCATCAGTCGCGATTACGATTCGGTTGTATCGTAAGCCTTCGAGACCCTCCTCGATATTGAGTGCATGCTGTAAAAGATTAAACTCTTCGTTTTCATACACCACTTTTTTCTTCAAACCGTAACAGTTTAATGGTTTACCCCTCAGGCTGAATACGGCTTGGGTTTCCACATTCCGTGCTTTGGTGATGGACCCGCTGGCAGAGTCTCCTTCGGTAATAAACAGGGTGGTTTCGAAGCGTTTTTCCTCTTTTGCCTCGTTGAGGTGAAACCTGCAATCGCGCAGCTTCTTATTGTGCAGATTTGCCTTTTTTGCCCGTTCATTGGCAAGTTTTTTTATGCCTGCCATGTCTTTCCGTTCGCGCTCACTCTGTGTAATACGCTTAAGTAAGGCCTCTGCTGCATCCGGATGTTTGTGCAAGTAATCGTCGAGCTCCTTTTTGATAAAATCGGCTACAAACGACCTTAAACTCGGGCCTTCTGGCGCCATGTTTTGAGAACCAAGTTTCGTTTTGGTTTGTGACTCAAAAACAGGCTCCTGAACTCTTAGACTTACTGCGCCAACTATGGATGCTCTTATGTCACTTGCGTCGAACTCTTTTTTGTAAAACTCACGGACGGTTTTGACCAATGCTTCTCTGAAAGCGGCCAGGTGGGTCCCACCTTGCGTCGTATATTGTCCATTTACAAACGAGTAATATTCTTCACCGTATTGATCTTCATGTGTAAATGCAACCTCAATGTCGGTTCCCTTTAAATGAATAATTGGGTAGCGAATCGCATCGGGGTTGGTTTTTCGTTGTAACAAATCGAGCAGTCCATCTTTCGAAAAGTATTTCTGCCCATTCATCTGAATGGTCAATCCAGCATTTAAAAAGGCATAATTCCAGATTTGATCTTCAATAAACTCGGTAATGAACCTATAATTTTTAAAGATGCTCTCGTCTGGGATAAAGGTTACGGTTGTGCCATTCCTTTCAGTACTGGGCTCTTCCTTCGATTCCATCTTTAGTTCACCAGCTTCGAACTCAGCAATTTTAGTTTTGCCATCTCTCACCGATTGAACTCTGAAAAATCGCGATAGTGCATTCACCGCCTTGGTACCTACACCATTCAATCCAACAGATTTGGTAAAGGCTCCAGAATCGTATTTACCTCCGGTATTTATTTTAGAAACACAATCAATCACCTTCCCCAAGGGTATACCACGTCCATAATCTCGTACCACTACTTTATGGTCACTGATTTTTATTTCAATGGTTTTTCCATTCCCCATCACGTACTCGTCGATGGAGTTATCAATTATTTCCTTTATCAGCACATATATTCCATCGTCATGCGCTGAGCCATCCCCTAATTTACCAATGTACATTCCCGGGCGGAGGCGTATATGTTCCCGCCAATCTAACGACCGTATACTGTCTTCGGTGTATTTTACTTGTTCAGACACGCTATTCCTTTTCGACTAAACTACATGAAAAACAAATCAGTTTTTGACGATTATATCAACAACTGAATTCAAATGATACTAAATGCACCGCAGTTTAAAATCTGCTACAATTCAATACCTCCACGGGAAATCCGTTTTGCATTCGATATACAACAACTACCATATACAGCTGATTTGAATCAGTGTCTTCATTCATGCTAAAAACAGCTTCTTTCTCGAACTCTTCACCAGCTACGAACTCACCTACTTTAACTAACTCACCCCACGGCCCAGCAGTTATTGCAGCTCTAAGAACGTTCTGATGAAAAATTAACCCCCCCGAACCTTGCTGGAAGCCCAGCACATCATTTTCCGTAATGTAAATTGCTACTCTTAACTCCGATGAATCCAAGGGTTCGACAATTCTAATTTTTGTTTTGCATCTCAGTTTACGTCCTTCTACCCGTTTTGCCGTTGCCATAACAAGCTTGGGCTTGGCTGCCTGGGGCATTCCATTAATGGTATCGGTTAACTCTTCCCTTGTATATCGGTAAAGTTCATCTATATCAATAAATGGTATACCTCGCACATTTAGCCCAAATGAAGGAAACTGCTCTGCTTCGTACAAACTATAAAACTGCGAGGCAGAAAGTGAATAAAACGGATCACCTACTGTTGCTGCATGTGCCACAATGGGGATTACCCTATTTGGAAAAGAATCTTGGACAAACGTATTGTATGCCGTCAATCCAGTTTCACCACTTCTATCGCTCCAAGTAGCTGTCAGAAAAACACCAAGTACCTTTTTGTCGGTTTGAAAATTGCCGTACTCAAAAACAACATCCTCACTTCGCTTGCAATTGGACAGCAGCAATGAAAAAAGTGTAAGGAGTATAACTGGCCGCATTTATCTATTCAGCAATAGTTTGATGTAAAATAATGGATTTCTCATTTTATCACGTAATCCAATGTCCTCGAACATGCAGGTAATCGTTTCTTTCAATTTGTCATTCGTGGAGGCTTTCCGTATCACGAAATTGAAAATCGAGGGGAATCCCAGAAGTCTGAGCAACGTTTTACCGATTTTCAATTCTTGCCACAACGAATCGTAGACACTTTTTTCGTATTGCGTTAAATATTGCGCACTGAAATTCCCAGCCTCCACAGCTTTTTTAGCAGCCTCTGCTGCCAACTTACCCATGAACATGGCATTCCCTATCCCCTCTCCAGTAAAAGGATCGATGAGTGAACCCGAATCGCCAGCTAGTAAAAAACGTGAGCCCGAAAGTTTCCACTTACGTGAGCCCAATGGAAGTCCCCAACCCATGACGGGGGTTTCCATTTTGGCGTTAACAAAACGATCTTTTACAAGCGGGTGATTCTGTATTAGATCATCAAGCAGGTTTTTGAGGTTTATTTTCTTGGCACTTACTGTTTCGCTTGGAACTATCACACCTACATTCCATAAGTCGTGGGTCATCGGGAAAATCCATAAATAACCGGGTAATGCCTTATCCAGGAAATGAAGTTCAATATATTCCTTTTCTGGACCAACCGCCACTCCACTAAAATATGCTCTAACTGAAGCGCTATAATGTTCTTTTGACTTTACATAACCTGCCAACTGTTTGGCTACTATACTTCTTTCTCCTTCGGCGCCAATAACTAAATCGGCACGTATGCTGCCAACAATACCATTTTGCTTCACAGTTGCAATAATCCCATCGGGCTTCTCTTCCAACGAAACCAACTCGCAGCTTTCGAAAAGACGACCTGGTTTGATGTGCTTCACCAAAAAATGATCAAAGTCTATTCTCCTCGATAAAAAGCCAGCTGCTGTTTCTTTACCTGCAGCTTTGGTCTTGAACGGGACAGATAATCGACTTCCACTAGGAGAAATGAATGAAATTCCATGACAAGGGCGAAAGTTCACTGGATCATTTTCTACTTCATTGAGGTAGTCGATACCTAAATCAGCAAGAACGCTAACGACTTTGCCGCTCAATGCATCGCCGCAAATTTTATCGCGAGGGAAGCTTGCTTTATCGATTAGGATATGATCGATACCCGACTTTTCGAGGAATAACGACGTAGTTGACCCAGCCGGTCCTGCTCCTACGATAAGGACTGGGCAATATTCTGGTAAATTTCTAATCATTCTATACGTGTATAAGCGGCATGTAATGCGCCTTTGTCGTCTCCAGCACCATGTACAAGTCCGACCAGTTTAAGGTTGCTTGCATTCCATGATTCTGGTATAACAAAACTGAACCGTTGTACGATTACACGGCCTGGAATAAAGGAAGGGGCATTTAGCCTTTGTCCGTTTACGGGGGTTATGACCTTCCGTAATACGTGGTTGTGGGTATAACTGCTATCGATTCCTGTTGGGGTAAGTTGATACTCACGGATATTATCTTCGCACAAATAAGCCGTGAAGTATAAATCTTGAGCGACAGATGAGGTAAACTTAAACGTTGCGTTGATATCAAATTTTCGGCTCACAGGATTGTAGACCTTGACCAACTCTATGTTAACCGGCGTAGCTATTGTGAGTTGAGAATTCACATAATTCGACCATTTGGTATCGTTAATAATGATCCTTGATTCTCCTGAGAATAGTTCTCGATCAACTGCACCAGATGGATAGCCCTGCGCGTTCCCTAAAAGCGATTCAATGTCATTGCCTTCAGGCCTGAGTTGAAAATCCTGACGACCTTCATATGGCTGAGCAAAAATTCCGGTATGTATACCCACAGCAGCCACCCTTCCTGGGTGCGCTTCTTGTATCGTCTTAATAGTAGCATGCGCCCTAGGGCAGTTCACACAGCGTACGCCAGTAAATTCTTCGATAACCACTACTTTCGGTTGTGGAGTTGCAATAGATGTTTCCAGATAGGTCGTATCGCCTAACAGACTGGAAGTTCCATCTATATCTACCTTTGGGCCAACTTCTTGACAACCAAAGAACACTAACGCGCCAATTGCAAGTGATAGGTAATTTACTTTCATAAGCCCTCCTTAGAAGTTCGAAGATAACGAAAGTCGCACACCGTTAAAAGCGGGTTCAATCCGGCATACACCACCAGTACAAATCACCCCTTCCACTTGTCGCACATAACCACCTGTTATTCTCAGTTTTTGGACATTCATGGCTCCAAAAACAGTCCAATAATGTATTCGTTTTTTCGGGTCCTTATTGCCGTAATTCCACATGTCCATCACCGAAAACGAGTATTTAGGCGCGATATTATATTCCAGTAGCCCCCACCACCAGCTTCCCAGGTCTTGTTGTGTTTGCATGTGCGACAACTCGGCCCTTAACGAATGCTTCCGGTTGAATTTGTAGGTTAGCTCGCTGAAGGGCGTCCATGTTTTTACCAAAGGCTTACCCGGTTTGTTTTCATATACTTCTTGATTGTAAATCAATCGTTGAAGTCCGGCCATTGCAATGAGCTTTGAACTGAGTTTCACTTTGCCTTCTACATAAAACTCTTGGTAAAGCCTTTTGCCATCCAAATCCTTTACGTCTGAGGCGTTCAATTGAATATTGTGCTTTTTGGCTATGGTCACCACTAAATCACCCTGAAAACCCTGTTCGCCTATCAACTGTGTTGGTGGGGCATAACGAGAAGTCAATCGATAGGTGTTCATCCTTGCCGATGGCGGTATAAAATTGATGAGGCCATCGTTCAACGATTCAAGTGGAGATGTTCTAAATTCAAAGAAAGAGGTGCGTTTATACTGGATGGTTCCTCCAATGCCTGGTTGGCTATAGCTCAATGAGCTTAGAATCATACTACCCGGCTTATTCACCATTCTGTCACCATCGCGGTTGAATACAGCTTCGGCAGTTTTACCAGCATATTCTACATACCACGAAAACCCCTTATAATCGATGGTATTGTAAGCCGAATAAGCGAATGCGTTAAATTTCGGGACAAACCGAGTACCAATGGGTTGATTTTCTATTTGACCAACGATTAAGTCCATGCTATTTCGATCGAGGGTACGATTCACAACACCCAAGCCTGGTCGAATTAAGAGTTCCTCACCAAAACTATGTGCGCCCTCGATATTCACCCCTTTCATCACACTCTGATAGGTGTCGAACAAGAATTTTTGACGTCCCACAAAGGCTTTCACTTGCCAGTCGGGCGATAAATCATATTTCGCATGAAGCCCCCGAATAGCATAATCGAGGTTTTGACCTCTACCTTCATAGGCCCTGAAAATTGCCCCACTTCCAAATTGGTCGTAAAAATACCCAATAGTTAACTGGAGCTTCTCTATCTGCTTTCGGGCATACCAGAAACCAATTCCTTGATTGTTTTGCACGGCTCCTGGAGTTCTTAAGCCAGAATTCAAAAACATATCAAACCGGACGCCTACTTCAATATCTTTTGAGCGATATTTCAGGTTCAACCAAGCATCTGTTGAGCTCAATTGCTGAAAATATTGAGGTGGAATAGGTTGAGAGAGCAAATTCGAATCGAGAAAAAAGAAGTTCTGAAAAAGCTCGAGATCTCCCGATATGGTGCCCTGGGCATGCGTTTTGGAAGAAAAACTTAGAGAAAAGAGTAGCACGAAAGTGAAGGCTACACTTAAAAACTTCATCATAGGTTGCAACTAACTTGGAGAGCGTTAATTTAGGCATAATTCCTGCACCGCGTGTGCCGAACCTCAAATGACCAACGAATGAAAATGAAATTATTTGCTCTTTCCCTTCTTATTTTACTGAGTACTAATGCATTGGCACAAAACGAAGGGGTGCCCAACGTAAGTTTGAAAAACCTCAAAGGTGAGGCGGTGAACATCCGAGAATTAGCTTCGAATGGCAAAATCACAGTTGTCAGCTTTTGGGCCACCTGGTGCTCGCCTTGTAAAAAAGAATTAACCAACTATGCTGAGCTGTACGACGTATGGCAAGAAAAGTATGGCGTTCAAGTGCTTGCCATCAGCATCGACGATGCCCGTAATACCGCCAAGGTTAAAGCCTACGTAAATGGAGTAAACTGGCCCTTCGAAGTGCTACTTGACCCTAATGAAGACATGAAAAGATCCATGAATTTTCAAACTGTTCCTTTTTCAATGCTCGTAGATCAATCAGGGAACATCGTATATCGCCACAACTCTTACGTTGAAGGAGATGAATTCATCATGGAAGAAAAAATAGCGGCACTACTCAAGAAGTAGCATCAATCCATCTTTTCGAAATAAGCATACAACTCGTGAATTGGCTTGCGAAGAATACGGCCTTTCACGAGTTTTTTGTTGGCTAGCACTTCGGTAAGGACGTCTTCAAAATAATAGGCCACCGATCCGACAAAGTTCACAGGGATTTCTTCGATACGGGGGTACCTCGTTACATGAATATCGAGGAACTTTTCAAAACCCTCTTTTACAACGGTGCGCACATAGGGATGGCTGCGGTGTTTCGAAAATAATCGTGCAAACGAAGCAAAATATACGTTGACATGAGGCTGATGGTAGGTATTGTCGAAGATATTTTCTTTGGTCACCTGATAATCCGACTCCAAATCTGCCTTTATCACCTCGGGAAGTAATTTATAGAGGTAATCACTTAAGATGCGTTTTCCGATATAACTTCCACTTGCTTCATCACCTAACATATAGCCCAAAGCTGGCACTACCTGAAATAGTTTTTCACCATTGTAATAGCACGAATTTGAGCCTGTACCCACGATACAGCTTATGCCCTCCGTATCGCCATTGGTTGCAATTGCTGCTCCCAAAATGTCATGATCAACCAATACTTCTGCTCTGGGGAAGAAAACACGAAGTGCATCAGCAACAATCTCGTTTCTATCCGGACTAGAACACCCTGCACCGTAGAATTTCACTACAGTAACTTCATCCTTAAGATTTACAAGATCTGAAAGTTGAAGTTCCTTCAATATGAAGTCCTTGTCATGAAAGAAAGGATTAAACCCTTTGGTGGTAATCAACTGATTTTCGCTGGGCCCGAATTTCCAATCGGCCTTGGTTGACCCACTATCTGCGACTAAAAGCATAAACTTATATTGAAATGATTCTTGCTATTCGTTGAAGATCCGGATCTAGTTCCGGATTTTGTTTGGTGGCTTGTGTAAGCGGAGTATAAACGATTTTATTATGGACGATTCCGACCATCATTTTCGATTTACCCTCGAGCAATCCCTCTACAGAAGCAACTCCCAAGCGGCTCGCCAACACCCTGTCGAAGCAGCTCGGATTGCCGCCTCTTTGGATATGTCCGAGAATGGCAACTTTCATTTCATAACCATCGAATTGCTCTTTAACCTTTCTGGCCACCTCAATGGCCCCACCTTCTTCGTCACCTTCCGCCACGATAACAATCCCCGACGATTTTTTATTGGCCCTGCCTTTTTTGAGTGTTGCGACTAATTCATCAATGCTTGTACGACTTTCGGGTATCAAAATATCTTCACAACCTGCAGCAATACCAGCATTCATGGCAATAAAGCCAGCATCTCGGCCCATTACTTCTACAAAGAAGAGTCGATTATGAGCATCAGCTGTATCGCGTATTTTATCGATGCATTCTACTACAGTGTTGGTAGCTGTATCGTACCCAATGGTAAAGTCGGTACCATATAAGTCGTTATCAATAGTTCCCGGAATGCCCATGACGGCAATGTCGTATTTTTTGCTGAAGTAGTATGCTCCTTTGAAAGTACCATCACCTCCTATGGTTACTAACGCTTGAATTCCTCGTTCTTTTAAGTTCTGAAAGGCTTTTTCCATCCCTTCATCCGTTTTGAATTCCATGCTTCTAGCCGATTTGAGGATGGTACCCCCACGGTGTATGATATTACTGACCGATCGTAGGTCCATTTTTTTAAAGTCACCATTGATAAGCCCATCGTAACCACGCACAACGCCCCACATTTCGCATTTATAATAGATACCCGCACGCACAACCGCCCTAATGCAGGCATTCATTCCGGGGCTATCTCCACCAGAGGTTAATACGGCAATTCTTTTGATTTCGGCTGACATATGATTTTATTGAAAGCGTTGCAATTTATGGGCTGTAAGCCGCATTACCAATTGTATCGTGTTTTGTTCAAAAGATTATATTTCTCAAATAAAAAAAGCTTAAAAAATTGACAGAAATTTTGGTTGAATTAAAGACAATTCCTAATTTGGACACCAACAACCAAAATTAAAATTTTAGTAATATGAGAAAACTTCTACTTGCATCGGCTACCGCCCTCTTCATGTCGGGAGCTGCAATGGCTCAGATTAACCTGACCATCAATTTTGACCCATCTGCTGGTGCTGCTAATTTGGCTGCAGCTGCAAGCGTACACATCCACTCAGGTGGTGGCCTAGACACCCTAAGTGCGTGGCAGTATGTAATTGGTGAGTGGGGTAACCCTGCTGCTCCAGGTGCGATGACCCAAACTGCTGGTACATGGAGAATTACCATGGACCCAAATACGTATTATGGCGCAGCTTCAAACGGCCCAATCCCTGCTGGCCAAAACGTACAGCGTATTGGCATGGTATTCCGTGAAAGTGGCCCATGTGGTGGTTTTGGCGGTAACAGCACTGCTTGCGGTGAGCAAAAAGACGACAACAACACCGACATCTTTTTGAACATTGCGGTAAATCCTCCACGCTCTACGTTTTCAGGTGTAACTGCTTCAATTGCATCGTCTACTGAAAACATCAACAAGAGTAAACTCGTAGTATCGGCTTATCCTAACCCATTTGCTGGTAACCTCAACCTCAACTATCAAGTAGCTGATGTGGCTCGTGAAGTAAACATCAAGGTGTTTAACATGATTGGTCAAGAAGTTGCTGAAGTGGTAAACGAAACGCAAGAAGCTGGTGTGCACATGGTTCCTTTCGATGGCAGCAGTCTTCCAGAAGGCACTTACTTTGTACGTTTCAGCATCGACAATCAAGTGGCTATCCAAAAAGTAGTTTTGAACCGTTAATTGGTCAAAATCTCCGAACAAAAGCCCCGCAATCGCGGGGTTTTTTGTTTTTTAGCACATTAGAACTTATCTCGACATGAAGTATTTGCCGGCCATTCTTGCCCTTCTCAATAGTTTCTCCTTATTTGGGCAATTGCCCGAAGTAGTTTCCGGCAAAATTGTTAGAATAACCCCAAGCGAATTGCAATCTACCTATTTACGCGGCAGAAATGTAGATGTTTGGTTACCGGAAGGATACGATACTACCAAGAAGTATGCTGTGCTCTACATGCACGACGGTCAACAACTCTTCGATGGTAAAACTACCTTCAACAAACAAGAGTGGGGGGTGGATGAAAACATGAGTGAACTGATTCGGACTGGAAAAATTAAAGAAACCATAGTCGTAGGTATTTGGAATACGCCCGACAGACGTCTGGAATATTATCCAGCAAAAGCGTTCAATTACCTTTCGAAGCCTTGGCAAGACAGTTTGCGTAAGGATGTAAATCTTTCTGGCAATGAAAAGCCCAAATCGGATGCTTACCTCAAGTACATTGTATACGAGCTGAAACCGTATATCGATAAAAACTTCTCGACAAAGGGTGACCAAGCCAATACCTATATCGGAGGCTCAAGTATGGGCGGATTAATAAGTTTATATGCCCTTTGCGAATTCCCCAAGGTTTTTGGAGGGGCCATTTGTATCTCTACCCATTGGCCATCGAGCGTATTTAGAAACGAGCCACAAATAGCCGATGCCATGTTGAAGTACATGCGAAAGAAGCTGCCTAAAGCGAAAAAACACAAAATCTACTTCGACTTTGGCACAACCACTTTAGATGCTTGGTATGAACCATATCAGCGCAAAGCTGACGATATCATGCGAAAAAAGAAGTACGATAGCACACTCTGGAAAACTCGAAAATTTGAAAGCGCTGCCCACGATGAAAATGCATGGCGTAGCCGTCTTCCTATACCGCTCAGTTTTATGCTTGCACCTTAATGGTTGAGCTCGATAATCTCAGCCGTGTAGGGTTCAATCTTTAAATCGCCGTTAGTGTCCAAAAGCGCCCCATTTCGGCGCTTGGCCGATTTGAAGCTATAATCTTGGAGCATGTTCTTTAGCGCTACCGACCTGCCTTCTTGGGTTGTATTTACCACAACAACTATAGTTTTTGAAGCCGAAGAGCGGCTGAATACCAATATGCCGTTACGTGGAGGATACTGCTGATAGGTGCCCGTTCGGAAAAGTTCGCCATTCTGTTTCCTCCAATTAGCAAGGCTTCTAAACCATTCTTCGTTTTCTTTTTGAAGGCTTGTAAGTTCGGTAGACTTACCTGGAAATCCATACACAAACGCTGGCCTGACATTGTCTAACGGATCGGCATTTCCTTCGAGTAAATGTTCGTCGCCATAAAACCAATGGGGAATTCCTCTACTCGTCATCAGTATCGTGCTCAACATCCTGAACTTGGCAACATCCCTATTCACTAAGGTGAATAACCGAGGTAAATCATGGTTCCCTGCAAAAATTACATTGGTATTGGCGTCTTCATACAAGCGATCTTGGCTCAGGGTGATGTAGAGCGATTCGGCCGCATTGTTGCCACCAGCCGCTAATTCCGCTAGTGAGAAATACCAGGCGAAGTCCAACAATCCGCTCAAACCAGTATTTTGATGTTCTTTTAAATTGGGATTGCGTGCATAAGCCGCTTGATTTGCTACTCCTTTGATCCAAACTTCCGCAAAAACAGTAAATCCGGGGTATTCAAATTCAATGGTCCGCATCCACTCCGTTAAAAACTTCTGCTCACAATAAGGATAGGTATCGATACGGAAAGCATCTATCTCTGCTTCTTCGACCCACCAAAGACTATTTTGAATAAGGAAATTAGCTAGTTCAGGATTATCCTGATTCAGGTCGGGCATATGACCATCAAACCAACCACGGGTCAACTTCTCTCTTTCTTGAGTTGAGGAACCTGAATTGAGCGCTGCAATGGTGTTGAAGTTTGATCTGCTTTTGGTTTTAATCACATTAAACCAGCTTGAGTCTGGTATATCACGGTAGATTAAATGTCCATCACCAATGTGATTAAATACCACGTCAAATACAACTTGAATGTCGCGGCTATGTGCTGCTTTGATAAAGTTCTTATATTCTTCGTTGGTACCCAGACGAGGATCTACTCGAAAATGATCGGTTGCAGCATAGCCATGATAACTCCATTTCGGTTGATCGTTAAATAAAACTGGCGTTGTCCAAACCGCTGTAACACCTAATTCTTGTAAATACGGCAACTGTTGGGTCATGCCCGCAATATCGCCTCCATGTCGGGTCAGCATCGATTTCGAATCTACAACTTGCTCTTTCAGCCCTTCAATCTTATCGTTTTTTGGATTGCCGTTGGCGAATCTATCGGGCATCAGCAAGTATATTAGGTCGGCCCCGTCGAGGCCATACGGGCTTTGACGCGTTTTTCTCGACTTAAAATCATAAGTAAATAATACTTCTCTTCCTTGAGCGTCAGTAAAAATAAAAATTTGGGTACCTGTTTTAAGGTCAGCCTTGAGCTCAAGATCTAAGCCTAGCCAGTTTTGATTTTTGAATGCAAACTGCCTAATCACCTTAACCCCTTCAGGAGCCTTACGCAAACTGAGTTCATTCAGCTTTTCACCATGGAGCAGTAACTGCAGTTTTTCCGATTTCATACCTTTCCACCAATGAGGAGGGAAAACTTCTTGAATTCGGTTCTCTTGTGCTAGTGCACCAAAACTCAGAAAGAGCAGTAAGGAAAGTAGGATTTTCATAATCTGATAAAGGTAGATAACAAAAAAGGCCCCGATATCGGGGCCCTTAAAATTTAAAGTGTTTAGAAACCTGGGTTTTGCAACAAATTGGTATTGGCTGCAATGTCGGCCGATGGCAATGGATACAGATTGAATCTTTCTGCTGTTGCGGCACCATCTTGTGCGCCCCCTTTCCAAGGCCAGAGGTAGGTGCCACCTGTGAAGCGGCCAAATCGAATCAAATCGGTTCTGCGGTGAGCTTCCCAATGCAATTCGCGACTTCTTTCGGCAAGTATCAAATCAAGGTCAAGCGCAGCTACATTCCGGCTAGCGTTGCCGAAGGCGCGCTCACGTATTTGATTGAAGTAGCCAACAGCCGTTGCCAAATTGCTACCTGTACGTACTGCCGCTTCGGCATACATCAGGTAAACGTCGGCAAGACGGAACATCGGAAAATCAATATCCGAAAAGTCGCGCTGTGGGTCAGAGCCGAAGGCACCTGTTCTCGTGAGGTTTTTCCATTTTCCTACTGCATAACCATCGGTGAACAATTGAACATCGTCTATTTCCTTAGTTTGGCCTGCTCTATGGAAGATAAACCGGGTATCTGCCGTTGTATCAGGGAACAAATCTACGAGTGGCGCTTTGGCACGCAGACCAGCCCATCCACCGTTAAATCCATATTCTGCTGGAACCATGGATCCACCAATTGAGGCATGTCCCAAAAAGGTAGTTCCACCATAGGTACGTGTACGCATACCGTCAAAGGTCACCGGGAAAATGATTTCTGTCGACTGGTTATTATCGGCCAAGAACAGAAACCTGTATTCTGGGTCTAGCGTGTATCCTGCACTTATAACCCTATCGCAATAGGTTAATGCGTCGGTGTATCGGGCCGCACCGGTATAAACCTCAGCATTCAGGTACATTTTGGCAAGTAAGGTCTGAACCACTGCTTTGTTTGCACGAGCATATTCTTGGGCTGCACGGTCAGGCAATTCATTTTCGATTGCCTTCAATTCTGTTTCGAGGTAGTTAAACAGGTCGGCACGCATGATTTGTCGTGGGAAATTTCTACCCGGAAGGTCAGCCTCAGTTACAAAAGGAACGTTACCAAATAAATCAAGGGCATGATAATAAGCGAGCGCTCGAATAAAACGTGCTTCTGCACGGTAAGTACGAATACGTGTTTTGTCGGCATCGCTAAAGCCTTGTTCGGTCATCCATTCTTCGGATGAATACCGAATGAACTCATTACAAATAGGGATTTGATAAAAAATGCGGTAATACATCGCATTCACAAACGACGACGAAGCATCCCAAGTCATGAAGTTCAATTCAGGTATTCCTGGGTCGTTCCATCCACAAATCGCTTCGTCGGTTGGCAACTGCTGTAAGTTCCAAAGTACGCGCACATAGGCTGAAAAGCCTTCGTCGATACCACGTATATCGGGTTGACCAGCTGGACCTTGGTTACCAGTTACCGAAAGACCTCCGTACAACTTGGCCAATACATGAATGTAGTTTGCTGGATCTTGGTAAACCGAAACTGTATTTAATCCGTATTTCGGGAATTTATCGAGATCGTTAAAACAGCCAGTAAGCAACACAACCGGGGCCACTAGCAAAAAAAGGAGTTTATAACGTGTGACTTTCATGGTGTGAAAGATTAAAAGTTAAGATTTACGTTGAGGGTATACACTCTTGCTCTTGGGTAAATATTATTATCGCGCCCTTCTATCACTTCGGGGTCTAGACCTGAATATGAGGAGATAACGAAAGCATTTTGAACAGCAGCAGAAACCCTTACCTTGAACAAGTTGTTCATCACGCTACCGAAATTGTACCCAACATAAATGTTATCCATACGGATAAAATTGGCCTTTTGTACGTAGTAGTCAGAAAGGTATTGTGGGTTTCTGAATTTCGTTTCGTTATAGCTCTCGGTTACGTTGGCCAAGTAGCCTCTGGCTCCTCCTACGTTGAAGAAGTTACCATATTGCGATTCTACGTTATTGTAAACGTAACGGCCAAACTCGCCGCGTAAAGAGAATCCTGCACTCCATTTGCCGTGACGCACATTACCGTAGAAAGACGCGAAAGTGGTCGGAATGGCTCCACCTTTACGGATTAAATCGCGGTTATTGATTAAACCGTCTCCATTTTGGTCTTTGTACTTGCCTTCCAATGGCTTACCACTTTCGTCATACAACTGCTCGTAAACGAAAAAGCTAAAAACCGGAAACCCAATAGAGTGGACTTGAATTGTATTTCCAACTCCACCACCTATGCCCCCAACCAAAACACCAACATAATTCGGGTCATCGCTAAGTAAAAGCTCTGTTATTTCGTTCTTGTTGTAAGAGAAGTTTCCACCGAGTTCCAAATTTGTTTTTTTGTTGTCGATGAGTACAACATTCGCCACTACTTCAACACCGGTATTGAGCATACTGCCCACGTTTGTGGTCAGAAAATTTGAGAAATTCGTTCCGCCGGGGATGGGCACTTCATTGATAAGGTCTTTGGTAGATTTCCGATACACGTCGATGGTACCGTATAATCGATTATTAAAGAAGCCATAATCAAATCCAAAGTTCAAACTCGCAGTTTCTTCCCATTTGATATTGATGTCGTAGGCAGCAGGACGAAGCAAATAATAAAACTGATTGCCAAATTGATATTGAGCTGTTTGTGTGCTTTGGCCATAATTGGCGATATATGGGTAATCGTTACCAACAATATCCTGCTGACCTGTAACACCCCAACCAAAACGCATCTTCAAATTCGAAAGCGATTCAAAGCGTTGGAAGAACCGTTCGTCGCTCATTCTCCAAGCCAAGGCAACCGATGGGAAATAACCCCAACGATTGTCTGGACTAAAACGGCTCGAACCGTCGGCACGCATGGTTGCAGTGAGCAAATACTTACCTCTAAAACTGTAATTCAAACGTGTATAAAACGACATCAATGCATTTTCGGAAAAATCTTCAAATGGTGGTGCTGGTGTAATGGTATCGCCACGCTGATTTAAGTCAGGTTGTGCAGGGCTTTGGCGATTGAAATATTGAAAGCTGTAACCACCTGTCAAATCAAATTTGCTATTAATGCTTTTTAGCTCTCTGCCATAATTGAAATAGGCATCGAATACCTGGTTAATGCGGGTTTGTTCATATTGGTTATTCACCCCTTGACGAAGGAACGCACCAGCAGAATTAGAATCCACAACGATAGTACCCGACCCTTTCATATAATCGGTACCGACGTTCACGAACAAGTGTAATTCTGGCAGACCATGCACTTTATAATCGAATAAAGCATTTCCGATAAAGCGGTTCACGGAACTATTGTCTTGCCGTTGTTCGAGCAAACCTACCGGGTTGCGTGGAGCCAAAAGGTTAGGGCGACCATTGGGTTGGCGGTATTCGAAAAATCCGTTATACCGGGTAGAAGTATCTACTTTGATGGGTTTGGTCGGGTCAAAAATAACAGCAGAGCCAATGGCACCAACATCAGCGAACCTATTTGTTGTATTGCTGTATTTCGCATTGATGTCCACCTTAATATGGTTATTGAGGAAACTAGGTGTGGCTCTTAATGAAATGCCTTTCCTGTCTAACTGACCCGTTCTAAGTATACCATCCTCTCGGTAATATTCTAGACCTAAACGATAAGGCAAACTTTTGATACCCCCTGAAACTGAAAGGTTATTGTCGGTAGTAAAGCCCAACCGAAAAACTTCATCCTGCCAATTGGTATTCCCATCGGTGAGCAGGTTCTTTTGAGCAGTAGTTCCTGAGTCATTAACGAGTTGGCGGAATGCATCAGCACTCAGCACAGGTACAGTTCTCGTGAGTTGTTTTACCCCATTGGTGGTCGAAAACTCCACATTAATTTTACTGCCCGCTGTACCTTGTTTGGTGGTGATGATGATTACCCCATTCGCAGCTCTTGAACCATAAATGGCCGCTGCAGAGGCATCTTTTAGGACGGTGAACGATTCAATATCGTCGGGATTAATCAACGAAAGTGGGTTTGGAGAACCAGCAATTCCTTGACCTTCAACAGGAACCCCGTCGATTACGATGAGTGGATCATTGCTCGCTCGGATAGAAGTTCCGCCTCGAACACGAATCGTGCTTCCAGCACCCGGCGCTCCGCTGTTCGAAGTGATCTGAACCCCAGCAACTTTTCCTACTACCATTTGTTCGGGAGTGGCAAAGTTACCTTGCTGGAACGATTTGGGCTGAATGGCAACTACCGATCCCGTGAGGTCTCTCGATTGTGTAACACCATATCCTACTACTACTACTTCATCCTTCAGCATCACGGCATTGTCTTCCATTTGCTGGTCCACTTTCAAAGTCTGTCCGGCCTTCACGTCGACTTGAAGTTCGATTTGTTTGAATCCCAAAAAGCTGAATACAAGGGTGTAACTGCCCGGTTTTACTTTAGGAATATTGTAAAATCCACCAGCATCGGTTGAGCTACCGATGGTTGTTCCTTTGATAGATACGGCTGCTCCTGGAAGAGCTGCGCCTTTCGCATCGGTTACCTTACCGGTAATGGATCCTGTTTGGGCGAGCGCCAAAAAGGGCACGACCCAAAATAACAAGGGCAATAAAATACCCCTGATAAATCTGCTGTCTTTTTTCATATTATCGGTTTAACATTTGGATGGTGTTGTCCGGCTTACGGACTTATTCTCAGATTTCAAATGTAAAAACCTTATTCAAATTAGCCGCAGATAAACACAACTTTATTAGAAAATTACCTCTTTATCTAAAACTATTGCTCAAAATGATGGATTTAATCTGTTTTTTTAGTTTATTGCAGATTATATAATCGGCTATTTTTCGAATATAACAAATTATGAAAACACAAAGGTTTCTCTCCCCTTTGCGGCCCTGGCTGCTTGCTTTTGGCGTATTACTCCATTTTACCTCAACTGCCCAGGTGGTGACTAGCAATCCACTGTTCCCTACCGACCAAGACTCCGTGGTAATACTGTTCAATGCCAGAGAAGGCAACGGCGCTCTTGCAGGTGTTACTCCACCCATTTATGCGCATACAGGAGTTATTACGCAAGCAAGCACTTCACCCAGCGATTGGCGCAACGTACAGGGCACCTGGGGGGTAGCTTTCCCTAAAACCTTGATGACGCCTCTTGGGAACGATTTGTATGAAATACGTATGCGTATTCGCAACTTTTACGGCGTTCCAGCGGCTGATACTATTGAACAGCTGGCTTTTGTGTTTCGCAATACCAACGGCTCAATCGTAGGTAGAGCAGCCAACGGAGGAGATATTTATTTGCCCATTTATCTACCCAATCAGCTGAATGCGAGGATTTTCCGACCAGATGCCGACATACGAATACTCAAAGCGGGCGACAGCATTTCTTTTTTCGGAGCTGCTTCACAGAGCTGTTCATTGAGCGTGCGCGTGAACGGCAACCTTGCTGCACAAACGATTAACGACAGCCTATTAACCACCTTGAACTTCCCAACCAATGGTGTGTACAGTGTGGTATTCTCTGCCAATAATGGCAGCGCTCAAGTATTGGATTCCTTTCGGGTGGTTGTAACCAACCCTGCGGCATTTGTCGCCAAACCGGCTGGTACTCCCGATGGTATCAGCTATCCCAATGATTCTACCGTTCGTTTGTCGATTTATGCCCCCTTCAAGGAGCAATTTTTCGTAATAGGCGACTTCAACGATTGGCTACCTCACCCCAACTATCTGATGAATCGAACACCAGATAGTCTGGGATTTTGGATACAAATCAATGGCCTAACCCCTGGGCGTGAATATGCTTTCCAGTATCTCGTAGATGGGAATTTACGCATTGCCGAACCTTTAGCCGAAAAAGTTCTCGACCCCTGGAACGATGGCTTTATCACATCTACGACCTACCCCAACTTAATGCCCTATCCGAGCGGGAAAACTTCGGGAATAGTGAGTGTGCTGCAAACGGCAAAACCTGCCTATCAATGGGCTACGAACAATTTTCAACGACCCGATTACCGCAAGCTGGTAACGTATGAATTATTGGTACGCGACTTCGTTAGTGACCGACGTTACAAAACCATAGTCGATTCGATGGGCTATTTCCGCCGTTTAGGCATCAATTGTATTGAGATTATGCCCATCATGGAGTTTGAAGGAAACGACAGCTGGGGCTACAATCCAAGTTTTTATTTGGCACCCGACAAAGCGTACGGTACCGACTACAATTTGAAGGAATTTATCGATAGTTGCCACGCCAACGGCATAGCTGTAGTACTAGATATGGTACTTAACCATGCCTTTGGTCAGTCGCCACTCGTTCAGCTGTGGTGGGATGGCGCTAACAATCGTCCAGCGGCCAATAGCCCTTACTTCAACCCAATAGCCAAGCACGATTTTAATGTAGGCTACGATTTTAACCATGATTCACCAGCCACGCGTCTGTTATTTAAGCGTGTTGTTCGTCACTGGCTACAGGAATATCGTTTCGACGGGTTCCGTTTCGATTTATCGAAAGGCTTCACCCAGAAAAACACTTTGGGGAATACGAATGCCTGGGGGCAATACGACTCGAGCCGCGTAGCTCTTTGGAAGATGTACCACGATACGCTACAGGCCATTTCGCCCGGATCCTACACCATTTTGGAGCATTTCGCCGATAATACCGAGGAGCGCGAACTCGCCAATTACGGGCTTATGTTCTGGGGGAATATCAATCACGACTTTAGCAATGCCTCTATGGGTTTGCCCAATAGTTCCAATTTTAGCTGGGCGAGCCACAAAAATCGCACGTGGAATTCTCCCAGATTGATGGCGTATGCCGAAAGCCACGATGAAGAACGCATGATGTACCGCAACCTTACTTCGGGCAATCAAAATGCCGCTTACAGCACGCGCCGTATCGAAACGGCTTTAGAACGTATGGAACAAACTGCTGTTTTCCTTTTGTCGATTCCAGGACCCAAGATGATCTGGCAGTTTGGCGAGTTGGGCTACGATTTTAGCATCAATCGCTGTCCGAATGGCACGATTAACAGCGGCTGCCGTACCGATGCCAAGCCTGTACGCTGGGATTATTTCGTAAACCCCGAACGCAAGATGTTATTCAACATCTACGCCGCGATGATTAAGCTTAAAACTAGTGAGCCAGCCTTCAGTACCGATACCTTTTTTGTGAATGCGTTAGGAGCAGTGAAGTGGATTCGTTTGAATCATTCCGACATGAATGTAACCGTGTTAGGTAATTTCGATATTGTTCCTACCAACAGTGTAGTAACATTTAGCAGCTTAGGGAAATGGTACGAATATTTTACTGGCGACAGCATTGAAGTAACCAGCAACACCTTCAATATGGCGCTGCAACCAGGCGAGTACCGACTATATACTAGTCGTCGATTGGCTGCCCCTAACTTATCCGTGAGCGTACCTCATGTGGATCAAGCTGAGCGTGGAAATTTGAAAGTTTTTCCGAACCCAGCCGATGAGCTGCTTTATATCGATACACAAGCCGACCAAATACGGATATACGACCAACAAGGCAGAATGGTACGGCAACTTGATAGCGATAGAAGTAGCGTGAGTCAAAGCTGGGATCTCAAAAACCAACAAGGTGCCAGAGTTGCCTCAGGATTGTATTTGCTGCGGACCAGCAGTGGTCAGTTTGCTAAAATCATTGTAAAATAATGCTGGGGAGCACCTAAAATTTCGGAATTTTGACCTAAATACAAGTGTATGTTTGAAGGTCAAGATCCGCAGCTCGTTAGCTGGGTGCTCATTCCCATAGTCATCTTTTTTTCGAGGGTTGCCGATGTAACCATAGGCACTTTAAGAATCGTCTTTGTCTCGAAAGGCTGGAAGCGGGTTGCCCCGCTTCTTGGCTTTTTTGAGGTACTGATTTGGATCGTGGCCATGAGTCAAATTTTGAAATACGCCAACAACTGGCCTAGCTATCTGGCTTGGGCTGGAGGTTTTGCTGTCGGCAATTACATTGGTTTGTGGATAGAAGAGCAGCTGGCCATAGGCAACCTTCTCATGCGCGTGATAACGCCTAAACCTGCCCTCGAATTGGTTCAATTACTCCGAGAAGCAGGTTTTGGTGTAACGCGGGTCGATGCCCAAGGAGCACAAGGCGACGTTAACCTAATTTTTACCCTTGTACAAAGACGCGACCTGCCAGAGGCCATTCGCATCGTCCAGAACTTTCATCCTCAGGCGTTTTACACAGTAGAAGACGTGCGTTATACCAGCGACAAGGTATTTTCACCACGACCCACCTCTAAACGAAGTGTGTTTGGCTTGGGTGGTATACGTGTCGGAAAATAAAAAACCCCGCACTGGGCGGGGTTCGTGGTGATAGCCGGATTCGAACCAGCGACACACGGATTTTCAGTCCGATGCTCTACCAGCTGAGCTATATCACCGTTGGAATGGAGTGCGAAGATAAGTCCCTCGGTTTGATTTTTCCAATAGAGACAGGATTTTTTATTCTGCTTTTTTCTATGCGCGCATATAATGATTCTAAATAAGCATTCCTTTCGATTTCAAGCCCTCGAAACTTGAACTAATGCTGCTTGTTAGCTTATTTTGGATAATTCTAAACAACGCAGCATGCTGAGTTCAATTTTATTTGTCATCATTTCTGCTGTCGCAATTGGTTTTTTTGCCCGAACTGTGGGTAAAATCCGTAGAAACATCCTTCTCGGACAGCCACTTGACCGCACCGACAATCCATCCCAACGCTGGGCCATGATGGGCCGCGTAGCGCTTGGGCAATCCAAAATGGTTACCCGTCCTATAGCGGGTTTCTTCCACATTCTTATTTACGTAGGCTTTGTGCTTATCAACCTCGAAGTGCTCGAAATTGTGCTCGACGGTGTTTTGGGCACACATCGGTTATTCAAGCCTATTTTGGGAAGTTTTTACTACTTCTTAATCAGCTTCTTCGAAGTATTAGGAGTTTTGGTGATGCTCGCTTGCGTTGTTTTTTTGTGGCGTAGAAACGTAAATCCCGTTGCTCGCTTCAAAGGTCCTGAGCTCACGGGATGGCCACGACTCGATGCGAATCTCATTCTCATCATTGAGTTGGTGCTCATGTCGGCTCTCTTGCTCATGAACACCGCCGAGGCCAATATGCCTGAACAAGGTGGATACCTGGTGAGTAATGCGCTGGCCTTTATGTTCGCTGGTTTATCGGCCGAAAGTTTGCACCTCATCGAAAGAAGCTGCTGGTGGCTACACATCGTGGGAATCTTTGCCTTTTTGAATTACCTGCCCTATTCCAAGCACTTTCATATCCTCATGGCATTTCCCAATACGTGGTATGCGCAACTCGAACCAGCAGGTCAGCTTTCGAATATGGAAAGCGTAAAGAAGGAAGTTGAATTAATGCTCGACCCGAATGCCAACCCCTATGCCGCTGCCGATCCCAATGCTGCGCCAGTACGGTTTGGTGCTAAAGATGTGCAAGATCTCCCTTGGAAAAGTTTGATGGATGCATACAGCTGTACCGAATGTGGCCGCTGTACCAGCGTTTGCCCAGCCAATCAAACCGGCAAGTTGTTATCGCCCCGAAAAGTAATGATGGATACCCGCGACCGCTTAGAAGAAGTGGGCAAAAACATCGATAAAAATGGGTCATTCGTAGATGATGGCAAATCGCTGCTAGGCAATTACATCACTTCGGAAGAAGTGCTCGCTTGTACTACCTGTAACGCTTGCGTAGAAGCTTGCCCCGTACTCATCAACCCGGTTACCATACTCACCGAACTGCGTCGTTACCAAGCCATGGAAGCCTCAGAGCTACCATCCGAATGGGCATTGATGTTTGGTAATATCGAAAACAACGGCGCCCCATGGCAATTCCCAGCTGCCGACCGTCTGAGTTGGGCAGAAAACATTGAAGTTAAATCCTCAAATCAACAAGCATGAGCAATAGTCGAGTATTACATGTACCTACCATGGCCGAAATGATGGCCAAAGGCGAATCGCCGGAATTGCTCTTTTGGGTTGGTTGTGCCGGGAGTTTCGACGACCGTGCCAAAAAAATTACACGCGCTGTTGCTACCATCTTAGATGCGGTTGGCATCCGTTTCGCCGTGCTTGGCACTGAAGAGAGTTGTACGGGCGACCCAGCAAAACGGGCTGGTAACGAGTTTCTGTTTCAGATGCAAGCCATGCAAAATATTCAGGTGATGAATATGTATGGAGTGAAAAAAATCGTGACCGCATGCCCGCACTGTTTCAATACCCTCAAAAACGAATACCCCGGTCTGGGAGGGAATTATGAAGTGGTACATCATGCCACCTTGCTTCAGCAACTGATTAATGAAGGTAGGCTTCGCGTGCAAGGAGGTGGTGGCTTCAAAGGCAAACGCATCGTTTTTCACGACAGCTGCTATTTGGGTAGGGCTAACGGCATTTATGAAGCTCCTCGCGAAGTGCTCGTACAGCTCGATGCCGAGCTGGTGGAAATGAAACGAAGTAAAGCCAATGGGCTTTGCTGTGGTGCTGGAGGTGCTCAGATGTTTAAAGAAGCCGAAAAAGGCAATAAAGAAGTAAACATCGAACGTATTGAAGACGCCATCGAGCAAAAACCTTCGATTGTGGCCGCTGCTTGTCCGTTTTGTATGACTATGCTAAGTGACGGCGTCAAACAAAAAGAGCGTGAAAGCGAGATTAAAGTGTACGACCTAGCCGAACTTATTGTACAAGCCAACGGTTTAATGGACTGAGGAATCAGAACTTTCGCAAAACTTTACAAAAAAGTGAAGCGACTGCTGCTCAAAGTTCCTTACGTTTTTCGATTATTGTTCAAGTATTTCGCCCATGTACGTCTCCTTCGCCGACTTATCTGATGATGCCCGAGTTTGGGTATACGCCGCAAATCGTCCTTTTAGCCCTTCAGAATTGCACCCACTGCACGAAGGTTTAAAGTCGTTTGTAGAAAACTGGACTGCCCACAACCACGACCTCAAAGCCTCCTTTACCATACTGGATGGACAATTTTTGGTGTTGGCTGTCGACGAAAATACCCAAAATGCTACCGGCTGTTCAATCGATAAATCAGTGCATTTTCTTCAAATCATTGAAAAGGAATTCGGGATTGAACTGTTCAATCGCATGCTCGTATTTTATTTCGCAGGTGAACAACTCATTACCAGCTCACGACAAGATTTTGGTGCAGCGCTACAGCAAGGCCATGTAAGCCCAAGCACAACGGTGATCAATACGTTGGTCTTCACCAAAAAAGAACTGAACGATAAATTTCGGTTGCCATTTCGGGACTCTTGGCATGCCAAAATTTTTGGTGCAGCACTAGCCTAGGCCAGTAGAAGCTCCATCAACGAGTCGAACGACCGATGAGGAGCATAAATTCGATCGTGGTACACATTGGCTTGCAGTTGCAAAGCTACTACCTTGTTGTTGTCACGATGCACTTCGATGAGGATATTCCCCCATTTTTGATCTAATGGCTCCCCCGCCATCGTTTCTGAACGCATGCGAGGTTTGAGGTAAATACGTTGCAATTCAATCACCCTCTCGCCTACACTTTTTATTTTACGGTCGGCATGATACAAGCGGTAGTCCTGCTGCAAAAGCAATTGCTTAAAGTAGTCGGCAAGGTGGTCGTAATCACTTTCGGTAGTGGGTTGTGCCTGCCAGCGAAAACCCGACGATGCTGCCGACTCGAGCCGGATGAAGGTATCGGAGCGATTCCCGAGCAAATTAAGCTGATACTCTTGTTTCAACAACTGCACTATTGACGTGGCCTCCCAGTTAACCTGATCGCGTAAAAAACGATTGCTTCGATTTAGTGGCTCGTGTATTTCGGGGCCCTTGGTGCCTGAATGGGTAAACAAGCGTTGAATTTGTTCGAACAGTCCTGCCATGCGCTTTTTTACATTAACCCCGAATAGCCCAATTAGTTGCAGTAGACAATGAAATTATCGCTATGAACCACGAGAGAGTCGTTAAGAGACTCGTTAGTACGCTAATTTGGCAGCAGGACACTACCAACTGGGGGGGTAGCCGGCTCTGCCGGCTAGAGAATCTGCATTTCAGACGAAAAAGCGTATGCTCCGTTTGAAGACGCTACCAAATTCTTCTTAATGAGCTTGGGCTAAGAAGAAAACCTCCATCACTCTTCCCCTTCATCCTCATTCGTATCGGTATCGGCTTTCCCGTAAAGTAGCTCCAGCAAATCTTCTTTCCGAAGGCTGTAAGCGCCGCTAGTTTTATTACTTAGCACGATGATGCAACTTTCGTCGTGCGGGAGATGCACCAAAAGCGATTTAAACCCTCGCCACCAACCCATATGAAAATTCACCTGAAAGCCCTTTTCGTGCTGGTATACCCGCCATCCAAAGCCGTAGTTGGCACCGCGGCGCTTATCGGGGTTATGCGGGCTTAAAGCAAGCATCAACGTTTGTGGCTTCAGCAATTTATACCGAAACAAAGCTTGTTCCCAGCGGTATAAATCTTCCACTGTGCTGTATACACCCTTGTCGCCATTTACACCGTTAAAATAATACTGCCGCGTGATGGGATTAAAATACCCACTGTGGCCTATGAGTGCTTCTTCCAACCTACCCGGTCGGCGAGGATCGAATACAAAACTATCTTTCATACCCGCCGGGCGAAACAGAAATCGTTGGGCGTAGTCGCTAAACCGTAATCCACTTACTTTTTCGACCAAACAAGCCAAAAGTACATATCCTGTATTGCTGTAATCGTAGCGTCGATTGGGCGGAAAAAAAGGAGGGAAACGATTACTGATAATTTCTTCTAATACCTTTTGATTGTCGATATAATCGGAACGATTGCGGTAGCGTTCGTCGAGATCGTACATATAATTGGAGAGTCCTCCGAGGTGGCTCAACAGCAAGCGTGGGGTAATGCCTGCATGTGGGAAGTTGGGCCACCAGTTGGTAAGGTCTGCATCGATATCGAGCTTGCCTTGTTCGTACAACTGCAATACGGCCACGGCGGTAAACTGCTTCGAAACAGATGCAAGTTCAAAGACCGATTGCGTTGTGAGTGAATCCTTTTCGCGTAACGAATTGATGCCAAAAGCTTTGTTGTATAACAAATGTCCTCGATGCGCAACCAATACAGCACCATTAAAACCCGCCCGCACTGCGCGTAAGCGCACCAGCGAGTCGATGGCTTGCGCCTTCCGCGCTAGATCGGCTGGGTCGTTCAGGAACCGTTCGGCGCCATAAAACGAAGCTGCTTCGGTTTGGCGTTGTTCGTTAGCAGTACAAGCAGCTAGGCTTATCGTGATGAACAGGGCAAAAACGAGACGCATCAAGCATTTAAAAGCTTGCCCAAGGCGTTGTCGTATTTTTCGGCTACCTCGCCAATGCTGCCGTATGCCGTTCCGTCGATAGACAATTCACCTTCGGTTACGGTACCCAACAAACGGAAAGCTATTCCAGCCTCGCGCAGTACGCGTTCTAAAACAGGCTGCTCATGCGGATCGATGCTGATAACAGCGCGGCTTTGCGCCTCACCAAATAAGTAAGCATCAGTTCGCAATTCAGGATCGGTGGTAATGGAAAAACCCAGACGGTTGTAAAAGCACGACTCAATGAGACTGATATACAATCCGCCATCGCTTACATCATGCATCGATTCGGCTAATTGCTTTTCGCGGATACGCTTTAAAGTTGCATGCAACAGTAACTCTTGCTCGAGCTCAAAAGCTGGACAGCTGCTGTGTTTGATGCCGTGGTAACTGTATACGTATTGCGAGCTACCCATGTCGTTGCTGCTTTTTCCCAACAAATAAATCAAGTCGCCCGGTTGACGGAAAAACAAAGTAGTTTGTTGCGCTTTTTGATCCAATACGCCAACCATCCCGATTACTGGCGATGGGAAAACAGGTCCTTCGAACGACGACTGATTGTAAAAACTTACATTTCCACCGGTAACTGGAGTACCTAGCGCTTTGCAGGCATCTCCCATGCCTTGAATGGCTCCTACAAACTGCCAATACACTTCAGGATTATAAGGATTACCAAAGTTCAAACAGTTGGTTATCGCAACAGGCTCTCCTCCCGAACATACAATATTACGTGCCGCTTCGGCCACCGCAATTGCAGTGCCTTTGCGCGGGTCGGCATAGATGTAGCGTGAGTTGCAGTCAACGGTTAAAGCTAAGGCCTTGTCGGTACCACGTACATCCACAATGGCAGCGTCGGACGGTAAATTGGTGCTCATATTGACCGTTCCTACCGTGCTATCGTATTGTTGATAGACCCATTTCTTGGAACAGAGATTTGGATGCGTCGCCAAATGGTCCATCACTTCTTGCAACGATTTAGGTTGTGGTACTGCTGCGTTGTCGTAAGCCGCGATGTGTTTGAGGTAAGCAGGCTCAGTGTACGCACGATGGTAAACAGGAGCGCCACCACCCAACACTAAACTTTCGGCTGGCACATCGGCCACCAACTCACCGTGCATGTAAAAGTGTAGCCTGTCGCCATCTACTACTTCCCCGATTTGTACGCAGTTGAGATCCCACTTTTCGAAAACATCCAGGATGGCTTGCTCATGACCCTTCTTGGCAACTATGAGCATGCGTTCCTGTGATTCCGACAATAATATTTCCCAAGGCTTCATGTTTTGCTGGCGGGTAGGCACGCGGTCGAGGTGAATGACCATGCCCGCTTCGCCTTTTGCACTCATTTCGGAAGTAGAGCAGATAATTCCGGCTGCACCCATATCCTGCATCCCGATAATAGCATCGGTTTGGATGGCTTCGAGCGTTGCCTCAAGCAGCAACTTTTCCTGAAAAGGATCACCCACCTGAACCGAAGGCAAGTCCTGAGCCGAATCTTCGGTGATGTCTTTCGATGCAAAAGCGGCCCCATGGATGCCGTCTTTGCCGGTATGAGATCCTACGATAAACACTGGATTTCCTGCACCATACGAGATGGCCTTAACAGTTTTACCGCCCTCAACGATGCCAACCGACATGGCATTTACCAAGGGGTTCACGGTAAAGCAGTCATCGAAATACACTTCTCCACCTACCGTTGGAACGCCGAAGGCATTCCCGTAGTCGCCTATGCCTTTCACTACTCCACGGATGATCCATTTGGTCCGTTCTTCGTCGAGCCGGCCAAAACGCAATGAATTCAGCTGTGCAATAGGCCTTGCTCCCATCGTAAAAATATCGCGGTTGATTCCGCCTACGCCTGTTGCTGCGCCCTGATAAGGCTCAATGGCCGAAGGGTGATTGTGCGATTCTATTTTGAACGCACAGGCCACACCATCACCAATATCTACCAAGCCTGCGTTTTCTTCGCCGGCTTTAGCTAGCATCCTGTCGCCATCTTTGGGAAGCGTTTTAAGCCAAACAATGCTGTTTTTGTACGAGCAGTGTTCGCTCCACATCACCGAGTATATACTCAATTCGTTAAAATTAGGCGTACGCCCAAGTATTGAACATATTTTGTCGAATTCTTCGGGCAACAAACCCAATTGTTGGGCGGTGGCTACATCGGTTAGTTGTGCTTCCACGGTAATTATTTATTAGACTGGACTTTAGTTAATTCTTCGCGCAATAATCTTCCCTCTACATCAAATACGAGCGCTGTGCTTTGTTTTTCACAGTCGACTTTCAATTGGGTTTCGATACCCGCAGGTAATTCGTAACGCATGACTTCGCGAATTTTGCAATTTGGAAAGCGTTCCTGTAAAATACGAACGGTAGTGTAGGTAAGCGAAGCTTCGGTGATGACGGTGCGGGTCGCAACCCAATTCAAACTCTTGTCGTAGGTCGACTCTTGAGGAGCACCTAAATGTTTGTATTTCACCAACCAGCCAGCTTTCGTTTTTCTGAATTCAGGTGCTTCAGCAGCAGGATATTTATCTCTGAAGCCCATCAACAGCTCTAGCGGTACTTTTTTTTGTTTCACACGCTGCGCCAAGAGTGGTTGTACCGACCCTATGATGACGATAAAAAGGAAAAGAAATCGAAGTGCCATAAACGTTGGCAAAATTAACCCTTTTGACCGTATTCGAGGCAACAAATCGAGATACTTATATTAATATTAATCATATATGTTTTTAGGAGGTAATAGACTATTATTTTTCAATCTTTCGATGAATTTGAGTAGTATTTTTATAACAATCACCTTTCAAACGGAAGATTTTTTGTTGTTTTGCGGAAACTTTACACCAAACCAATGAATACGTACCGCAAAGAAGCTATCATCCATCTGCGTAACCGTGCCAGCATCCCGGTAAATGCGCCAGGAAAAAAAATCAGCGAAATTTTTGGAGCAAACGTCTTTAACAAAAAGGCGATGCGTGAATATCTCGCCGAAGATGTATACAAGAGCCTGATCCACTCTATCGAGAATGGCGGGAAAGTCGACAGTACTATCGCCGAACAAGTTGCTGCTGGCATGAAAAACTGGGCCATTAGCAAAGGTGCAACCCACTACACCCACTGGTTTCAGCCCCTCACGGGAGCAACAGCTGAAAAACACGATGCCTTTTTCTCTATCAACGGTCAAGGAGAGCCAGTAGAAGCTTTCGCCGGAAGTGCGCTCGTTCAACAAGAACCAGACGCATCGAGCTTTCCAAACGGAGGAATTCGTAATACCTTCGAAGCCCGTGGTTATACTGCTTGGGATCCGAGTTCACCGGCCTTCATTTTACAAGGCCCAGCTGGCAATACCCTTTGTATTCCAACCATCTTTGTTTCGTATACCGGCGAATCGCTCGATTATAAGTCGCCGCTTCTTAAATCAATCAATGCCGTAGAAGAAGCTGGTGTAGCCGTATGTCAGTATTTCGATAAAAACATCACCAAAGTATATCCTACCCTCGGTATCGAGCAGGAGTATTTCTTGGTAGATAACGCCCTGTTTATGGCGCGCCCCGATTTGATGATGAGCGGCCGCACTTTGTTCGGTCATGCTCCTGCACGTGGTCAGCAGCTCGAAGACCATTATTTTGGTTCGATCCCCGAGCGAGTTCATGCCTTTATGGTAGACTTGGAGTATGAAGCGCTCACCTTAGGAATTCCGCTGAAAACCCGTCACAACGAAGTGGCCCCTGGTCAGTTTGAATGTGCTCCACTTTTCGAAGAAATAAACCTGGCTGTAGATCACAACCAATTGTTGATGGATCTCATGGAGAAAATTGCCAAGCGCCACAACTTGCGGGTATTGCTGCATGAAAAACCTTTCGCTGGAGTAAATGGCTCGGGCAAACACAACAACTGGTCGCTGAGTACCAATACCGGCAAAAATTTGCTTTCTCCGGGTAAAACGCCAAAGAACAACCTCATGTTCCTGACGTTTTTCGTGAATACCATTAAAGCCTTCCACGACCATGCCGATCTCATCCGTTCGGCCATTGCCTCAGCCTCCAACGACCACCGACTGGGAGCCAACGAAGCCCCACCAGCCATCATGTCTATTTTCTTGGGCAGCATGCTGAGTCGAGTTCTCGACGAGATTGAAAAGGGCAAAATTGAGCACAATGAGACCGAAGTACGCAACTTAATGAGTCACAGCATCAAGGCTATCCCCGAAATTTTGCTCGACAATACCGACCGCAACCGTACTTCACCCTTTGCCTTTACGGGTAATAAGTTCGAATTGCGTGCTGTAGGCTCTTCGGCCAACTGTGCACAGGCGATGACCGTGCTGAATACAGCCATGGCAAAAACCCTGAACGAATTCAAAAAAGAAGTTGACAAACTCATTGGCGATGGCGACAGTCGCGATACTGCCGTTCTGACCATTCTTCAGAAGTACATCAAACAAACCAAAAAAATCCGCTTCGAAGGAAACGGTTACGGTGAAGAATGGATGAAAGAAGCCGAAAAGCGCGGACTTGCCAATGTAAAAACCACGCCTCATGCACTGGATGCCATGGGCACCAAAAAGGCCTTCGAACTGTTCGAAAAAATGGGCATCTACACCCATCGTGAACTCGAAGCCCGTCACGAGATAGAGCTCGAAAACTACACCAAAAAGATTCAAATTGAGTCGCGCATCATGGGCGATCTCGCCATGACCAAGGTAGTTCCTGCAGCTCTTGCCTTCCAGGAAAAGCTCACTTCTGCCATTCAACAGCAAAAGGCCTTAGGTATAAGCGACAAAGTGTTGAAGCCACAAGTTGAACTCGCATCTGAAATTGCTGAGCGTATTGGCATCATCTTAACCAACGTAACTGCAATGGTAGATGCTCGTCGCAGTGCGAACAAAGCCGATTCTGCACGCACTATGGCCATCGAGTATTGCGAAAAGGTGAAGCCATTCTTCGATATCATCCGTTACCAAGCCGATAAACTTGAACTGCGGATCGATGACGAACTCTGGCCTTTGCCAAAATACCGTGAGCTACTTTTCTTAAAATAAATAGCCTCACTGAAATTGAAAAACCCCTGAAACTTGAAGATTTCAGGGGTTTTATTTTTATTTGGCTGAAAAAATAAAGGTATATCGATCAATGCCCGTACCGCTGGGGCTATCGAAATAAGCCCGCATATTCTGGTCGGTTAGTTCCTCAATGACTAACGAAATGGTATCACCGGGAGCATTGATGTCTAAAAACAACTCGTCGCGCAAGGTCCACGTTCCTTTCACAGTTTGAGGGTCGGCCGCATTGCACTTTCGCCCTCCTTCACCGATAAACAATTGCCCTTCGCTCCTAAATCGATATTCGTTGTCGCGTTCGCAGGCATCATACAAGATGGCGAAAACCGAACCACCTCCGTTTACACCTGGTGTGGTAAGCAAAAGATCTTTGATGATCCAGGTTTTAGGTCGTAAAATTTCGGCACGTGTACGAGGGAAATCGTAGTCGAGCTGCTCACAAGAAGGAAACAGCAAGCCTATCCCGAACAACAAACCTATAATTCGCCCTGCTCGCATATTAGCGTTTAGTATATACCAACTCGTTCACCACATTGTTGGAAGCAGTAAACCTCAGCTTCATCTCAGAAGTGCTAATCGAATTGATGGTACGTTTGGTTGTGTCCAAATCATCGATGATCCGAAGATCAGTATCGCCAACAAGTGCCCACTGAATGGTGTCTCGCTGCGGACTTGAACTGAAACACTTCAATGCACCCTCATCCACAATAAATCTGCTACTATCGCCGAAAATGAACAAATTATCGCGTTCACATTCGGGATAGTTCGACGTATAAATAGAAATCCGATTGGCACCAATCACTTGCACGTGATCGGTTAATTGCCAACTTCCACTCCTTAACAACTCATCGTTTGTGGGAGGAATAGTTGGGACTTCGTCTTTTTTACAAGCCGAAATAACAAGAACAAGAACTGCAAGCCATGTGAATTTTCTGAACATATCCGGAAGAATGAAAGGCACGAACATAAGTCAATAAGGGCTTTTTTCCAAGTTATAAATGAAAAAGCCACCTGTGGTTAAACAGATGGCTCCTCCTCGATGCGTACCTACTAGTACTTCTTAAACTGCCATTCCTGGACGAAATCAGGAAAGATTTGAGGAAACTTAAAACGAATGCTAAAGGTAGAATCGTTGATTTGATACACCTTGGTTTTTACTTGTTCATCATAAATGGTAAAACTCAAGGTGCTATCTCTTTCCTGGTACGACCAATTTGTGGTATACAACCGAGGTTCGCCGGGTTCACAAAGTTGAAGCATGCGGTCAATCTCCAATTTGTTTTGCGCTTTAAACGAAAATTTATCGTCGTAGTCGCAGCTTTCAAGCATGATTTCATAAAAATTGAAGTTTTCACCCGTAGAAGGGTTTTTAGCTTCCCACGAAGCCAAGCGCCATGAGCTAGCCTGAATACGCTGTTCGATTGTACGCTGGACCGGTACAGGAACGGGAGGAAGAATTTCGTCGTCTTTGCACGACACGGCCAAGGTTCCCATGAGGAAGATGGCAAGGATGGTTTTTACATGCATTGTAGTTGGGTTTAAATACGAACCCAACACCTTGAATTTTGTGCCAACCGACTTAGCAGTTTACTACCAAAACATGACAAAAAACGACGATTAGCTCTGATTTCCTTGACGCCTTTCGAATCCTCGGTTAATTCCTTCGAGCAGCGACTGCACGAAACTAAATAGAAGACTAAACCAAAATGCCGCCCAAAAGCCATCTACCTTAAAAGCAGGCACCAGTTCACTGGCGATGAGAATTATCACGGCATTAATCACCAATAAAAATAGTCCAAATGAAAAAAGTGTAATGGGAATGGTTAGCAAGATGAGTAAAGGCTTGAGTAACGCATTCAGCGCTACAAGAACCAGAGCTACCAATACCCCTGTTAAAAAATCATCTACATGAACACCAGGGATTAGCCATTCGGTTATCATTACCGCCATGGCTGCCATGATCAATTGGGCTAATTGTTTCATTCCTGTTGTATCACCATCAGTTTCTTCACCAATATGCTACCATCTGGAAATTGAGCTTTCCAAAAGTATATCCCCGACTGTAATCCATTCAATGGATATTGAATGCCCACTGTCGCACTTTCTGCCTTCAACGCAATTTTACCTCCTTGGCTGTCGTACAATTCGGCAAATAGAGGTGCTACTCGACTTTCAAGCACAAGTTTGTCGTAATTGCCAATGGGATTGGGGTAGATTTTAACGCTCGACAGCTGGTTATTGGGAATACTCACCAAACTCAAATCAAATTGAATAGGGCGTTGCTCATTACTTAAAGCAGAAATGCCTGCTGTTGAGGCTTCAACCGACCAAGTGGCGTCGACTGTGCCGCTTAAACCTTTCCCGATCAACGAATCGATTAATGAAGAATAAGCTACAGAAATAGACGTATCGGTTCCTGCATTAAATGAGGCAATGATTTGCGCACCGTTGTTTTGCCGAATGATTAATCGGTATTGGAGTGCAGAGCTTACGTTAGAACTGCCTTGCCTCCAGCGGAAACTCAAGTTTTGGGGAGTAGTCGGGTCAAGCGCAATCTGGCTTCCAGCCCAAGGTAAAAGCAAAGCACCCATTTGTACCACCACCGAACCTCCTGCAGCCACGAACACCACTTCCACTTGCTGTCCCATTATATTCGTGCTTCCCAATAAAGTATCGGTGAACGTGTTGCTTGTTCCTGAATAAGTGAGATCGATTGTAGCTGATTCACCGGGAGCAATATTTAACGAACTATTGGCAACTGTCAAGTTTTGGCCAGTGGTTCTCAGATTGCTCAATTGGAGCTGCTGATTGCCAGTATTCACCACAGCAACTTTATACACCACATTATTCGGAACCAAGCCTGTGAGCTGAAAACGACTGTCGGCAAGGAGCATTGAAGTGCGAACAGGAGTGGTAGAAGTTGCCGATGCAAGATTATCAATACGGTCGATCAATTGAGGATAATCCACAAACGGGTTGCGGTTTCCTTGTTGAGAAAATACGCCGTTGTTCCTTCGAATAGCAATCGAATCAGGTGGATACATTTTCAACCAATCGCGTAACGAACTTTCTTGTGCCTGAAGGTAACTCAAGGCCACATTGGCGTTATTGTAATACCGAACAGCATAATACAACATAGAGCTAGCCACCCTTCCTTTGTGAAAATCGCGGGGTTCAAAATAAACCGCGTCGGCCTTAGAGCCTCCTGTATAGGTCAAAGTAGGATTTGTCACCCACCGGAAAGGCTTATTGCCTCTGGCCGAATTGGTTGGTCCGTCGGAAGGGTACAAATGATGCAAATCACTCTGCATAGGTTCGGCATCCGAACCTTGACTTTGCGGCCAAGTATGTTCGGTGTTCATCAAATAGGGAGCATTGTTGAGCGTGCCTGTATTTACCGGGTAATTTTCTATGGTACGTGCGGTGTACACACATTCGGTTTTATTCGTGGTACGTCCAGGTTCACGACCGTTTAGCTGCCAATTGTCGAGCGTGCCAAACATGTAAATCCGACCGTTATTGTATCCTAGAGAATTGTAGCTCAACGCCAAGCGGGTATTTAAGGCCTGTTTTAAAGCTTGACCTTCCAAATTTTGTGTAGCGCTGTAATAACTATTGCTGTAGGTACCTTGACCGCGAACATCTAGGGTAACCGCCCCTTTGCCTCCCGAATTCACAAAGAGTAATTCGCTATTATTCAGAAGATTGTGCTTAGGTTGAAAATAAACCTTCACCACCCGTTGCCCCCCTGCTGCTAGCGTAAACACACTGTCCTGCACCCAAAATGCTCGGCTACCATAAAATGATGCAGGCACAACCGTGATGTTCATGGGTTGAGAAGAGCTATTGGTTAGGGTAACCGTTAAACTGTCTTTTTGTAATTCGTTGGTACTTGAAAACACCAATTGGCTTTGGCTTAGTTGTAGCGGATTTTGTGCTTGTGATGTACCGAATGCGATAAGGACAAACAGGGTAAGCAGGCGACTGATTTTCATCATAATACGGCAAAGCTAAAACCTTAAAATGAAACCTACGTTATTCGCATCAAAGAAGACCGTAAAGGTTTTTTTAGTATTATTGATATTCGAACTTGAAAGCATCTATGTACAATCCACTTAAAAGACTTGTTTTAGCTTCTTTAGTGCTCATTTCAGCACTTCAAATCGGCTTTGCGCACGATGGTAGCGACAAAGAAGTACGGTATGTTAAACAAACCCAACTATTCGACGAAGCGTGGCAGGCTCAACTCAGAGAACGCAGGGCTTGGAAAGAATTTTTAAATCGTCACCCACGTTGGTCGGTTCATTTCAACGAATCTAACCAAAAACCACATCGCGCTTTTGGGGATCCTATCTACCTATCGTCGTCGACCGACCCAGTACAAGCGGTACGTAATTTTGTAAGTGAAGAGCTCGCGCTTTTCGACATTCCGATGGCCAATTTGCAACTGCAAGGCACCCATCGCTCCGAGAAATACACCTTTGTTAATTTCACACAATACCACGAAGGGCTAGAAATCATCAACAGCAGACTAACCTTTAAGTTGAGTTCAAAAGGCGAGTTAATTCTTTTTGGAGCAGATGTATTCAATAACATTCAACTCTCTTCTCAGGCCAATATTCAAGCCGATGCTGCCATTACTTCGGCAGTAGCTGGCCTTGAATTGATAAAAACCAACCGGGTTGAGCCAGCTTTACGCGTACTGGCAATTCCCAAAGGCCGTCATTACGAATTCCATTTAGTGTACACTGTAGTATCTGAAGGTGTTGACGAGCACGACAGCAATATGCCTACCCGATTCATTTCCTTGGTAGATGCGCACACAGGCGTACTTCTATCGCGTCACAACGAAGTAGTTCAAATTGCTCCCTCTAACGGATCCTTTGTCGTTAAAGGCACTATTTTCCCAACACATCTGCTTAATCCGTCGGCCATTTATCCTTTACCCTATATCCGCGTTGTAGTTGACGGATCCCCCACCTTCACCAATCTCGAAGGTGGCCTAACAATTAACGGCCCATTCCCAAAAAATGCCACCCTTTCGCTAGAAGGACGTTGGTCGAAAGTGGTTTCGGGTAATTCTGCCAATATCACCCCTACATTTACTACTAGCATCACTGCCGCTACCGACTCTGTGTTGTTCGATGGCCAAGGCACTGCTCCGGATATTGCATCGATTCGTCACATTTCGGCCTACTACCACACCAGCATTGTACACGACTACATGAAGTCGTTCTTACCCAACTTCACAGCGCTCGACTTTCCGTTAACCACGCGCGTCGACCGTACCGATGGAACATGTAACGCCTTTTTTAATGGCAACTCCATTAATTTTTACACCACAGCTGGTGGTTGTAATGCGCTTTCACAGGTTGCCGATGTAATTTATCACGAATATGGCCATGCCATTACCAATTATTTCTACGATGCCTTGGGTCAAAACTTCCAAAATGGCGCCATGGGGGAAGGTTATTCCGACATCTATGCCATTACGTTGACCAATAATCCTGTTTTAGGTGTAGGTTTTACAAACACACCTACTCAGGTTATCCGCCGATACGACATCAATCCGAAAATATTCCCACAGAACCTAGTTGGCCAAGTGCATGCCGATGGCGAAATCATTTGCGGAGCATGGTGGCGCACCGCCAACAACATCGGGTCGCGACAAACGCAGATGCAGATTCTCTCCGAAGCCATGTACGGGTTGCCGAATGCACCGAATGGTCAAGAGGGTCAGTTGTATACCGATATTCTCATCGATGCGCTGCAAGCCGATGATAACGACAATGACCTCACGAATGGGACACCCAATATGACGTCGATCATTTCGGCCTTTGCATTTCACGGAATTCGTTTGCTCACCAACGTTAGCTTCAATTACTCTCAACAAGCCGACGCACAACCCAATGTTGGAATTCCTTTCAGTGTGAATGTAAATATTCAACCACCCCTCGACGCATTCCTCGATTCGGTACAACTTGTTTACACGGTAAATGCCAGCACTGTACGAAATGTAGTAGCGCTAAGTAAAGCAGGAAACAACTACACGGGTAATATACCTGCTCAAGCTCCCGGCACCATTCTACGCTACTATTTCCGACTCAAAGATGTTGGTGGAGCAGTATCGGGTTCACAGCCCAGAAATGCCGAGAATTCAAGTGATCCAGCATTGCCCTACAATATGCTCGTGGGCTTTGTGGAATACGATCGCGACGATGTAGAAGATACCTCTGCGACACTTGCCAATTGGACGTTAGGCTTGGCTACGGATAATGCTACAGCAGGACGCTGGCAAGCTGCAGTACCCATTCCGTCGTTCGGAACTCCCGGCGACCCGAGCACCATTACCGCACCGGGTACTAATGCTACACCAGGAGGATCGATGTGTTTTGTCACACAAAATGCCAGTTCGGCCAATAGCCCTGTAGGCAGCGCCGACGTAGATGGCGGTAGAACCAATTTGGTTACTCCAAATTTTGATTTAAGCTTATACAGCAACCCTGTGATTAGCTACCAACGGTGGTACACCAACGAAACCGGAACCAATCCCAATTCTGACTTCTGGGAGGTTTATATCTCGAACAATGGTTCTACCTGGAGGCGCATTGAACGTACAGTACATAGTGACAGAAGTTGGAGAAGAAACGTCATCCGCGTGGCCGATCACGTACAGCCCAATGCTACAGTGCAACTCAGGTTTTTGGCTCAAGACCCAACAGCGACTGGCCAGCCTAGTTCAGGTGGCAGCATAGTAGAAGCTGCGATCGACGATATCGTCATCTGGGACATTGCTCCGGCTGCTTCCGTGGCAAAGACCGAGAATTTGAATAACCTAATTGTGTATCCAAACCCGGCAGCCAATACTGCTTATCTGAAATTTGAACTCACCAAAAGCTCAGAAGTTCGAATTAGAATTTTGAATACTATGGGGCAGATCGTTCAAACCTTAGCACCAGCTTTATTGGATGCCGGTAAAAACGAAATCGAACTTTCTTTAGCTTCATTAGCTACAGGCCTCTATTTTGTAGAGTTGCAAAACGGCGAAGGCAAACAGATGATTCGTTTACAGCATTATTGATATTCATTTATCTCATTGAAAAAGCGCTTGTAGTACCCCTACAAGCGCTTTCTATTTTTAACTTTGGCACATGAAAATCTCGTATAACTGGTTAAGCACTTACCTCGATATGAACATTCCACTACGTGAATGTTTAACCGTCTTAACCGAAATAGGCCTCGAAGTAGATGGATTTACAAAAATAGGTCAAGACCCTGCTCAACTACAGGGACTTGTTGTAGGAGAAGTTTTAAGCTGTGAGCAGCATCCAAATGCCGATAAACTCAAACTTACCACGGTAACTACCGATGGAGAAAACAAATGGTCGATCGTTTGTGGCGCTCCGAACGTGGCAAAAGGTCAGAAAGTGATTGTTGCTCCAGTAGGCTGCACACTCTATCCTTTGAAAGGTGAGCCTTTTCAAATAAAAGAAGCCAAAATACGTGGTGAATTGTCGCAAGGCATGTTGTGTGCCGAAGATGAAATAGGAATTGGTGAAAGCCACGACGGAATTATTGTTCTGGATAGTTCTACAAAGATTGGGACACCGGCTACTTCAATTTTTCAACTCGAACTAGATTATGAAATAGAAATAGGGCTTACGCCAAACCGAACTGACGCTATTTCGCATTACGGAGTAGCGCGTGATTTGGCAGCCTACTACCGCAAAAAAGCAGTTTTTCCGAATACTGACCTTCCAGCGATAGTTGAAAACAATGAAAATCTCGTTGAAGTAACTATTCTCGACCCTGCCGGCTGCAGCCGATTTAGTGGCGTAAGTATATCAGGAGTTAAAATTGGACCTTCGCCCAAATGGCTACAAGATCGTTTAAAAGCCATCGGGCATAATCCAATTAATAATGTAGTGGACGTGACCAATTTTGTCATGTTCGAAATGGGCCAACCGCTGCACGCATATGATTTGAGACAAATTATTGGCAATCAAATCAACGTTCGTTTTGCAAAAAAGGACGAAAAAATCACACTACTCAACAAGCAAGAATATCAGTTAAGTCCATCCAACTTACTCATATGCGATGCGCAAAAAGCAATGGGTGTAGCTGGAGTGATGGGCGGCATGCACGACTCTATTCAGGCCGATACCACACAGGTATTTCTTGAAAGTGCATGTTTTAATGCTTCTGTCATACGAAAAAGCAGTAAGCTATTGGGTATCAAAAGTGATGCTTCGTATCGTTTCGAACGAGGTACCGACCCCGACATCACCCTTGTTGCATTGAAGCGAGCCGCCAGCCTAATCATCGAAGTTACAGGAGGAGAATTGAGCTCAACATGGGTTGATGTAATTGCCGAACAAGCTCCAAAGAAAGAAATGCACCTCCTCTATGCCAATTTCGACAAGATCATTGGCAAAAAAATCAAGCGCGAAACCATTAAGGAAATTTTGAATTGTCTCGATTTCAAAATTATAGACGATTACTCCGACGCACTAACCGTTATCGCCCCCAACTACCGCATTGACGTGACGCGAGAGATAGATGTTATTGAAGAAGTATTGAGAATATACGGTATCAATAAAATCGATAATGGCGAAGAGATCAGGTATAATCGCGCTTATCCGCTTAGGCAGCACAAAAACGATTGGCAACAAACCTTATCGGATCAGCTCGTGGCATTGGGGTATACCGAAATCATGAACCTGAGTTTTATCGGGGATAAGCAACTCGATCACCTTCCGGCACTTAAAGGCAATGAAATTCGTGTACTCAACCCAGTTAACGACGAAGTTCCTGTGCTACGCCCCAGTTTATTGTTCAATGGCCTTCAATCTATTCAATATAATCTGAACCGGAAAACAAACGACTTACATCTTTTCGAATTTGGAAAAGTATACTTCAAACAAAATAAGTCGAGGGTTGAGCAAGAAGTGATGGCGCTGTGGGTTACTGGAGCGCAGCACGAAGAAAGTTGGTATTCCAAGCCTAAAAAAACCGACTTCTACCACTCCCATGCAGCTTTAAGAACTATACTCCAGAGGACCTCACTTTTGTCGGCTTGTAAAGTAAAAGAAAGTACGAACGAACTGTTTAAATATGGACTTTGCTACACCTTAAACGGTAAGGTGCTTGCACAAATCGGTAGTGTATCTCAAAAAATACTAAAGTCATATGACATCAGGCAGGAGGTGTATTATATCGAAATTGATTGGTCATTACTCACCCGTTCAATTTCAGGAAGAACTCTCCAGGTAACTGAGTTGAGCCGTTATCCCGGCGTAAGACGCGATTTAGCGTTGGTCATTGATAAATCGGTCAGGTACAAACAATTGGAAGATTTAGCCCGTGAAACCGTTGGAGAGTTGTTGACAGAAGTGAATCTCTTCGATGTGTACGAAGGTGACAAGATTGGATTAGCTAAAAGATCATATGCCATGAGTTTCTTTTTCCAAGATTCGACCAAAACCATGAACGAGTCAGAGATTGAAGCCGTGATGAAAAAATTAATGACTAAATTTGAAACGACTTTAGCCGCAACTGTGCGTCAATAAACTCATGAGTACTTCGCTTTTCATTCAACAACTAGATTTTATCAAGCAGAGGGTGAGCCGTTTGCAAAAAAGAAATCTAACGTTGGAAGAAAATAATGCTGCATTGAAAGAGAAGAACACGGTTCTTCAACTTCAATTGCAGGAAGCAAAAAAGCTCATTGCAGAACTTGAAGCTCAGAAAAAACTCCTTAAAATCACGAACGGACTTAGTCAAGACCCTCGTGCAAGACAGGAAGCCAAGCTGAAGATCAATGAATTTATAAAGGAAATCGATAAATGTATTGCGCTAATGAACGATTAGTGGCAGGCAGACGACTCGAATCCAAGCAATGGGACAAATAAACATCAAGATCAACATAGGCGACAGGACTTACCCCCTCGTCGTAGATCAAACCGAAGAACCACGCCTCCGGGAGGCAGAGCGTGTTTTGACTGAAAAATATAAGGAATACGCTACGGCATATCCTGCTGCCGATAAACAAGATCACTTGGCGATGGCAGCCTTGTTTATAGCAAATTCGTTGGTTTCTATCGATGGTAAATCGAAATCGGAAATGGACGAACTAGCCATTCGGTTACGTGAATTAGAGCAAATGCTCGACACCACTTTGTCTCAACAAACGGATTAATCGTCTTCTGCTACATTTGACATTGGCCGTCAACGTGTAAAGAAGTTATGATAGAAATTATTGTTACTGCAGTCATCGCCTTAGGTGGCGGCATAGGAATCGGGAAGGTTCTTCTCGGAAAAGCGATAGGAAAAGAAAAAGAAGAAGCTGAAAAAGAAGCTCAGCGCATTCTCAATGAGGCTCAGCTCAAATCTGAGTCGATTCGCAAAGAAAAAGAACTCCAAGCTAAAGAGCGTTTTTTGCAGCTTAAGGCAGAACACGACGAAGAAATAAACAAGAGAAGCCAAGCTGTGCTTGCGAATGAAAATAGATTGAAGCAAAAAGAACAAAGCCTCAACTCTAAACTTGAGCATACAGCGCGTAAAGAATCGGAGCTTGAATCGCAACGCGAAAACTTAAACCGCCAGCTCGAAATTGTTGAGCAACGGAAAGAAGAAGCCGCCAAAGCACATCAAAACATTGTAAAGCAACTCGAAAAAATTGCAAATCTGACGGCCGATGAAGCAAAACAACAGCTCATCGAATCCTTGAAGGCAGAAGCCAAAACCCAAGCGCTTTCTCAAATTAAAGATATCGTTGATGAAGCAAAAGTTCAGGCCAACAAACAGGCCAAGAAGGTTGTGCTTGAAACCATTCAGCGTACTGCCACCGAACATGCGATAGAAAATGCCATCTCGGTGTTCAATATCAAAAACGACGATGTCAAGGGCCAAATCATCGGTCGTGAAGGAAGAAACATTCGCGCATTTGAAGCCGCTACTGGTGTTGAATTAATTGTTGACGATACGCCTGAAGCAATTGTTCTCAGTTGCTTCGACCCTTTAAGAAGAGAAATTGCTCGAGTTGCCTTACACCGACTGGTCACTGATGGTCGAATTCACCCAGCACGCATCGAAGAGGTAGTGGCTAAAACCAGAAAACAAATCGAAGAAGAAGTTGCTGAAATCGGCGAGCGCACATGTATCGATTTAGGGATTCATGGCCTTCATCCCGAACTGGTTCGACTGGTTGGTAAAATGCGATACCGTTCATCGTACGGCCAAAACCTGCTCCAGCACAGCCGTGAAGTGGCTAACTTATGTGCAACCATGGCAGCTGAGCTTGGCTTAAATGCAAAGCTGGCCAAGCGGGCTGGTTTGTTACACGATATAGGCAAAGTTCCCGACGATAATGCCGAAGTGCCCCACGCCCTTCTGGGTATGCAAATTGCCGAACGCTGCAAAGAGCATCCAGTTATCGTGAACGCCATCGGTGCGCACCACGACGAGATTGAAATGACCGACCCGATTTCGGCTATCGTTCAAGCCTGTGACGCCATAAGCGGTGCTCGTCCGGGTGCTCGCCGTGAAGTAGTGGAGAGTTATATCAAACGTTTGAAAGAGCTTGAAGCCATGGCCATGTCGTACGGAGGTGTTGAAAAAGCATTTGCTATTCAAGCAGGACGTGAGTTGAGGGTAATCGTTGAAAGTGAAAAAGTGACCGACGAAAAAGCAGAATTACTTTCTGTTGACCTCTCACAGCGTATTCAAAACGAGATGCAATATCCAGGTCAAATAAAAGTCACCGTTATTCGCGAGAAGCGTTCTATTGCCTACGCGAAATAATTCTATGCTGCCGTCGACCGAAGCATAGACGCAAACGCCAAAGGGTATATGCATATACTACTTGTGAACAACACCAAAATACCTGCGCTTAAGTACGGTGGAACCGAGCGGGTAATTTGGGCACTAGGTAAAGCTTTGGTCGCTCTAGGTCACCAGGTGAGCTATCTGGTTGCCGAAGGTTCAAGCTGTCCGTTTGCTATGGTATATACTTATCACCACAGTAAGCCGCTACAAGAACAAATTCCTGCGAATATTGACTTGGTGCACGTACACTTCCCGATTGCAGAACCTTTATCCACCCCCTATTTGGTTACCATTCATGGGAATGGCAAAGCAGGCGAGCAATTTCAGCCCAATACGGTATTTCTGAGTCAAAATCACGCTAAAAGACACCATGCACAACACTTTGTGTACAACGGATTAGATTGGGACGAATACGGGAAAGTAGATTGGAAAGCCGATCGTAAACATCTACTCTTTTTGGCAAAAACTTCACGTAAAGAGAAAAATGTCAATGGGGCTATTGAGATCGCAAAAAACAGAAAAACACCCATCCAGATAATTGGGGGATGGAAGCTCAGCTTCAACAAATTTGTTCATTTCAGAGGGCAACTCGGAGGAGATCAAAAAAATGCTCTGCTCAATCATGGGCTAGCTTTGCTCAACCCAATTCGTTGGCATGAACCTTTCGGACTTGCACCCATCGAAGCCCTGTATTTTGGCAATCCGGTGTTTGCCACCCCATATGGTAGCATGCCTGAATTAATCATTGAAGACGTTGGATTTTTGAGTACATCAGGCACTCAAATGGTTGAAGCGTTAGATCAATTGACCTACTTCAGCAGAAAACTGTGTCATTCTTATGCGCTCGACCGCTTCAATCACCTAGAAATGGCCAAAAACTACTTAGGCTATTACGAGCGCGTACTAGGTGGCGAACAACTTCACGATACTCACCCTTTCGTAGCCGCCAACGACGTTTCAGGACTTCTGCCTTATACCCCGTAAAGGAACCTTCCATGCTCACTGGTAATGTGTACCGAAGCCCCTTGATCTTGTGCCTCTACCCTTCCAACGATTTTTGCCGCTACTCCCAATTTTTCTGAATGTGCGATTATCTCGGCTGCATGCCGCTCGTTGGCATATAGTTCCATGCGATGCCCCATATTAAATACCTGATACATCTCCTTCCAGTCTGAGCCCGACTCCTGTTGTATCAAAGAGAAAAGCGGTGGGGTAGCAAAAAGATTATCCTTGATTACCTTGAGCCTATCTATAAAATGGAGCACTTTGGTTTGACCTCCACCAGAACAATGTACCAAGCCATGTATTTCTGAACCTAGTGCTTCAATCAAGGGCTTTAAAATAGGCGCATAGGTTCGTGTTGGCGACAACACCAGTTTACCAGCATTTAGTGGAACACCTTCAACTTGGTCGGATAATTTCTTATTGCCCGAATAAACCAACGCCGCATCTACCAATCCATCGTAACTCTCCGGATACTTGGCAGCAAGGTACTTGGCAAAAACGTCGTGACGCGCTGAAGTTAAACCGTTTGAGCCCATCCCTCCATTGTATTCCGTTTCATAGACCGCTTGCCCAAATGATGCAAAACCAATTATTACATCGCCGGGCTGTATACGGTCGTTTGAGATAACCTGTTCTCTTTTCATTCGAGCAGTGACCGTAGAATCTACAATTACCGTTCGAACCAAATCGCCAACATCGGCAGTTTCTCCCCCACCAAAATGCATATGAACACCGTATCGATTCATTTGATCGGCAAACTGTTGTGTGCCGTTGATTATGGCACTAATCACTTCACCGGGGACCAGGTTCTTGTTCCTGCCAATGGTAGAAGAAAGAAGAAAATTATCAGTGGCACCTACACACAATAGATCATCTAAGTTCATTACCACAGCATCCTGAGCGATGCCATGCCAAACACTTAAATCACCGGTTTCCTTCCAGTATAAATACGCCAGCGATGATTTAGTGCCTGCACCATCAGCATGGATGATATTGCAGTAGTCGGGGTCGCCACCAAGAAAGTCGGGAAGTATTTTGCAAAAAGCTTTAGGAAATAAACCCTTGTCGAGTCCGGCAATGGCCTTGTGTACGTCTTCTTTCGTGGCTGATACACCACGTTGATTGTATTTTGACTGATCCATGGCAAAAAACAAGAAAGGGCAAAGTTACCCTGCCCTTTCTGTATTTATCAAATTAAGTTATTTCTTATTCTTTGTTCGGGTCGGTGAATACTTCGTCTCCATCACTTGTTTCTTCTCCGGTCACCCTTCTATACTTGATGATGCCTTTGAAGTCGGAAGAGATCACCTTGAATGTAGTACGACGATTCAGTTGATGTTCTTCATCACTACAGTTCACACCATTCGCACAACGATTGAGTAACTGGGTTTCACCAAAACCTTTCGCCACCAAACGTGCCGAGTCAATACCGTTCTCGATAAGGTGATTTACTACCGATTGTGCACGACGCTGTGAAAGATCCAAATTGTATTGATCCGAACCACGTGCATCCGTGTGCGAATTGATAGATATCTTCAAATTTTCCGACTTCTTCATCATGTCTACCAACACCTTCAAATTTTCTTTGGATGTAGGCGTGAGTATAGCGCTATTAAAATCGTACAAGATGTCATTCAAGGTAATTTCTTCAATCGGTACCTTTTTCAAAGGTAGGTTGATGACGAAATCTTTCGAGGTTTCCTGACCTTTGGTTGATAATGAGGTGTCTTCGGCAAAATAGTCCTTCCGAGTAACTTCTATGCGGTAGCGCATGTCCTCACGTAACTTAAACGTATAGTTACCTCTGTTGTCGGTGATGGCATCCATATAGGTGCTGTCTTCCATTATCAACTTTACCTCAGCACCCGAAAGTGGACGACGAGTAGAGTCGTCGAAAACCATACCGCTTAAGTTGAACACCAATGGTGTGAGCACCCACTGCCAAATATCGTCGGAACCCCTTCCACCTGGCCGATTCGAGCTCAAAAAGCCCTTATCTCTACGTGCATTTGCCACAAAAGCAAAATCATCGGCTCCAGAGTTAATTGGATATTTCATGTTTTCGGGCTTGGACCACTCCGTACCTTCACCCTCTGAATAAAATATATCCATGCCACCCATACCTGGATGTCCATCGGAGGCAAAATAGAGGATGTTTTCTGTTTCGTGAATGCTGGGGAACATCTCGTCATCACCGGTATTGATGGTTGGACCTAGGTTAATGGGGGCATCCCATCCGTCACGGGCCTTGTTCATGAACCAGATGTCTTTCCCACCGTATCCTCCCTCAGCATTGTCGGCAACAAAGTACAATTTCTTTTGATCCTTACTCAAGGATGGCTGACCCACGTTAACCGTATCACCAAATATCTCCACCAACTCGGCTACCGACCACTTGGTACCTTGCTTACGTGACATAAAAATTTGGCAACGTCCGGTTTTACTATTGCATCGCGTGAAGTACATAATTGTACCTAAACGATTGTTAGTAACGGTTCCCTCATTCATTGGCGTATTTACACCGCCCTGTAAGATTTTCAGTTTGCTCCACTTACCTTTTCGGTCGACATAAGACTCAAAAATGTCCGAAAAATCTTCCCCAATTCTGCCGTATATTTTTTTTCCAGTTGCATCTTCACGTGTAGAGCTAACCATCACACCGTTATTCTTGTACAGTGCAAGCCCGTAATCAGATTGGCGTGAATTAAAGATGCGCATATTATTCACCTCATAACGCGAAGGTGTGTTGATCCAAGTTTTAGCCAGTTTGCACGACTCCAATAGCCACTTTACTTTGGTGTCTCCCGGATTTAGACCCAAATACGTATTGTACTGTTCTATTGCTTCATCGTATTTTTCTAAACCTCTAAGCACATTGGCGTAATTCAGATACAATTCGGCACCGTCGTATTGCGCTTTAATAGCACGTGCATACCAACTTTCTGCAACTTTAAAATCGTTGGCCAATCGGTAACATTCAGCCACCATATAGGTCGCTCTTGCTTTGTTATCCTTACTTTTTATGGCCTTTTTATACAAATCTGCCGCTACCATATAACTCTCTACTTCAAAGGCTTTGTCGGCCGATGAAATCTGAGCTTTGAGCGAACCTGAAGTGCTGAATACCAAAATGAGGAGAAGTAAAATATAGCTTCTCAAGGTTTGATGGAACATCCCGGGTTTATTATCGTGCATACCTATCAAAGTAAATCAATAAAATGGGAATGAACAAGCCAAAAATAGGGTTTAGGTATACCTTTTAGGATGATTTTAATATGAAGGCAAAAAGCAGAATAAAAAAGGCACGATTTCTCGTGCCTTTCTAGTCGATTGTTCGCTCTTTTATTTTTTAGCAGGGTCCTTCTTCGGGGTTTCTGCGGTAATGCCAAGCTTCTTTTTAACGGCATCCATGATATTGTCAGAGTCGATCGAATGTAATACAGCTCCAACACTGGTATCGAATATATAGCTGTACTTACCCTCAGTAGCTACTTCCTTAATAGCACCTTCGGCTTTTTTGAAAATAGGGCCGTAAACTTCTTCCTTTTTCTTGGCAATGTCTTGCTGAGCACGTTGCTGAAAATTGTCGATGTTGGTTTGCAAATCCTGAATTTCTTTGGCTCTGTATTCTCTTACTGCTTCCGACATGGTTGACTGTTTCGATTGGAACTCTTGATATTTATTCTGAAGTTCAGAAAGCATCATTTGGAGTTGTCCGTTTAAGTCTTCAGTATAACGCTTTAGGCTATCGTCAGCTAATTTCGTTTCAGGCATCATGGCAACCAATTCTGAAGAATTGATGTGTCCTAATTTTATCTGTGCCTGAACCGTAGTGGCGGCCATCAGTAATAGCGCAATAGCCGCTAATCGTTTAATAATTGACATGGTCGTGTTTATTGAGTTTCAAATATAGTTTACTTTTTTCGGTTGGGTGGTTGGGTGTTTCCTCTTGCAGGCCCGCTACCACCTTGTTTTCCTGCTTCATTACTTTTTTTCGCAACACCCATCAACTCCAAAACTTCATCACTCTTGTCGAGCTTGTTATTCGCGTACAACATGGTGAATTCCCCCGCTCGGTCAAAAATAATGTCGTAACCTTTATCTCTGGCATATTTCTGAACTGCATCGTAAATTTTATCCTGAACTGGCTTGATTAACTGCTTCTGCTTCTGAAACAACTCACCTTCGTAGCCAAACTTCTTACGTTGCAATTCTGCTAATTCAACCTCCTTTTGTTTAATTAGCGCTTCACGCTCCTTACGCATCGATTCTGAAAGTAAAACCTGTTCCGCCTGGAAAGCCCTGTATAGTCGGTCCAACTCAAGTTTTTTCTCTTCAATTTCCCTGGTCCATTGTTCGGCAAGTACGTCGAGTTCACTTTGAGCAGCTTTGTATTCGGGCATTTGTTCCAACAGGTATTCACTATCTACGTAAGCAAAACGTTGTGCGCTTGCGTTAGTCGCAATCAGCAACATAAATACCATGCCACAAAGGATTCGCTTCATTGTAGAAAATTAAAACGTTTGTCCAATTGAGATGTGAATATTACTTCGGTGAGCATCTTGGAATCCTGGCACTTGGTCGAATCCATATCCCCAGTCAACACCTAACAAGCCAAACATGGGTAGGAAAACACGCACACCAGCACCTGCCGACCTGAAATTCCGGAATGGGTCCCAACTTCTAAGACTTAAGAAGCTATTACCACCCTCAACATAGGAAGTAACATAAATTGTTGCGCTTGGATTCAACGTAATCGGATAACGTAACTCCATGGTGTACTTCTGGAAAGTAGTTGCACCAATAAACTGTCCGGTTGCTGCATCGCGAGGCGTCAACGTATTATTTTGATATCCTCGAAGGCCAATCAACTCTCGGTCGTCGAGCTGGAAGCCCATGATTCCGTCACCACCTACGTAAAACCGCCCGAATGGAATGTTTCCATAAGTACGGTCGTACCCTCCCATGAACCCATATTGTAATCGCGACATGAGAACCAAATCGCCAACTAATCGAACGAAATAGTTGGCATCGAAACGCCACTTATGGTATTCTACCCACTTGTACTTTTCCTCATTTGTTAAATCTGCAAAATTCCCGCGCCCCAATAAGCTGAAAGGTGGGGTAATCTGTAAAGTCAAACTCACATTAGAGCCAGAGCGCGGGTAAATCGGCTGGTCTATTGAATTTCGGGCAAGTGTTTCTTTGAAAAAAAAGTTGTTGGATTGCCCATTCGGCAAAAAGAACGTTTGGGCGTTATTGGTAAGCGTGAATCGTTGGTAGTTGATAGAATGCACCAAGGTGAAATAATCATCGGGCACTTTTAATCGCTTACCTAAACTTACACTAACTCCTTGAATCCGTATTTCCTGCCGGTTTCCGCTCGATGCGGTCAAACCATTCGATTGGATGGAAGTGTAAGCACTTACTGTAAGTGCATTGGGTTTTTTACCACCTAACCAAGGCTCTGTGAAGGAGGCATTGTACGATTGGAAAAAGCGTCCATTCGATTGAACCCGAAGACTCAAACGCTGACCATCTCCCGATGGAACTGGCTTCCAAGCTTCCTCGTCGAACATTTTTCGCGCCGCGAAATTATTGAGCACTAGTCCTAACGACCCTACAATTTGTCCTGCACCCCAGCCCCCTGAAAGTTCAATCTGGTCGTTCGACCGTTCGGCAACCTTATATTCTATGTCCACCGTGCCCGTTGCAGGATTTGGAATTGGCGTAACGCCTATCTGCTCAGGATCGAAATATCCTAATTGAGATAGTTCTCTGGTTGTTCGAATTACATCGCTTCGGCTAAACTTTTGTCCTGGACGTGTACGCAATTCTCGAATAATAACGTGATCGCTGGTTTTATCATTTCCTTGAACGGTAACCTTATTAATCGTGGCCTGAGAACCCTCAAATATCCGAATCTCCATGTCGATGGAGTCGCCTTCAACTTTTACCTCTACAGGATTGATAGAGAAGAAAAGATAGCCGTCGTCCATATAAAGACTTGAAATATCACGGCCATTTTGGTCTATCTGTAAACGCGAGGTAAGCGTTTCTTGATTGTAAACTTCACCGCGTTTTATGCCTAAAATTCTATGTAATACAGAATCGGGATACAGCGTATTTCCTGTGAAATCAATTTCTCTGAAATAATACCGCGGTCCTTCTGCAAGATCTATCTCTATTCTAAATCGATTATTGGGCAGCTTGTATACACTATCTCTTAATATTCTAGCATCACGATAACCTAATGCCAAATATTTCTCAATCAACTTATCCTTGTCTTCATCGTACTTGTCTTCGAAATACTTGGCTGATCGGAATATATTCCACCATTTGTACTCTTTGGTTTCTTTAAGGGCCTTTTTTACTTTCCTGTCAGAAAGCTGCTCATTTCCATTGATGACAATCTCACCGATTTTCACCTTTTTACCTGGCTTAACCGTAACTCTCACAGTTACAGCATTCGAAATGTTGGTGTCGGGAACTTCAACCAAATCAATACTTACATCCCAGAAACCCTTTTCTTCGTAGAACTCCCGAATAATTTGTTTGGCAGTAACCTTAACGCTTTGGGTAATTATTTTTCCTTTGTAAGGTTTGAGTTTTTCACTCAGATCATCAACTTGGCTTCGTTTCAGGTTTCGGCTGAAAGCAAAACGTGAGATTCTCGGCTTCTCCTCGAGATAAAAGCTTAGAAAGATATTATCGCCTTCAATTCGGTCAACTAAAATTTGAACATCCCCAAACAAGCCCTGTTTCCATAAATTTTGAACTGCTTTGGATATTTTATCGCCTGGAACGGTAATTTTTTCACCGATGCGAAGGCCAGAAAGAATAACAAGTACTTCTTTATCCAAAAATTGTGTTCCCGAAACCGTGACCCCCGCAAGGGTATACTCTTTGGGCTTTGTATAGTCAATATTAACCTCCCCCACTTGAATTTGAGCGAACGAAATGAAAGGGATCAAGCTAAGGATCCAGAAAAGCTTGCGGGAAATACTCATTAAATCAATCGTATTTGATCACCTGTTTTGCCAAACCGTCGTTCTCTCTTTTGAAAATCGAGGATGGCTTTATACAAATCATCCTTTTGAAAATCGGGCCAGAAGGTATCTGTGAAATATAGTTCTGTGTAGGCTAGCTGCCACAATAAAAAATTCGAAATTCGGTGTTCGCCGCTTGTACGTATCAGTAATTCAGGATCCGGGATATTACTGGTCATCAATCTTTGCGAAATGAGGGCTTCATCAATGGCCTCTGGCAATAAAGCTCCAGACTTCGCCTCGGTGGCAATTTCCTGCACAGCTTTTACGAGTTCCCAGCGTGAACTGTAACTCAATGCAAGATTCAATTGCATGCGTTTATTGTCTTTGGTAATTTCCATGGCTTCCTTCATCTGCGCATAACATGACTTCGGAAGAGAATCCAAATTACCGATCGCAACGAGACGAATATCATTCTTCATCAACGTTTCAGTCTCTGCCCTTATTGTTGCCACAAGTAATTCCATCAGGGCGTTGACCTCCGATTCGGGACGAGACCAGTTTTCTGTCGAAAATGTATATAAGGTCAAGTATTTAATCCCCAATTCGGCACAAGCCTCAGTGGTATTTCGCACGGCATGTACCCCATGTTGATGCCCGAAAATACGATGTTGACCCTGGCTGTTGGCCCAACGGCCATTACCATCCATGATCACTGCTACGTGAGCGGGTAAACGAGTAATATCAATTTGTTCCACCAAGGACATTGGCCGCGTTTGAAGCACGCAAAATTATCTAAATCGGGGACATCTACCCGAATTAATTGTATAAATGTAACTAATCCCCACATACCACCATGCGTCGTTGAAGGTATCAACCCCGCGTTGCTTGTTGGGTAAATTTTGTGGCAAGCCTAATTCCGTGCTCCTATCGGCCAATTGTGCAGCTGTAAGACCCCTTTCGGCTCTAAGCACATCGTTTGGTGCATAGGTCAAGCTCACATCATCGATGTAATCAGTTAATGCATAACGATAACTGGCTTCAATTGCTACTGTATGAAATCGCCAAAAATTCACCCGATAACCTAAGCCAATGGGTAATGCGAATGACCGTAAACGATAGCGTTCTCTGTCGGGGAATTCTTCCAAACCCTGACCCTCTGTCCCTAATGGCTGCAATTCAATGATTTGCCCATTGAGTTCAGTGATTGGGTTAAACCTAAAATTCGAAAGACCCAAATACACATAAGGACTGTGAATGTATTTATGGTGGCCAGGAATAAATTTTAAAAAATTAAATTCCACCAACCCATAGAGTTCACTTATGTAGGAAGAGAAGTTCAGGTTTCGCTGAACCTGCCATAAGTTGGAAGAGTTGGCATCGGAGGCAGCAAGATTGGTCGTGTAATAGCCCCCCTTAAAGCCTATATATGGATTCAAATTGTACTTATACCAAACACCAACACCGGGTTGAAATGCATCAAAATCAATCGAAGTACGTAAATCACCCCGGTACTGTGTAGCTGTGCCAATGATACCAAATTCGTGAATTTGAGCTTTTCCAGCATGTGTACATACTAGTACTAACAATAATAGGAAGAACCTTTTTAGCATTACTTCCACCGCGGACAAGTTTTACGGTACACTACATAACTCAGCGTAACTCCTACAAAAACGTAGGCATCGTTATTCCTAGGTGCGCCGCGAACATCACCGTCTTGAGCACCTGGAAAAAAAGGAATAAGCTCACCTTGGCGATCGGCTAGTTGAACGGCTATAGGGCCTTTATTCGCATTGAGAATCGCCGGATTTACATGGGTTTGGCTCACATCATCGAGATAATCGGTTAACGTATAGCGGTAGCTGGCTTCAACGGCGAGTCGCCATTTCTTCTTGATAGCCCAACGCATACCTACACCGAAGGGTATTCCGAATTGCGTTAGTGAATAGGGTAGTCGATCAGGATATTCCAAAAAGCCCTGTCCTTCGGTACTAAGTGGTTTCAATTCATACCACTGCCCACCTAGCTCTGCCTTAGGATTAAAACGAAATAGATTGACCCCTCCAAAAATGTAGGGGGTCATGCGATAATCATTCCTTTTAATGCCAATTTCTCTTGCAAAAAGCTCTGTTGTAAAACTAAAGTCGAGTACATCAGAGCGGAAACTCAAATTCCTTAATATCACATTCGGCCCCATAGTTGAAATATTATCCGCTCCGGCAATGCGTGCCCAGTTTGCATCTCCGCGAATCGACCACCATGGGGTCAAGAATTTCCGGATGTGCATACCGCCGGCGTAACGAATATTCGACAGAAATGTATTACTGTTGTTCAATTCACCCAAATAGGTGGTTGCATAGGCATTGAAGCCATATTCAACACGTTGTGCATGTACCGCAAGACTCATAAACAACAGGACAAAACACCCTGCCAAAAATCTGATCATTCGAAATGATTTGAGCAATTACTAACTTCCAAATAGTACTTGGAAAAACGAATATAAAAGGAAGTTATTTGAAAATGAACTCAAAAAGGGCGCTGCTGACAGAAAAAGCATTTAATCAGCCGTTTCTTTTATCGATTCCCCAGAGTAGTTTGTTCCTGAGTGACTTCAAATAAGAATAATCGTTCAACCGAACGAGCTTGAAAACTTTATTGTGACGCGTTACTTTCAACTTAAAATCAGCACTTATCGTTTCTACCCTTGAATCGAGAGAAGCAAGAAACTGATTCCCCATTCCTTCAATTTCGAACGAGATCAAAGAATCGTCTTTAACCACAACAGGTCTAACATTCAAATTGTGAGGGGCTACAGCCGTAATCACAAAATTTGGTGCGTCGGGTAGCATGATCGGACCACCACAACTAATAGAATATCCTGTAGAGCCTGTAGGCGTACTTACAATCAATCCGTCGGCATAATACGTATTCAAAAACTCACCATCAATGAAAGTCTTGATCCGAATCATGGATGAACTATCTTTTTTGTGAAGAGCAAATTCATTCAAACCGTAAGGCACATCCGAAAACAAAATAGGATCACTAAATACACGTATCATACTCCTGTGTTCTAGTGTAAATCGGCCGTTAATTAGGTTGTCTACAGCTTCTTTTGCTTTGGACGGAACGGCACTCGTTAAAAAGCCAAGTCGACCAAAGTTGATACCCAATACCGGTACTTCCCTTTCGCCTACCCAGGTTACTGCATCGAGCAAGGTGCCGTCTCCACCAATGGTAATAAAAAAATCAAGTTTATTTGGGAGCTCCGCTTTGTTCGCGAAAGTTTCGAACCAAGGCACTTCTAAGTTTTCGTTCTGTACCAATTCTTTCAAAGGTTGGTACAACCATAGCGCTACTCCTGCCTTTTTTAGAGCAGTAAGCAATAACTGTATTTCATGCACCTGGTCCTGTAAGCCGGGGCGTCCATAAAGAGCGATATACATACTAGGTGCTGAGATAACGCATGAGCGAAAGGTACCTCTCATTGTACAGGTCACCTACATTCGATTGATGGTGGTAGCCCGTTACCTGATAAGAGAACCGCTCAAAAGTAGCAATCAAATATGTTAAATCTTCAAGATTAAACTTCAAGGTTATGTCGAGATAGCCCGCATCGGCAGTTGAACTCAACAGCAAGCTTAACACCAACGCATTGTTGCTTTCTGCAATACGGGCGATTTCACTGAGCGAATAATTGTTTTGCTCTACGCGTAGTGTCAAATAGCCCCCTGGACTTTCCACAGCACCCAACTGTGCAAAATGTTCTACTATCGACTTTGGTGTAAGCACATTTTCGAAATGCCCATTTTCATCGAGCAATACAATTATCTCTTGACCTGCACGCAACAATCGGATTGCATCGTAGACGCTATTTAAGCTAGTTAAGGTGGTTTGCTGAATAAGTTCTATTTGATTGAGTTTGCTCGACTTTTTTAAGTCTACCAGCTTGTCGTAATCCGCTATCCCTAAATATGTTCCATCTTCATCGAGGACAGGTAGAACAAATAGCCGCTCATCGTGCATAAGTTCTAATGCAAAAGACACGCTATCCTTACTTTTGAGTACGGGGATAGAAATCTTATTGAGCGCTTGAATATCCATGATAGCTGAACAACAATTTCGTTGTCGATGTTCGAAACTATCTAAAAATTGCCAGCATTGCCTTCTTTTTTTGACCAGAAACCAAGAATTGATGCTTTTCTGACAAAATAAAGCCTATTTGCCAATTGAGTGGCTTGAATTCCACTCGGCCGAAATAGCAAGAAAGTTATTTATCAATTGTAATCCAAAATTGGTAAGTATCGATTCTGGATGAAACTGCACTCCATAAATGGGTAACGATTCGTGCTCGATCGCCATTATTTCCCCGTTGTCAGACTTGGCTATACATAATAATTCCTTGGGGATATCTTCTAAAATCAACGAATGATACCGCATAACCAAACTCAAATCAACTATGTTGTACCATAGTTTCGACTGTTCTTGAAACACCAAAGTCGAAGTCTTGCCGTGCATCGGTTTTTGCGCACGCTTTAGGCTTGCTCCAAAATACTGGCCAATCGCCTGATGACCTAAACAAACACCCAACATGGGTATTTGGTGTTCATGATAGCATTGGACAGCTTCCATCAGCCTCCCATTTTCTGCAGGCGTGCAAGGTCCAGGCGAAAGGATTACTGCATCGTGTAAAAAGTCAGACTCGTTCCAAAGATTATTTCGAACAACATTGAGCTCAACTCCTTTTTGAAGAAGCAAATCAACCAGATTGTAGGTGAACGAGTCGTAATTATCGATTAGAACTATTCTCAACTTGGTTGCTCATTATTAGCTTTTCGAATAATTGCTCAATGTCGTCAAATACTTGTCCTGAGAATGGGAGTATGGAATCGAACGCATTGAATAATTGTGCTGAAAGCGGCTCAAAAAATGGATATACTGAGCTTCTATGCTTTACCATAGGGTCGATTAAATTCGCTTGATTCACAAGCCACAGCAGTATACTCATAAGAATCACCCCTTTAGCTGCTCCAAATAATAAGCCGCCAACTCGATTGAAAAAACCTAAGGCCACAATCCGAATCAGTTTATCAATGAGTTTACCTAAAGCAATTAATCCAACGAGTATGCTAACGAAAACCAGAATAAACCCAATAAATGGCAACCATTGTGTTTCCAATTTGAAATATTCGTTTAGCCAGGTTGCTAGGATATACATGCCTTTGAAACCTAAGTATAAGGCTACCCAAAGCGCAAAAAAACCGATCAGTTCTTTAACAAAACCTTTGTACAAACCCATTCCAGCGAACCAAACTACGGGTACCACAAAAAACCAATCGAGCCAGTTTCCCATTAGTTTTCAACAGTTCTCGCAGAACCTGAGCAATACGTTTATTATCCGCCTGTCCCGATAATGCAGCTCCAGCTTTTCCCACAAGTGGGCCCAAAGCATGTTTTCCCGATAAACCAGATGCAAGGATAATGTCCTGCAATTTACTTCTCAACGCTTCGTCGCTAAGTTGTTTGGGCAAATACTTCTCAATGAGAGATAGTTCTTCTTTCTCAACCAAAAACAAATCTTCTCTGCCTTGTTCTTTGTAAATCTCCATCGAATCATTCCGTTGCTTGGCTAATTTTTGTAGAATTTGAAGCTCCTTGGAAGCGTCGAGCACTACGTCTGCCTTTTCGGTTTGAGCCAGCAAAATAGCCGATTTTATTGCCCTTAGGCCACGAAGAGCACTTTGATCTTTTGCCTTCATCGCTAGGAGAATATCACTGTTAATTTGTTCGAGAAGTGCCATTTTGGATGTTTTGTCGCAAAGTTACAAAAGAGTATCGACCTACTTCTGACAGTTCTTACTATCTTCGAAATGATGAGAACATGTGTTTTGGCTCTCTTTTTCTGTTTCGTTGGGCTGTCGGCAATTGCACAGTTGGCTCCTTCGGATCAAGAACCTTACTCGGGTAGCGCCAGCTATTATGCGAAAAAGTTTCAAGGGAGGAAGACTGCATCTGGAGAAATATTCAGGCATGATAGCCTCACTGCAGCGCACAAAACGCTACCATTTGGCACCATTGTGAAGGTAACCAACCGGGCTAATGGAAAGTCGATAGTAGTACGTATTAACGATCGAATGTCGCCACGTGCGAGGCATTTGATTGATTTGACGAGAAGAGGAGCCCGAGAATTGGACTTTATAACCGCTGGGCATACTAAAGTAAGTTTAGAAGTGATACCTACTTTGCCAGTGGTAGACGAACTACAAGAACAAACCAACGATAGCCTTCCGTCGCCAGAGTAATTCAAGTAGCGTTAGGGCTTCATTTCGGTACGCAGCTGTTCGCTAGTTTTGCGGCTACCATCGTGGCTCCAACCAGGAGGGCCAAACAAGTACATCCACTTGTTATAAAGGCCTGGTGCACTTACTACATCTACAACTATTTGTTTCCATTCATGAAAAACCACATTGAACGGATGATAATCACGCAGATTTGATGTTAACCCATATTGCACTGGATCATGATCGAGTTCTTTCTGAAAAGTGCCAAACCACTTATCCCAGAAGATGAAAACCATGCCCATATTTTTGTCGAGGTATCGCGGGTTTGACCCATGGTGAACCCTATGGTGAGAAGGCGTGGCTAAAAAATATTCTAATAGACCAAGCTTATTGATGTATTTGGTGTGGATGAGTATTCCATAAATCTGGGTAGCGGAGTACATAAGCATGATATCTTCTGGACGAAAACCCAAAAAAGCTATTGGAATAAAATAAATGAATCGATACAATGGCTGAAAAACCGATGACCGAAATCCAACGGTTAAATTGAATAATTGAGAAGAATGATGGGTCACATGTACTGCCCAAAAAAAGCGCACAACATGATCGAAGCGATGTAGCCAATAAAAGGCGAAGTCTTCGAGCAGCAGCAATGCTAACCAGTATACCCAAGCGTTCTCAATCGACAAAAGTTTGTATTCATAACATGCTGCCAAAACAGCCAGGTAGATTACACGAAATGCTAAATCGATACCACCATTGAGTGCCGATAAATACACATTCGTAATCGTATCCTTCAGGGTATAATATTTCTTTTCGTGGAAATAGCTCATACCCATTTCCAATCCAATGAGGATAATGTAAATAGGCGTGGAAATGATAAGCAGGAAGGAATCTTTGAATTGATCCATGACGCTGCGAAAGTACTAAAATTAGACTGATCAGTCTGGCTCTATTCGATAATTTCCGGTATTCGTTCTTGCGCTAGTATCTGTCAATTGCACTTGCTCATTAAGCCGCCAATTGGCAAGATCGGGTTGACCAGCTGCCACCCAGGCGCCCATCCAATACGATGCAACCATGTAAATTGACTCGCGCATTCTTTTTTCAACGATGCCATTCAAACGCTGGTGATAATCGGCCACATAGGTTTCGCTATGCACCTTTACTGACCTGCCCTCACGGGCTTCATAACTAAAGTGCAAATGTTCAGGGACCGAATTTCTGGTGTTCAAATCATTCACTAATACGCAATCCACCAAACTGTGACTATTTAGTACTACTTCCCAAATGTCGAGTAATGGCCGCAAAATGGGCTCTGCCTTTCTATTGAGGGGATTATATTCGTTTGCATACAATTCGGGTATTCTTGTTTCAAGCAAGGCATGAATTCCTTGTTGCCCTGTAAACTGTCCATTGTAATTGCTGGTGGTATGTAATGGCACATGCGCGTCGGCAATATAATGTCCAAGATCGGCACTCAAACGTAAAACCTGCTGAGCATTTCTATTTTCGAACGCTGTTACCAGGTGGTAGTACATCTTTTCTACCTGCCAAGGTACAATTCCGTTATTCATCAGGCTATCTTCACCATATCGAGCCACCGCATCTTTCCACCGCCGTGGAAGACTATCAAAAGGTGGTTCGCCCCACAAGTCTAAATCGATGTAGTGTTTAGGGGCCTCACCTTCTACACCATGTCTCCTTTTATCGGCATCCACAGCGTGTTCCGTCAAAAAGTCGATGTTCGTCTTGTAAAACCCGAACATCTCTTCCGGCAATAGGAATACCGCTAATCGATTGATTTGTTTGTGTGCTGCAAATCCCCAACCGTTACTATTACGGGATGGGATAACGATAATTAAAAATAATACTGCATACTTTTTCATTTCGCAAGGATTTAAAACGAAGCGAGCCCTCCTTTTCGGGAGGGCTCGCGTACCTGATATATGCTTCGAATTCTTAGGATTCTATTCTGAGCTTGTTAATTCGTTTGATAGGTCCTGGACAAAAGTCCTCATGACAACTAACACACTGGGTAAGCATGGCATTGTATTTTTCTTTGTCTGCTCCAGCAGCAATCAACTCTTCGAAAGCTGCTTTGAAGTCGGCATTGTGCTTGTAAAATACTTCCACTAAAACCGTGCTGTCGGTGGGTTCGAGTTTGTGAAATTCCATAAAACGGAAAATACTACTGTCCAAAGCTTTCCCCTCGGTAACCCAAGATCTCATTTCGGCACTTTGATCATAGATTGCGCGCATCATGAGTGCCATTGGTTTGGCATCGGCAACTTTAGGTTTTTCTTGCACCTGATCAACTTTTTGCTCAGATGAGTTGCACGCAATACCGATAGCGGCTGCGAAAAACAGAAAAAGAACTATTTGAAGCTTTTTCATCGTAGAATTACACCACTGGCTTCAAAAACCAATTCTTTTTTGGGTTCGGTTATGGCTGCAATTTCTTCTTTCGATTTGCCGGCATCTTCAGCAAAATGGCGAAGCGATTCAACACTGGTTACGTCTAATGTAGCTACACCTTCCATTACCACCTCTTTGCCTGCAGAATTCATCGGTACAAAAAACCCATAGTCTTTGAAGCTCACTCGTACGGTTTGTCCGCCGCCGATATCCACTTTCATCCAACATCCCTTTTTCTGGCAGCATTCCTCAATTTTACCAACCAATTTAACATTCATGGTTTCTTTTCCTTCCATGAGCTTGGGGAGCTCCGCTGCTGGCAAGGCACCGGCTGTAGTTATTGTATCGCCGTAGTATTCATACGCAGATGTGTCTTCAACATTTTCTGCTGTTTTATTTCCTTCGGCGCATGCAAACATGGCAAAAGCCAAAAAGAGAAAAAGAATATTTTTCATGAGAAATAGTATTAATGCTGCAAATCTAAAGAAAATCTCGATGAGAGTTGGGTCAAGATGATTTTAAAGCAAGTAAATGAGGAGTATGTGTTGTGTAAAAGAAAGAAGTTGGTATATTTGCACTCCTGTTTTGGAAAGCGAACAACGAAAAAATGGCAAACCATAAATCCGCACTGAAAAGAATCCGTCAGACAGCCGTGAGGCGTTTGCGCAACCGTTATCAGTTGAAAACTGCAAAGACCATGATCAAGCGTCTGAAAACGGTAAACGATAAGAAAACTGCAATGGAAATGCTTCCTTCGGTTGTATCACGTATCGACCGTTTAGCGAAGAAGAACATCATCCACCGCAACAAAGCTGGTCATCAGAAATCAAAGTTGATGCGTTTTGTGAACGGATTGTCGTAATTCACGCAAAAAATATCTTCAATCACGCATAGGCTTTCTGGTATCAGAAAGCCTTTTTTATTTTGGTTCAATGTACCCAAATGAACCATGGAGCATCAAAACAACGGGATAAAAGCTTGGCTACCCAACGACCGTCCTAGAGAAAAACTGAATACGCACGGAAGGCAGTCGTTATCAGACGCAGAGTTGATTGGGCTGCTTTTTGGAACAGGCCATGGCAAAAAAACAGCTGTTGATATTGCCAGGGAACTTCTTGCTGCCTTTCAGGGTGATTTAAACAAACTTGGAACGGCTACCATTAAAGAAATTATGCGGGTTCCGGGCATTGGCCCAGCAAAAGCAAGCACCTTGCATGCAGCCTTAGAACTCGGGAGGCGCCGAAAAAACTTAGTTAACTCAAAAGATGCCGCCATCATTAAGTCAAGTAACGACGTTTACGAACATTTCAGGCATTATTTCGAAGATGTACCTCACGAAGAATTTCGCGTAGCCTTACTTAATCGAGCACACCGTGTGATTCACCTCGCTTTGATAAGTGTAGGGGGAATCACAGCCACAGTAGCCGATCCCCGTAAAATCCTAAAGCACATGGTTGAACAACAAGCAAGTTCTATAGTTCTCATGCACAATCATCCGTCGGGACAACTTGAACCCAGCAAATCAGATGTTGAACTTACAGAGAGAATTCAACTTTTAGCACAACATTTAGATGCAAGCGTTCTTGACCATGTCATTTTTACCAATACGGGTTACTTCAGTTTTGCCGATAATGGACTAATCTAATCTTTGATCATTGCAATTTGTGCGTCACAACTCCGGAGGTCTCTGGCATAATTCCCATCCTTTTGGTATATTTGTTGCTATCAGCTTTAAAACAGCTTATGAAAAAACTCATACTATCAGTCTTCATCACTTTATTTATTGGGAGTGCTTCAGCACAATTGGTAAATACAGGCAGCGATACCAACTACGTGAATGGTCCGGCAAGTGAATTTGAATTGGTTGCCAAAGCTAATGTTCGAAATACCAGTACTTCTTCTGCAACTTTTCGTTGGGTAAGAATTACCAATAGCCTTACTGCGAATTGGAAATCGGCCGTTTGTGATGTAATAACCTGTTACAGCGACCTAGCCGATAGCTCAGACTTTACGCTTAATGCGAATGAAATTGGCAACATCGATGTGCATTTTTATCCATTCAATACCGCAGGAACGGGCTTAACACGCGTTCGTGTTTTCGAAGTAGGCAATCCGTCTAACTCCGTAACTATAACTTTTATGGGAAGTACTGGTGCTAGCATTGCCGATGTAAAAAAACCAGAATTCAAACTCTTCCCTCTTCCAGCTACCGACGTTCTTTACCTCAAATCGGTGAAAAACTTAGGAAATGGTCATTTAGAAATTTATAATGTGATAGGTAAAAAAGTGTTGGAAATGAATTTTACCAGTGCCAATCAAAACATTGAAATACCTGTTGCTACCTTACCCAAAGGCAATTATATCATACGGGTATCGAATGGCAAGCAGGTAGTTTCGAAATCCTTTATCAAAAACTAAGAACTAAAAATCTTACCATACAAAGGGGCCATGCATGGCCCCTTTTTTTATTACTCAATTGCTTCGGCGTACTCAACCAGCAATCCAACATCGGATATACCAGGCAAAGGATCTTCGCGCATAAACTGCTCGATGACTACTCGATATTTACCTACGGAAGTAAACTTTGCTGCTTCACGCCAAAGTATTTTGCTCTCGTACAAATCTCCCAGTCCTTTACCCAACCATTTTCCGGCAGGGTCTGCCAAGTTAAAACTTACAGTTTGCGTACCTGTTTCACCAGTTGGACTATAAAGATGCAATCTCACGTATAAATTACGATAGGCATAGGCTCCGGTATGACGTACATTGAGGTATACGTTGTAAAATCTCGATGTATCTTCCACTGGGACATCCACTGATACGGTGTCTATATATCGCCATTCTTGATTGGCAATCGGCTTGAACGTATCGACCACGGCGTTGTTCTTGCATCCGAGTAGAACGGTTGCATAAAAAAATCCTACTACAATAAACCGTTTCACGCTTCGCCTCCTGGTTTATCTGGCCTAGGGCGGTTTGGTCGCCGACGATTATTTCTGTTTCGGTTGTTTGGGTTGTTTTCCCTTCTTGCTTCACCCGTTGGTCGCTCACCCTCGGCTCGTGCTCCCTGATCCTGCCGCGGTGGACGATTCGCTGAATCAGCATTTTTTGGTTGGCCACCCACTTCACGTGGTCGGACATTAGCAGGTTGTGGCGAACTTCTTTCTTCCCGCCCAACTCCTGGCGCTGAATTATTCGGTCGGTTCCCTTGGGGCCGAGGTCCTCGATTACGTTGGTCGTCGCGTGGCTGCCCCTGTTGATT
>VFQR01000375.1_pt1 | contig 69619 bp, 67 predicted proteins | sample 3512321 | NCBI WGS metagenome assembly VFQR01 (sample SAMN10412374, study PRJNA504923) | tailings metagenome | isolation source: Relicate 3 Philex TSF1 revegetated site | place: Philippines: Tuba, Benguet | collected 2017-08-29 | reverse complement strand
GGCTCTGCCCGGTGGGCGCGACGGGGTCCCCCCGCGCACGACCGCCCAGGAGGCACGCGATGGCGATTGACGCGCCGACGATCACGGACCGCGCACTCGGGATCACCCGCCGCTTCACGCGGCCGGAGGTCCACCCCTACGACGAGGTCGCCTGGGGTCCGCGTGACGCGAAGATCGTCGAGCCCGCCCGCGACGGCAAGCCGGAGCGCGTCGTGTTCGAGCAGGAGGCCTGTGACTTCCCGCTCGACTGGTCGGACACCGCCGTCCGGATCGTCGCCTCCAAGTACTTCCGCTACGGCATGGACGACCCGCGCCGCGAGCGCAGCCTGCGCCAGGTCATCGACCGCGTGGTCGACACGATCCGCCACCACGGCACGAAGGGCGGCTACTTCGCCGACGAGGCCGAGGCCGAGACCTTCGCCCAGGAGCTGCGGCACATCCTCGTGACGCAGAAGGCGGCCTTCAACTCGCCGGTCTGGTTCAACTGCGGCGTCGACGCGGCCACCCGCGAGCACGACCCGGACCGGATCCTGGACGTGGACGACCCGCCCGTCACGGCCGGCGAGCCGCAGGTCAACCAGGCCTCCGCCTGCTTCATCCTCTCGGTCAACGACACGATGCCGTCGATCCAGCGCTGGATCGCCTCGGAGTCGGAGATCTTCCGCGGCGGCTCGGGCGCCGGGGTCAACCTGTCCCGCCTGCGCGGCGACGGCGAGTCCCTGTCGAACGGCGGCCAGGCCTCCGGGCCGGTGTCGTTCATGCGCTGGGCCGACTCCGGCGCGGGCTCCATCAAGTCCGGCGGCGGCACCCGCCGCGCCGCGAAGATGGTGATCCTCGACGGCGACCACCCGGACATCCTCGAGTTCGTCCGCTGCAAGGCCCACGAGGAGGCCAAGGCCTACGCCCTCGGCGACATGGGCTACGACCTCGGGCTGAACGGCGACGCCTGGCGCTCCATCCAGTTCCAGAACGCGAACAACTCGGTCCGGCTGACGGACGACTTCTTCCGCCGCGCCGAGGCGGGCGACGAGTGGCAGACGCGCAACGTCGCCGGCGGCGCCGTGCGCGACACGATCCCGGCCGCGGACCTGCTGCGCGAGATCTCCGAGGCCGCGTGGGCCTGCGGCGACCCGGGCGTGCAGTACGAGGACGCGATCCAGCGCTGGCACACCTCGCCGAACGCGGGCCGCATCTCGGGCTCCAACCCGTGCTCCGAGTACATGCACATCGACGACTCGGCCTGCAACCTGGCCTCCATCAACCTCATGGAGTTCCTGGACGAGGACGGTACCTTCCGGGTGGACGACTACCGCCACGCGGTGCGGGTGGTCCTGACCGCCCAGGAGATCATCGTCACCCCGGCGAGCTACCCGACGAAGCGCATCGGCGAGAACGCCCGCGCCTTCCGTCAGCTCGGCCAGGGCTTCACGAACCTCGGCTCGCTGCTCATGTGCCAGGGCCTCGCCTACGACTCGGACGAGGGCCGCGCCTGGGCCGGCGCCGTCACCGCCCTGCTGCAGGGCGAGGCGTACGCCCAGTCGGCGCGCATCGCCGCCCGGGTCGGTGCCTACGACGGCTACGCGGCCGACACCGAGGCCCAGGACCGCGTGGTGCGGATGCACCGCGACGCGGCCCTCGAGCTGCCGGTGCGCGCCCGCGGCGGCAACTACTCCGAGCTGCGCGCGGCGGCCGCGGCGGCGCTCGACGACGCGGTGGCGCTCGGCCAGTCCGAGGCCCGCATCGGCGCGCCCGGGTACCGCAACGCCCAGGTCAGCGTGATCGCCCCCACCGGGACCATCTCCTTCATGATGGACGCCCAGACCACGGGCATCGAGCCGGCCATCGGCCTCATCTCGTACAAGACGCTCGTCGGCGGCGGCTACATGAAGCTCGTCAACACCGACGTCGAGCGCGCCCTGCGCGCCCTGGGCTACGACGCCGGGCAGCGGGCCGAGATCCTCGCCCACGTGGACGCCACCGGCGCGATCGAGGGTGCCCCCGGCCTGTCCGAGCAGCACCTGCCGGTGTTCGACTGCGCCTTCGGCGTGCCCGGCGGCCGCACGATCGGCCCGGAGGGCCACGTGCGGATGATGGCGGCGGTGCAGCCGTTCGTCTCCGGCGCGATCTCGAAGACGGTGAACCTGCCGAACGACGCGACCGTCGAGGACGTCGCCGACATCTACAAGCTCGGCTGGCGGCTCGGGCTGAAGGCCATCGCGATCTACCGCGACGGCTCCAAGCGCACCCAGCCGCTCTCGACGACCGACACCTCGTCGTCGTCGGCCTCCTCCGCCTCGGGCACGGCCGCGGACGCGGCGACGCCGGTGCGGCGCCGCCTGCCCGACGACCGCGCCGCGCTCACCCACAAGTTCAGCGTGGGCGGGCAGGAGGGCTACATCACGGTCGGTCTCTACGAGGACGGCTCGCCCGGCGAGGTCTTCGTGAAGATGAGCAAGCAGGGCTCGACGGTGTCCGGCCTCATGGACTCCGTCGCGATCGCCTGGTCGATGGCCCTGCAGCACGGCGTGCCGGTGGAGAGCCTCATCGCGAAGTACATCGACCACCGCTTCGAGCCCTCCGGCTTCACGGGCAACCCGCGGATCCCGATGGCCCGCTCGGTGGTGGACTACCTCGCCCGCTGGATGGCGTCGAAGTTCCTCTCCGAGGAGGACCAGCGCACGGCGGGGGTCCTGCCCGGCGCCGAGCAGGCCGCCCCGGCGGTGGAGGAGGGCGAGGAGGCCCCCGAGAACCAGCTCTCCTTCGGCCAGGCCGTGGCGGAGCCGGCGAACGGGAACGGCAACGGCAACGGGCACTCCCACGCGGCGGACGCCGGCGGCCCGGCGCGCCCGAAGCTGACGCTCGACTCGACCGGCCAGATCTGCTCGTCGTGCGGCTCGTCGGACATGGTCCGGGCCGGCACCTGCCTCACCTGCCGCACCTGCGGCGCGACCTCCGGCTGCGGGTGATCCGCAACACGCTCTAAAGGGCCCGCCTCCCGGTGCGGGTCCTCATCGTCGGCGCGGGGGCGGCCGGGCTCGCCCTCGCGCGCAGCCTGCGCCGCCGCGGGGTGGACCCGGTCGTCATCGACCGGGCGCCCCCCGGCACGTGGTTCCCCCGGCCGTTCATGCCGCCGTACCACGGGTTCGACGCCCTGGAGGACGCCGGGGTGCTCGGCGCGATCCGGGCCGAGTCGTGGGACATCGCCCCGCGCGGGGACGGGGTCCCCGTGGCCCTGTCGGCGCCGTTCGTGCGGGTGATGGAGATCCTGGCCGAGGGCGTGCCCGTGCGGCATCGCACCGAGGTCACCGGCCTGCTGCGCGACGGCGACGACCGCGTGACGGGCGTGCGCGTGCGCGACGCCGAGGGGGCGGAGGAGGACCTCCCCGCCGACCTGGTCGTCGCCTGCGACGGGGTCAACAGCCCGCTGCGCGAGATGGCCGGCCTCGACGCCCGTCTCGAGCTCGCCGAGGGCGCGCACCTCTCGTTCATGACCGACGTGATCATCGACCGGTCCTTCGCCCTCCACTACCAGGCCGACGGGCGCCAGATCGGGCTGCTCGGCTGGCCCACAGGCTCCGCCGGGTGGTGGGACATCGAGCGCGTCGGCGCCGAGGCCGTGAGGGCCCCGGGCATCGCCGCCTTCCGGGAGGCGTTCGGGGCGATCCACCCCGCGGCCGCCCCCGCCCTGGAGGCGCTCACCTCGGTCGACCAGCTCGTCTACCGCGAGGTGACCGAGGTGCACACGGACCGCTGGTCCGTCCCCGGCCTCGTGATCATCGGCGACGCGGCCCACGCGGTCGGGCCGGAGGCCGGCCTCGGCGCCGGGCTCGGCCTGGGCGACGCCCACGCCCTGGCGATCGCGATCGAGCGCAACCCGGACGACGCCGACCAGGCCTGCACGGACTACGAGACCTGGCGCCGCCCGGTCGTCGCCCCCTACGAGGCGATGGGCGCCGCGGGGTCGCGGATCGTGCGCGGCGGGGAGAAGCCCCCCGGGGAGATCTGGCCGCCCCCCTCCTGAGGGGTCAGAAGGTCGCGGCCTCTCCGTCGAGCAGGTCGCCGAGGCGGACGCGCGACACCGCGAGGTGGGCGGGATCGTGGAACGCGACCACGTGGAGGCTCTCGACCTCACCGTCGAACCGCGGATGATCGGGGGCGATGAGGGCGCGGCCGGCGCCCGTGACGACCCGACGCAGCACCCGCAGGCCGTCGTCGCCCGACGGGTCATCCGCCAGGACGCGCTCGGTGCGGTCGATCAGGATCACGACGTCGGGCCCCGGCAGCCAGGACAGGTCGGTGAGGCAGTCGTCGAGCGCGTCCCAGTTCGACCCGAACCAGCCCGGGAGGTCCAGGCCGCGGGCGAACTCGGCCATCAGCTCGGCCTTGGTCCCCATCGCCCCGCCGTCCAGGAGGCGCACCTCCAGGTCCCCGCCCACCGATCCCGCGGGCGGGGCGCGGCCGGGCAGGTGGACGAGGTGGGGAGGCCGTGTGGTGCCGAGCACCCCGAGGACGTCGGCCGGCAGGCTCAGTGGGTCCGGACCAGGTCCCGGTCGGGGTCGATGCTCCAGCGCCCGGCGATCGTGCGGAGCTCGTCGGTCATCGGCCAGGAGTCGGCCCGCTCATCGCCCTCGTGGCCGGGGGTGCCGCCCTTCAGGGCCATGCAGCCTGCGTTCTCGCCGATGGCCTCGATCTCGGCGAGCTCCTCGGCGCTCAGCACGATCTCCGCGGGGACGGCTGCCAGGTCGCGGCGCTTGTCCTCCACCGGGCGCGCGTCGTCGCCCGGCTCCTGGATGAGCGTCGGGACCACGCACGAGACGGTGCCCTGGGCGAGCGTCCACTGGCAGGCGAGCTGCAGCGTGGAGAGGCCGTGGCGGCCGGCGATCGGGGTGAGCCGATCGAGCTTGTCCCGTCCGAGGGCCACCCAGCCCGCCGGGCGGAAGGAGCGGTGGTCGCGTCCGGGCAGCTGGTCCTCGTCCGGGACGTCCCCGTGGAAGACGCCGCCGTGGTCCACCACCCGCGCGATCGCGCGGATGCGGTGGTTCGCCAGGGACGGCAGCAGCAGGCGCGACGGCCACGGCTCGAACGGGCTCAGGATGATCATGGCCCAGTCGATCCGGTCGCCGAACCGCTCGAAGCAGCCCAGCAGGTCGAGCGTGAAGCCGTTCGCCGGGCCGGGGGCGACGCCGATGGCGCCGGTGAGCCCCTCGTCGCGCAGGCCGGCCAGGGCGTCCCACACCACCTCGGACGAGTAGCCGATCCGGTCCGGGTTGTGCAGCAGGAGCACGTCGAAACGGTCGGTGCCGCAGCGCTCGAGTGAGCGCTCGGTGGCCCGGCGCAGGTAGTCCGCGTACCCGTCGGGTCCGCGGAGGGCCGGGTCGGTGAAGCGCGGGTAGCCCTTCGCCCCCTGGCGCTCGCCGTCGTAGAAGTCGTGTCCCACGGCGCCGACGAGCGAGTAGGACTCGCGGGGCAGGCCCTCCAGGGCCCGCCCCACGAGCAGGTCGGCCGCGCCGGCGCCGTAGGCGTCGGCGGTGATCACGGTGTCGATGTCGTCGCCCGGGCGCAGCAGGGCGACGAGGCGCTCCTCGTCGATCGGGAGGCCGAAGTGCATGTGCAGCCCGCCGCTCCAGGAGCCGAGGGCCACGTGTCCGGGGTCTCTCACCCCAGGGAGTCTGCCACCTCACCGCCCTCGTCGCGGCGCCAGAGCGGGGGCTGACCGAACTTGGCCGCCAGCGCGATGCCGACGCCGTACAGCACGAACTGGGGGAGCATGAGCAGGACCATCGAGATGGGGTCGCCCCCGGGCAGGACCGCCGCGATCGCCGCGATGGCGACCAGGGCCACCCGCCAGTGGGTGCGGTACGCCTTCGCGCTCGCGACGCCCATGCGGGCGAGCGCCGCCATCGCGATCGGCACCTCGAAGAGAAGGCCCGACGCGAGCAGCATCGTCGTGGCGAAGCCGAAGTACTCGCCGGCCCGCAGCTGCGTGTTGAAGGTGTCGCCGCCGAAGCCCGTCAGGAACTCCAGGGCGACCGGCAGGACGACCCAGTAGCCGAAGGCGACGCCCGCGGCGAACAGACCCGAGAGCCCGGCCACGACGGACAGCACCACCCGCCGCGGCTGCTCGGCCACGGCCGGGATGACGAACGCGTACGCCTGGTAGAGCCAGATGGGCAGCGAGACGAGCACGGACGCCCAGAAGACGACCTTCAGGGTGGTGAAGAACGGCTCGGTCGGCGAGAGCGTCACGAGCTGGTTCGTGTCGTCCGGCAGCGGCCAGGTCAGCACGTCGATGAGCGCGTCGTGGACCGCGTACATGCCGGCGAAGGCCACCAGGAGCACGACGACGCTCACGATGAGGCGGCGCCGCAGCTCGTCGAGGTGGTCGCTCACGCTGAGGAGCTCGTCGGGACGCGCGCGGCGCGTCCCGACGTTGATCGTCCGGGGCATGGGTGCCCTCCCGCTCGTCCGGTCCGTCTATACGGCCGTGGGCGTGCGCTGGTCGGCGCCCACCGGCTCCGGCTGGGCGGACTCCTTGATGAGCGCCTCGGCGCTCGGGATCTCCTCGACGGCGCCGGCCTGGGCCTGCGTCATGGGCGTGGGGTCCGGCTCGCCGGTGATCCCGCCCTTGAAGTCGCGGATGCCCTTGCCGAGGTTGCGGCCCATCTCCGGCAGCCGCTTCGGGCCGAAGATCAGGAGCGCGATGGCGAGGACGATGATGATCTGGATCGGTGAGATGTCGAACACGGGAACGGTTCCTCCGTCCGATGGGGTGGCGGCGGGGGCCCGCCGCGCGGGCGGGCCCCCGGGCCGGGCCTAGGAGGCGATGAAGCCGCCGGCGACCTTGAGCACCTGCTGCATGTTCCGGGCCGGGTCGAACGCGGCCGGGGCCGGGTTCTGGCCGATGATGGAGCGGATCCACGCGGCGTGGCGGGCCTCGACCGAGTGGATGGCGAGGGCGGCCTGGATGACGGGGAGCTGCTTGAGGCGCGGGCCCTGGCCGGCGTACGCCGACACGCCCAGGTCCTCGACGGCGACCGCCGTCTTCTGGAAGGCGCCCTGGCTCATGACCGTCGCGCCGAAGTTGAACGTCGGCGAGGCGACGGCGGCGGAGCCGAGCACCTTCTTGATGGCGGCCACGTGGGCGGCCTCGTGGGCGCCCGCGACCTTCGCGAAGCGGGCGGTCTCGCCGCTGAGACCGGCACCCGCACGGGCCTGCTTGTAGAACTCGGTCTCGAGGTACTCGAGCGTCAGGGCGTAGTTGAGGATCGCCACGTCCTGCTTCTTCGACGGCGCGCCGAGCGCCAGGGCCGGCAGGCCGCCGAAGACGACGCCGCCGGCGACGAGGGCGCCACCGCCGAGCGCGGCCTTCCGGAAGAAGTCCGAGCGCGTCGCCGTCCCCTCGGGGTCGACGCGGTGGGCGGCCTCCTGGATGGCGCCGTCCCTGTCGAGCTCCTCGAGCGTGATGTGGTCGGTCACGGTTCCTCCGTGGATGGGTTCCGAACACCCCCCGATACGCCCCCCGGCGACGACCGGATCACCCACCCGTCCTCCCGGCACCCCATCTGATCCACCCGGTGCAGAGGGCCGTACCTGGCTCCGAACGCAACCCATGTGGAGGTGCGGCATGACCATGACGACCAGCCGGGCGGGCTTCTTCTCGCTCGGCGCGAAGGGCGGGCTGGCGCTCGTGGCGGGGGGATCCCTGCTCGGAGTGGCCGCCGGCCCGGCGCTCGGCCAGGGGACGGGTGACGTCGACATCGCCAAGCTCGCCGCCACCGCCGAGCTGCTCGCGATCGACGTGTACACGATGGCGATCGGCACCGGGTTCTTCACCGGCGACGTCCTCGCGTACATGGAGGCGGCGAAGCAGAACGAGCAGGACCACTACGACGCGCTCGCCGAGGTGCTCGGCATGGACGCGCCGAAGGGCGTCGAGTTCACGTACCCGCCCGGCACCTTCGCGTCGGCGGAGAGCATCGCCGCGACCGGTGTGGCCCTGGAGACCGCCTTCGTCGGCGCCTACCTCGGTGCCGTGGAGGCGCTGGAGAGCGTCGACCTCAAGGCCGTCGCGGCCCAGATCGGCGCCAACGAGGCCCAGCACCTGACCACGTTCAAGCGCCTCGACGCGGGCGGCACGCTGGTGCCGAACCCGTCGTTCCCGAAGTCCCTCACCGCCGCCCAGGCCACGAAGGCCGTGACCCCGTTCCTGGCATGAGCGCGCATCCGACGCCCCCCGACCCCGTGGAGGAGACCCCCGTGGACGCCCCCAACCTCAGCCGGGCGCGCTTCCTGCGCCGCGGCACCACCGGCGGGCTCGTGCTCGTCGTGGGTGGCACGGCCCTCGCGGCCGCCGCCTGCGGTGACGACGACTCCGGCTCCGGCGCGACGACGACCGCCGCCTCCACGGCCGCGGCGCCGGTCGACGACGCCGCGATCGGCGCCCTCGCGGCCACCGCCGAGCTGCTCGCGATCGACTTCTACTCGCAGGCGATCGACAGCGGCCTGTTCAAGGCCGACCAGCTCGCCTACATGCAGGCCGCCCGCATGAACGAGCAGGACCACTACGACGCGCTTGCCGAGGTGCTCGGCGCCGACGCGCCGAAGGACCTGACGTTCATGTACCCCGACGGCACCTTCGCCTCGGCGGGGAGCATCGCCGAGACCGGGATCGCCCTGGAGACCGCCTTCGTGGGCGCCTACATGGGCGCGGTGCCGGCCCTGTCGGACAACGGCCTGCGGAAGGTGGCCGCCCAGATCGGGGCCAACGAGGCGCAGCACCTCACGGTGCTGAACTCGATCGGCGCGGACGGCGCCCTGGTCCCCAACCCGTCGCTCCCCGAGGTCCTCACGGCCGAGGAGGCGACCGCGGCGGTCACGCCCTTCCTGGGCTAGGCCCCGCGCCTGCGTCGTGTCCGGGGTCCGTCGCGGGACCCCGGGCGCGGCGACCCGTCCCCCGCGGCGCCCATCATGTGCCGGTGGATCCCGAGGCCGTGCTCGCCATCGCCGTGCTCCTCTCGCCCATCGCCGCGGGCCTCCTGGCCTGGGCGGCGCTCCGGCTGCTGGGGGTGCCGGAGTCCTACGTCCTGACCGGGGGCGTCGTCGCGCTCCTCGCGAGCTTCGGCCTCCTCGTCGTGACGGTCTACGCGGGGCTCGACACCTGCCTCGACGAGGACCGCAGCGGGATCTACCACTGGTCACCGCAGGAGCGGTTCTGCGACGACGAGGCCACCTCGCCCGCGCTGGGTCTCATGATGCTCGCGACCCCTCTCCTCATCACGGTGGTGGGGATGACGCTCCTGGGCCGCGGCCGGTCGACGGCCGGCCGCCTGGTGCTGTGCCTGTTCGTGGTGGTGCCCGTCCTGCCGTGGGTGTGGATCTCCTCGATGGCCGTCTACCGGTCGGACGACCGCCCGGTCCTCACCGCCCCCCTCCTGCGTACGGAGACGGCGGCGCTCCCCGCCCGGGTCTGCTTCCACTTCGGCATCCGCGAGGGGCCGCGCGGCACCCGGCCACTGCCGACGACGATGCGCGAGTGCGTGGACCTCGCCCGCACCCCCGCGGCGGCCGCGCTGACCCACGACTACGACGAGGGCCGCACGCCGGGAGCGATCCAGGACGTCGGGCGGGAGCTCACGATCCGTGGCCTGCCGATCCGCCCCGGACCGGTCGGCGACGAGGGGCTGGTGGTGGACAGGGCCTACCGCCTCACGGGCGCGGAGGCCTCCGCCGGGGCGGAGATGGTCTACTGAGCGACCCCGCGGGGGAGGTCAGTCGATGCCCGCCCGGGTCTTCGCGGAGACGCCGTGGCTGCGCGCCAGGGCCTCGCCGCCACCGCGGCGGATCGCCTCGTTCACGCGCTCCGGGTCGATCCCCGCCTCGATGAGCCGCTGGGACAGCTCACCCTCCTTCGCCTGCCGGAAGAAGAGGATCGTGATCGCCCCGAACGCGAGGAGGCAGTGGAGCACCATCATCACGGTGCCCGCGTTCGCCTGGTCCTCCAGCGGCTCCACGCCCCACGCCGCGGCGGCCGCCGCGTGGGAGTCGTAGAAGGCCGTCCCCGAGAACCAGTAGATGTTCGCGATGATCAGCCCGAGGGTCCACACGCCGGACATGTAGGAGCCCTTCCAGCCGGTCCCGAACCAGTCCGGCGCGGGCAGCACCTCGATCACCGGGGCCCAGAGCAGGATCCCGAAGACCAGGAACGAGACCTGCTGGACGACCCAGAGCACCGGGTTCACCAGCACCTCGTGGTGCAGCGACGGGATGAGCCACACCACGGTCGAGAGCGCCCACAGCGGGAACGCGATCGCCGGGTGCTGGGCGCGCTCCAGGAAGCGGATCGTCCCCGGCCGCAGCATCCCGGTCACGAACTCCCGCGTGACGCCCAGCAGCAGCAGCAGCGGCGCGACGGCCCCGATGAGCGTGTGCTGGAGCATGTGCGCGGTCAGGAGCCCCTGCTGGGCCACCCCGCCGAGCGGCGAGCAGACCGCGAGCAGGATCGTGAGGAGGCCGGCGTAGAAGGAGAACTGCCGGCGACCGGAGACCCCGCCGACGCGGTGGACCCGGGCCGCGTAGAGGGCGCCGAGCAGCAGGACGGCCGCGACCTCGAAGGGCGGCACGGCCCACAGTTCGCCGAGGTCGGTCGTCGCGTCCGCGGAGGGGCCGGAGTGGCTCGCGTGCCCCGCCGGCCCGGCGAGCGCCGTCAGCGCGATGCCGAGCGCCACGGCGCCGGCGACGGCCATCAGCGTGAGGGGACGGCTCCTCATGACGTCGATGCTGCCACACCCCGGCCCGCGGGCGGGCGCCGTTCGTCCCCTCCGGGCGGGGTCAGGCCGCCCGGCAGTCCGGGCAGCGTCCGCGCAGGACCACGTCGTGGCCCACCACGGAGTAGTCCGACCGGGCCGCGGTGCCCTCCAGGGCGCGCTCCAGGCCGGGGTCCTCGAAGGGGCTCACCTCGCCGCAGTCCGTGCAGACCAGGTGGTGGTGGTGCTCGCCGCCCGGCAGCGCGGGCTCGTACCGCGCGGTCCCGCCGCCCAGGTCCAGGCGCTGCACCAGGCCGAGCCCCACGAGCAGGTCGAGGACCCGGTACACGCTCGCGATGCCCACCCGTCGCCCGTCGCCGCGCAGGTCGTCGTGGATCTCCTGCGCCGACCGGCAGCACTCCTGGTGGGCCAGCGAGGCGATGACGGCGGCACGCGCGCCGCCCGAGCGGTGCCCGGCGTCGCGGACGCTGCCCAGCGCATGCGCCGCCCACTCGTCGCCACCCACGTGCTCGTGACCGTGCTCGTGGCCGTGGCTCATCCGGCGGTCCCGCGATCCCTCATGCGGACACGGTAGGCCACCCGCGTCCGGCGCGCAGCCTCAGCGGCGGGGCGACCCCGTGCGGCGCAGGACCATGAGGAAGGCGGCCGAGAGGACGAGCGTGACGAGCGGGACGCGGAGCGCCCAGGCGACGGTGCCGGTGCCCCCCATGCGGCGCAGCCGCCGGCGTGCCATGCCCTGGGCGAGCCGGGCGATGATCGGTGAGCGGAGCATCGGCACAGCATGACGGTGGCCTCGGACCCCATGTCAGTGGCCGTGCCCGTCGCCGTCGTGATCGTGGTCGTGGCGGTGGACGGGGTCCATCACCAGCTCGCCACCGCCCGGGAGCTCGCCCAGGATGAGGCCGAACGTCTCCATGAGGGCGTCGCGGGTGAGCACGTCCGCCGGCGCGCCCTGGCCCACCACCCGGCCGGCGAGCAGCAGCGCCACCTCGGCCGTGGCGGCGTCGCGGATGTCGTGGGTGCACATCACCACGGCCGCGCCGCGGGCGCGCTCCTCGGCGAGGGCCTCCAGCAGCAGCCCCCGGCCGGCCACGTCGAGGCCGGAGGTGGGCTCGTCCAGCACGATCACGTCCGCGCGCCAGGCGAGCGCCTGGGCGATGTGCACCCGCTGGCGCTGCCCGCCGGAGAGGTCGGCGACGGGCGCGTCGGCCAGGTGCGCGGCCCCCATGCGCTCCATGCTCGTGTCCACCAGGGCCCGGTCCTCGCGGGTGATGCGCCCCAGCAACCGCCGCTCCGCGAAGCGCCCCATGGCCACGACGTCCCGCGCGCGGATGGGCAGCGCGAAGCCGGACGCGCGCACCTGCCCGAGGTAGGCGACCCGCCGCGGGCTCGCCCCCGGCGCCCCGCCGAGCACCCGGGCGACGCCCGCGACCGGCGGGAGGAGGCCCACAAGGGTCTTCACGAGGGTCGACTTGCCGGACCCGTTCGTGCCGAGCACGGCCAGGGTGGTCCCGGGGGCCAGCGCCAGGTCGATCCCGCCCACGACGGGGTGGCCGTCGTACCCGACGGTCAGGTCCCGCGTCTCGACCGCGGGCGCGCTCACGCCGGCGCCGTCCGGGTCACGGGCCGCCAGATCGCCGTCGCGGTGAGGGCCACGAAGAACACCCCGACCTCCACGAGCACGATCGTCGCGCCCGCGGCCAGGTCGTAGTGGTACGAGAGCAGGAGCCCCACCACGACGCTCACGACGCCGAGCACCGCGGCCGCGGCCATCATGACGCCGATGCGCCGGGCGACGAGCGCCGCCGTCGCGGGCGGGGCGATGAGCATCCCGAACACGAGCAGCGTGCCGACGGTCCCGAACGACACGACCACCGTGATCGCCACCAGCCCGAGCATGAGCCACTCGTAGAGGCCGGCCCGGAAGCCCGCCACGCGGGTGCCCTCGGGGTCGAAGGAGAGCATGAGGAAGGGCCGGGCGCAGACGATCGCGACGGCGATGACGGCGACCGTCGCGACGAGCTGGATCCGGATGTCGTCCCACCCGATGCCCAGCACCTCGCCGAAGAGGATGCGCGTGAGGTCGCCGGTGAACGAGTCCGAGCGCGAGACGATCACCACGCCCAGGGCGAGCATCCCCACGAACAGGAGGCCGATCGCCGTGTCGCCGGAGAGGCGCGACCTCCGGCGCACCAGGTCGACGCCGCCGATCATCACCGCCGCCCCGACGAGCGCCCCGCCGATGCCGGGCAGGCCCAGCAGCAGCGCGCCCGCGATCCCCGGCAGGACCCCGTGGGCGAGCGCGTCGCCGATGAACGCCAGGCCGCGCAGCACCACGAAGGTGCCGACGACGGCGCAGGCGAGGGCGACGAGGCAGCCGGCGATGAGCGCCCGCTGCATGAACTCGTTGTCCAGGAAGGGGTCGAGCAGGGGCCCCACGGTCACCCCCCGTCCGGGGCGAGGCCGTCCCGCACGGCGCCGGCGGCGTCGAGGATGAAGGTCTCGTAGGAGCCGTCGTCCGGCAGCGAGTGGGTCCCGATCGGGACGAGGCGGGCGCCGGTCTCCGACGCGACGGCCTCGGCCACGCCCTCCGGGGTGCCCAGCTCGGTGAAGACGGCGGGGACGCCCTCCCGCTCGATCACGGCCCGCAGGTCCGCCAGGGCGGAGGCCGAGACCTGGGCCTGGGAGGAGAGCCCGGGGATGACCGCGCCCACCAGCTCGAAGTCGTAGCGGTCGGCGAAGTAGCCCATCGACTCGTGGCCCGTCACGAGCTTGCGCCCGTCCGCGGGCACGGCGGCCAGGAGCTCCCGCGCCTGGGCGTCGAGGGCCGTGAGCGCCTCCTCGGTGGCCGCGGTCCCGGCCGCGACGTCGAGGCCGGTGGCCTCGGTGACCGCCGGGCCGAGCGCGGCGACCGCGTCGCGCATGGCGATCGGGTCCATCCAGACGTGCGGGTCCTCGGGGCCGTGTTCGTGGTCGTCCTGACCCTCCTCGGCGTGCTCCTCCTCGTCGTGGTGCTCCTCGCCGCTCTCGCGCAGGGTCACGTGGTCCGTGACCGTGAAGACCGGCACCCCGGAGCCGCGGGCCTGGCCGAGCGCGTCCTCCAGGCCCTCCTCCAGGTCGAGGCCGTTCTCCACGATGAGGTCCGCGTCCTCGAGGGCGGCGATGTCCTTCGCCGACGGCTGGAAGTCGTGGGGGTCCGCGCCGTTCGGGATGACCGTGCGCACGTCGGCCGCGTCCCCGACCACCTCACCCACGACGGCCCCGAGCATCGGGGTGGTCACCACGATGACCGGCCGCCCGTCGCCGGAGGAGTCGTCCCCGCAGCCGGCGGCGATCGCGATGGTCACGAGCGCGGCGGTGGCCACGGCGGCGAGGCGGATGAGGGGGCGGCGCACGGGCATCTCCGGGGGCGGGGCAAAACGGAAGTGAGAACTCTTACCATAAAGTGGGCGGGGACGGCGACGGCGATCGGCCGCGACGAAGGCCGCGTCGTCTACGATCCGGCCCGTGATCGGGCTCGCCACCGCTCTCGCGAGCATCCCCGCGCCGTCGATCCGCGACCTCGAGCTCGGGCCGTTCACCATCCGGCTCTACGCGCTCTGCCTCCTGGCGGGCGTCTTCTTCGCGGCCTGGCTCACGATGCGCCGCTGGAAGGCGCGCGGCGGCGATCCGGACCTCGTCTTCGAGGTCACGCTCTGGTCCGTCCTCGCCGGGCTCATCGGCGGCCGGCTCTACCACGTCATCACGAGCTGGGACCAGCTCGGCGACGAGTGGTACGCCCCCTTCGCCATCTGGGAGGGCGGCCTCGGCATCTGGGGCGGCGTGGCGGCCGGCGTCGCGGTGGGCGCCTGGGTGACGCACCGGCGTGGTGCCAGCGTGCTGGAGATGATGGACGCGGCTGCGCCCGGCATCCTCATCGCGCAGGGCATCGGGCGCCTCGGCAACTACTTCAACCAGGAGCTCTTCGGCGGTCCCACCGACCTGCCGTGGGGTCTCGAGGTCGACCCGGACCGGCGCCCCGAGGCCGATGCGCTCTCGGAGACGTTCCACCCCACGTTCCTCTACGAGATGTTGTGGAACTTCGCCGGGGCGGCGCTCATCATCTGGGCGGGCCGGCGCTTCCGCATCCGCCCGCCCGGCGTGTTCTGCCTCTACGTCGCGGTCTACTCGCTCGGCCGGATCTTCTGGGAGCAGCTCCGCGTGGACCCGTCGCGCGAGTTCCTGGGCCAGCGCCTCAACTTCTACGTCGCGCTCGTCCTCTTCGTGGGCGCGACGGCGTACTTCATCTGGGACCGGCGCCGCCGCGGCCCGGAGCCCGAGGGGTACGGCCCCACCGCCAACGCGCCGCCCGCGGGCCCCGCCCCGGCCGCCGCGCCCGCCTCCGCGGCCCCGGCCGCCCGCGCCGTGCCGAGCACCCCCGGTGGCCGCGCGAAGCCCGCCGCCCGCAAGCCCGTCAAGAAGAGGAAACGCCGCTAGGAGCCTGTCGTGAAAGTCGGCCGCACGTCCGCCGGCTGCAAACCGGCGCGCTTCGGCGCCCGCGTCAATGCCGATGCACCCAGCATCGCCAATTGGACGCGGCCACCGAACCGCTTGGTTTTCGCTCGGCGGACCGCACGGCCTTTGTCTCCCGACAGGCTCCTAGGGGGCGTCCCGGTGCCCCTCCCCCGCGGCGACGGCCACGTCGATGCGGTTCTCGGGTGGCGCCAGCGGGCAGCTCCAGCGCGGGTCGTACGAGCAGGACGGGTTGTAGGCGTAGTTGAAGTCGAGCACGAGGTCCCCGCCCTCCGTCGTCCCGAGGTCCGCGCCCTTCACGGTGTCGAGCAGGTAGCGGCCGCCACCGTAGGTCTCCGTCCCCGCGAGCGCGTCGCGGAAGGGCAGGAACAGGCCGCCCCCGTAGCCCTCGAGCCAGTACACGGCCAGGGAGACCTCGCCGTCCGGGAGCACCGGGCGCACCCATCCGATCCTGGTGAACCGGGTCGGCTCGCCGGTGCTCGTGGGGATGACGAGCTCCGCGCCCGCGTCGTCCGGCTCCAGGGTGGCCGTCACCCGCATCTCGGGGCGGTGGGGGAACCAGGCCGCGCCGGGCCAGCCCGCCCGTCCGTCCCCGGGCAGCGGCGACTGGGGGTGGTCGCGGAAGAGGCCGTCCCGGGCGTCGCGGAAGGCGGCGCAGGCCGCCGGATCGGCCCCGCCGGCCCGGGCGTCCGCGTACATCGCCAGCACCCGCCGCTTCCAGTCCATGAGCTGGAGGCGGGGGTGCGCGGTCACAGCGGCCGGGTGACGGCGCCCTCGGACGCCGACGACACGAGGGAGGCGTACTTGGCGAGGACGCCCCACGTGTAGCGCGGGGGCGGCGGCGACCACCCGGCGAGGCGCGCGGCGAGCTCGTCCTCGGACAGGGCGACGCGGAGCTCGCGGGCCTCGACGTCGAGCGTGATCTCGTCGCCGTCCCGCAGGGCCGCGATGGGGCCCCCGCGGTACGCCTCGGGCGCGACGTGCCCCACCATGAAGCCGTGGGTGGCGCCGGAGAAGCGGCCGTCCGTGATGAGGGCGACCTCCTCGCCGAGGCCCTCCCCGACCAGGGCCGCGGTGACGTGGAGCATCTCCCGCATCCCCGGCCCGCCCGCGGGGCCCTCGTTGCGGATGACCACGACGTCGCCCGGCCGGATGGACTGCGCCTTCACGGCCGCGAAGGCGTCCTCCTCGCGCTCGAACACGCGCGCCGGGCCGGTGTGCAGGCGGCGCTCGTGGCCGGCCAGCTTCACCACGGAGCCCTCCGGCGCCAGGTTGCCGCGCAGGATCGCGAGGCCGCCGGTGGGGGACAGCGGGCGATCGGCCGGGACGATCACCTCCTGCCCGGGCGTCTCCTCGGCGGCCGCGGCGATCTCGCCCAGGGTGCGGCCGTCGACGTTCGGCGTGGCGGGGTCCACCAGCCCGGCGCCCACGAGCTCGCGGCTCATGAGGGCGACGCCGCCCGCGGCGTGGAGGTCGGTGGCCACGAACCGCCCGCCCGGCACGAGGGAGGCGACGATCGGCGTGCGGGACGCGATGGTGTCGAAGTCGTCGATCGAGAGCGGGATGCCGAACTCCTGCGCGATCGCCAGCAGGTGCAGCACGGCGTTCGTGGAGCCCCCGCTCGCGGCCACCGCGGCGATGGCGTTGTCGATCGACGCGCGCGAGACGATGTGCGAGGGCCGGATGTCACGCCGCACGAGGTCCATGACGAGCCGCCCGGCCTCCTCGGCGGCGGCGTCCTTGTCCGGATCGGTGGCCGGGACGCCGTTGAGCCCGGCGGGGCTGATGCCCAGGACGTCGAGCGCCATGGACATCGTGTTGGCCGTGAACTGACCGCCGCACGCGCCCGCCCCGGGGCAGGCGACGCTCTCCATGGCGTGCACCTCCGCGGCCGTCGCGCGGCCCGCGGCGTGCGCGCCCACCACCTCGAAGACGTCCTGGATGGTGACGTCCCGCCCGCGGTACCGGCCGGGCGCGATCGAGCCGTTGTAGAGGACGAGCCCGGGGATGTCGAGACGCGCGAGCGCCATGGCGGCGGCCGGGATCGTCTTGTCGCAGCCGACCAGGCAGACGATGCCGTCGAAGGAGTGGCCGCGGGCCGCCAGCTCGATGGAGTCGGCGATGACCTCCCGGGACACGAGCGAGGCGCGCATCCCCTCGGTGCCCATGGAGACCCCGTCGGAGACGGAGATCGTCCCGAGCTCCATCGGCGTCCCGCCCGCCGCGCGCACGCCTCGCTTGACGTGCTGCGCCAGCGCCCGCTGGTTCAGGTTGCACGGCATGGTCTCGATCCATGTCGTGGCGACCCCGACGATGGGGCGGGCGAGGTCCTCGTCGGTGAAGCCGGTCCCCTTGAGCATCGCCCGTGCGGGCGCGCGGTCGGGGCCGTCGGTCATGGCGGCGCTGTGGCGCTTCGCCGGATCGCTGGGTCCGTACGGGTCCGTCGGCATCGGCCGATCGTACCCCCGGGGGTCACCTCACGCCGGGTGCTCCCGGCGGGGCCTCAGTCCTCGTCGCCGCGCACCTTGCCGCCGATCGCGGCGAGGGTGAAGACGGCGAAGACGAAGCCCATGACGAAGGGCAGGTAGCCGGCCTCGTGACGGTCGTGCCAGCCGACGAAGAGCAGCAGCCCCGTCAGCACCACCATCATCCCGATGATCCAGATGGGCAGGCCCCTCATGCTCTCCACTCCGTCGTCGGTCGCGTCGCGGCCGCAACCCTATCGCGACGGGGCGCGCACGGTAGGGACGGCCCGCCCTGATAGGGTCCCGCCCAATGGCCGCGGAGCACGTCGAGGTGCGCGTCGAGGCTCGGGGCGACGCGACCGTTGTGCGCGTCGTCGGTGTCCTGGACGCGCTCGCCCTCCCAGAGGTGTCACGAGAACTGACCGATGCCCAGCGGGGTGCCGGTCCGGTGTTCATCGACCTCCAGGGCGTCACCTTCATGGACAGCCGGGGCCTCGGCTCCCTCCTGGCGGCCAACGAGCGCGCCCGTGAGGGTGCCCCGCCGGTCTCGATCTACAAGCCCTCCGAGGCCGTGCAGCGGCTGCTCGACGTCTCCGGCGTCCGCGGCGTGCTGCCCGAGGTGGACGCCCTCCCCGACTGAGGGGTGCGGGGCGGTGAGGGGTGCGGCCCGGGGGGTCGGCGCCGCCGTGCCTTGACATCGCCGCCGCCGCGTTTACAGTGGCACCGCTTATGCGATAGATAAGCAGCGTTGATGCGCGGGTACCCGGCGGCCACCGGGACCCGCGCACCATCGACGCACCCGTCACCGCCCCCGTCCTGTCCGCCGGAGGATCATTGATCTCGACCCTGACCCCGATCGCCGGGCTCGGCGCGGGGGGCCACGCCAAGTGCGTGGTCGAGGCGATCCGCTCGCTCCACCGCTTCAACGTGGTGGGGCTCGTCGACACCGACCACCGCCTCCGGGGCGCGTCCGTCCTCCGGTGCCCCGTCCTCGTGGGCGGCGACGCGATCGCGTCCCTGCGCGCCGACGGCGTGGACCACGCCTTCGTCGGGCTCGGCGGCACCGGCGACCCGGGACCCCGGCGCGCCGCGGCGGCCCTCCTGCGCGACGCCGGCTTCCGCCTGCCCGCCCTGGTCCACCGCGACGCCAGCGTGGCCCCGTCGGCGCGCCTGGAGGGCGGGGCCCAGGTGCTCGCGGGCGCGATCGTCGGCGCCGACGCCCTGATCGGCCCGGACGCACTCGTCAACGCGGGCGCCATCGTCGGCCACGACGCCGAGATCGGCGAGTGCGCCCACCTCGCCTCCGGCAGCCGCGTGGCCGGGGCGGTCCGCATCGGCGCCGGCGCCCACGTCGGCACCGGGGCGATCGTGCTCGAGGGCCGCGTCGTCGGCCCGGGCGCGCTCGTCGCCGCGGGTGCGGTCGTGACCCGTGACGTACCGGCCGGCGCGCGGGTGGGTGGGATCCCCGCGCGCCCCCTCTCCACGCCGCGGCCGGTCGCGGCGTGAGCGGGGGCATCGACGTCCACCAGCACCTCTGGCCGGAGTCGCTGCTGGTGGCGCTGGCCCGCCGCCGCCGGCCGCCGCTCCTCCGCGGCGTCCGGCGCGGGGGCTGGACCCTGAGGATCGCGGGCGAGCCGGAGTGGCCGGTCGACGCCCGCGACCACGACCCCTCGCGCCGCGCCGCCCTCGTCGCGCGCGACGGGCTCGACCTGGCCGTGGTCGCGCTCTCGAGCCCCCTGGGCATCGAGGCGCTCCCGGCCGACGAGGCGGCAGGCCTCGTCGAGGCGTACCACGACGGAGTCGGCGACCTCCCCCCGTCGCTGCGCGCGTGGGCCTCGGCGGGCCTCGCCGAGCCCGACCCGGCGGCCCTCGGGGCCGCCCTCGACCGCGGGCTCGTGGGGCTCGTGCTCCCTGCGTCCGCCCTCGCGGGCCCCGAGGGGATCGCGCACTGCGCGCCGCTCCTCGCGCTGCTGGAGGAGCGCGGCGCGCCCCTCCTGGTGCATCCGGGCCCGGCCCCCTGGGCACCGTCCCCGCCCCCGGGGCCGGGCCTGCCGGACTGGTGGCCGGCGCTGACGTCCTACGTCTCCCAGATGCATGCCGCCTGGCTCGCCTTCCGCATGTGGGGGCGCCCCGCCCACCCGCGCCTGCGGGTGTGCTTCGCCATGCTCGCCGGCCTCGCGCCGCTGCAGGCGGAGCGCCTCGCCTCCCGCGGCGCCGACGGCGACGCCCACGACCCCCTCGCCTTCTACGACACGTCGTCCTACGGCCCGCGGGCGATCGCCGCCATGGCCGCGGTCGTCGGGCCCGGCGCCCTCGTGCACGGCTCCGACCGCCCGGTGGTGGTCCCGGACCCGGACGCACTCCACCCCGACCCGGTCCGCGCCGCGAACGCGGCCCGGCTCCTCGCTCTGACGGAGGTCCCCGCATGATCCAGCACATCGAGCTGCCGGACGCGCCCCCGGACGCGCCGCTCGGCCAGGATGCGCTGCGCGAGCTCGTGGACGGGCTCGCCGGCACGCCCGGCCTGTGGCGCACGCGTGTCCGCCACGACCCCGACGAGCGCCTGTTCGAGGTGCTCTGGCGCGACGAGCGCGTCGAGGTCTGGCTCATCTGCTGGAGCGGGGAGCACCACGACACCGGCTTCCACGACCACGACGTCTCGAGCGGCGCGTTCTCCGTCGTCCGCGGCCAGCTCGTGGAGGAGCGCCTCACCCTCGGCGGCACCATCCGGCGCCGCCTGCAGCGTGGCCAGTCCGTCGCCTTCCCGCCGTCGCACGTGCACAGGGTGCACGGCGTGGGCGACGTGCCGGCCGTCTCCATCCACGCCTACTCGCCGCCCCTGCGGCGGATGGGCGTCTACGCGGTGGCCGACGACGGGGCGCTCCGGCGCGAACCCGTCGCCGCCGGCCACGAGCTCCGGGCCGACCCCACCCCGATCCCACAGGAGGATCTCGCATGAGCGTCACCGACGAGCTGCTGCAGAACGCGAAGGGCTACGCGGACGGCTTCGACAAGGGCGACCTGCCCCTGCCGCCCGGCCGCAAGGTGGCGGTGGTCGCGTGCATGGACGCGCGCCTGGACCCGCAGAAGGTGCTCGGCCTCGCCGAGGGCGACGCCCACGTCATCCGCAACGCCGGGGGCGTGGTCACGGACGACGCGATCCGCTCGCTCGCGATCTCGCAGCGCCTGCTGGGGACGGAGGAGATCGTCCTCATCCACCACACGGACTGCGGGATGCTCACCTTCAGCGACGACGACTTCAAGCGGTCCATCCAGGAGGACGTCGGCGTGAAGCCGGCCTGGTCCGCGGAGGCGTTCCCGGAGCTGGACGAGGACGTGCGCCAGTCGATCGCCCGCATCGAGGCGAGCCCCTTCATCCCGCGCAAGGGCAGCGTGCGCGGCTTCGTCTACCACGTCGAGAGCGGCACCCTCAGCGAGGTGTCGCCCGCGTGACGCCGCCCGCGGCGGGGGCCGTGGCCGGCGCCACGGTCCCCGCGGCCGGGGTGGTCGACTCGGTCACCGAGCTGATCGGGCGGACGCCGTTGGTGCGTCTGGGCCGGACGGCGGAGGGGACCGGGGCGACGATCCTGGGCAAGCTGGAGTCGATGAACCCGGCGGGGTCGGTGAAGGACCGGATCGGCCTGGCGATGATCGAGGCCGCCGAGGCCGACGGCCGGCTGGGTCCGGGCAGCGTGATCGTGGAGCCCACCTCGGGGAACACGGGCATCGCCCTCGCGTTCGTGGCGGCGGCGAAGGGGTACCGCTGCATCCTGACGATGCCCGAGACGATGAGCGTCGAGCGGCGGACGCTGCTGCGGGCGTATGGGGCGGAGCTGGTGTTGACGCCGGGTGGTGAGGGGATGCGGGGGGCGATCGCGCGGGCGGAGGAGATCGCCGCTCAGACGGAGGGTGCGTTCGTTCCGCAGCAGTTCCAGAACCCGGCGAATCCCGAGGTGCATCGGCGGACGACGGCGGAGGAGATCTGGGCGGACACCGGTGGTGAGGTGGATGTGCTGGTGGCGGGTGTGGGGACGGGTGGGTCGATCACGGGTGTGGCGGAGGTGCTGCGTGAGCGGCGTCCCGGGTTCCGCGCCGTCGCCGTCGAGCCCGAGGCGTCCCCGATCCTGTCCCGGGGCATCGCCGGGCCCCACCCGATCCAGGGGATCGGCGCGGGCTTCGTCCCCGCCGTCCTGGCGCGCGACGCCTACGACGAGGTGCTCACGTGCACCGCCGACGACGCCTTCGCGACGGCCCGCCGCCTGGCCCGCGAGGAGGGGATCCTGGCCGGGATGAGCGCCGGGGCGAACGTCTGGGCCGCCGTTCAGGTGGCGTCGCGGCCCGAGAACGCGGGCCGCACGATCGTGACCGTGCTCTGCGACTCGGGGGAGCGGTACCTCACCACCCCGCTCTTCGCCACGGTGCCCGACGGGTAGGGAACCCCCCGGAGGCAAACGACGGGGGCGCCATGCAGAGCGAGCAGGTGGTCGTCGCCCTGGTCACCGGGGGCGCGCGGGGGATCGGCCGGGAGGTGTGCCGGCAGCTCGCCGCGACGGGCGCCACGGTGGTCCTGAGCGCGCGTGACGCCGGCGCGGCGCGGGAGGCGGCGGCGGACCTGGCGGGGGACGGCGACGTGCGGCCGCTGACGCTCGACGTGGCCGATCCCGCCTCCGTCGCGGCCGCGGCCGAGGCGCTGGCCCGCGACCCCGGCAGGCTGGACGTCCTCGTGAACAACGCGGCGGCCATGGCCCCGTGGGACGAGACGCCGTCGGGCGCCGATCTGGACGGCGCCCGCGCCGTGCTGGAGGCCAACCTGCTCGGCCCCTGGCGGGTGACCCAGGCGATGCTGCCGCTGCTGCGCGCATCGGAGCATCCCCGGGTGGTCAACGTCTCGAGCGGCGCCGGGTCGCGCGCTGACGAGGACTCGGGGCTCGGCCGCAACGGCGGGGCGGCGACCTCCTACGGCGTCTCGAAGGCGGCGCTCAACGCCCTCACCACGCAGTTCGCCGCCGAGCTGGCGGGGACCGGGGTCCTGGTGAACGCCGTGTGCCCGGGCCTCACGGCCACGGCCCCGGGGATGGAGGAGATGGGGGCCCGGCCGGTCTCGGAGGGCGCCGCCTCCGTCGTGTGGGGCGCGACGATCCCCGACGACGGCCCCACGGGGGGCTTCTTCCGCGACGGCCGGATCCTCGCCTGGTAGGCGGGACCCGGCCGCGCGGGCGGATCAGATGCCGGCGCCGGTCTCCGAGAAGACGCGCTCGCGGGTGGGCCGCACGAAGATCGGGGAGCCGGGCTCCAGGCCGAGCTCGTCGGCGACGTCGCGGGTGACCTGGGCGGAGAGCTTCTCCCCGTCCTCGCGCTCCAGCTCCACGCGGACCTCGAAGCCGAGGTGCACGAGGCGCTCGACCGTGGCGGCGGAGGTGATGCCGTTCGGCTCGGCGCGCAGCTCGATGTCGTGCGGCCGGACGAAGGCCTCGCCCATGCGGGTGGTGGGGCCGACGAAGGTCATCACGAACTCGTTGACCGGGTTCTCGTAGATCTCCCGGGGGGCGCCGACCTGCTGGATGCGGCCCTGGTCCATGACGGCGATCGTGTCGGCGACCTCCATGGCCTCCTCCTGGTCGTGCGTCACCAGCACGGTGGTCTGGTGCACCTCCTCGTGGAGGCGGCGCAGCCAGGAGCGGAGCTCCTTGCGGACGCGGGCGTCGAGGGCGCCGAACGGCTCGTCCAGCAGGAGGACCTTGGGCTCCACGGCGAGGGCGCGGGCGAGCGCCATGCGCTGCCGCTGGCCGCCGGAGAGCTGGCTCGGGTAGCGCTCGGCCATGCCGTCGAGCTGCACGAGGGACAGGAGCTCGTCCACGCGGTCGCGGGTCTCGCCCTTGCCGCGCTTGCGGATCCGCAGGCCGAAGCCGACGTTGTCGCGCACGGTCATGTGCTTGAAGGCGGCGTAGTGCTGGAACACGAAGCCGACGCCGCGCTTGCGCACCGGGACGTTGGTCGCGTCCTCGCCGGAGATCTCGACGGTGCCGGTGTCGGGCTGCTCCAGCCCGGCGATGACCCGCAGCAGGGTCGACTTGCCGGAACCGGACGGGCCCAGGAGGGCGGTGAGGGAGCCACCGGGGACCTCGAGCGAGACGTCGTCGAGGGCCTGGTAGTCCCCGAACGCCTTGTTGACGTCCTTAACCGTGATGGCCACTGCCACCACCTCCCTTCCGGTTGAGCAGGTTCATGAGGAGCACCACCGTGATGGCGAGGAGGAGGAGGACCACCGAGGCGCCGTAGGCCCCGAGCTGGGCGTCGTCCCCGAGCTGGTCGTACTGCTGCTTGACGAAGAGCGTCATGGTCTCGCTCTTGCCCGAGATGCGGGACGAGACGACCGCGACGGCGCCGTACTCGCCGATGGCCCGGGCCGTGGTGAGCACGATGCCGTAGGTGAGGCCCCAGCGGATCGCGGGGAGCGTGATGCGCCAGAAGGTCTGCATGCCGGAGGCGCCGAGCGTGGACGCGGCCTCCTCCTGCTCGGTGCCGACCTCGCGGAGCACGGGCATCACCTCGCGCACCACGAACGGGAGGCAGACGAAGACCGTCGCCAGCACCATGCCGGGCAGGGCGAAGATGACCTGGATGCCCCAGTCCGAGGTGAACTGGCCGAGCCAGTCGTCCGGGCCCCAGACGAGCAGGATGCAGAGGCCGACGACGACCGGCGAGAGCGCGATGGGCAGGTCGATGAGGGCCGTGATGAACGGCTTCCCCGGGACCCGCCGGCGCACGAGGATCATGGCGGCGATGACGCCGAAGACCGCGTTCAGCGGCACGGCGATCGCGGCGATGATCAGCGTCAGCTTGAGCGCGTTGAGCGCCTCGGGGGTCGTCACCGCCTCCCAGAACGCGCCGATGCCGTGGTCGAAGGCCCGGATGAACACGAGCCCGACCGGCAGCACGAGGAGCACGGTCAGGTAGACGAGCGCGAGCGTCCGCAGGCCGATCCGGCTCGCCCGCGATGCCTCCGGCGGGTTAGCGGGCATGGCGCGACGTCCAGCGCTCGAGGAAGGACAGCAGCAGCAGCGACGCGAGCGAGATCACGAGCAGCGTCACCGAGATCGCGGCGGCCGAGTTCGGCCGGTCGCCCTCGATGAGCTCCATGATGTAGAGGGAGGACACCTTGGTGTCGAGGGTCCCGGCGATGAGCACGAGGGACCCGAACTCCCCGAGGGCGCGCGCGAAGGCGAGGCCCACGCCGCCGAAGACGGCCGGCAGCAGGTTGGGCAGGATGACGCGGCGGAAGATGGTGGGCGGCGTCGCACCGAGCGACGCGGCGGCCTCCTCCATCTCCTTGTCGAGCTCCATCAGGACGGGCTGCACCGCCCGTACGACGAAGGGGAGCGTGACGAGCAGCAGGGCCACGACGACGCCCGGCCGCGTGAAGGCCAGGTTGATGTTCACGGGGCTGTCCGGGCCGTAGATGGCCAGCAGGGTGACGCCCGCGACGATCGTGGGGAGCGCGAAGGGGAGGTCGATGAGGGCGTTGACGACGCCCTTGCCAGGGAAGCGGTCGCGCACCAGGACCCAGGCGATGATGGTGCCCATGACGGCGTTGATCAGGACCACGACGAGCGAGATCCCGACCGTGAGCTTGAGCGAGGTCATGGCCCGCTCGTTGGTGACGGACGCCCAGAAGGGGTCCCACCCGTTGTCGAACGCGCCCTGCACGAGCGCGGCGAACGGGATGAGCACGATGATGCTCATGTAGATGACGGCGACCCCGATGCCGAGCGGGGCGCCGAAGCGCCCCGCCCGGTCGGGGAGGGACACGCGCGGGATCCGCGCGGTCGTGGTGCTACTCGGTGGCAATACCCTGGCCCTGGAAGATGGCCGTGATGGTGCCGTTCTCCGGGTCGAAGAAGTCCGTGCGGACCTTCGACCAGCCGCCCAGGTCGCCGTCGATCGTGGCGAGGTCCGGCGGGGTCGGGAAGTCGAACTCCGCGAGGACGTCCGGGTCGGTCGGACGGTAGCCGTGCTCCCCGAAGATCTTCTGGGCAGCGGGGCTGTGGAGGAACGTGACGAAGGCGGCGGCCGCCTCCGGGTTGCCGGTCGTGTTGACCACGGCGCCCGGGTTCTCGATCAGGAGGTTCTGGTCCGGGATGACGTAGTCGACGTCCTGGCCGGCCTCCTGCGCGGCGATTGCCTCGTTCTCGTAGGAGATGAGGACGTCGCCCTGGCCCGAGTCGAAGACCTGCAGCGCCTCACGGCCGCTGGCCGGCTGCACCGGGACGTTGCGGAAGAGCGCGTCCACGTACTCGAGGGCCTGGTCGGGCGTCTTGCCCTGGAAGATCTGCGACTGGTAGCCGGCGATGATGTTCCACTGCGCGGCACCGGAGGTGAACGGGTTCGGCGTGATGACCTCCACGCCGTCCTTCGTCAGGTCCTCCCACGTCTTGATGCCCTTCGGGTTGCCCTTGCGGACGATGAAGGCCACCACGGAGTCGCTGACCATGCCGCGCTCGGGACCGGCGTTCCAGTCCGTGTCCACGAGGCCGGCGTCCACGAGGCGGGTGATGTCCGGCTCGAGGGAGAACGCCACGTAGTCGGCGGGGGAGCCGGCCGCGACGGCCCGGCTCTGCTCGCCCGAGGCGCCGTAGGACTCCTCGAACGACACGCCCTCGCCCTCCGGCGTGGCCTGGAAGGCGGGGATCAGGTCGGCGTAGACCTCACGCGCGACCGAGTAGCCGACGATCGTGAGCTTCGCGTCACCGCCGCCACCGGCGGCGGTGTCGGCAGAGCCGCCGTCGTCGTCGCTGCCGCACCCCGCGAGGACGGCCATCGAGGCCGCGACGATCGCGAGGAGTGCCAGCCACCGGAATTTGTGTCGTACGATCACGCAACGCTCCTTGGTCGGGACAGAGGCCACGGGGTGAATCGCCCTCCCCCGTGGCCGCGGGGGAGGGCGGTGCTCTTGAACTCATAGGGCACGCTTATCATGCCGATAAGCGCCGGTAGCATGCTCATGCCCGCCCGGGATGTCAACCCGTCGCGATGCGACATGGGTCACACACCGCGGGATGGCTAGGCTCCCGCCCGTGAGCAGCGACTACCTCGGCGCCGGCGGGCGCCTCACCGGCGGCCCCGCGCCCGAGCTCGTGCGGGCCGGGTACGCGCACGAGACGTCGCACGGTCCGCGCCTCGGCGCGTGGCTCTCCCTGGCCGACATGGCGCACGCCGTGGCCCTGGTGGAGGGGGGCGCCCTGGAGGGCGACGACGCCCGCGGCCTGCTGTCCGGACTCCTCGAGCTCGACGCCCTCGACCCGGCCACCTTCCCCTGGGACCCGGAGCTCGGGGACGCCTTCAACTCACGCGAGCACCAGCTCAAGGCGCGCGTCGGTGCCTCGGCCGCCGGGTGGCTCAGCGCGGGCCGTCCACGGCGCGAGGCGTTCCGGGTGGGCCTGCGGCTCGCGGCGCGCGAGGGCGCGCGCGACCTCCATGACGCGACGCTCGACCTCGCGGCGGCCGTCGTGGACCTGGCGGACCGCCACCGCGACGACCTCGCCGCCGACTACACGTACCTGCAGCCGGCCCAGCCGACGACGATCGGCCACCTGCTCCTGGCCTACGCGTACCCGGCCCTGCGCGACGCGGGGCGCCTCTGGCGCTGCCACGGCTGGCTCGACCTGAGCGTGGCCGGCGTGGGCGGCAGCGCCGGGTCGCGCTGGCCGCTCGACCGCGAGCGCCTCGCGGACCTCCTCGGGTGCGCCGGCCTGATGGTCCACGCCAAGGACGCCATGTGGCAGGCCGACGGCTACGTCGAGCTCATCGGGGCGGTCGCGACGGCGGCCACGCACGGCTCCCAGATCGGCCAGGACATGGAGATCCTCGCGAGCCAGGAGTTCGCCGCCGTCTCCCTCGCCGACCGGCACTCGCGCGCGAGCGCCCTCATGCCGCAGAAGCGGAACCCCTACGCGCTCGCCGTGGTGCGCACCCAGGCGGGCATCGCCGCGGGCGACCTCACCGCGGCCCTCGTCGCCCTGCACACGGGGTCGGCGCGCACGGACCACTTCCACCTGCTCAACGGCTCCGTCCCGCGGCTGCTGGACGAGTCGGTCGCGGTCACGCGCCTCCTCGCCGAGGTGGTCGCGGGCATGACCGTCCACCCGGAGCGCTGGGAGCGGGCGGCGCGCGAGGGCTTCACCGCCGCCGCCGACGTGGCCGACGTCCTCGCCGTCGAGGCCGGGCTCGACTACCGCACGGCGCACCACGTCGTGGGCCGCGCGGTGCGCGGCCTGGTGGAGGCGGGCCTCACCCCCGCCGGCCTCACGCCGGAGCGCCTCTCGGCGGCGGCCGAGGAGACCGTGGGCCGTCCCGTGGAGATCTCCGCCGCGGCGCTGGCGGACGCCCTCGACCCGGCCCTCTGCGCGCGGGCCCGCCTGCAGACCGGCTCGTCCGCCCCGGCGGAGGTGGCCGCGATGGTGGAGGCGTGCCGCGCCGAGGTCGCGGACGCCCGGGGGCTCAGCGCGGAGGCGCGGGCGCGGGCGGAGCGGGCGCGGATGGACCTGCGGGCGCGGGCCCGGGAGCTGGCGGGCTGACGACCTCGGTGCGTATCCGCACCGCGTAGCGCCCCAGCGTCCGCAGCAGCGCCGGCCCGGCGACGAGGGCGATGACCACGTTCCCGATGCCGTGGGCGAGGTCGAAGGGGATCGAGCGGCCGGCCGCGAGGGTGAACGCGGCCCAGCTCACGTCGGGGCCGAAGGAGGCGAGGAACCAGAGGTTCATCGCCCAGCCGAACAGCACGCCCCACACGAAGCCGACGACCGCGAGGCTCACGGCGTTCCGGCACACCGGCCGCAGCAGGGCGCCGGTCAGCCCCGCGAGGCCCCAGAGGGCCATCTGCGGCGGCGTCCAGGGCCCCTGGCCCAGGAACGCGTTGGACACGAGCCCCGCGATCGGTCCCACCGCGAGGCCCGCCCGCGGCCCGAGCGCCGCCCCGGTGACGAGGCAGATGACGGTCACCGGCTGCACGGAGGGGATCGGCGCGAACAGCACCCGCCCGGCCGCCGCGACCGCGGCGAGCGTGGCCACGAGCGCCATCTCCTTCGCCCCGCCGCCCCCGCGCTCCACGGCCACGAGGCCGAGGGCCACGAGCAGCACGATGACGAGGATCACGGTGAGCGCCGCGCTCACGCCACGGCCGCCGGTGCCGGGGCGGGCCGCAGGCGCCCGCCCTCCAGGTCGTGGACGACGTCGGCGGCCGCCGCGGCGAACGCGGCGTCGTGGGTGGCCACCACCACGGCCGCGCCGTCGGCCGCCCGGGCGCGCAGCAGCGCCGCGAGCGACGCCCGCGCGGCCGGGTCCATCCCGCGGGTCGGCTCGTCGAGGGCGATGACCCGCGGCCCGGCCACGAGCACCGCGGCGAGGGCGACCCGTTCGCGCTGCCCCACGGACAGGTCGAGGGGGTGGCGCTCCTCCAGGCCGCCCAGGCCGAGGTCCGCGATCGCCGCCGCGGCCCGCGCCGCGCGCCCGGCGCCCGCCACCCCGAGGGAGCGCAGCGCCAACGTGACCTCGTCCCGCACGGTCTCGGTCAGGAGGTGGCGGCCCGGGTCCTGGCCCACCAGGCCGATCGCGGGGAACCGCCGCTCCGGGGGCGTGGCGGTCACGTCGGCGCCGTCCAGCGCGACACGTCCCGCGTCCGGTGCGTGGAGCCCGGCCAGCACGCGCAGCAGGGTCGTCTTGCCGCAGCCGTTGCGGCCGCGCACCGCCACGACCTCGCCCGCCCGCAGCGCCAGGTCCAGGCCCCCGAGCACCGGGCGGCCGGGGTGGCCCGCGGTGATCCCCTCCAGGCGGCAGACGACCGGGCCGGGCGCGGCCGGGACCGGCGCGACCGGCAGCGGGGCCGGCGGGTCGGCCGGCCCGGCGAGGCCGTCGCGCACGGCCAGCACCCGGTCCGCGATCGCGCGGGCGCGCTCGGAGCGGTGCTCGGCCACGACGATCGCGGCGCCGTTGTCGGCCAGCCGCCGCAGCAGCGCCATGAGCGCCTCGGCGCCCGCGTCGTCGAGCTGGCTCGCCGGCTCGTCCAGCAGGACGAGGCGCGGCCGCGGCGCGAGCACGGCCGCAAGGGCGACCCGCTGGCGCTCTCCCCCCGACAGCTCGTTGACGGACCGGCCCGACAGGTGCGAGGCGCCCGCGGCGGCCAGCGCCTGCGCCACCCGGCCCGGGATCTCGGCCGGCGGCACCCCCGCGCACTCGAGCCCGAAGGCCACATCGCGGTCCACCTCGCCGAGGACGGCCTGGCCCTCCGGGTCCTGGAACACCATCCCCGCGGTGCGGAAGATGCGCGCGGGGTCGGTGCGCAGCGTGTCCCGGCCGTCCACCGTGACGCTCCCGGACATCGTGCCGCCGTGGAAGTGGGGCACGAGCCCGCAGAGGGCGCGCAGGAGGGTCGACTTGCCGCCGCCCGACGGGCCCTCGAGCAGCAGGACCTCCCCGCCGTGGACGTCGAGGTCGATCCCGGCGAGGGACGGGGCCGCCGCGCCCCCGTAGGTGAAGCGCAGCTCGCGGGCACGGGCGACGATCACCGGCGGAGCACCGCCGCCGACCCCGCCAGCGCGGCGAGCGCGGCCGCCGCCACCAGCGCCGCCCCGCCGCCGAGCGGCGAGGAGAGGGTGGGGTAGTAGGAGTAGTCGCCGAGGCCGAGGGCGATCGTCGCGGCGGCCACGACGGCGAGGGCGGCGCCCGCGAGCAGGACGAACCGCTCGCGCGCCGTCCACGGGGCCTCGGCCAGGCGCGTGCGCCCGCCGGACCCGTAGCCGCGGGCGGTCATCGCCTCGGCGACGTCGAGGCCGCGCTCCAGGCTCGACGCCAGCAGCGGCAGGGCGAGGGGCGCCGCGTGGCGCGCCCGGGCCGTCCAGCGGCCCTCCGTGAGCGACACCCCGCGCAGGCGGGCCGTCTCCGAGATGGCGCGGGCGTCGCGCTCCAGGGTGGGGATGAGCCGCGCGGCGAGCGCGCACACGAGGGCCGACCGCGGGGCGATGCGGGCCACCTGCGCCTGGAGCCGGTCAGGGTCGATGTGGGCGAGCACCGCGCCCAGCAGCACCGCGACGGCGAACAGCCGCAGCCCCATGGCGAGGCCGGCCACGATCTCCTCGACGGTGATCTCCAGGTCGAAGAGGGCGACCTCCGGCCCCTGCCACACGATGAGGTCCCCCTCCGCGGTGACGAAGGGGGTGATGAGCGCGAGCGTCAGCCCGCTCACGAGCCCCCCGAGCAGGAAGAGGCGGCTGGGCCGCACCGGCGCCGCCCAGGCGAGCACGAGCGCCCCCAGGGTCACCGCGCCCAGCACGAGCGGGTTGTCGCTCGCGAACGCCACCACCATCGCGGCGGCGCAGAGCAGCAGGAGCGGCCCGGGCGCGCGCCTCACGGGCCGTCCCGCCCGCCGGCGCGCAGCGGCGTGCCGTCGCCGTCGAGGGCGAGGGCGTAGCGACGGGACAGGATGGACGGGTCCGCCGCCACGGCCTCCGCGGCGGCCTCCGCCGCGGCGGCGTCCAGCCCGGCGACGACCAGGGTGACACCGTCGGTCGCCTCGGTCCCCGTCGGGACGGCGGCCACGAGGGCCCGGGCGCCCGGCACCGGCGCGCGCGGCGACCCGCCCTCGCCGAGGGCCGTGATGACGCCGTCCTCCACCGCGACGGTCAGCCCGGCGCCGTCGGGGTCGTCGAGCGCGCGGCGCCAGGCGGGCTCGCGGCGCGCCAGGTCGTCGCTCGTTCCCACCCGGACGCGCCAGGGCGTGTCGCCGTCCACCACGTCGGCGCCCACCTCCTCCAGCGCGGCGGCGAGGGGCGCGTCCGCGTCCACGGGCGGCCCGGTGAAGGGCTCGGGCCACGCGCCCACGACGGCCGGGGTGTCGATGAGCGCCCCCCAGTCCCGGAAGTCCCACCAGACGTCGTCGCCGTCGCGCACGGTGACGTCCTTGGCCCCCACCGGTGACGAGATGCCGTCGACGAAGAAGAACCAGTCCTCCTGGGCGCCCGCGTCGCTCGTGTGGCCGAGCATCGAGGAGACGAAGCCACCCCCGTACTGCGTGTCGACGTCCGTCGCGCCGCGCAGGGCGCGCATGAGGGAGTCACCGGCGGGGATGTCCGCGGTGAGCAGCTCCTCCTCGCCGTACCCGGCCGTGGCGACCAGGGCCGCGGCCGGCTCACCGGCCTCCGGGGCCCCGTCGGAGCGGCGCTCGCAGCCCGTGAGGAGCCCGGCCAGCGCCAGCAGCGCGGCGACGAGCGCCGGGATGGCCCACGGACGTCCTCGCACCAACGGCTCCGTTCCTCGGGGGCGGTGTCGGTGCTCGGGCGGAGGCAGGTCTCCTGGCTTCCGTTCGCAGCGGCACCGCGCCTTCCCAGGGGGATCCCCCCAGTGGCTGGCTTCTCGCCCAGCCGTGCCGCTCCCGGTGACAGTGGCGGGACCGCGCCGGACTCACACCGGCTTCCCTCGAAGCGTCCTCGCGGACGACCACCCACCCGAGACGACCGCAGGCTACCGCGGCCGGGCGCGGGCGGTCGGGTTCACGACCGGCCGCCGTGCGAAAACCAGCGGTTGACACGGAAGGCGTCCCTCGCTTAGAAACCCCTAACCTACAAAAAGCTCCAAGACCGCCTGCGCCGATCCCCCCTACGGCGCCATGCCTTCCGAAGGGATCCGATCGACGTGCACAGCGAGGGCCCACCGCGTCCACCATTGCCGTCGCCGCTGGCCGGCGTCAGCGCCGCCGAGCCCATGAGCGACGAGCTCCTCACCCCCGACGAGGCCACCGCCCTGGTGCACGCCTCCTCGGGCCGCGCCCCCACCGGCCTGCGCAACCGCGCGCTGGTGGCGGTCATGTACCGCTCCGGCCTGCGCCCCGGGGAGGCGCTCGCCCTGCGTCCGGCCGACGTCGACCTCACCGTCGGCACCGTCACCGTGCCGCCCCGCAAGGGCGGCCGCCGGCGCCTGACCGGCCTCGACGCCACCACCCGCGACCTCATCCGGGCCTGGCAGACCCGGCGGGCGGAGCGGGGCATCGGCGACGACGCCCCCCTCTTCTGCACCCTGGCCGGAGAGACCATCAAGGCCGCCTACGTGCGCGAGCTGCTGCCGCGGCTCGCCCGCCGGGCCGGGATCCGCAAGCGGGTCCACCCGCTCGCGCTGCGCTACGCGAACGCCGCGGAGCTCGCCGAGGAGGGCATGCCGGCCTCGATGATCGACCGCCACCTGGGGGTGGCGCCGACGGGCGGCGCCCGGCGGTACCGGCGCCCGGTGAGCGAGGCGGACGTCGCCGCCGCCGTCGCCGCGCGCGGCTGGACGATCTAGCTCCCGGCAGGCTCCTGGGGGATACTCCCCGGGCCAATGCGGCCCGCCCTCCGAATCGGCACCCTGCGCGCCGCGCTGCTCGTGGCCGGTGCGCTCCTGGCCTCGGCCGGCACCGCGACGTCGTCGATGAGCATCATCTACGACGACAACAGCGACGGCAGCGTCACCACGATCATCCGCGGCGACGCGACGACGCCGGGGCTCGGGCCGGATCGCGGCGCCTTCCGCCAGGAGCCGTCGGTCGACCACCTGCTCGGCGGGGACGCCGACGCGGCGAACCGCCTCGCCAAGGTCTCGGCCGGGGAGCTCACCGGCGGCTCCCCGGCGCAGATCGCGGCGGTCCTCGCCCGTGAGATCGACGGCTCGTGCGCCCCGGCGGGGTGCGCGAGCGGCCTGGTCGCGGTGGACGAGGTCACCGGGAAGTTCGCCGACGGGACCGCCGCCGGCCGGAACCTGCGGGACGGGATGGCCCTGCTGGCCCAGCGCCCGTACCGCGGGGGCGGGACCTACGCCGACCGGGTCCACTTCTACCTCGGCCCCGGCGTCGTGACCGCGATCGGTTACGGGCTCGGCCCCGACCACGACCTCGGCCGCAACGGCATCACGCGCCGCACCGGCTACGTCACGGTGATGGAGGGCCTCGCGCGCGCCGGCGGCGTCTGGCTCGAGATGTACCGGCCCGGCACGAGCGGCGCGGGCGCGATCCACACGCTGGAGCGCTCGGCGTGGGAGACGGGTCCGCGGGACATCGCCCAGATGCTGGCGCGCTTCGGCGGCTCCCTCGACCGGATCCACTTCCTCATGGGGAACCCCGGCGTGCCCGCGGAGCTCCCGGAGCTGCCCGGCGGGCGCCGCGCCACCGCGGCCGACTTCTGCACGACGATGGACTGCGTGTGGGGTCTCGCCACCGACCCCGCCACCATCAACCCGCGGATCGCCCAGAACGGGGTCGGCGAGTACCAGCTCGGCCCGCGCGCGGTCGCCCTCGACTGGCTGCGCGGCGTCAACGCCGCGGCGGCCGCGCCGCCGCCGGCCCAGCCCGATGCGGCCTGGCTCGCACGTTTCCGCGAGGGCGCGTCGACGGCGGGCGGGACCGGCCTCCGCCGGATCGGGCCGCCGCGCAAGCCGCGGGCGGGCGTGGTGGCCGTGCGCCTGCAGAGCTCCGCGCGCGTGCAGGTGACGTTCCGCATCGGCGCCCGGTACGCCCGGCAGCGCACGGTGCTCCCCGGGACGCGCACGGTCACGTTCCCGATCCCGCGCTGCGGGTCGTGCACGGTGATGAAGGTGAGCATCGTGGCGGGCGGGACGGTGCAGGACACCTTCCGCATCGCCGCCCTGGCCGCCGACCGCGCCGGGGCCCGCCGGCCCTAGCCCCCCGCGCGGACGGTGATCCGCGCGCACGCGCGGGCCGTAGAGTCCTCCGATGGCACCCGACCCCGAGCTGGCCCGCCTGGCCGACGAGGATCTGCTGACCCTCGTGGAGCGGGGCGACGCCGACGCCTTCGAGGTCATCTACGACCGGCACTCGCGCGTGGCCTACTCGCTGGCGTTCCGCCTGCTGGGCGACCGCCAGGCCGCCGAGGACCTGGTGCAGGACGCCATGCTCGCGGTGTGGCGCGGCGCCGACGGGTACCGCTCGGCGCGCGGCAGCGTCCGGAACTGGATGCTCGCCATCCTCCACAATCGCGGGGTGGACCGCCTCCGCACCCTCGGCGCGATGTCCCGGCGCCAGGAGGCGCTGGAGCAGGTCGAGCTGCGCCGTCCCGACGAGCCGGACGCCGCGGCGCTCGGCATCGGCCGCGCGCTCGCCGGGTCCGTGCGCACCGAGCTGGCGGAGCTGCCGTCCGAGCAGTTCGAGGTGCTGAAGCTCGCCTACTACGGCGGGTTCACCCATCACGAGATCTCGACCATGCTCGACGTGCCACTGGGCACGGTGAAGAGCCGGATGCGCCTGGGGCTCGAGCGGCTGCGCCGCGGGCTGGGCGCCGCGGAGGTGACGCCGTGACCCGCGAGCACGACGCCGTGCGCGACCTCATCGCCGTCGTGGCGCTGGGCGCGGGCGAGCCCGCGGAGGTCGCGCGGGTCGAGGCCCACGCCGCCGAGTGCGCCGTCTGCCGCGAGGAGCTCGCGGCGTTCGGCGCGGGCGCCGACGTCCTCGCCGTCGCCGTGCCCCAGCATGCGCCGCGGCCGGAGATGAAGGCGTCCCTCATGGAGACCGTCCGGCGCGAGGCGCAGGAGCGCGCCGGTGCGGCGGACGCGGCGGAGACCCCCCGTCCGGCACCCGCCCGGCGGCGCTGGTGGATGCCCTCGGCCGGTCTGCGGCCCGTCGTCGCGGTCGCCGCGGCGCTCGTCGCCCTCCTGGTCGGGTGGGGCATCGCGACGCAGTTCACCGGCGACGACGGCGCCCGGGCGACGACCGTCGCCGTGGCGGGCACGCCCGACGCCCCCGGCATCGAGGGCCGGGTCGTCTACGTCCCGGACGAGGACACCGCGGTCGTCGAGCTCACCAACCTGCCGCCCCTCGACGAGGGCGACGCCTACCAGCTCTGGGTGCTCCGCGACGGCGAGGCCCCGCGCTCGGCGGGTCTCATGCAGGAGACCGGCCCCGCACGGGCGCGCACCGTCGCCACCGGCCTCGAGGGGGCGCAGGGACTCGCGGTCACGGCGCAGCCGCGCACGAGCCGGATGGTCCCGGAGGGCCCGATCCTGGTGCAGGCCGCGCTCGACACGGCCTGACCCCGGGCATCCCCTCTAGGGGGTGACGCGCTCCGCGGGGGGCGCGGCCACCGGCCGGACGGTCACCGGCGGTGCCTGGGAACGCCGTCGCCATGCGCGTACGAGCAGGCGGGCGCGCCGTGTGCGACCCCCCACGACGCTCTCCAGCTCCACGCCGCGCAGCGGCCCCGATGTGATGCGAACGGCACCCACGCCCCTCCTGTTCGGGTCGCGTGGGGCCGATCCTTCCTCCATCGCCTTTTCAGCCGTAAGAGGATCAGCTTTATTACCGGCGTGACGTCGGCGCCGGGGCCCAGGCTGGTCCTCGAGGGCCGTTTCCGCGTCGACGCCGTGTTGCGGACCTCCAATGGCCGCACGCACTCGACCGGGACGGACCTCCGGACCGGTGCGCGCGTATCCGTGGAGACCGCCCCCGAGGCGGCGGTGTCGCCGGGCACCCTCATGCGCCTGGAGCACGCCCGCACGGCGGTCGGCGATCGGCCCCCGGCCACGATCGCGCCGGTCCTCGGCGTGGGGCGCGAAGGCGACGAGATCCACCTCGTGACGGCCCTGCCGGACGGGATCCCGCTGCGCGACCTGCGCGGGACGCCCCTGCCGGTGCCCGAGGCCGTCGCGGTGGGCGTGGACGTGCTGAGCGCGCTGGCCGAGCTGCACCTGCGGGGCATCCTCCACCGCGACGTGACGCCCTCGGCCGTGACCCTCCTGCGCGACGCCGCCGGGGTCTCCGCGGTCCTCGGCGCGGCCGGCCTGGCCGCCGACGCCGCGCTGCTCGGGCCGATCGCCGACGTCCCGGCGGAGGAGGTCGAGCACCTCGCCCCGGAGGCCTCCGGCGTGCTGCCGGGCGGCGTGGACGAGCGCTCCGACCTCTACTCGGCGGGCGCGCTGGTCTACGCCCTCGTGGCGGGGCGGCCGCCCCTGTCGGCCGCGACGGCCGCCGAGCTCGTGCGGGACTCTCTCACCGCGGTCCCCCCGCCGCTGCGCACCGTCGCCGGCCACGCCCCCCGCTCGCTGGAGGACGTGCTGGTGCGGCTGCTGCGGCGGGACCCCCGCGACCGCTACCAGTCGGCCCGGGCGGCCGCGGCCGACCTGGCGGCGATCGCGCGCGGCCTGGCACGAGGCGAGGACGACCCCGAGGTCGTCGTGGGCGCCCACGACACCCGCTCCACCCTCACCGAGCCCGCCTTCGTGGGGCGGCGCGCGGAGCTCGGCTACCTGCGGGGCCACGTCGAGGCCGCGCGCGCCGGCCAGGGCGGCCTCGTGCTGGTGGAGGCCCCGTCCGGCGGCGGCAAGACGCGCATCCTGGAGGAGCTGGGCCGGCACGGCACCGAGTCGGGCCTCTGGGTGCTGCACGGCGGCGGCGTAGACCAGTCCGCCGCGCGCCCGTTCCAGCTCATGGACGGCGTCGTGCGGGAGGTGGTGCGCACGTGCGACCGCGATCCAGATCTGCGGGCGGCCGTCATCGCGGGCCTCGGGGAGGACGGGATCGCCGCGGCCGCCGCGATGCCGGAGCTCTCCGCCCTCGTGGGCAGCGCCGACGACCGGGCCCTCGGCCCCGAGCAGCACGGCGAGGCGCGGAGCCTGCGCGCCATGTCGAGCCTGCTCGACGCGGTCGGCTCCCGCGAGCGGCCGGCCCTCGTGGTGCTCGACGACGCCCAGTGGGCCGACGACCTCTCGCTGCGCCTGCTCGCCGACTGGTGCCGCGCCCGCGCCGAGGAGGGCGGCGAGGTGCTCGTCGTGGCCTCGTTCCGCACCGAGGAGGTGCCGGCGGCGCACTCCCTGCGGGCCATGGAGCCCCGCGACCACGTGGTGCTCGCCCCGATGGGCCCGGAGGAGATCGGCAGCCTCGCCACCACGATGGCGGGCGCCCTGCCCCCCGCGGCCCTCGCCGCCATCGGGCGCCTGTCCGGCGGCAACCCCTTCATGGCGACCGCGGCCCTGCGCGGGCTGGTGGAGAGCGCGGCGATCGAGCGGCACACCGAGGGCTGGCGCGTCGCCGACGGGGCCCTCGAGGACGTCTCCTCGTCCAGCGAGGCCGCCGACCTGCTGGTGCGGCGCATGGAGCTGCTGCCGCCCCCCACCCTCGCGCTGCTGACGGCCGGGGCGGTGCTGGGCAAGGAGTTCGACCCGCTCCTCGCCGCCGAGCTCGCGGGCCAGGAGCCCGTGGGCGCGGTCGCGGCCCTCGGCGAGGCCCGCCGCCGGCACATCGTCTGGGCGGCGCCGGCCGACGAGCGCGTCGCGTTCGTCCACGACAAGCTCCGCGAGGCGCTGCTCGCCCGTCCCGGCGAGGACCAGGTGGCCGCGCTCCACCGGGCCGCGGCCCGCCTCATCGAGGCCCGTGACCCGCGCCTCTCGTTCGAGCTGGCCTACCACTACTCCGCGGGCGGGGAGCCCCGCGCCGCGCTGCCGCACGCTCTCCGCGCCGCGGGCGTCGCCCGGCGCCGGCACGCCCTGGCCTCGGCCGAGCGCCACTACCGCATCGCCGACGCCGCCGGTCCGGACCTGGACGACGCCGTCCGGCGCGAGGTGGCCGAGGGCCTGGGCGACGTGCTCATGCTCGCCGGCCGTTACGCGGAGGCGCAGGAGCACCTGGAGCGGGCCCGCGAGATGGCCGAGGGCTCGCTGCGCCAGGCGGAGATCGACGGGCGCCTGGGCGAGCTGGCCTTCAAGCGCGGCGACGTGGACCAGGCCTGCGAGGCCTACGAGCGCGGCCTGCGGCTGCTGGGCCATCCCGTCCCCGCGGCCGGGCCGGCCCTGTGGCTCAACGCCCTGCGCGAGGTGCTGGTGCAGGCCGGCCACACGATCGCCCCGTCGCTGCTCACCGGCCGCGCTCCGGCGCCCCCGGAGGACTCGCGCGAGATGCTCGCGGTGCGGCTCTACTCGCGCGTCGCCTACCCCTACTGGTTCGGCCGCGGTGCCGCGCCCACCCTCTGGGCGCACCTGCGCGGGATGAACCTGGCCGAGCGCTACGGCCCCACGCCGGAGCTGGCCCAGGCCTACTCCGAGCACGCCCCCGTCATGACCGTGCTCCCGTGGTTCTCCCGGGCCGTCGCCTACGCCGAGCGCTCCCTCGCGATGCGCCGCGCGAGCGGCGACGTCTGGGGCCAGGGGCAGTCGCTGCACTTCTACGGCGTGGCCCTCTACGGGGCGTCCCGGTTCGACGAGTGCATCGCCCGCTGCGAGGAGGCCGTGCGCCTCCTGGAGCGCACCGGCGACCGCTGGGAGATGAACACGGCGAGCTGGCACATCGCGATGTGCGACTACCGCAAGGGCAACCTGCCCGCCGCGGCGCGCCGCGCGCACGAGGTGCACCGCGAGGGCCGCGAGATCGGCGACGCGCAGGCCGCGGGCATCTCCCTCGGCATCTGGGCCCGCGCGACCCGCGGGGCCGTGCCCGGGGAGCTCGTGGCCACCGAGCTCGCCCGCGAGAAGGGCGACATCCACACCCGCGCCGAGCTCGTGATGGCCGAGGGCCTGCGCCTCATGCGCGCCGGCCGCCCGGGACCGGCGGCGCGGATGCTCCACGAGCAGCTCCGGGTGATCGAGCGGCGCGGCTTCCGCCAGGAGTACGTCGCCCCGGTCTCGGCCTGGCTCGCCACGGCGCTGCGCATGCGCCTGGAGGAGTCGCCCGCCCTCTCGCGCTCGCGCCGCATCCTGGTGGCCCGCCGGGCGCGCCGGGCGTCGCGCAAGGCGCTGTTCTGGGCGCGGTCCTTCAAGAACAACCTCCCGCACGCCCTGCGCGAGCGCGCGCTGGTGCTCGCCCTGACCGGCGGCGGCGCGCGGGCCGAGGCCCTGCTGGAGCGCAGCGCCGCCGAGGCCGAGCGGCAGGGGGCGGGCTACGAGCTGGCCCTCACCCGCCGGGCGCAGGCCCGCATGGCGCTCGAGCGCGGGCGCGAGGGCGCCGCCGACGACCTGCGCCGGGCCGAGGACGAGCTCCGCGGCATGCTCGGCGAGAGCGCCCTGGACCCCCGCGCCCCCGCGGCGCTGTCGCTGGCCGACCGCTTCGACGTCGTGTTGTCGGCGGGCCGGCGCATCGCCTCGGCCCTCGAGCCCGACGGGGTCTACGAGGCCGTGCAGGCCGCGGCCGTGGCGCTCTTGCGGCCCGAGTCGGCCGAGGTGATCGACGTCGACGCACTGCTGGCGGCGGCGGGCGACGACCCCGACGAGCGGGCCGCGCTGGAGCGGCTGCTGGAGTCGCGCGTGCCCGTGGTGGACGCGCCCGCCGGCGGGTCGCGCCTGCGCATGGCGATCCTGGCCAACGGCGAGGTCGCCGCCGTGCTCGACGTGGCCCACACCGGGGTGTCCGGGCTGTTCGGCCCGGAGGAGGAGCGCCTCGCGGAGTACGTGGCCGCGCTCGCCGGCGCCGCGCTGGAGAACGCCGCCCAGACGGCCCAGCTCGAGCACCAGGCGTTCCACGACCCGCTCACGGGGCTGCCCAACCGGGCCCTCGCCCGCGACCGCATCGACCAGGCCATGAAGCGCTCCGCCCGCACCGGCCGCGGCGTGAGCGTCCTCCTCCTGGACCTCGACGACTTCAAGCACGTCAACGACTCGCTCGGCCACGCCGCCGGCGACCGCCTGCTGACCCTCACCGCCGACCGGCTGCGCCGGGTGCTGCGCCCCTCGGACACCCCGGCGCGCCTGGGCGGCGACGAGTTCGCGGTGCTGCTGGAGGACGCCGACGCCGGCACCGCCGCGCGGGTCGCCTCGCGCGTGCTGGACGCCTTCCGCGAGGCCTTCGACATCGACGGCCGCGAGGTGTTCGTCTCGACGACGATCGGCATCGCATCGGCCGGGGGCGGCGACACCGACGGTGACGCCCTGCTGCGCGACGCCGACGCCGCCATGTACGCGGCGAAGGCGCGCGGCAAGCGCGGGTACGAGATCTTCGTGCCCGAGATGCGCACGGCCGCCGTCGCGCGCCTCGAGCTCGGCACGAGCCTGCGCCGCGCCCTGGAGCAGGAGGAGATCGAGCTCCACTACCAGCCGATCCTGGACGTGGTGACCGGCGACGTGGTGGCGGTGGAGGCCCTCGCGCGGTGGCGTCACCCGGAGCTGGGGCTGCTGGGCCCGGCCGACTTCATCCCCCTGGCCGAGCAGACGGGCCTCATCGACGCGATCGGCGCCTGGGTGCTGCGGCGGGCGTGCGAGGACCTGCGCGTGCTGCGGGACGAACCGGGCCGCTCCGAGATGTCGGTCACGGTGAACCTGTCCCCGCGGCAGCTGCGCCACCACGCGCTGGCCGACCAGGTGCGCAACGCGCTGCGCCAGGGGGACGTGCCGCCCGAGGCGCTCGTCATCGAGATCACCGAGACGGCGATCGCCGGCGACACCCCCGCGGGCATCTCCCTGCTGCGGGCCCTGCGGCGCATCGGCGTGCGGGTGGCGGTCGACGACTTCGGGACGGGCTTCTCGTCCCTGGGGCAGCTCCGCCGCCTCCCCGTGGACCTGCTGAAGATCGACCGCACCTTCCTGGCCGACGCGGGCTCGCCCGAGGCGGCGTCCTTCCTGCGCGCGATCGTCGAGCTGGCGCGGGGCCTGAGCCTGGGCGTCGTGGCCGAGGGGATCGAGAGCGAGGAGCAGCTAACCCTGGTGCGCGAGACGCGCTGCGGGCTGGGCCAGGGCTGGCTCTGGGCGCGCGCCATGCCGCTCGACGCGCTGCGCGCATGGCTGCGGGACGGCGTGCGCGAGGGGGCCTGACCGGATTCCGTCCGGCCGGCACTCCGTAATACCGGGGGTGTCCGCCGCCGACACAGGGGAGGTGGACCAGCCCGTCTCCGCGCCCGAGAACGTCGTCACGCTCTCCCAGCCCGGCCGCCTCGTCGGCGTCCTGGAGGAGTGCATGGAGCAGCGGCTGCGGCCGAACCGGTCCGGCTGGTCGGCGGCCCATCACCTCGGCCTCGACCTCGAGCGGCACTTCGGGGTGCGCGCCCCGGCGACCGCGATCGAGCGGGCGCTGCGCGCGCTCCAGCGCCGGCACCGCGTGCGCCTGAAGTCGGACGCCCAGGGCGTCCTCTGGTACCGCCTGGAGGCCTAGGCCCCGAGGTCGAACCCCCCGGTCGCGCGGACGGTGCCGTTGACGAGCACCTCCAGGCCGTGGGCCCCCGGATGGTGGGTGCGGGTGGTGTGCTGGCGTAGCGACAGCCGTGCGGGGACGGTCACGGTCGCCCCGGCGGCCACGACGTGCTCGCCGAGCGCGAACACCTTGACCCCCTCGCGGCCCCCCGGCCGGGCGAACCGCACGCGCAGGCGCACCGCGTAGGCCTCATCCGCACCCGTGGGGTTCGTGAGGGCGATCTCCATCCGCAGCAGGTCCCCGATGCGCGGGGAGGCGGGGTCGAGGGAGGCGATGCGCGCCTCGGCCGGCGCACCCGGGGTGAATCCGAGCACGGCGAGCGCCTCCGGGTCGCCGGCGGCCACGCGTGAGCGCAGCGCGTGGCGCAGCAGGCGCATGCGGTCCGGGCCGGCCCCCGCGGCCCACTCTCGTGCCGTCGCCGTGAGCAGGGCGGGGTGGTCCTTGCCGATGTCGTTGAGGTGGTTCGCCACGGAGCGGCGGACGTACTCGGACGGATCGTCCCGCAGCCGCTCGAGCAGGGGCAGCACCGGCGACGGGTCGCGCTGCAGGTCCTTCAGGCGGCCGGCCCACGGCAGCCGCGGCCGGGTCCCCTCGCTCACCAGGCGGCGCACGTGGGCGCTCGGGTCGGCGGTCCACGCCTCCAGCCGGGCGAGGATCCCGGCCTGGTCCTGCGCGATGAAGGGGCGGATGCAGAACTCGGCGGTGAACCGCTGCGTGAGGGCGTGCATCGCGTCCATCGAGTCGTCGACGCAGCCCAGGCCGTGCTCGGCGATCACGAAGGAGTGGGGCAGGTAGAGGAAGGCCGCCATCCCCTCGCCGCCCGAGTCGGTGTCGTCGCCCCGGGCCGGCCCGAGGGACGCGGTGAGCGTGCGGATGGCCGTCGCGTCGTCGGCGGGGAGGTGGGCGCGGAGGGCGGCCCCCCAGTGGCGGCCCCGGTCCATGAGGGCGAGGGGCTCGTACCCGTCGAGGGCGTCCGTCAGGAACGCCTCCGCGTCGAACTCCGGGTCGGTGGCGGAGACCATCCCCGCGATGCGGCGTGGCACCTCGGGTCCGAAGAGGTCGATGAGCCGGGTCGCCACGGGTCCAGGGTATGCCGACCGTGGCGATTGCGTCGGATCCCCCCTCCGGGATTGGATGGCCCGCATGTCCTCCCGCGCGCTCACCCTGCCCGGCATCGCGGTGCTCGTCGCCGCCTGCGCCCTCGTCGTGTCGGGGGCGGGGTCGCCACCCACGGCGCAGGCCCTCGTGCCGCCGCAGCCGCTGGTGCTGAGCCCCAAGGCCGGCCAGGCCGTCCGCGCCAACGTGGTCCGGGTGCGGGTGCAGCCCGGGCGGCGGGGCGTGGTCGTCGCGGCGCGCCTCAACGGCGAGGACCTGACCGATCACCTGAAGGCCGGCCGCGCCGGTGCGCGGGTGCTGGAGGCGTCCCTCACCCACGGCCTGCGCCCGGGCCCCAACGTGCTCCGGGTCACCGCGCTGCGGCCCGACGGCCGGCGGCGCTCGTCCACCGTGCGCTTCCGGGTGCCCGCCGACCGTCCCCTGGTCGGCGCGGGCGTCGACCGCCGGATCGTGGCGGGCGCGCCGACGCCCCTGCTCGCCGAGGTGCGCCGCGGGGCCGGAGGGCCGCCGGTGCGCGGGCGGTGGTCGGTGACCGACGGCCCTCGCGGCGCGCGCATCGCGTCACCCGCGGGCGCCACGGCGACGTTGCGCGCCCGGGAGCGCGGTGTCTACACGCTCGCCTTCACCGGCCGCAGCGGCACGCGCACGGTGTCGGACCGCCTGGTGGTCGAGGCGGGCCCCGACCGGCCGCAGGTCACCCTCCGGACGGACTTCGTCGACACGAAGGGGCGGCCCGGCATCAAGGTCGGGGACACCGTCTACCTCAACCCCGAGGACATCCGGCGGACCCAGGTCCTCGTGCTCGACCGGTCCACCCTGAAGCTGGTCGCGAACAAGGCGTACAGCGACAGCGTCGCCGACTGGGGCGTCCTGGTCGAGTACCTCAGCGACCTCACCCCCTCTGTGCTCGTGATCGTCGCCCAGGGTTCGGAGGGGGTGTTCGAGTCGCCCTACACGCTCATCGGTGGGCCCCAGATGGCGAGGCCGGTGGGAGGCGGCGTCCTGCCGTCCTTGTCGATGGTCGGGGTGCCCGGGCTGGAGGAGGGGGCGGCGCAGTTCAACTACCTCCCGCCCCCGGTCAGCGGAACCCCGGCGCGCACGCCGATGGTCGGCTTCCTCGCGATGGACCAGCTGGGCAACTTCGGGTTCGTCCCGGGTGGGTCCGAGGCCTTCGCCTTCGGCGGCGCCACGCCCTCGGTGGGCGACTGCCAGCACCCGGGCACGTTCCCGGCGTGCGACGGCGCGACGGTGGGATACCGCGTCACCGTGCAGGACTCGCGGACGCTCGCGACCGACGTGCCCGGCACGACCCCGGGCGAGGTGTTCAACACCGGTGGTCGCGACCGGACCCCCGAGCAGCAGACCGCCGAGGCCCTCAGGATGGCCGCGTTCCTGGACGCGGTGGAGGCCGACGACGTCGTCACGATCCGCGTCCAGGCCGACCGCGACCCCCAGACCGAGGCCACGTACGCGGCGCCCGTCGGGAAGGTGGACGGGGCCGCGATGGCGAAGCTCGCCGTCTCGGTCGCCCGGGTCGGCGGCACGCGCAACGGCTTCAACGTCGCGGCCCTCACGCGGGGGCAGTACCAGCCGGTGAGCACCAACGGCCACGTGTACGGGCTCGTTGGCTGGGGTGGCGCGGGCGAGGGGAACGGGGCGGAGATGGCGGCCGGGGTCGACGGTGCCGGCCCGGTGCCGGTGTTGAGCGGCGTGCTGCGGCCCGACCGGCAGTCGCGCTACCGCCCGGTGCAGGTCAAGAACTCGCTGGGCCCCACGAACCTGCTGGGCGCGATCGCCCTGCAGCCCGCGAGCCGGTGGCCGGGTGAGGACGACCCCGGGGTGGGGCAGGCGATCACCTGCATCGGCCAGCGGTTCACGCAGCTCGGCGGGGACCCGCGTTCCGCCTACTGGAGCCAGGGCGTGATCGCCGACGGGGAGTGGCTCACCTTCTCCGGCCAGGTCGCGGCGCTGAAGTACGAGGACATGGACTGCGACGACCTGCAGTTCGACGAGCGCGACTTCGCGAGCGCGCGGAAGACCCTGCAGCAGGAGCTCGAGTGGGTCGGCAACACGTGGACCTACCTGCACGCCCAGGAGTCCCCGTGGTCGCAGTCGACGCTGCGCGGGTGGGCCGAGGTCCACGACATCGCGGACTCCGTGGAGAACGCGGTCAACAAGCCGACGGACACGGTCGCGATGCGCTGGCTCGACTTCACGGACATCCTCCTGAAGCTCCTCGGCCCGGCCACCGACGGCGCGACGACGGTCATGGCCGAGTCCATGGACCTCGGGCTCGCGATCTACTCCGCCGAGGCGGGCGGGGGCCCGTCGGACCTGGAGATCCGCACCACCGCCGACCAGATCGCGACGTCGTTCATCACCCACGCGACCAGGGCGCAGCTGGCGTACGACGGCATCGGCCGGGCGATCGTCAGCGACTACGACCGTCTGCGCCGCGTCGGCAGCGTCGCGGGGTGCAATCCGGATCCGTCCGATCCTGACGCGTGCCCGCAGGAGTGGCGGCTGAGCGGGACCGACATCACCCGGGCCGAGTCGAACGTGCTGCTCGCCCTGAAGCGCCTCGCCTACACGAAGCTGCTCCCGCTGGGGTACCCGGTGCTGACCCTCACCCGCACGAAGCCGCTCGCCTTCCCCCCGGACCCGCACGAGTACGACTGCTCGGGCGGCAACTACCCCTTCAAGGACATCCCGCCGACGGCGTCGACGTCGCTCATGCGCGAGGCGGACCCGGTGGGTGGGCTGCACGGCTGGGAGACCTTCGTGCTGTCCACGAGCGGGGTGCTCCACGGGACGCCCCCGCCGGACAACGTCCTCGCGACGGCCTTCGGCCCGGTCAACGCGGCCGACCCGACGAAGGGCGGGCTGGGCATCTCGATCACCCGGATGGTCGTGGACGCCACGCCCAAGTGGTGGGAGGGCAGCGCCGCCGACGAGGCCTGGAAGTGCGAGTAGCGGAGGAGGGACTCGAACCCCCGACACGCGGATTATGATTCCGCTGCTCTAACCAGCTGAGCTACTCCGCCGAGCGTGAAGCGGCTGAGAGTGTAGCCGCTCCGCGTGGTCCCGATCAGGGCGCCCCGGACGGAGGCGACCGCGGCGGGGGAGGCGGCGGCAGCTGCGGAGGGCCGCCCTTGCCCGGGTCGGGCGGTGGCGGCGGAGGAGGCGGCAACGGGTTCGGCGAGGGCGCCGGCGGCGGGTCGGGCGGCGGGTTCGGGTCGACCACCGGCGTGTCGGGATCGGGGTCGGGCTCGACCTCCTCCGTCGCGTCGCCGACGAGGGTGGCCAGGTCGTTCGCCGCCTTCCCGAGCTGCTGGCGCATCTCGCGGAGGAAGTCCTTCTGGTCCATCGCGAACGGCGCGAGGATGGCGATGCCGTTCTGGTAGTCCGACTCCGCCGCGTCAACGCGCGACGACGCGGCCGCGGGCTTGATCCCCTTGAGGGTCTGGATCTCCTCCAGCACGGGCGCGTTGAGCTCGAGCGCCTCGGCCAGGCCCTCCTGGTTGCGCGGTGCGGCGGAGACGTCCTTGATGGCGTTGCCGATCTGGCTCTGCTGGCCCTTCAGGTGGGCCATGTCCTGGATCATCTGCTCGCGGTCGGTGCCCTCCGGGTCCTCCTCACCGGCCTTCTTGCGGTTGAGCGCGTTGAGCTCGCCCTGGATGGCGCTCCGGGCGGCGCCCAGATGACGCTGGGCCGACTGCCACTTGGCCAGGGCGCGGAAGATCGCGGGCTTCATCGACCCGGCCGACGACTCGATCGCCGTGGCCGCGAGGGAGACCTCGGTGGCGACGCGGTCGAGGGTCTGCCCGACCTCCCCGTCGGCGGCGAACCCGAAGATGATCGCCGGGAGCGGCTTCAGGTGGCGCGCGATCCGCGGGATGTCCGTCTTCTTCGGGTTCTGGAGGTCGAGGATCGCCCCGCGCAGGCGGTTGAGCGCCATCTTGCGGAGGCGCTCCTTGTCGTTCTCGCTCAGCTCGCGGTCCATGGCGATGGTGAGCGGCGCCGGCGTGACCGCCGGGGCGCGCGCGATGACCCCGCGGGGGACGGACCCGGCGGCGACGGCCCGGGCCAACGAGCGGTTGCCGACCGCGGCGGCGACGCCCAGGAAGGACATGGCCTCGGCTCCCGCCGGGGAGGGGGCCGCGCCGGGCGCCTCGGGGAGCCGCTCGACGACCTGCTTGTGTGCGGGTTCCCGCGCCGTCATCGCCGGGCGAGCCTATCCGCGGGCGGGGGCCCCGTCGATGGGGGCCGCGAGACGAGAGCCCAGTAGCGGATTCGAACCGCTGACCCCTTCCTTACCATGGAAGTGCTCTACCGGCTGAGCTAACTGGGCGGGCTCCGGCGAGCATAGCGGACGATCCCGATCCGGCCATCCCGGGCGCTGTGACCTCCGGAGAGAGGAACACCACATGGATTCGACGCCCTTCATAGTGGTGCTGGAGCCGACGGACGACGAGGACCTCGTCGCGTTCGGCGACCGGCGACTCAGCTTCACGGCGTTCGTCGCCTCGGTCGAGCGCTCCCTGGGGCAGGGCGGTCGGGCTTGGTGGCCCGACCCCGATGCCGGCGAGCTGCGGTTCTGCCTGTGGATCACGGCCCCATCGCCCGAGGAGGCGGAGCGCCTCGCGACCGAGGTGCTCGAGCGCGCGCTCGACGACTCAGATGTCAACCCAGGTTGACGCCTCTCATGCTGTCAACTACCGTTGACAGCATGACGAGCGAGGCCCCGGCCACCACGCCCATCACGATCCCCTCGGCCGACGACCCGGCCGCCGCACTCGCGGCCGTCGTGGCGCTCCGGCGCCTGGCGGACCGCCTGGAGCGCGCGGCCGTCGATCGCGCGGTGCAGCAGGGGTGGACGTGGGCCCAGGTGGCCGAGGCGCTCGGGGTGACGCGGCAGGCGGCGCACAAGCGCCACGCCGGCCGGGCACGGCGACGGGACGAGGCGGGAGGACGGTCATGAGGTTCCCCAACCCGGTGCGGGAGATCCGCACCATCGACGCGCTGCTCAAGGGCAGCGAGGCGCAGGCGCGGCGGATGGGCGACGAGATCCCCGGCGCCGAGCACCTGCTGCTCTCGGCCCTGGAGTTGCCGGACGGGACGGCACGCGCGGCCTTCACCGCTGTCGGCGCCGACCCGGACGCCCTGCTGCCGGCGGTGGCCGAGGTCCATGCGGAGGCCCTGCGGGCGGTGGGCATCGCCGTCGACGCGTCGGCGCTCGGCGATCCGGGTCCGCTCGAGCCGGTCACGAATGGCCCGATGCGGAGCGACCCCTCCCAGCAGGCGGCCTTCCAGGAGGCGGTCCGGCTGTCGAAGCTGGAGCGACCGTCGCGGCTGCGGGGGGCCCACGTGGTCGTGGCGGTCGCCGGGATGGAACACGGGACGGCCACGCGGGCTCTCGCGGCAATGGGGGTGGACCGTTCCGCCCTCGCGGACGCCGCCCGGGAGGCCCTCGCAGGCTGACGCACGGCTCACGCCGGGCTGACGGTCACCTCACGGTGGCCTCCGAGCATGTCCCCACACACCGACCCACGGGGGACGCCATGCACACCGTCATCATCACCTTCCGCCTCGCCGAGGGCATCGGGGACGCGCAGTACCGCGAGGCCGCCGCGGCCGCGCGGCCCCTCTTCCACGAGGTGCCGGGCCTCCATTCCAAGACCTGGCTCGCGGATCCCGGCTCGGGCGTATACGGCGGGGTGTACCGCTTCGCGAGCCCCTGGGCCGCCGACGCCTACCTCGCGTCGGACCTGTTCGCGGAGGCCGTCGCGGACAACCCGGCGCTGGAGGACGTCATGGTCCGGCGGGCCGACGTCCTCGACGTCTCCGCCGGCGCGGCGGGCCACCTGCCCGCGCCCCTCGTCCCGCGCTGAGCACGTTCCGGCGGGATCCCGTCCCACGGGATCCCGCACACGGATGGCGGGAGGAGGGTTCGAACCTCCGTAGGCGTAGCCGGCGGTTTTACAGACCGCTCCCTTTGACCACTCGGGCATCCCGCCGGGGTCGAGCCCGGGAAGGGTACCAGGGGCGCTCAGCCCTTGGCGGCCTCGGCACCGGCCGGGACGGCCTCGAAGCGGTAGCCCACGCCGTAGTGCGTCTGGACGTAGGTGACCTCGGGCCGGGCGGCGGTCAGCTTCTGCCTGACCTTGCGCACGAAGACGTCCACGGAGCGGTCGCCGCGCATCATCTCGTAGCCCCACACCTCGCGGTACACGCGCTCGCGGGCGATGGGCTTGCCCTCGGCGCGCGCCAGGGCGTGGAGCACCTCGAACTCGCGCGGGGTGAGGCCGACGGGCTGGCCGTCCACGAACGCCTGCACCTGGTCCGGGTCGATCACGAGGCCCTCGGTCTCGATGACGCCGGAGCCGTCGGGCCGGCGGTGCGACTCGACACGGCGCAGGTGCGCGTTCACCCGGGCGAGCAGCTCCTTCATGGAGAAGGGCTTCGTGACGTAGTCGTCGGCGCCCATCTCCAGGCCGTGCACCCGGTCGAACTCGCTCGTGCGGGCGCTGCACACGATGACCGGCACGCGCGGGTCCTCGCGGCGCAGCTCCTCGGTCACGCGCCAGCCGTCCATCTGCGGGAGCATGAGGTCGAGGATGACCAGGTCCGGCCGCTGCTGGCGGAAGAGGCGCAGCCCCTGCCCGCCGTCGGCGGCCCGGAGGGTGCGGAACCCGGCCCTTCCGAGCGCGTACGCGACGGAGTCCGCGATGGCCTCGTCGTCCTCCACGATCAGGACGGTCTGCGGTGCCGGCACGGGGCCAGTGTACCCCGTCCCACCCGGGCGGCCGCCGGGTCCGGGGGGCGGCGGTATCCTCGACCGGTGACCACGCCTGCGGGTGAACGGTCGTGACGGACGTTCTCCTCGGGGAGCGCTACCGGCTCGACCAACTGATCGGTCGCGGCGGCATGGCGGCGGTGTGGAGCGCCACCGACACGCTGCTCGGCCGCACCGTTGCCGTCAAGCGCCTCCACGCCGGCCTCCTGGCCGACGAGGAGCACGCCGAGCGCTTCCGGCGCGAGGCCGTGCTCGTGGCCAGGCTGTCCCACCCTAACCTCGTCCACCTGCTGGACCGGGGGGAGGACGCCGACGGCCCGTACCTCGTCATGGAGCTGGTGGAGGGGGAGAACCTCAAGACCCGCATCCGCCGCGAGGGGGCGCTCGACCCGGAGGAGGCCGCCCGCATCTGCGGCCAGGTGGCGAAGGCGCTCTCCTACGCCCACTCCCAGGGCATCGTCCACCGGGACATCAAGGCGCAGAACGTCCTCCTGAGCCCCGACGGCGGCGTGAAGCTCGCCGACTTCGGCATCGCCCGCCTCATCGAGGGCGAGGAGGGGGAGGCCCTCACCCGCACGGACATGCTCCTCGGGAGCGCCGACTACCTCTCGCCCGAGCAGGCCGACGGCCGCCCGGTGGACGCGCGCACCGACATCTACTCGCTCGGCATCGTCCTCTACGAGTGCCTCACCGGGTCGCTCCCGTTCACGGGGGAGGGCTTCGTCGCCGTCGCGATGAAGCACTGCTCCGAGCCCCTGCCCGACCCCCGGATCGCGCGGCCGGAGCTGCCGGAGTGGATCGCCCTCTGCGCGATGCGGGCCGCCGCGAAGGAGCCGGTCGAGCGCTACCCGGACGCCGCCCGCATGGCCGCCGCGCTGCAGGACCGCGACGCCGGCACGGCCGTCATGCCCGCGCTGGCCGGGGGGCGCAACGGCCACGGCGGGCCCGACGACGGCGACACCGAGCGCCGCCGGCGCGGCGGGGGGCGTCGCTGGCTCTGGGTCGTCGCCACCATCGTCGTGCTCGGCGCCGCGGGCGCCGCGGGCCTGCTGCTGGCCCCGGGGGGCGGCGGCGGGCCGGCCGCGCCGTCCACGGTCCCGCTCACGCTCTCGGCCGTCCGCGACTACGACCCTCAGGGCGACGGCTTCGAGAACCCGGGCGAGCGGGGCCTCGTGGTCGATCCCGACCCGGCGACCGCCTGGTGCACCGAGCCCTACCAGGGGTCCCCCGACTTCGGCGGCCTGAAGGCCGGGGTCGGCCTCATCCTGCGCCTCACCGCGCCGGCCCAGGCCACCGAGATGGTCCTCGTCTCCCCACCCCCGGGGGCGAGCTTCCAGGTGCTCGGGGAGCTCGTCGGGGACCAGCGCGAGGTGCTCGCCGAGGCCACCACCACGGGGGCCTCCCAGGTCGTCCCGCTCGCCTCCCGCCAGCCCTACCAGTCCTACGTGCTGTGGTTCACGTCCCTCGCCGACGACGGCGCCGGCGGATATCACGCGTGCGTCGGGCAGGTGCAGCTACGGGGTGCGACGAACCCGGAGTGACCGTGCCGGTCACCTGGGACGACTCACTCGACGACCTCGCCCGCCGCCTGGCCTCCCAGGGGGGCCGGTCGGCCGCGCTCTCGCCCCGCACGCAGGCGGCCTACCTCAAGGACGCCCGCCGGGTCGCGGCCTGGCTGCAGGAGCGCGGGGTCGCCGGCCCGCAGGAGGTGACGGGCACCGCCCTGGAGGCGGCCTTCCGCGGCCTGGGCTGGTCGCCCGCGAGCCGCGCCCGCGCGGTCACCGCCCTGCGCGAGTGGCTCGCCCCGCACCACCCGGTGGGCCGCTCGCCCGCCGAGCTCATCGACCGCCCCCGCCCCGCCCCGCCGCCCGTGCCACGGCTGTCACAGGCCGACGCGGCCGAGCTGGTGGAGGGCGTCGGGGAGGTCGCCGAGGGCGCCGGCCCCCTGCGCCGCGCCCTGGCGCTGCGCGACCGGGCGCTCGTGGAGGTGCTCTACGGCAGCGGCCTGCGCCGCCAGGAGGCGTGCGACCTCGTCCTGGCGGGTCTCGACTTCGAGCACGAGTCCCTGCGCGTGGTGGGCAAGGGCGGCAAGGCCCGCACCGTGCCCATGACCGAGCCCGCGGTCGTGGCCCTGCGCGCGTGGTTGTCCGACGGCCGCCCCCGCCTCGTGGCCGGCGGGGCGCCGCAGGCGGCGGCCCGGGCCCCCGTGTTCGTGTCCCGCGCCGGACGCCCGCTGGACGGCTCGACCGTCTACCGCATCGTCGCCCGGGCGCTGCGGGCACGCGGCCGCGCAGGGGGCCCTCACCTGCTGCGGCACGCGGCCGGCACCCACCTGCTGGAGGGCCCGGCGGGCGGCGACGGCGCCCACCTGCGGGTGGTGCAGGAGGTGCTGGGGCACGCGAGCCTGGCCACCACCCAGCGGTACACCGGCGTCACCACCCGCGCGATGCAGGACGCCCTGCGACGGGGGCACCCGCGCGGATGACGGAGGCCCCGCGCGTCCACCCCGAGGGCCTCGGGGCCCTCATCGCCGCCTTCACGGCGACGCGGGAGAACGAGAACACCCGCCGCGCCTACGCCCGCGACCTCGCCGCCCTCGCGACGAGCCTCGGGGCGCCCCCGCCGCCGGACGAGGCGCCGCCCTTCGGCGTGGAGGACGACCCCGCCGCGCGGGAGGCGGCCCACGACCTGAGCCGCGTGCCCCTCGCCTGGTGGCAGGCGTGGCGCGACGGCCTGCCCGGGCGGCTCTCCAGCCGCCGCCGCCGCGTGGCCGCCACGCGGGCCTTCTGCGGCTGGTGGTCGCGCGCCTTCGCCCTGGAGAACCCGGTCCGCGACCTGCGTCCGCCCGCCGCGTCCGCCGAGGGCGGCCAGGAGGCGCTCGGCCGTGAGGTCGTGGCCCTCACGCCCGCCGACGTGCGGCGCATGTGCGAGGCCGCCGACCGGCCGGGGGCGCTCGGCGCCCGCACCCGCGCGCTCATCGAGGTGCTGTACGGCTGCGGCCTCCGCGCCAGCGAGGCGGCCGGGCTCGACCTGTCGGCCTGCCACCTCGACGACCCGGAGGACCCCTTCGTGCTCGTGGACGGCAAGGGCGGCAAGCGCCGCGCCGTGGCCGTGCCGCGGGAGGCCCGCACGGCGCTCGAGGCCTACCTGCGCGTCGGCCGCCCGGAGCTGCGCGCCCGGGACCGGCGGCCGCGCCCCGACCAGGCGCGCCACCGCGACGCCGACGCCGTCTTCCTGGGCACCCGCGGCCGCCGCCTCACCCGCGGGGCGGTCTGGGCGATCGTCACCGAGGTGGCCGACCGCGCCGGCCTGCGGGCCGACGGCGCCCGGGTCTTCCCGCACGCGCTGCGCCACTCCTGCGGCACGCACCTCATCCAGGCGGGGGTGGACATCCGCTACGTCCAGGCCCACCTGGGGCACTCCTCGCCGGTGACGACCGAGGTCTACACCCACGTCACCGCGGCCCACCTGCGGGAGGACTTCGACCGCGCCCACCCCCGGGCGCGCGTCAGCGGGAGCGGGTGACCCTCATCGTGAGCACGGCCCGGTCGCGCAGGCCGTCGCCGATCAGGACGACGCGCAGCCGGTAGACGCCGGGGCGGGTGTCGCGGGGCAGGCGCACGAGCACGGCCCCGGCGGTCGGCCCGGTCAGGGCGCGGATCGCCCGCACCTGGCCGCCGCCGCGCGGCACCACGCTCACCACCGCGCGGCCCGGCCGGTCGATGCGCACGCGCACGGCGCGGGCGCCTGCGCGCGTGACGGTGAGCCCGCCGGGCGCCGCCACCGCGACGTCGCCGCCGCGCGCGGGGGTCTCCGGGCTCGCCTGGTAGGCCCGGTACTGCGCGGCCCAGGCACGCCCGGCGGCGGCGCCGCGCAGGCCGTAGGCCGCCGGGCCGTTCGCGAGCAGCGCGCGTCCTGCGGGCGTCGAGCGCACCCGGGCCCACAGCTCCTCCTGGCCCGCGCCGCCGTCCGGGCCCAGCAGCAGGCGCAGCTCACCGCGTCCGGCCGGCCAGCGGGCGGCCCAGCGCGTGGGGTGCTGGGCCATCTCCCGGGCGGGGAGCGGCGAGAGGTCGCCGCGGTAGGTCTGGAGGTAGGTCGCCCGGCCGCGGCTCACCGCGTCGATGAGGGCGGCGAGCACCGGGGCGGGGGCGTGGCGGGGGTCGGTGCGGCCCACCCGCTCCACGAACGCGGGCGAGGCGTAGAAGACCACCCGGCGCGCGTCGGGCCCCAGACGGTCCATGGCGGCGGCCAGCGCGCGGGCCCCGGCGGGGGTCCACTGGGCCGGGACGATCTCGTCCACGGCCACCGTCCCGCCCGCGCCGCGCGCGCCCCATCCGGCCCGCAGCCGGGCCGCGATGGCCGGTGCGGCCGCCCCGGCCAGCTCGCGGCCGGACACCTTGCCCACGATCCGCGCCCGGGGCCAGCGCGCGTCCTCGCGGGCCGGGCCCTGGCGGAGGGTGTGCCCGCCCACGGCGGCGTCGACCGCCACGGCGGCGTCGTGGTCGACGTACAGCAGCGGGGGGTCGGCGGCCGCCGCGGTCCCGGCGCCGGCGAGGGCCAGGACGAGGACGGCCGCGATGCGTGGGAGGGCACGGCGCATCGACGGCTCATGCAAGCAGGGCCCGCGCCGCCGGCCCGGCGCGTTGACGGAACGCTTACAGGCTCAGACCCAGGCGCCGACGCCGCCGATGGCGGCGAGCAGCGAGAGCACGAGCGCGCCCAGGACGATCCCGGCCGTCGCCATCCCGCGACCGCCCAGGCGGTCACCGGAGGAGCCGATGTCCCCGAGGGCGAGGGTGCCGTACGCCACGGCGATGCCCGCCGTCACCACCACGACCACCCCGACGATGCCCAGGATCGCCGCCAGGGGGGCCGTGCGGGCCCGCTGCAGCGCGTTGGGCGGGAGGGTGACCGGGGGCGCCGCCTGCGCCACGAACCGGATCCCCACGAGCGCGATCACGACGCCCGCCAGGGCCAGCCAGAACCCGGCCACGAGCAGCAGGCCGCCGCCGCGCATCGACAGGTCGGCGCCGTCGGCGAAGTCGTCGGAGGTGCGGGCGGAGATGACCAGGAAGGCGGCGACGAGCGCCAGGCCGACGCCCAGCACGAGGCCGACGAGGTGCATCCACAGGGTCTGCAGGGCGGCGGCGACGAGGAGCAGGGCCGCGCCGATGCCGGCGATCACGCCCACCGAGGCGCCCACCGTGGCGGTGTGCTCGACGTCGCCGCCACCGGAGCCGACGACGATGTCGCCCAGCGGCGAGAGGGCGATGAGGACGCCCGCGACGCCGGCCAGCCCGAGCCCGGCCCGGACGACGGCGATCGCGCGCGTGAGCGGATCGGGGGCCATCGGGCGCCGACCCTAGCGGGAGGGGAGCGGGATCGTGACGGGACGGATGCCCCCGGATCCCACCTCGAGCACCCCGACCGACGGCCGCATGGCGCCGGGTCCGAGCTGGCGGCGGAAGCGGCGCACGGCCCGGTCCGCCACGCCCGCGCGGCCCGGGCGCGGCGGGCGTCCGCCCTCCAGGCTGCCCCAGGGGCAGACGGCGCCGGGGGAGTAGACGAGCACCCCGCCCACCGTCGTCTCGACCGGCTCGTGCCAGTGGCCGTGGACGATCGCGTCCACCGGGCCCATCCGCTTCACGAGCGCCTGCGCGAGGCCCGCCCGGTAGGGGACGTTCCGGCCGGCGGCGAGGCCGGCGACGATGACCGAGGCGTCCTTGGCCCTCGCCTGACGCCCGTGGGTGAGCCCGATGCGCATCCCTCCCGCGACGACGACGGCGGTCTCGGGCAGGGCGAGGCCGCCCAGGAGGTCGTGGTCGCCGCGCACGGCGACCACCGGCGCCACCGCCTCCAGGTCTGTCAGGACCTCCGGGACGCTCAGGTCGCCGGCGTGGAGGACGAGGTCGCAGCCCTCCAGCACCTCCAGCACCGCGTCCGGGAGCGCGTCGAGGAACTCGCCGACGTGGGTGTCCGCCACCACCCCGATGCGGGTCGTGCGCGCGGCGCCCACGCCGGGCTCAGCAGCGGTAGCGGCGGGCCTCGGCGGCGCGCTCGACGCCGAGGTCGATGAGCCGGCCCACGAGCTCCTCGTAGGGGACGCCGGCGGCCTCCAGCAGGCGCGCGTAGACGCTCGTCGGCGTGAACCCGGGCATCGTGTTGAGCTCGGAGAGCAGCACCTCGCCGTCCTCGGTGGCGAAGAAGTCGATGCGCGCGAGCCCGGCGCAGTCGACCGCGGCGAAGGCCTGCAGCGCCAGCGCGCGGGCCCGGTCGGCCACCTCGGGCGGCAGGTCGGCGGGCACCTGCACGCGCGAGCGACCCGGCTCGTACTTCGTCGCGTAGTCGTACCACTCGGCGTCGAACGTGATCTCGCCGACGGGGGAGGCCAGGAGCTCGGGGCCGTCGAGGACGCCCACCTCGACCTCGCGCCCGCGGATCGCGCGCTCCACGAGCGCCTTGCCGTCGTGGACGAAGGCCAGGTCGAGGGCCGCGTCGAGGTCGCCGGGGCCCGGCACGGGGCTGATGCCGACGCTCGAGCCGAGCCGCGCCGGCTTGCAGAAGGCCGGGTACCCGGGGTGGTCGGCCACCCGCGCGCGCACGGCGGCGGGGTCGCGCGCCCACTCGGCGGCGGTCACGACGGCGTGCTCGGGGGTCGGGATGCCGTGCTGCTGCAGGAAGGTCTTGAAGAGGGCCTTGTCCATCGCGACGGCCGACGCCGCGACGCCCGCCCCGACGTAGGGGATGCCCGCCGTCTCCAGGGCCCCCTGGACGGTGCCGTCCTCGCCGTGCGGGCCGTGGAGGACCGGGAAGACCACGTCGAGGGGCAGCGGGTCGCCGCCGTCGAGCGGCTGCAGGCGGGCCGTCCCGTCCGCGCCGGGGACGATGGCCACGGGCGTGCCGTCCACGCTCCAGGCGCCCTCCCGCGAGATGAGCACCGGCGTGACCGTGAACCGCGCGGGGTCGAGCGCGGCGATCACGGCCTCGGCGGACGCGAGCGACACCTCGTGCTCGCTGGAGCGGCCGCCCATCAGCACGGCCACCGCCCGGGTCATCCGCGCCCCCGCTCGTCACTGCCCGGTGGCGGCGCCGGGACCACGGTGGTCTGGCCGCCCCCCGGCGTCTCGATGCCGCCCTGGTCGCCCTCGTCCCCGCCGTCGGTGCCCTCCTCCGGTGTCGTGCCGGAGGGGCCGGTGCTGACGGTGATCGTGACCGTGGACCCGCGGGCGACCGAGGTGCCCTCGGACGGGGTCACCGCGATCACCACGCCGTCGGGCTGGTCGGAGGAGGCGGTGTCGCTCGTGACCGTGAAGCCCGCGTCCTCCAGCTTCGCCCGGGCGTCGGTGGCGTTGTTGCCGATGATCCCGGACGGGATCTGGATGTTGGAGACGGCCGCGGCCACCACGACGTCCACGCTGCTGCCGGGGGAGACCGTGGCGCCCGCGCCGGGGTCCTGGGACAGGATCGTGCCCGGCGAGGCGTCGGAGGTCTCCTGCTCGCTCACGTTGCCCAGCGACAGGCCGCGCGCGTCCAGCTCGGTGCGCGCCGTGTCCAGGCTGCTGCCCGTGAGGTCCGGCACCTCGACGTCCTCGGGGCCGCTGGAGACGACGATGTTCACGGTGCTGTTCAGGTCGGCCTGGCTTCCGCCGGACGGGTCCTGGGAGATGACGAGCCCGGAGTCGACGTCCTCGTCGGCCTGCGTGGTGACGTTGACCTCGAAGCCGGCCTGGCGCAGCTCGCGGGTGGCCGCGTCGCGCTCGTCGCCGACCACGTCGGGCACCTCGGTCTGGCCGGGGCCTCCGCTGACGTTGAGGGTCACGGTGTCGCCCTCGCGGGCCTCCTCGCCCGCGGCGGGATCCGTGCTGACCACGAGACCGGCCTCGACGTCCGCGTTCTCCACCTGCCGTTCGTCCACCACCAGCTCGAGGCCCTCGAGCGTCGCGCGGGCCTCGGCGGCCGGCGTGTCGGCGAGCGGCGGGATGGTGACGGCCTTCGCCTCGTCGCCCCCCAGGAAGACGAACGCCGCCGCGGCGATCGCGATGAGGAGGACGGCGATCCCGGCGATGATCGGCCACTTGCGCCGGCCGGGGGGCGGCTCCTCGGGCGGCGGCGGGCCCACGCGGGCGCCCACCGGCTCCATGACGCGGGTGCGGGTGGTGTCGCCGGCCGCGGCCGCGCCTCCCACGGCGCCCAGCACCCGCGTGGTGCCCGAGGCCGGGTCGAGCTCGCCGCGCACCTCGTCGAGGGCGCGGGAGAACTCCTGGGCCGTGCGCCAGCGCTCGGAGGGGCGCTTGCCGAGCGCCTTCATCACCACGTCCTCCAGCACCGGCGGGATCGTGGGCTCGATCTCGCGCGGCGGGACCGGCGGGTCGCTCACCTGCTTCATCGCGATGGACACCGGCGGGCCGCCGTCGAAGGGGACCCGGCCGGTGAGCATCTCGTAGAGGACGATGCCGACCGCGTAGCAGTCGCTGGCCGCGGTCACCTCGCCCCCGCGCGCCTGCTCGGGCGAGAGGTACTGGGCCGTCCCGATGACCGAGCCGGCCTCGGTGACGTCGGCCTCCTCGCCGGCGCGCGCGATGCCGAAGTCCGTCACCTTGAGGTGCCCGTCCTCGGCCACGAGGACGTTCTGCGGCTTCACGTCGCGGTGGATCAGGTCGGCGCGGTGGGCGGCGCCGAGGGCCGCGAGGATCTGCTGCGCGTAGTCGATCGCCTCGAGGGGCGGCAGCGGCGCCCGGCGGCGGATGACCTGCTTCAGGTCCGGCCCCGCCAGGTACTCCATGACGATGTAGTACGAGCCGTCCGCCTCGCCGCGGTCGTACACCGCGACGATGTTCGGGTGGTTGAGGCCCGCGGCGGCCGAGGCCTCGCGGCGGAACCGCTCCACGAACTGCGGGTCGGAGGCGTAGGGCTCCGAGAGCACCTTGACCGCCACGCGCCGGTCCAGCACGCGGTCGTGGCCGAGGTACACGCGCGCCATGCCGCCGGCGCCGAGCTGGCGGCCGAGCTCGTAGCGCCCGCCGACGAGGTCTCCGGGGGCGAAGCTCATCCGATGGGGTCCGTCTCGTCGTCGTCCGTGGTGCCGGCGGCCGCGTCGATGGCGGCGCGCATCACCTCGGCGGCGACCGGCGCGGCGATGGTGCCACCCGACGAGGGCGTGTCCTCGATCACGACGGCGACGGCCACCACCGGGTCCTGGGAGGGCGCGAAGCCGATGAACCAGGCCTGGTTCTTGTTCGGGTCGTCCGTCTCCGCGGTACCGGTCTTGCCGGCCACGGTGACGCCGGCGGCCGACAGGGCGGCGGCGGTGCCGGTGCCCTCCTGGACCACCTTCTCCATCATCGAGGTGAGCTCCAGGGCGTCGTCGGCGGGCATCGCCTGGCCCAGCTCCTGCGGGGAGGCGCGGCGGATCTCCTGCCCGCTGCCGTCCACGATCCGCGACATGAGCTGCGGCGCCATCAGGATGCCGTCGTTCGCGATCGCGCCGGCGGTCATGGCCATCTCGAGCGGGGTGACGGCGAGCTGCTCCTGGCCGATGGCGATGCGGGCGGTGTCCTCGTCGGACTGGTCGTTCGGGAGGATCTTGCCGTCCGGGCCGCGACGGCCCGACGCGATGATCTCGTCCTCGGGCAGGTCGATGGGCGGCCGCTCGCCGAAGCCGAACGCGGTCATCGAGCCGCCCAGGCGGTCCGGGCCGAGCTCGTCGCCGAGGGCGGCGAAGGTGGTGTTGATGGAGAAGGTCAGCGCGTCGGTGAGCGTGTGGCGACCGTAGACCTCGTCGCCGGAGTTCCTGATGTCGCCACCGGGGGTCTCGTAGGAGCCGGTGTCGTCGAAGATCGTGTCCGCGTCGGCGATCCCGTTCTCCAGGGCCGACGCCGCGGTGACCACCTTAAAGGTCGAGCCGGGCGGGTACCGGCCGGTCGTGGCGCGGTTGAGCAGCGGACCGCCGTCGTCGGGGATGGCCGAGAAGTCCGTGATCGCCTGCTCCAGGCTGAAGGTGGGGGCCGATGCCATGGCCAGGATCGCGCCCGTGCGCGGGTCCAGCGCGACGACCGCGCCCCGCTGCCCGGCGAGCTGCTGCTCGGCGATCTCCTGCACCTCCGACTCGAGCCAGAGGTGCACGTTGGCGCCCTTCTTCTCCTTCAGGTTGAGCCGCTGGAGGATGGGTTCGGAGCCGAAGGACCCGCTCAGGTAGCGGTTGTAGGCGTTCTCGACGCCGGTCTTGCCGCGCTGGTCCGAGGTGTAGCCCACGACGTGCGCCGCCAGGCTCCCGTGCGGGTAGAGCCGCTCGAACACGCGCTGCCCGTCCACGCGGTGGGCGCGGCTCGCGGCCAGCACGAGGCCGTCGGCAGACAGGATGCGGCCGCGGTCGATGAGGCGCTCCTGCTGCTGGGTCTGCCGGTTGCCCGGCCGGTCGCGCAGGTCGTCGGCGGCGACGACCTGCCACCAGCCGAGCATCACCATGAGCAGGGCGAAGCCCCCGGCCATGACCGCGTAGAGGCGGCGGATGGAGCGGTTCACGCGGGCACCCGGTCACGCTCGCGCTGCATCGCGCGCTCGGCCTCGCGGGCGTCGGCGGCCGCCCGTCTGCGGGCACGCCGCGACGGGGTGATGCCGGCCTCGGTCCGGTTGGACACGATGAGCAGCAGGGCGATCAGGACGAAGTTGGTGACGACGCTCGACCCGCCGTAGGAGAGGAAGGGGAGCGTCACGCCGGTCAGCGGGATGAGGCGCACGACCCCGCCGATGATGAGGATCGCCTGGAGGCCGAGCGCCGCCGTGAGGCCGCCGGCCAGCAGCTTGGAGAAGCCGTCGTTCGCCCGGGCCGCGATCACGAAGCCGCGCTGCACGAGCACGATGAACGCGAGGAGGACCCCGACGCCGCCGATGTACCCGAGCTCGCTCGCGATGCCCGAGAACATGAAGTCGGTCTGCAGGGCGGGGATGACCGGGGTGCCGTTCTCGTCCACGAGGAAGCCCCGCCCGAGGCCCGGCCCCATGATCCCGCCCTCGGCGAGCGCGTAGAGCGACTGGACGAGCTGGAAGCCCTGCCCCTGGTCGTCGCTGAACGGGTCGAGCCAGTTGTCCACGCGGCTCTGGATGCGCGGCACCACGGCATAGACCGCGGCGGCCCCCACGAGGAAGATGCCGACCCCGAAGACGGTGTACGCCGCCCGCCCCGTCGCGAGGTAGATCATCGCGAGGAAGATGCCGAGGAAGAGCAGCGCGGTGCCGAAGTCGTTGAGGATCACGACGAGCGCCAGACAGGCGCCCAGGAACAGCAGCACCGGCCCGAGGGCCGCCATCGGCGGCACGGGGACGCCCATGAAGCGGTTCGTGGGAATGGCGAGCAGCTCGCGCTTGTCGCGCAGGTAGGCCGCCAGGAAGATCACCATGAGGACCTTGGCGACCTCGCCGAGCTGCACCGTCTGGCCCCCGCCGATCTGGATCCACAGCTTCGCGCCGTTGATGCGCGTGCCGAACACCATCGTGATCACGAGCAGGCCGACCGCGGCCAGGCCGATGAGGTACGTGTAACGCTCGAGGACCCGGTGGTCCGGCAGGGCGAACACCGTGACGATGAAGGCGGTGCCGCCCACGGCCATCCAGATCGACTGGTCGGCCGCCAGCTCCGGGGAGATGCGGTACAGCTCCACCAGGCCGATCGCCACGAGCACGGCCACCGTCGGCAGCACGTAGGCGTCCGCCCGCGGCGCGCGCAGGCGCAGCGCGACGTGCATCGCGATGAAGACCAGGGCGACGCCGCCGGCCGCGGGGAGCGGGCCGTAGTCGAGCTGGTCCGTCCGGGCGGTCGCCACCGACCCCAGTCCGACCAGGCCGAGCAGCAGGGCCGGGATCATGAATCCCAGCTCGCGTGCGCGTGCGCTCACGGAGCGGTCGTCGTCCCGGGGGTGGTCTCCGTGCCGGGCGTCGGGGTCGACTCGGGCGTCTCGGGGGTGGGCGGGCCGGCCGGGCGCGGGGCGGCGACCGTCGGCGGCTGGGCGACGCCGTACGACCAGACGAGCCGGGTGGCCAGCTCGACGGCCTCGCCCTGGCCGCGGAAGGAGGACGAGAGGGCGCCGGGCTCGGCGGCCTCCACGGCGTCCGCCGGGACCCCGGTGTCCTGCCACATGGAGTCGAGGGAGGCCCACGGCAGGCCGTGCGAGACGACGACGGTGCCGTCACCGCCCGAGTTCACGGTGTAGGTGCGGCTGTTGACCCAGGCCCCCACGCCGATCACGGCCCCGATGAGGATGACGGCGGCCACGACGACCGGGACCAGCTTCCGCCGCCGGCGCCCGACGGGCTCCAGCACGCGCGGTGCGCGCCCGGCCGTCGTCTGCCCGGGGCGGTCCGTGCCGGCGTGGCCGTGGACGCCGCCCAGCACGCGCACCTCGGCGGCCGTGTCGCCGGGACCGGGCGCGGCGGCGCCGTCGCCGGGGGCCTCCATCGTGTCGCCCTGCTGGCGCTCGGAGGCCGGGCCCACGCGGGCGAGGACGACGGTGACGTTGTCCGTGCCGCCCGCGGCGTTGGCCGCGTTCACGAGGCCCCGCGCGGCGACGGCGAGCGAGTCGGCGCCCGCCAGGATCTCCGCGATGGTGGACTCGGGGACGTAGGACGAGAGGCCGTCGCTGCAGAGCAGCACCACGTCGCCGTTCTGCACCTCGGTCGACACCCGGTCCGCGTCCACCTCGTCCTCGGCGCCGAGGGCGCGCGTGATGACGTTGCGGTGGGGGTGGCTCTCGGCCTCCTCCGCGGTGATGGAGCCGCGCCGCACCAGCTCGGCCACGACCGAATGGTCCTCGGTGACCTGCGTCAGGGCGCCGTCGCGCCACAGGTAGGCGCGCGAGTCGCCCACGTGGACGAGGTCGATGTGGTCGCCGCGCATCATCGCGGCGGTGAGCGTGGTGCCCATGCCGCTCTTGTCCGGCTCGTCGCTCGCCATGCGGCGGATCGCCCGGTTCGCCTCGGCGACGGCGTCGCGGACGTCCTCGGCCGTGAACGGGGTCCGCAGAGCGCCGACGGCGTCGACCGCCATCTGGGCGGCGACCTCGCCGGCCTTCGCGCCGCCCATGCCGTCGGCGACGACCAGCACCCCGTCCGAGACGAGCGACCGGTCCTCGTTGTGGTGCCGCACACGGCCCGTGTCCGACAGATGGGCGACCTCGACCAGCGTGAGGGGCCCGTGCGGGATCGTGCCCTCCGCCGTCACCCGGCTACTCCTCGTATCGCAGGATCGTCTGGCCGATCCGGAGCTCGTCGCGCACCTTGAGCTGGGCGTCGCCCTCGACGCGGCGGTCGTTGAGGAAGGTCCCGTTCGTGGATCCGAGATCCTCCACGAAGTGGTACGCCCCCCGGCGCATCACGCGAGCGTGCATGTGCGAGGCGAACTGGTCGCCGGCGAGCGAGACGCCGGCGGCCTCGGAGCGGCCGATGGTCATGCCGCCCTCCAGGTGGATCACGCGGCCCACCTCGATGGCGTCGGAGCTCTCCACGATGAGCCGCGGGTCGAGGTTGTCGTGCAGCTCGATGCGGTCCGGGTCGTCGTTCCAGTCGCCCTCGGTGGGGTCCTCGGAGATGTCGCGCGGGATCGGCGCGGCCGGGACGGTCGCCGCGGTGGCGACGGGCGCGGCCGGCGCCATCGGCGCGACGGCCGCGGGGGCCGGGGCGGGCGCGGGCACGGGGGCCGCGGCGGCGGGCGGGGGCGGCGAGGTGCGCAGCTGGCGGCCCGCGCTGCGCACGATCGTCCACACGAAGCCGTAGAGGAGGGCCAGGAAGGCCACCTCGGCGATGATCAGGCCGGTCTCGTTCACCGCAGCTCCACGTGGATCTCGGTCGTCCCCACCACGATGACGTCGCCGTCGGCGAGCGCGTGGCGCTTCACGATCTGGCCGTTCACCTCGGTCCCGTTGGTGCTCCCCATGTCCACGAGGTAGTAGTCCAGCCCGATGTGCCGGATCTCCGCGTGGGTGCGCGAGGCGTTGGGGTCGGGGACCACCACGTCGCAGTCGCGGCTGCGCCCCATGGTGGAGACGCGCTTCGTGAGCCGGGTGCGGGTGGTGCCCACCGTGAGGGTCATGGTCTCGTGCGTCAGACCGGCCTCGCGGGCGTCCGCGGCCGAGATGACCTGGGTGCCGCTCACGCCCTCCAGGGCGCTGTTCGGGCGCACGGGGGCCGGCGCGACCGGCGGCGGCGCCACCGGCTCGGGCGGCAGGTCGGCGGGGCGCTCCTCCGCCGCGACGGTCGGCGCGGCGGCCGGGGCCTCCGGCGGCGCGTCGGCCATGCGGCAGGCGATGCCGAACTCGCCGGGGCGCAGGTCCTCGTCGGTCTCGAGCTCGACCTTGGCCGGCGCGACCAGCGACAGGCCCGCGCCGCGCGCGTGCGCGTCGAGGTAGGACCCGAGCTCCGTCGTGAGCGAACGCTCGTACGACGAGAAGCCCTCGCGGTCGCGGGGTGACAGGAAGACGGTGAACTCGTTGGGGACGTAGACCCGCGAGACCGAGACGGTCTTGTGGCCCTCCATCTCCCGAGCGAGCTTCCGGGCCAGTTCCACGGGCTGGAGGCTGCTGCGGAACGCGCGCCGGAAGCCCCGCTCGAAGAGGCCCTCGATCTTCTGCTCGATGTCGCGCAGGAGGCTCATACGATGGGACCGCGCAGAGTAGCGGACGCTCCGGGCCGGGCGGTGCGCCTCAGTGCGCGCCAGGGCCGGAACGCCCACGCCAGCACGACCGCGGCGGCCGGGAGGACGGCCCCGACGGCCGTCGCGGGATCGACCGCGGTGGCCACGAGCACGGCGCCGAGGCCGCCGAGCCAGGCCATGCCGGCCACGGCCCGCGGGACGCCGGGCGCGGCGCGCCGCACGAGCGGCACGACCAGGGCGGCACCCACGAGGGCGACGGCCTGGACGGCCACCTCGGGACGGGCGGCGAGCGGCTCCCAGAGCCGCTCCGCGGCGGTCGGGAGCGTCGTGACGCCGTCGAGGTCGTGGACGGCCGAGGGCGTGTAGGGGCCGCCGGCGAGCAGCGCGTCCGACCCGGCGCCGACCTGCCAGGCGATCGTGGCGACGATCCCGGCGGTCGCGGCCCACAGGCGCGCCGGCCAGCGCGGGAGGAGCCCGGCGAGGGCCGGGACCAGCGGCCCCAGGCCGATCGCGAAGAGCAGGGGGCCCAGGACCGGGGCCAGGGTGAGGCGGCCGAACGACATCCCGCTCAGCACCACGAGGAGCGCGACGGCGCCCAGGATGGCCCCGGCGGCGGGCGCGGTCGCCCCCACGAGGGCCGCGCCGGCCACGACGGCGGCCACGGCCGCCACGCGCGGCCGCCAGGCGAAGGCGGCGGCGGCGAGGCCCATGGCGGCGAGGGTGACGGCGGGGGAGCCCCAGTCGAGCGGCAGCGCGTCGTCCAGCGTCCCCTGCGCGCGCTGGACCGCGAGGGCGGCGAGGGCGGCGCCACCGGCCGCGCTCGCGGCCGCCGGGAGCGCGCGGGCGGTGCGCCGGCGGGCGGCGCGGACCCCGCCGCGCAGGTCGGTGAGCTCGTCGGCCAGGTCGGCGGCCGAGGGCCGGGCGTCCGGGGCGGGCCGCAGCCCCGAGTCGATGATGCGGCACAGCGCGGGCGGCAGGTCCGGCCGGGCGCGCGTGAGCGGCGGGATGGCGCCGGCGGCGGCGCGGCGGGCCGTCTCGGCGGGGGAGGGCCCGATGACCGGGTTGCGCCCCGCCAGGCCCTCGTAGGCCACGAGGCAGGCGGCGTAGACGTCGGCGGCCGGGCCGGCGCCCTCGCCGCGGGCCTGCTCGGGCGCCATGTAGGCGACGGTGCCGACGACCCCGCCGGTCATCGTGAGCCCCGTCTCGCCGGAGAGGCGCGCGACCCCGAAGTCGCTGAGGTTCCCGCGGCCGGCGGCGTCCACCAAGATGTTCGCCGGCTTCACGTCGCGGTGGACCACGCCACGCCCGTGCGCGTGGGCCAGGGCGGTGAGGACGTCGTCCATGAGGCGCAGCACGGCGCCGTCGCCCGGGCGGTCGTCGCGCCGGAACAGCTCCTGCAGGGACCGCCCCTCCACGAGCTCCCACACGAGGTAGAGGCACTGGCGGTCCTCGCCCCAGTCACGCAGGGCGACGATCCTCGGGTGGTCCAGACGGCCGGCCGCACGGACCTCCGCGCGCACGCGGTCGGCCAGGTCGAGCTCGACGGGCACGACCTTCACCGCCACGTCCTCCCCGGTCACGACGTCGTGCGCGCGGTGCACGACCGAGGTCGCGCCGCGGCCGATCGCCGGTCCCAGGACGTAGCGCCCGAGGGCCCTCCGATCCGGTGCGATGCCTGTGGTCACTCCCCGGGATGTTCCACGAGATCACCCGCCATCCTTGCCGGGCCGGGTGCGCCGGGGCATCATCCGGCCACTCGGAGCGGCCCCTCCGTGCCCGGTGGGTCGCTCACGGTGGTACCATCGCCGTCCCTGAGAGGCAGGAATGCCTGGGCGAGTGGTGGAATTGGTAGACACGCTAGGTTCAGGGTCTAGTGCTCGTATGAGCTTGGGGGTTCGAGTCCCCCCTCGCCCACTTCCACCCCGCTCCCCACGAAACGGTGCGGACCGCCCCCTCCTCCTCCATCCTCCCGAGCTAGCCCGTGGCCGAATGGGACGATCCACGACCTGATTTCGACGCGGCCTTCCGGGACGATCCGGAGGACGACGCCCGCGAGGCCCGTCGCCGACGGCGCCGCGAGTCCGCGCCGCCGCCCGCGGACAGCGCCAGCACGGGACAGGTGCGCCGCGCCTCGGCCGACCTGCCGCCCCTGGACGACCCCGGCGACGACGACGGCGGTGGCACGGCCACCCGGTCGCGCCCGCCGCGCGGCGCGGGGCGCTCACGGTCCGGCTCCGGCTCCTCGGGGCGCCGCGGCATGCCCCGCCGCTCCGGCGGTGGCGGGTCCCGCGGCCGCTCGGGTGGCGGCGCCGGCGCCGGCGGGCTCGCGTTCCTGCAGGGGCCGCGCGGGCGGCTGATCCTCGGCATCGCGTTCGCCGTGATCCTGATCGTGGTGATCGCGCTCGTCGTGAAGGACTGCCAGCGCAGCCAGCTCGAGGACTCGTACAACGAGTACATCAACGGCGTCGCGGGCATCGTGACCACCTCCGCCGAGCAGGGCGGCCAGCTGCGCCAGATCATGGCCAACCCGCGTGGCGACCGGCCGCCCCAGCTCCGCCAGAAGATCTCCGAGCTCGCCGGCCAGGCGCAGGCGACGCTCGACCAGGCCGAGGACCTCTCGCCGCCCGGCGCGCTGTCGCAGCCGCAGCGGAGCCTGATCCTCGCCCTCGAGTACCGGGTCACCGGCCTCGAGACCCTGGCGCGGAACCTCCCGACGCTGCTCCAGTCGAGCAACACCCAGACGAAGGCCTCGGGCCTCGCCGGGATCATGCAGCTGTTCCAGGCGAGCGACGTCATCTACACGACCTCGTTCGCGGGGCCGGCGAAGAGCGCCCTGGAGAAGGACGACATCACCGGCATCGAGGTGCCGCAGCTCCAGGCCTTCCTGCCGAACGCCGCGCTCACGTCGGTGGAGGGGGCGCGCACGCTCCTGCCCGACCTGCAGCGGCGCACGGAGGAGACCGGTGGCGGCGGCGGGACCGAGGGCTCCGGCAACCTGCGCGGCACCGCCCTCGAATCGACCGTGGCGATGCCGTCGGAGACCCGTCTCACGCCCGACACGACCACCGCCGTCCAGCAGACGGAGATGCTCAAGTGGGCCGTGACCGTGATGAACAGCGGGGACTTCGACGAGACGAACGTCGTCGTGCGCGCCACGTTCTTCTACGCGTCGGCGCCGGACGACACCGACGAGCGCGAGGTCGCGATACCGTCCATCGCATCGGGCGAGTCGGTCACGGTGGAGATCGAGGGGCCCGGGTCCGACAAGGTCGTGTTCGGTGACCAGGGCACGCTGAAGATCGAGGTCGAGCCGGTGACCGGCGAGACGCGCATCGACAACAACAGGGTCGAGTACCCGGTCAAGATCACGATCTGATGGAGGTCGGGGTCTGGGTCGCGGTGGCCGCGGGTGTCCCCGGCCTCATCGCCCTCGTGGCGTGCGCGTTCATGTGGGTGTCCCTGCGGCGCATGCGTGCCGCGCAGCAGGTGCTGCTGCCCGACGGCGCCAGCGCGGGGCTCATCGACCGCCAGGCGACCCTGCAGCGCGCGATGACCCGGCTGGAGGAGGGCCTGCGGGACCTGCAGAGCCTGGTGGAGCGCCAGGGAGAGTTCACCGAGGCCAACCTGCGCACCGCCCTCCGCTTCCAGGGGCTGGTGCGGTACGACGCCTACCGGGACATGGGCGGCGGCCAGTCGTGGTCGATCGCCTTGCTCGACGGCAACCGCTCCGGCGCGATCGTCACCTGCCTCCACGCCCGCGACCACGCCCGGGTGTACATGAAGGAGCTCAACGACGGCACGCCGGGCCAGCGGCTGTCGCCCGAGGAGGAGCGCGCCGTGGCCCTCGCCCTGGGCGGTCCCGCGCGGCCGGCGCGCCCGGCGCCCGGCGAGGCGGCGCTGCCGCCCGACCCGATGCCCCCGCCGGACCTGCCCGAGATCACGGAGCCCGCCGACGGCGGCACCACGGGCGAGATCCTCTTCCCGCCCGCCGACGCGCCGCCCGCCGAGCCCCCCGCCGAGGACGGGCCGAAGCCGTGAGGGTCGGGTACCTCGGGCCCCCCGGGACCTTCTCGGAGGAGGCCCTCCTCGCCCTGCGCGGCGGCGACGGGGGGCTGGAGGAGATCCCCTTCCCGACCGTGGTCGACTGCTTCCGGGCGGTGCGCGACGGCGAGGTGCCCGAGGCCCTCGTGCCGATCGAGAACACGATCGAGGGCTCGGTGAACCAGACCCTCGACCAGCTCGCGGCCGGCGGCGGCCTGTGCATCCGCGCCGAGGTGGTGCTGCCGGTGCGCCACCACCTCATCGCACGCGGACCGATCGATCCGTCGGAGGTGGAGCGGGTGCTGTCGCACCCCCACGCGACGGCCCAGTGCCAGGGCTACCTGCGGGCGAAGGCCCCGGGCGCGACGATCGTGGCGACGAACTCGACGGCCGACGCGGTGCGGATCGTCGGCGGGGTCAACGGCGGCCCGCCGGCCGGCCCGCGGGACGCGGCGATCGGGACGCTGCGCGCGGCCGAGCTCTACGGCTGCGAGGTGCTGGCGACGGACATCGCCGACGCCCACGACAACTCGACCCGCTTCGTGATGCTGGGCCGCGAGCCGGCCGAGGCCGTGGGCGCGGGGCGGTTCCGCACGTCGATCATCTGCGGCCTCCAGAAGGACCGGCCGGGCGCCCTGCTCGCGATCCTCCAGGAGTTCGCGATGCGGGCCGTGAACCTGACGCGCCTGGAGAGCCGGCCCACGAAGACCGGCCTCGGCTCGTACGTCTTCTTCATCGACATCGAGGGGTCCCGCGAGCGGGACCTGCCGGTCGCCTCCGCGATCCAGGCCCTGGAGGACCAGGGTGTCGCCGATGTCACATTCCTCGGGTCCTACCGCGCGGACGGGGGACCGGGCTAGACTCCCTGCGGGCTCGGGTGAGAGACGGCGCCCTCCGTTGCACGTGCCGGTCCTCACCCCACGCGATCCGAGGAGCCGATGGCGCAGCAGGTCCTCGTCCTGAACGCCACCTACGAGCCCATCAACGTGTGCTCGCTCCAACGCGCGGTGGTGCTCGTGCTGAAGAACAAGGCCGAGGTGCTGGAGCGCGCCGCACGGAAGCTCCGCTCCGCGACCCAGCAGCACGCCTACCCGCTCGTCATCCGCCTCGTCTACTTCGTGCGGGTGCCGCGCCACGAGTCGCGCAAGATCT
>VFQR01000374.1_pt1 | contig 69663 bp, 65 predicted proteins | sample 3512321 | NCBI WGS metagenome assembly VFQR01 (sample SAMN10412374, study PRJNA504923) | tailings metagenome | isolation source: Relicate 3 Philex TSF1 revegetated site | place: Philippines: Tuba, Benguet | collected 2017-08-29 | reverse complement strand
GCGTCGAAGTCTGCAACACCATGGTCATTTTCAAAGATGGCGCGGCCTGGGCCTTCGGCGCGAACGACAAGGAAGAAGCGCAGGAGAATGCGACACTGATGCGGAACTTTCTGAACCTGCAGTAGCCACGCTGGCAGGTACCGTACAAAAAACGGCCGGGTCATGCCCGGCCGTCAAATCGAAAATCGTATTACAGACCGACAGGAACCGATCAGTTCCAGCCTGCTTCCTTGTCGCAAGCTTTCATCGCTTCGGGATTCTTCTTCTCCCATTGCGTGATCGTAAGGGTTTCGCTGTCGTCCATCTTCTCATTCATGCAAATGCAGTATTTGCGGACCACGTCCGGCGTCGCGCCGCCACGCTTGTTGTCGGCGATGCAACGGTTGATCCACTTCATGTCGTCGGCAGTCATTTGCGCGAAGGCCGCGGGCGCGTTCAAGGTGAACGCCGCTGCAAGCAGCGCGCCGAACAGTCTGAATTTCACGGAATTTCTCCTAAACACCGAATTCCGGAACGGAATCGGATAGCGGCATACTGCCTTGCCGTTCAAGGTTTGCAAGATGCCGGTTCGGCCATTACCGCGAGCCACGCGAAATTTTTATGACGCCTAATCTCCAAGCATCAGCGCCTGGATCTTCGCTTCCGCCAGGATTGCTTCATGCTCGCTTGCAAAAGTGTCGATCTCAAGCGGGCCTTTCGCGCGGGCAAGCACCGCATGCAGGACGAAGCGTGGCGGTCCTTCGCTTTGTTCCTGCTTCACGATACCAAGCTCCAGGATATCCGCGAAGGCATAGCGCTCGCTCCACCCGATCCCGAACGAGCCGTTTCCATCCACCCGTAACCCGCGCGTTTCGGCATCGAAGGTCACGGTCCGCGTGAGCCCCAGAATGCCCGCGAGGAGCAGCACCGCGCCGAGCAGCCCTGCCGACGCACCGATCAGCCAGAACGGCAGCATACCCCACTGAAACAATGGCACGCCCGGCCGGATCAGAAGCTCATGCGGCGCCGACAGTGCAAGCGCTCCCGCGCCGATCAACGTCACGCGAGCGATCCAGTGCAGCGGCTGGTGAAAAATAAGCTTTCCGCGATCGGGAGATTCGATTAGAGGCATGACCAGTTTCCGGCAGTCGCCCGATTACGTGGCACTCTTCCCGCCGCCATTCAACCGCCGAGATTGATGCAGGACATGACCGCACGCCGCCTCGCACCCTGGATTTTCGTCGCGCTCGTTCTCTCCGGCGTGCTGGTGTGGAATTTCTATTTCGACCGCGAGCCGCGCACGGACAAAGACGGCCGCGGCATCAGTGTGCAGGACGGCGACAGCTTCGTGATCCAGCAGACTACGATCCGGCTGGACGGCATCGACGCGCCGGAACTGAAGCAGAACTGCTATTCGGCCGACGGCTCGATCTGGCGATGCGGCGGCGAAGCGCGCAACCAGCTCGCCAAGATGCTGCGCAAGGGCGACGTGAAGTGCGAACCGCGGACCAAAGACCGCTACGGCCGCACCATCGCAAAATGCTCCGCACGCGACACCCCCGACATCGCCGAAACCATGGTTCGGATGGGTTGGGCGATCAACGCCGCGAAGATCGGAGAAGGCAAATATGCCGCCGCCGAAGAAGAGGCGAAGAACGCCAAGCGCGGCATCTGGCAAGGTCAATTCGAACGGCCGACCGAGTATCGCCTGCACCACCCGCGCGAAGACAAGAAGTAGCGCTTCCGCTCAGTTGCGGTTCTCGAGCCCGTTCTTCTTGCGCTGTGCGCGAATGTCGTCCTGCTGCGCGGCGATCTGCACTTTCAATTTTTCCAGACCGGCGCGCACTTCGTCGCGTTTCGCGGACTTCGGCGTGAATGCGTCCACATTCTTGGCATCCCAATCCAGCGCGCGGTCGATGATCTTCAGAAGCTGCGGAATATCGCCGAAGGCATAGCCGTTGATGACCGGCCCGATCGTGTTGAACAGCGCCGAGAAAACGGCCGGGTCGCCCGAAGGATTGAGATTGGGATTCGTAAGCAGGTAGGCACGGTATCGAATCTGGCCGATATAGAACCAGAGCGTGGCGTCGTCCCTTTTACCTTCCCCGAAAAGCTTCTGCGCCAGAATGAAGTAGGCCGCCGGGTGTTGTTTCTCGATGCCGTTCTGCAATTCCTTGGTGGAAAGCGAATTCCACTGATCAGAGCGGACTTGCGCATGAGCGGCATGTATCAACGCCGTAATCAGCCCCGCTGTTACCAACAAACCAAAAACCATTCGCTTGAAAAAATTCATTGGATCACCCTTGCGCCTCTACAGCGCCATGCCGCTTCTAGCACGCTGCCCGGCACATCGACATTGCACGGGGAACGGCGCTCGCGGCCCCGCGTTGCATACAGGCCATGCCTTCCCGGACGATCCGCCAGATCGATTACGACGCCGAAGGACGGACATTGACCCTCACCTTCCCGACCGGGCGCATCGATCGCTATGACAAAGTCGAGCCCGAGGTGGCCGATGCTTTCCGCATCGCGGCATCGAAAGGATGGTTTTTTCAACCTGCGCATTCCCGACCGGTATCGCTTCGACGAGCTTTCGCCTTGACGCGGCTGCACTCCTCCGGCGACCCTCGCACTTCGTGATGCAAAGGGAATATCAAGATGACCGATCTCTGGCGGCTGGATGCAACCGAACAGGCCCGGCTGATCCGGACCGGTGCGGTTTCGAGCGTCGAACTCACGGAGACGACGCTTGCGCGCGTCCATGCGGTCAACCCCAGGATCAACGCCATCGTCGATCTCCTGGCGGACGAAGCGCTGCAGGCCGCAGCCGAAGCCGACCGCAAGACCCGCGCGGGAGAACAGCCCGGGTTGCTGCATGGCGTTCCCGTCACGGTAAAGATCAACGTGGACTACGCAGGCCGCGCGAACACGAACGGCGTCGTCGCGTACAAGGACAACATCTGCAAGGAAGACAATCCGGTCGTTGCAAACCTCAGGAAGGCGGGCGCCGTCATCATCGGCCGCACGAACACGCCCGCCTTTTCCATGCGCTGGTTCACCGACAACGCGCTGCACGGCCGCACGCTCAATCCGTGGAACAGGGACATCACACCGGGCGGTTCGTCCGGCGGCGCATCGGCTTCGTTGATCACCGGCATGGGCGCCATCGGCCACGGGAACGACATCGGCGGCTCGATCCGCTACCCGGCCTATGCCTGCGGCCTGCAGGGCATCCGTCCGAGTTTCGGCCGTGTGCCGACCTATAACGCTTCGCTTGCCTCCGAGCGCCCGCATGTCGCGCAATACGCGTCGATGCAAGGACCGCTCGCGCGCTCCATCCGCGACTTGCGGATTTCGCTCGATGCGATGGCGGCGCGCGACACGCGGGATCCGCTCTGGATTCCGCTCGCGCCCGTGAACGTCCCGTCTGCAGGACCGGTGAAGGTTGCACTGTTCGATCAATGGGACGGCTGCAAGGCGCATCCGCATGTTGCCGAAGCCCTGCAAAAATCCGCGCGATGGCTGGAAGAAGCCGGATACACGGTCGAGCGCGCAGCTCCGCCCTATTTCGGCGAAGCGAACGAACTGTGGCAGCGGCTCGTGCTCAATGAAGGCCGCTTCGGATTGAACCAGGTGATCGATCAGTTCGGCGACGATGCGATCAAGAAGGCCTATCCTACCAAGGAAGTGCCTGCGCTCGACTACGAAGCCTTCATGAAGGAGCTTGCGCTCCGCAGCAAATACCTGCGCGCCTGGAACGCGTTCTTCGAAAAATATCCGGTGCTGCTCCTGCCGAACTCGTGGGTACCGCCCTTCCCGGTCAATGCCGACCTGAAAGGCGGCAACGCCTTCGTCACGATGTCCGCGGCGCAAAGCCCGCAGCTTGCGACACCGATCCTTGGCCTGCCCGGTGTCACGGTTTCGACTGGGCTTGCCGGCGGCATTCCGATGGGCGTGCAGCTCGTGACCGCCCGTTTCGAGGAGAGCAAGGCGCTCGACGCCGCCGAAGTCATCGAAGCCCGCGCGCCGAAGGTGGAAGTGATCGATCCGAAGTTCTGATTACTTCCGCTTCGGCACGATCACGTTGTTCGGATCGGGTTGCTGATCCCTGGGCGCGGTCGAGTAATCGCCGAACGGACCATCGCGGCGGGTAATCACTTCGCGCACGCCTTCCTTCTCCGCAACTTCGATGAACGCGAGCGCCTCGGGCGTATTGCGCATCAGACCGTCGAGGATGGGACCCAGATTCTGCACAGTCGCAAGGCCCATCGCCTCATAGGCCTGATTGACCATCATCTTCTGCGCAGAGAGTTGCGACAGCGGGATCGTGCAAAGCTTATTTGCGATCTCGGCGACGGTCGCTTCGAGCTTTGCAAACGGCACCGCCCGGTTGATCAATCCGATGTCCGCCGCTTCCCGGCCGGACAATGCCTTGCCGGTCAGCGCATATTCCTTCGCCTTGGTCAGTCCGAGACGATAGATCCACATGCCCGACAGATAAGCACCCCACATGCGCGAATATGGCGTGCCTATGCGCGCGTCCTCGCTTGCGATCACGAGATCGCAGCACAGCGCATAGTCCGAACCGCCGCCGACGCACCAGCCGTGCACCTGCGCGATCACCGGCTTCGAGGAACGCCACAGGCTCATGAATTTCTGGTGCGGCGACAACGCCGGCGTGGTCGCAAAGGCAAAGTCCTTGCCCGCATCCCACTTGCCGCCGGTGTTCATGTGCTCGTCCCAGTGGTGGAACCCCTTGCCGAAATTGTATCCGGCACAGAACGCGCGGCCTGCGCCGCGCAGCACGATCACCTTGATCTTGGGATCGCGGGTCGCGGCATGTACGGCGTGTTCCAGTTCGTCCGGCATCGGCGGGACGATGGTGTTGAGTTCCTCCGGCCGGTTCAGCGTGATCGTCGCGACCGTATCATCGGTATCATAGAGGATGGTTTCGTATTGCATCGCTCGGCCCTGCGTTCCCCTGCGCGAAGGCTAGCAGGCAGGCCCGGACGCGCCAATTCCACGGGGAACCTTCGGCGCAGCCGCGCGTTAACCGCGCGAACCGATGCAAAACGGAAGGTAAGAAAATGGGACGCGGACTTCTGCTTTGGCTTCTTGGTATCCCCCTGCCGATCATCCTGCTGATCTGGCTGTTTGGCGGTTTAAGCTAGCCGCAACGCATGCGGCTGCTCCCCCCTCACAGCCGCAGATCAAATGACCGGAGCGCCCCCCCGCTCCGGTCATTTCACGTTTACAGTGTCGATCGCGGTCGTGCCGTGACCCTTCAGATCGATCTTGATGAACAGCCAGACGTCGACGATGGTTTTCGCCGCGATCAAAAGCACGAGCGGCGCGAGCGCGCCGTAACGCTGTGACAGCGCTGCTCCGCCAAGAATGACAAGGTGCATGATGACAATGCGGGTGTAGAGCCCGCCGACGATCGCGCCGGCCTGCCGGCCTTCGCTCGAGGCGCTGCCGACCAGCCGCTGCCACAACGGCAGCTTCGCCATCTCGATCACGAAAGCGATGCCGCGGCCGAGAAACGAAACCGCCAGCGGAATCAGCAGGCCGTTCGCGACGATCATTCTCTCCCAGAAGGCTTCGACCGGAATCGAAGACAGGCTCGGCGTCACCGGGATCCTGGTGCTCCACGCTTGGCCGTAGAAGGCCCAGAGGAACACGAAGTGGCCGAGCATGAAGCCGCCCGAGTGCACCAGAAAAAACAGGAACATGAAGGAGCGGCTGATGACTTCGCCGGCGAAGCTTCGTGAAAAATCGGCACCGACGAGAATGCGCAGAAGGGTCCAGAACGCGATAATCAGCGTCTCCAGCCAGTAGAGCATCAGCAGGACGAAGGTGTCCCAGCCCCAATACAGGACGCCCACGAGCGGAATCAGGTTGGAGAGCAGGACGATCGCGATCGGCAGGAACAGCATGATCCGGCCGGTGGGCTCCGGCCCTCGCGCATAGCGGAGGTGTTTTTCATTAGGGTCTGCTTGCATGAACGCTCGCTGTTCCGCTCAGTGGTTCGGAATAAGCCGATTCGTAACGGAAATTCACAGGTTGTGATCTGAAATCAATCACTGCCCGGTCATAAAGCTGTTAGTATCTGTCTATCGAAGCGATTCGCGAATGCGGCGCTTCTCTCCACTCCTCCCGGCGTGGCGTAAAGAACTGAGGCGGCCTTCGGGCCGCCTCTTCTGTTTCTGACGATGCTTGGGACTTCGAAGCTCAAGCCGACGCCCGCTTCTCCTGAATCACCGTCCAGAGCATCAGGAAGATCAGCGCGCCGTTCAGGCAGTGCCACATGAAGTGCGTGCCGAGCGGAAAGCTGTCGCACACGCTCGGATCGACGATCCGAAATCCGAGCGAAAGCATGAACACCGCCGCGGCGGAAAGATAGGCGCCGCCAACCCACAGCATGCCGCCGCCCTTCATCCGCAAGAGGACGCCGAGAACGATCAGCGCGCCCAGGACCGGGAAATAGAAGCCGGAGTTGTTCAGGAACCCGGGCGGCAGAAGGCGAGGCAACAACGCGGAGATCGCGAGAAAAACCGCGATCCAGATCGTCGTTGCAATCACGCTTTGCCCGAGGAAGCGCCGCAGCGTGTAGATGAGGAACGCAACCACGAAGATTGCAATCGGCGCAGCATCCGCGATGAGCCCCCATCGCGTGGCGAAGGTGTGAAATAGCGTCGAGCCGATGCCGACCAGCACCGCGAGACCGATCAGAAGCAGAATGAAACGGTCGTTCTTGCCGTCCCGCTTCCAGAGCATGAAGGCCCCGGCGGCGGCGAGAAAGAATGCGAGATTGGAAACGGCATTCACCGGCTCCGCCCAGAAGCCCGCATGCAGGCGCTCGCAATAGAGATCGATCGGATCGTTCAGGGCCATGTGCAGATTCCGGCGTTACGCAAGAAAGCGCATACTGCCCCTCTCGTTCCGGATTTGCGAGTCGGTGGAGCGGGTTATCCAGCGCACTTCGCGCCGTGCCTGCGCCGGCTAAAGCGCGGCTGCAAGCAAGCCGAATTCATGAGTCCGATGAGTCGGATAGCGGTGGTTCTGCCCGTTCAGGTGGAGATTCAAGCGGCCGCGGATTCGGCTTGCGGCTGCACCGTGGCACCCTTGTCCATGGCCTCGATGAGCGCGATGTACGAGTTCGCCGGCAGCGGCGGTGCGAACACATAGCCCTGCGCCTGATGCACGCCCTTGCGGCGCAGATACTCGACCTGATCGAAGCTTTCGACGCCTTCGGCGATCACTTCCATGTTCATCGTGCGCGCGAGTTCCAGCAGCGTCTCGATGATCGTCTGCGAGTGCCGTTCGGTCGAGATCGCGTCGATGAACATCTTGTCGATCTTGATGGTATCGACCCCGAGCTTCATGAGATACGAGAGACCGCCGTGGCCGGTTCCCACGTCGTCGATCGCAACCTGAATGCCGAGCTTCTGCAGGCGTCCGATGATGTCGCGTGCACGATCGAGATCCGGCAACGGCTCGCGCTCCGTCACCTCGAGTACGATCTGCGAAAGCGCGATCGGCGACTTCGTAAAGATGTTCTGCAACTCACCGATGATCGAGTCGTTCACGAAGTGACCGGCGTAAAGGTTGAACGCCACCTTGATGTGCGGTCGGCCTGCGTGCACCGCGCCGACCTCGAGGCACACCTTCTTCATCAGGGCATGCGTCATCGGATAGATGAGGCCGGAACGCTCCGCGAGCGGGATGAACTGCGCGGGCGAAACCATGGTGCCGTCCGGGCGACGCCAGCGCGCAAGCACTTCGGAGCCGACGAGCTTTCCGGTCCGGATATCGATCGTGGGCTGGAAGAACGGAATGATTTCGCCGTTCGTGATCGCCTGACGGAACTGCACGAGCGGGTCGTTCGAATTGCGCCGGAAGTAGAGTGCTGCAAAGGCCAGCGCAAGGATCGTGACCAGCGCGGAGCCGATCCTGCCGACGCTCGTCAGGTCGCGGTATTCGCCTGCGAGCGTGGTGCGGCTGCGCTCGACGACCACCGAAATGGGGAAACGTTCCGACTTCAGATGCACGCCGAGCGTGCGCGTGTTGTCGGCGCTCAGACCTTCGTCGCCGACCGGGCGGGCCGCAACGATTTCGGCGTTGTCCAGAACAAGACGGAGGCTGCGGCCATCCTGAAAGTCGCCGTCCAGCGTATCGGGCACCAGAAAGTCCGCAGGGATCAGCGCACCGAGCGGCTTTCCGTTCTTGCGGTCCAGCCGGAGCCGGATCGAACGGTCCGCGCGGTCGCGGAAACGCACCAGCGAGATTTCGAAACGCCTGTCTGCGAGCGGCAAGGCGCGCGAGATGGCCCGCGCTTCTCCGCCGTCGCCGAAGTTCGTGCAGAGCGTGACGCCGCTGTCGTCGAGCACCCCGATCTCCTTGATCGGGAGCGACGTGCTCGCGCTTTTGCGCATCACTTCAAGGGAGCGCTGGTCGCAGCCGTCCACCGCGGGTGAAAGATCGACCAGCGAAGTCATCGCGCTTTCGAGCCGCACTTCCGCGAGACCCAGCGCGCCGCGCGCAAGCGATTCCAGCTTCACCCGCGCACTGCGCTCGACATAGGTATTCAGGGAGTATTCGACGAGCAGCACGGGAACGCAGGCCACGGCAACGCCGCCCAGCACAACTCCTGCCCACCATGCTTTCGATCTGCGCACGCGAAACGCCTTTGACCGCCCGGTTACCCCCATAGGAGCCCCTCGGGATTAAGACGGCGTTAACGATCAGAGGCCGTGCAATCAGCCCCGCGGCGCGGCGGCGACCTTCGCCCACTTCTTATATGTGTAGCGTGCCTGGTAGCGCGCGACCCGATAGCCGGGCGCACCGTCGAGCAATCCTGCCTGCAACACGAAGCTGCGCAGGAACGCGGCCGCTCCGCGCAAACGCGCTTCCGCTTCGCTGCATCGCTTGCCCCGTGCGAGCAGTTCCTGTGCCGCGATCTCCGCGTAGCGCTCGACCTTTCCGTCGGCGTCCTCGGCGCTCACGATGGTGTTGTGCTCGATCGGATTCCGCAGCGTGCGTACCTCGCCGTCGACGACGACGCTTTCGTGCACGAGATTGTCGTTGAAGCGGCCTTTGTCGCGCCGGTAGAGCCGCAACACGTGATCCGGCCACCAGCCGCCGTGGCGGATGACCGCGCCGATGAAGCGGTTGCGTCGCGGCATGCGATAGCCGGAAGCCGCCGCGGGATCGTTCAGCACGTCGCGGATTTCCTGCACGAGCCCCTCCTCCATCCACTCGTCGGAATCGAGGGAAAGGATCCAGTCGCCGGTCGCGGCATTCTGGGCGCGCTGCTTCTGCGGACCGAAGCCGGGCCAATCCTTGGGCTCCAGAATCTTCGCGCCGAAGCTGCGCGCAATCGCAAGCGTGCGGTCCGTGCTCGCGCCATCGACCACCACGATTTCGTCCGCGATGCCCGCCGCCGATTGCAGGCAGCGGCCGATCGAGGCCTCTTCGTTTTTGGTGATAACGATCAGGGAAAGACGAGGCATATCCGTTTCGTTGCGAAGACGGTCCGTTTCGGGCTATCTGGGGCGCGGCCCGTTCATGCGCGGCAACGGCTCGCCTTCTGAATGCGTTCGATATGCCGCAGCCCGGTTCGCCCGTCCAGCCCGTGACCCAGCCCCGCAAACTCGCATTCGTGCGTCAGAGGTTCTCCCGTTTTGGCGGCGGCGAACTCATTCTGAACCGCACCATCGAGGCGCTCGCGAACCGCGGCGCGGCGGTGACCATGATTGCGAGGGAGTGGGAGCCGCACGAGGGCATCGCTTTCCTCCGCTGCGATCCCGCGCGCTCGCCGCGCTCGACGCGCGACTCCCGCTTTGCCAAAGCGGCCTGCGCGATCGTTGCGAAACTGCCGGGCGTGCTCGTGCAGTCGCATGAACGAATGGCATGCTGCGACATCTACCGCGCTGGCGACGGCGTGCATGCGGCCTACCTCGTGCATCGCGGACGCAGCATCGGTGCGGTGCGGCGTTTCTTCCAGAATGCGAGCGGGTACCACCGCGACGTGCTGCGGTTGGAACGCGAGATGTTCGCGAGCCCTCGCCTCAAGGCCGTGATCGTGAACTCGCAGATGGTCGCGGACGAGATCGTTTCGCATTTCGCCTATCCACGCGATCGCATTCATCTGATCCCGAACGGCATCGATCTTTCGCGCTTCGATGCGAATGCGCTTGCGCGGCTGCGCGGCGAGACCCGGAACACACTCCGCATCCCGGAAAATCGCAAAGCGCTTGTCATCGTCGGCTCGGGTTACGAGCGCAAAGGTGTCGCGCAGGCGATCGAGGCGCTGGCGCAAAGCAAAACCGGCGCGGCCCTTCTCGTGATCGGTCATGAAAAGCGTGTCTCGCGGTATCGTGCGCTGGCGAAGCGTCTCGGCATCGCAGGCGACGTGCACTTCCTCGGCCGGCAGGAAAACGTGCTGCCGTATCTTGCGGCCGCCGACGCGATGATCCTGCCTTCGCTCTACGACCCCTTCCCTTCGGCGACGCTCGAAGGCTTCGCCGCCGGTCTGCCGGTGATCACGTCGGAGGCCTGCGGCGCACGCGACATCGCCCGCGAACTCGACACCGGCCTCGTGCGCGACGCGAACGACATCGCCGGGCTTGGCGAAGCGATCCGGATTGCGCTCGCGCTTTCCGACAAGCCGGACACGAAACCGCGTGCGCGGGAGATCGCCGCACGCTTCGCTATGGACCGGATGGCCGAGCGGATGCTAGCGCTCTACGAAACCATAAGCGCTCCGCAATCATGAAAATCCTTCACACCGAAGCCTCGCCCGGCTGGGGCGGCCAGGAAATCCGCGTGCTCGACGAGGCGCAGGGCTGCATCGAGCGCGGGCATACGGTCTGGATCGCGGGGCAATCGCATTCGCAGATCGTGCCGGCCTCGCGCAAGCGCGGCATCGAGACCTTCGAACTGCCGTTCGGCCGCGTGAACTTCAACACCGTGCGCGCGATGATCGCGCTGCTCCGCCGGCTCGATCCCGATATCGTCGTGACCCACAGCCGCAACGACACCTGGATCGCCGCACTCGGCATCCTGTTCGGCCGCCAGAGAGCGAAGCTGATCCGCATGCGGCACGTCTCGATTCCGGTGAAGCCGGGCCTGCGCAACCGCTGGCTCTATGGCCGCCGCGCGTCACGCGTCGTGACCACCGGCGAGATGATCCGCGATCACCTGATCGACGTGCTGAAGCTCGATCCTTCGCATGTCGTGTCGATCCCGACCGGCACCGATCTTTCGCGTTACTTCCCCGGCGACAAGGCGCAAGCACGCGCGAAACTCGGCCTGCCCACGGACAAGAAGCTCATCGGCATGGTCGCGACACTCCGAAGCTGGAAAGGCCACCGCTTCATGGTCGATGCGTTGCTCGACAGAAAGCTCGACGGCGCGGTCGCGATTTTCGTCGGCGACGGCCCGCAGGAGCCGATGCTCAAGCAGCAGGTCGAAGAACGCGGCCTGAAGGATCGCATCGTTTTCGCGGGCCGCCGCGAAGACGTGCAGGACTGGCTCCGCGCGTTCGATGTGTTCGTGCTGCCCTCCACCGGTAACGAAGGCATCCCGCAGGCGCTGATGCAGGCGATGGCGACCGCACTTCCGGTCGTGACGACGCCGGTCGGCGCCATCCCCGAACTCGTCACGCACATGGAAAGCGGGTTTGTCGTGGCGCCGGAAAATCCAGCTTCACTCGCCGCGGGTGTCGCTGCGGTGCTCAATGATCCCATGCTTGCAAAACGTCTCGGCGAAGCGGGCCGTGCTGTGGTCGAACGCAAGCACACCAAGGCCGCGATGCTGGACGCCATGGAAGACGTGTTCCGGAAGGCGCTCGCCTCTTAGGGCTTGCGCGCCGAGAACACGAGGCTGCGCGAGGTTAGCGCGGTCCACGAATTTGCTTCGCGCGCGACGCTATCCGTTTCCGCCGCCAATTCCGGCTCGCGGCGCTTGATGCGGCTGGTATGCTTCCAGGTCGCAAGGCGCGAAGCGGGCCACAACATGGCTGCGAGAAAAGAGGCGCTGCGCTTCGCACGATCCGGCGAAAGCGTAACCTCCGTGAAGCCCGCGCGGCGCAATCCATAGTGCCAGTATTGAAACGGAAGCGGCGCGATGTGCCCGCAAATGCGCCCGCCGTTTTCCGGCTTGATGCTGGGCGACGGAAACATGTGGTAGTGGCCGCTGAACAGAAACTTCACACGCGAGAGCGCGTGGCCGACGTTCGGCACCGAGAAGATCAGCAGGCCGCCGGGCTTCAGTACGCGATAGACCTCCGCGATCACGTCGTACGGCGCGCGGGTATGCTCGAACACTTCGATCGCCACCACCGTGTCGAAAGCGGCGTCCCCGTAAGGCAGGCCGAGATTGACGTCGCACTCCTGCAGCGTGACGCCATCGGCCTTGAAGGTGCTGCCGGAGATATCGCAGGCGGCGATCCCTTCGCCAGGCTTCAACCCGAGCGCCTCGCGCTCTTTGGAAATGAGCCGCGTGAAGAAGCCGGAGCCGGCGCCGAGATCGAGAAACGGCAGCCCCAGCTTGCCGCTGTCCTTGATCTTGTTCAGCACGAAAGAATTGGTCGTGCCGAGCGACGCCGAGCCTTCGGCCGCAACGCCGCTGCCGGAGCGTTCCATCATTTATTGTCCGGCAGCGACAGCCGGATGTGCAACTCGCGAAGCTGCTTCATCGTCACTTCCGACGGCGCACCCATCAGCAAGTCTTCGGCGCGCTGGTTCATCGGGAACGGCACGACTTCGCGCAGGTTCTCCTCGCCGCAGAGAAGCATGACGATGCGGTCGACGCCCGGCGCGATGCCGCCGTGCGGCGGTGCGCCGTAAGAAAGTGCGCGCAGCATGCCGCCGAATTTCGCTTCCAGCACGTCCTCGCCGTAGCCGGCGATCGCGAAAGCCTTCTTCATGACTTCCGGACGATGATTCCGGATCGCGCCCGAGGACAACTCGATGCCGTTGCAGACGATGTCGTACTGGATCGCCTTCATGCCGAGGATTTTGTCGTTGTCGTCGTTCTTGAGCGCGAGGAATTCATCCGGGTCCATGTTCGGCATGGAGAACGGGTTATGCGAGAAGTCGATCTTCTTTTCTTCCTCGCTCCACTCGAACATCGGGAAGTCGACGATCCAGCAGAAGTCGAAGCGGTCCTTGGCAACAAGATTCAATTCTTCGCCGACTTTCGTGCGCGCGGGCCCCGCGAACTTCACGAAATCCTTCGGCTTGCCGGCGATGAAGAACGCTGCGTCGCCGATGGCCAAGCCAAGCTGATCGCGGATCGCGCTCGTGCGCTCGACGCCGATGTTCTTCGCAATCGGGCCTGCACCACCCTCTTCGCCTTCGCGCCAGAAGATGTAGCCGAGGCCCTTCTGCCCTTCGCCCTGCGCCCATGAGTTCATGCGGTCGCAGAACGCGCGGTTGCCGCCGGTCTTCGCCGGGATCGCCCAGACTTCCACCGCAGGATCCTGTTCGATCATGCCCGCGAAAATCTTGAAGCCCGATCCTTTGAAATGCTCGGTGACGTTCTGCATCTCGATCGGATTGCGAAGGTCGGGCTTGTCCGAGCCGTATTTCCGCAGCGCTTCCGCATACGGAATCATCGGAAACTTCGGCGTGACAGGTTTTCCGTCCGCGAATTCCTCGAACACGCCGCGCATCACGGGCTCGACGGCGTCGAACACGTCCTGCTGCGTCACGAAGCTCATCTCGATATCGAGCTGATAGAACTCGCCGGGCGAACGGTCGGCACGCGCGTCTTCGTCGCGGAAACACGGCGCGATCTGGAAGTAGCGGTCGAAGCCCGAGATCATCAGCAATTGTTTGAACTGCTGCGGCGCCTGCGGCAGCGCATAGAACTTGCCGGGATGCAGCCGCGACGGCACGAGGAAGTCGCGCGCACCCTCGGGCGACGACGCCGTCAGGATCGGCGTCTGGAATTCGAAGAAGCCCTGCTCCTTCATGCGGCGGCGCAGGCTGTCGATGATCTGCCCGCGCTTCATGATGTTGTTGTGGATGCGGTCGCGGCGCAGATCGAGGAAGCGATACTTGAGGCGCAGTTCTTCCGGATATTCCTGATCGCCGAACACCGGCACCGGCAATTCGCCGGCCGCGCCCAAGACTTCGATCTCGGTTGCGAACAGTTCGACCTCGCCGGTCGGAAGGTCCTTGTTGTCGGTGCCGTCCGGACGCTTGCGAAGCTTGCCGTCGACGCGGATCACCCATTCCGAGCGGAGCTTCTCGGCAGTCTTGAAGGCGGGGCTGTCCGGGTCGGCGACGACCTGCGTCACGCCGTAGTGGTCGCGCAGGTCGATGAAGAGCACGCCGCCGTGGTCGCGGATGCGATGGCACCAGCCCGAGAGCCGGACGGTTTCGCCGATGTGCGAGGCGCGGAGCGCGCCGCAGGTATGGGAACGGTAGCGATGCATGGGAAGAGCCGGATTCGCCTTTGAAATCGCGGGGAAAAGCGCATGGGGGGGCATGGATGTCAACCCGACCGAACCGCCGTCGTCCCCGCGAAAGCGGGGACCCATAACCCCTGTGCCGGAGAGTCGAGAGGCGGGTGGTTATGGGTCCCGGCTCGCGCTCGCTTAATCGCTCGCTTGGCCGGGACAACGAGAAATTACAACGGCAGCCTTGTCCCCTGTTTCAGCGTTTCCAGCACCACATTCGAGCGCACCCGCTCGACGCTCTCATGCGGCAGCAGCACCTGGTTCACGAGGCGGCCGAGGGCGGCCAGATCCTCGACCACGACCTTCATGAGGTAGTCGGCGTCGCCCGTGAGTGCATGGGCCTCGAGGATTTCCGGGGTATGCGCGACGAGATCGCGAAAGCGTTGCGCGTTCTTTCCGGAATGGGTCGCAAGCGAGACCTGAATGTAGACCATCACGCGGAGACCGACCCGGGTCGGCTCGATCTCGGCGCGGTAGCCCTTGATGACGCCCGCCTCCTCCAGCCGCTGGCGGCGGCGCGAGCTTTGGGAAGCCGAGAGCCGCACACGCTCCGCAAGTTCGGCATTGGTCAGGGCGCCGTTCTCCTGCAGAGCCGCGAGGATCGCGAGGTCCTGCGCATCGAGAGTGATAATTTCTTGCATTGATCTGGCTCAATTTGCGCGTTATATGCACAATTCGTATGTAGAACGCCCTAAATGACCGCCTTTTGCAAGCACTTCCTGCAATTCTGTGCACCAAACGCAGCAATTGCAGGAGGAACTAGGGATGGGTCCGTTCCCGCACGACGCCGAACCGGCGCAGATCACCAAGCACAATCCGATGGGCACCGACGGCTTCGAGTTCGTCGAATACGCCCACCCGCAGCCGGAAAAGCTGCATGCGCTTTTCAAGCTCATGGGCTTCAGCGCGACCGCGAAACACAAGACCAAGAAGATCACGGTCTACCAGCAGGGCACGGTCAGCTATCTCGTAAACGAGGAGCCGGGTTCGCACGGCTTTAATTTCGTTTCCAAGCACGGCCCCTGCGCGCCTTCGATGGCGTTCCGCGTGGTCGATGCGAAGCACGCCTACGAGCGCGCGATTGCGATGGGCGCGGAGCCCGCCGACCTGAAGGACGGCGCAAAGTCGCTCGACGTCCCCGCGATCAAGGGCATCGGCGGCTCGCTTTTGTATTTCGTGGAGCGCTACGGTGCGAAGGGCAACGCTTACGACGAAGAGTTCGCCTGGCTGGACAAGCGCGACCCGCAGCCGGAAGGCGTCGGGCTCTATTATCTCGATCACCTCACCCATAACGTCATGCGCGGACGCATGGACGTCTGGGCCGGCTTCTACGAGAAGCTGTTCAACTTCAAGCAGATCCGTTTCTTCGACATCGAGGGCAAACTCACCGGCCTGTTCTCGAAGGCGCTGACCAGCCCGGACGGAAAAATCCGCATCCCGATCAACGAAAGCGCGGACGAGAAATCGCAGATCGAGGAATATCTGCACGCGTATAACGGCGAAGGCATCCAGCACATCGCCTGCGGTTCGAAGGATATCTACAAGACGATCGAGAAGCTGCGCGCGGATGGACTGAAGTTCATGCCCTCACCGCCGCAAACCTATTACGCGAAGGTCGATGGCCGCGTGCCCGGTCACGGCGAAGATCTGAAGCGGCTGGAGAAGAACGGCATTCTCATCGACGGCGAAGGCGTGGTCGATGGCCGCGAGACAAAAGTGCTTCTGCAAATCTTCTCATCGAACGCGATCGGGCCGATCTTCTTCGAATTCATCGAACGCAAGGGCGACGACGGATTCGGCGAAGGCAACTTCCGCGCGCTCTTCGAGAGCATCGAAGAGGACCAGATCCGGCGCGGCGTGCTGAAAGAGGATGCGGCGTAATTCTTTTTGCGTCATGGCCGGGCTTGTCCCGGCCATCCACGCCTTAGCTGCATCAAAGTTCGAAAGGCGTGGATGCCCGGCACCTGAAGTCGGATTTATCCGACTTCAGCAAATTGATAGTCTCAAGTCGGCTAAAGCCGACTTGAGTGCCGGGCATGACGAGAATGGATTGATCTTACCGCCTGCCGCGGAACGGCGGCTTACGCTGCGCGCCGCCCGGTGCCATCGACGGCGCTTCGCCCTTGTGGCGGAACGAGATGCGGCCACGGCCCAGATCGTAAGGCGACATCTCGACGGTAACGCGGTCGCCTTCCAGCGTGCGGATGCGGTGCTTCTTCATCTTGCCGGCCGCGTAAGCGAGAATGACGTGTTCGTTGTCGAGCTTCACGCGGTAGTTGCCGTCCGGAAGCACTTCCGTGACGACGCCTTCGAATTCGATGAGATCTTCCTTCGCCATGTAGTCCCTTAGTGTTGCGCGGGGCGCGGCTGGTGCCCGCCGCGGCGCTTCGGTTTGCGGTTCATAAAGGCAACGCCGGTGAGATGTCCACCGCCCGCCGCCTTCGGCTGGTTCTGGCCGTCATGGTTCTGGCGCTGCCGGTGCTCCGGCTTGGCCTGCGCATGCGGACGCTGTTGACGGTTGTCGCCGCGCGGCTCGTGCTTGCGTTCGCCATGATGCTGCGGACGCTCACTGCGTTCGCCATGCGGATGCGGGCGCTTGGCGCGGTGCCCGTTCCGCCCCTCGTGCTTGCGCTCCCCCTGCGGGTGCGGGCGCTCGGCGCGGACGGCTTCGACGGCCTCGTCCTGCGGCTGCGGGCGTTGGCCGCGATGCGGGTTCGTGCCCCGGCGATGGTTCTTGCGACCCTTGTTGTTTTCCCTGCCACCGCGTCCGCCGCGGTTTTCGCCGCCGCCTTTGGCCTCGCCCAGCGAGGGATTCAGGCGCCTATCCGTGGTCGGGATCGTGTTCTTGGTCAGCCGTTCGATGTCGCGAAGATAAGCGCGCTCGTCGTTCGCGACGAACGAGATCGCAATGCCCTCGGCGCCGGCCCGCGCAGTGCGGCCGATGCGGTGGACATAGCTCTCCGGCAGGTTCGGCATGTCGAAATTGATGACATGGCTTACGCCATCGACGTCGATACCGCGTGCTGCGATGTCGGTCGCGATCAGGATGCGGATCTTGCCCGCGCGGAACATGCCGAGCGCGCGTTCGCGCTGGTTCTGCGACTTGTTGCCGTGGATCGCCTGCGTGGAAATGCCGGCGTTCTCCAGCGACTTCACGACCTTATCGGCGCCGTGCTTGGTGCGCGTGAACACGAGCGCGCGGTCAATCGGTTCGGTCTTCAGCGTTTCGACGAGCAGACCGGTCTTGCCGTTCTTCTCGATGAAGATCACGCGCTGCTCGACCTTGTCGGCGGTCTTCGCGACCGGGGTCACGGCGACACGCACCGGCTCGTTCAGAAATTGCGCAACGAGATGTTCGATTTCGCTCGGCATGGTCGCCGAGAAAAACAGCGTCTGCCGCTTTTCCGGCAGCATCTTCGCGATCTTCTTGATGTCGCCGATGAAACCCATGTCCAGCATGCGGTCGGCTTCATCGAGCACGAAGAACTCGATGCGGTCCATGCGGAAGGCATTCGAATTCACGAGATCGAGCAGGCGGCCCGGGGTCGCGACGAGGATATCGACGCCGTTCTGGAGCGCCTTGATCTGGCGGCCGATGTTCACGCCGCCGATCGCGAGCGCGGTCGAAAGCTTGAGATGCCGGCCGTAGGTCTTGAAGCTGTCGGCGATCTGGCCCGAGAGTTCGCGCGTCGGCGACAGCACGAGCACGCGCGCGGATTTCCGCGCGAGCCCGCCGCGATTGACCGCGAGATGATTGAGGATGGGAAGCGCGAAGGCTGCGGTCTTGCCGGTGCCGGTCTGCGCGATGCCGACGAGGTCGCGGCCCGCGATTACGGGCGGAATGGCTTGCGACTGAATGGGGGTCGGGGTGGTGTAGTTCTCTTCGGCGAGCGCGCGCGCGATCGGCGCAGCGAGGCCAAGTCCGGAAAAGGAATCCAATTTCGTTCTTTCATAAATGCGAAGCGCCGGGTTCCGCCGGGAGACGGAATCCGCGAATCGCGGGGGTTGATAGACACCCCGCGTGGCCTGGGAAGTCAGGAAATAGCGCTGATAAGGACGGGCGGTAGCCTGCTTTGGCTTCGTCACGCGGCCCGTGTAAGTCCTTAGACTTGATATCCTTAGACTTGGCCCATGTGGCTTATTCGCGGCGGTTTTACAAGGCCTTCCTGGCATTTATGTTGAACGCCCACTGAAGGCTTTAAGAAGAATGTCCTCCTCCGCCGATCTGACTGTCGCTTCCCTCCTCGCCCACGGCATCGACACCCTTTACGCCCTTCCCGGCGTCCACAACGACCACTTCTTCGACGCCGTATTCCGCGCGGGCGACAGGATCCGGACCGTTCATTCGCGCCACGAACAGGGCGCGGCCTATATGGCGCTCGGAGCGGCCCTCGCGACGAACAAGCCGCAGCCCTACGCGGTCGTGCCGGGACCGGGATTGCTCAACACCTCCGCAGCATTGCTGACCGCCTATTCGATGAACGCACCCGTGCTCGCGCTCATCGGCCAGATCCCGGACGGCGACATCGGCAAGGGTCTTTCGCATCTTCACGAGATCAAGGATCAGGCCGGCATCATCGCGCGGCTCGTCGATTTTTCGGCACGCGTGAGGAAGCCCGAGGAAGTGTCTGCGCTCGTCGCGAAGGCGATCCAATCGCTTTACTCAAATCGTCCGGGGCCCGCTGCGATCGAATGCGCGATCGACATGTGGGGAAGAAAGAGCACGGACGATAAAATCACCGCGCCTCTTCCCGTCCATCAGCCTGCGCTCGACGAAGACGCGATCAAGGACGCTGCAAAGCGTCTCGCGAATTCAAAACGCCCGCTCATCATCTGCGGCGGCGGTGCGCAGGGCGCTTCCGAAGAAATCACGCAGCTTGCGGAAATGTTGCAAGCTCCCGTGCTCGGTTACCGGCGCGGGCGTGGCGTGCTCTCCTCGAAGTCGCCGTTCAGCGTTACGCTGCCCTTGGGACGCGAGCTCTGGGGCGAAGCGGACGTCGCACTCGGCATCGGTACGCACATGCTCTACCCGATGATGCAGTGGGGTATGGACGACAAGATCGACATCATCCGAGTCGACGTGGACAAAGACGAGCCCGCGCGCATCCATAAACCCGCCGTCTCGCTGATCGGCGATGCGCAGCCGATCCTCCGGCGTCTTCTCGAGGTGCTCCCCGCGCTCATCACCAAACGCGAGCCGCGTGCCGACGAAATGCGCGAACGCCATGCGAAGATGAACCGGCGCTTCGAGAAGATTGCGCCGCAAAAAGCCTTCCTCGATGCGATCCGCGATGAGCTTCCGGAAGACGGCATCTTCGTCGATGAAGTCACGCAGATGGGTTTCGCGGCGCGGCTCGTGCTTCCGGTCTACAAACCGCGGACGTTTCTTTCTCCGGGCTATCAGGACAATCTCGGCTGGGGCTTCGCGACCGCGCTCGGCGCGCAGGACGCGCGGCGCGACGTGCCGGTCGTATCCATCAACGGCGACGGCGGCTTCCTCTACACCGCGAACGAGCTTGCGACCGCGATCCGGCACCGGATACCGCTTGTTGCCATCGTGTTCTCGGACGGCTCCTTCGGCAATGTGCGCCGCATCCAGGAAGAGCAGTTCGGTAACCGGCTGATCGCGAGCGACCTCGCCAACCCGGACTTCGTGAAATTCGCGGAAAGCTTCGGCGCAGCCGCGGAGCGTGCACGCAACGCAGAGGAGCTGCGCGCCGCGCTCAAGCGTGCGTTCAAGCGGCGCGACGGACCCACGTTGATCGACGTGCCGGTCGGGCCGATGCCCTCCCCTTGGGAATTCATCCTGATGCCGAAAATCCGCGGCGTGTGACGAAGAACCGGGTTTACGCCGCCGTCGCGCGCCGCTATCAGCAGGAATGGATTTGATTTCCACCACCGCCGCGCTGAACGCGGCATGCGAGCGCCTCTCGAAACATTCTTTCGTTACGGTCGACACCGAATTCCTGCGCGAGACGACCTTCTGGCCGAAGCTCTGCGTCGTGCAACTGGCTTCCACCGACGAAGCCGTCGTGATCGATGCGCTCGCCGACGGGCTCGACCTCTCCGCCTTCTTCGCATTGATGAACGACGAAAAGGTCGTGAAGGTCTTTCACGCAGCCAGACAGGACATCGAAATCGTCTGGCATCGCGCGAAGATCATCCCGCACCCGGTGTTCGACACGCAGGTCGCGGCGATGGTGCTCGGATACGGCGACTCCATTTCCTATGATCAGTTGGTCCAGCGCACGACCGGCGGACAGATCGACAAGTCCTCGCGCTTCACCGACTGGGCCCGCCGCCCGCTCACGCAACAGCAGGTCACGTATGCGGTCGCGGACGTCACGCACCTGCGCGACGTTTATCTCAAGCTCAAGAGCGACCTTGAGAAGAAGAACCGCACCAGCTGGCTCGACAGCGAAATGCAGATCCTCACCTCGCCTGCGACCTACGAGCAGCATCCGGAGAACGCCTGGATGCGGCTGAAGACGCGCGTGAAGAAGCCGAAGGAAATCGCGGTGCTGATGGAAGTCGCGGCTTGGCGCGAACGCGAGGCGCAATCGCGCGATGTGCCGCGCGGCCGCATCATCAAGGACGACGTGATCGGCGAAATCGCAATCCAGCAGCCGAAGACGGCGGAGCAGCTCGGCCAGCTTCGCTCGATCCCGAAAGGGTTCGAGCGTTCGCGCTCCGGCGAAGGCATTTTGCAGGCCGTCGCTGCCGGCCTCGCACGCGACCCCGCGACGCTGCCGAAGTTCGAGCGCTACAAGCCCCTGTCGAACGGCGCTTCCGCGACCGTCGAGTTGCTGCGCGTGCTTCTGCGCATGACCGCCGAACAGCATGGCGTCGCTGCGCGCGTGATCGCCAGCGCCGACGATCTCGAAGCGATCGCACTCGACGACAATTCCGAATGTGAAGCGCTGAAGGGCTGGCGCCGCGAACTCTTCGGCGAACGCGCGCTTTCCCTGAAGCACGGCAAGATTTCACTCGCCATCGAAGGCGGGCGGGTGGTGGCGAAGGAAATTTAATTCCGCAGCAGTCTTCTCCGCTTTCGCGGGGATGACAATTAGGCGATCTCGATCTTGTATTCGCGGCCGATCAGCTTTCCAAGCTGACGCACGCGATTGTTGAGCCGCCCGCTCGCGAGCGCGGCGAGTTCGCCGGTCAGTTTCAATTTCAGCACGCCCCTGTCCACGGTCATCGGACTGCGCGGCAGGACGCCCGGCATCGAGGCACTCGCGACGTAGGCGACCCGCATCACCGCACCGAGGATCCGCGCGCGGTCGAGCAACCGCGTGCTCGCAATTTCGCGGATGCGCGGCGAAAGCTCTTCGTCGTTCAGGCCGGCGTAGCGATAGAACACCGCGAGCGCGAGATAAGCGCGGCCCGGGTGATCGACGCCGGAGAACGCGGCGTTTGAAATGATGTTGAGGCTCTGCTCGCCGCGGTAGTCCGGATGCGCACGCCAGCCGATATCGGCGAGCAGGCAGCCGGCGTGACGCAGACGCATTTCCTCCGGCGTTTCGTCGATGCCGGTGCTCTCCATGAACTTGTCGGTCCAGCCGATCAGTTCTTCGCCATGCTCGGGCGAGCGCGAACGCAGGTAATTGTATTCGCGTGCGGCCTCGACCAGCGGATCGAGCAGGCGCTCTTCCTCGGAAAGCCGCTCGTAGAGCAGGCCTTCGCGCACGCCGAGCGCGGACACGATGATGGAGGCGGGCTTCCCCGCCTTCACGATCTGCTCGAGCACAAGCGAGCCATAAGCAAGCAGCGGACGCCGCGCTTCGGAGACGACTTCGATGCGCGACAGCGTTTCCGGATCGACGCGGTGGATGAGGCTCGAAAACTCCATCGCTTCCTTCGCGGGGATCGAATAGCCGTGCATCACATGCAACGGATAACCCTTCTGCATCATGTGCAGGCGGGCAATCGCGCGCCACGTGCCGCCGACCGCGTAAAACGTGCGGCCCTTCAGATCTTTCAGCAGGGGCTCGTTCTCGAGTTTTTCACGGACGATCTTTTCCGCGGTCTTGATCGAGCGTGCTGCCGCGTCTGCGAGCGAGAGGCTGCCGAGCGGCATGGTGATGCCCTGCCCGATCTCCTCGCCCTTGACGTCCACAAGCTCGAGCGAACCGCCGCCGAGGTCGCCGATCACGCCGTCGATATCCATCGAGCCGGAGATGACGCCGAGTGCTGCGAGTTTCGCTTCGCGGTCGCCCGAAAGCAGTTCGATTTCGCAACGGCAGATTTTCTTCGCGCGTTCGATGAAAGCGCCGCCATCGGTCGCATCGCGCACAGCCGCAGTGGCGATTGCAATGGCCTCGCCGGCCTGCATGACGTCGCAAAGCGCACGAAAGCGCGCGAGCGCGGCGAGCGCCTTTTCGACTGCGTCCGGCGCGAGCCGGCCCTTGGTCGCGACTTCCTTGCCGAGACCGCAAAGCGCTTTTTCGTTGAAGAGCGGCGTGAGGTTCCGGCCCAGACGCTCGTAGACCACGAGACGGACGGAGTTCGAGCCGATATCGAAGACGGCAACCGGCTTGCTCGCAGGCAAGCGTCCCGGCGCTTCAGCCGGATTGCTTTGCCCGTTCCGCTTTACGGACGAGACTACGCGGAGAAGAGTCTTTGAGAGATTTGCCACGTCCCGAAAGGCTCGGATTGGTCATGAAGTATTGATGGGCGTTGAACGATTCTTCGCCCTCGCCAAGCTTTATGCGTTCCGAACTGCCGTCCGGCAACACCCGCCAGCTTTGCTCGTTATCCTTAAGGTTAGCGACCATGATCTGGTCGAGCACCTGCTGGTGCACGGTCGGGTTGAGGATCGGAACCAGCGTTTCGACGCGGCGGTCGAGATTGCGCGGCATCAGGTCCGCCGACGCGATGTATACGGCAGCTTTCCGGTGCGGCAGGCCGTGACCCATGCCGAAACAGAAAATGCGGCTGTGCTCGAGGAAACGTCCGACGATGGATTTCACGCGGATGTTTTCGGAAAGCCCCGCGACGCCCGGACGCAGGCAGCAGATGCCACGCACGACGAGATCGATCTCCACGCCCGCGCGGCTCGCGTCATAGAGCGCGTCGATCACGACCGGATCGACCAGCGAATTCATCTTCGCCCAGATCGCAGCGGGTTTGCCGGCACGTGCATGTGCCATCTCCTGCTGGATGTGATCGAGGATGCGCTGCTTGAGGCTGATCGGCGAAATCGCCATCGCTTCCAGGCCCTGCGGCTCGGCATAGCCCGTGATGAAATTGAAGATGCGCGACACGTCGCGCGCAATCGCCTCATCGGACGTAAAAAAGGAAAGGTCGGTGTAAATGCGCGCCGTCACCGGATGATAGTTGCCGGTGCCGAGGTGGCAGTAAGTCGCGACCGACTTGCCTTCGCGGCGCACGACCATCGACATCTTGGCGTGCGTCTTCAGTTCGATGAAGCCGAACACGACCTGCACGCCCGCGCGTTCGAGATCGCGCGCCCAGCGGATGTTCGCTTCTTCGTCGAAGCGCGCTTTCAACTCGACCAGCGCAGTCACGGATTTTCCGGCTTCGGCGGCTTCGGCGAGCGCCTTCACGATCGGGCTGTCGGATGAAGTGCGGTAGAGCGTCTGCTTGATCGCGATCACGTTCGGATCGAGCGCCGCCTGCCGCAGGAACTGCACGACGACGTCGAACGATTCATAGGGGTGGTGAACGATCAGGTCCTTCTGGCGGATCGCCGCGAAGCAATCGCCGCCCTGATCGCGGATGCGTTCGGGGAAACGCGGATTGTAGGTCTTGAACTTCAGGTCGCGCCGCTCGATCGAGACGAGCTGGTTCAGTTCGTTCAGCGCGAGCATGCCGTCGGAAACGAAGGTTTCGTATTCGAGCACGTTCAGCGCGTTCGCCACGAAGCCGCGCAACTCCGGCGGCGTGGAGGCCTCGATTTCGAGGCGGATCACGGAGCCGCGGCGGCGGCGTTTCAGCGCGGTCTCGAACACACGCACGAGATCCTCGGCCTCTTCCTCGACTTCGATGTCGCTGTCGCGGATGACGCGAAACGCGCCCTGCCCGCGCACGACATAACCGGGAAAGAGTTTCGCAGTGAACAGGGCGATCACCGCTTCAAGCGCGATGAAGCGCGCTTCTTTGTTGTCGCCTTCCGGCAGGCGCACGAAGCGCTCGATCTGCGCCGGCACGCGGATCAGCGCGTTCATGCCCTTCTGGTCGCTCACGCGCGACAACTGCAGCGCGAGGGAAAAGCCGAGGTTCGGAATGAACGGAAACGGATGCGACGGATCGACCGAGAGCGGCGTCAGCACCGGAAAGATTTCGTGCAGGAAGGTATTCTCGATCGCGGCAAGATCAGCCTTGGAAAGATCGGCAGCGTCAACGATGACAATGCCGTTTTCGGCAAGCAACTTCCGTAGTTCGCGCAGCTGCTGCTGCTGCGAGGAAGCAAGCTTCGCGGTTTCCGCGACGATCTCGATCAGTTGCTCGGCGGGCGACAACCCGTCCGGGCTCGGCGTGGTCACGCCTTCGCGCACCTGCCCCTTCAGCCCGGCGACGCGCACCATGAAGAACTCGTCGAGGTTCGCAGCCGAGATCGAGAGAAAGCGCAGCCGCTCCAGCAGCGGATGTTTCTCATTCTCGGCTTCCTCGAGCACGCGGCGATTGAAGCTCAGCCAGGACAGTTCGCGGTTGATGAAGCGCTCGGGCTTCGCGCGCAGTTCCGCAGCCTCCAGCGGCACGGCTGGAGTGCTCGCCTCCGCAAGCGGGAGGTCGGCTGGCGATTTAAACTCGAGATTCATTCACGCCTCGGCGCCCTTCCGGCGCTTGGAGGTAATCATAGGCAGAATTCACGAAAACTATATGACCGTAAATTGTGCAACTATTACAAGGAGATGACGGAACTACGCCCGCAATAGCGCGGAGACGAAAGCCCGGGTCGCCGGCCTGCCCGCGGCAAGCGCTGCGGCGTCGATCCGCGCCACCAGTTCCCGCGCGCTGCCGAGCGAACGCTCCATGCGCGGGAGCAGATACGCGATCAGGTCCTGTTCGACCGCAATCTGCCGGTCGGCAAACAGCTTCACGAGTACGGCCGCGATCAGCGCATCGTCCGGCGCGTCGAGCTTCGAGGCGGGTACGAGCCGCAGGCGCGAGGCGAGATCGGGAAGCGACGCCATGCCGCTTTCGAGCGTGCGATCCGCGGTGAAGAGCAGCGAAGCGCCGTCCTCTTTCGCAAGGTTGAAAAGATGAAACAGCGCGGGCTCGTCGTATTCGCCGGGCGTCAGGTTTTCGATGACCAGCGCGCCGGTCGCGAGCGCGCGAGGTACCTCGTCGCGTGCGAGCATCCGCGCCGGAATCGTCCGCGCGCCCGCACGCTCCGCCCAGATCGATGCGAGATGGCTCTTGCCCGAACCATGCGGGCCGACAATCGCCGCCGCATAGGACGGCCAGTCGGGCCAGCGTTCGACCAGCGCGAGCGCGGCTTCGTTCGATCGGCTCTCCAGAAAATCGTCGCGGCGAAAGCTCACGACATGCGGCAGTTCGAGCGGAAGCTGCCGCGCGGCATTGGCGCGCATATCAGCGCTCCCCGCGGCGGCGTTTGGGAGCGACGCCGGTATAGAGGCTGCTCGCCATGTACTGGCGCAGCGCGAAACGCATCAGCACCGCCATCGCCGCGGCAATCGGAACCGCGAGCAGGAGTCCGACGAAGCCGAACAGATAGCCGAAGGCGAACAGCGCGAACATCAGCCACACGGGATGCAAGCCCGCGCTTTCGCCGACGAACTTCGGCTGCAGGATGTAGCCTTCGAGGAACTGCCCGGTGAAAAAGATTCCGAGGATCACGAGAATCCAGTGCCAGTCCGGCCAGAACTGCGCGATCGCAACCAGCATGGCGAGCAGAAGCCCGGTCAGCGAACCGACATAAGGAATGAAGCTGATGAGTCCCGAAATCACGCCGATCAGCACTCCGAAGTTCAGTCCCGCGAGCGATAGCGTCACGGCATAGAAGCCGCCGAGGATCAGGCAGACGCCGGCCTGCCCGCGCACGAAGCCGGCAATCGCGCGATCCATTTCGCGCGCCAGATCGCGCACGGTCTCGCGGTTCCGGCGCGGGACCCAACTGTCCACCTTCCCGATCATCTTGTGCCAGTCGTAGAGCACGTAGAAGGCGATCACCGGCGCGATCACGAGCAACGTCACGATCGAGAACAGCGCCTGCCCGCCCGCCCAGATCGAACCGATGAAGGACAGGATCCACTTCGCGCCTTCGGTCACGATCTCGCTCAGCGACTTGTTGAGATCCGGCAAGCGGTCGCCGGCGATGGTCGTAAGCCATTCCTTGGTTTCGTCGGTCAGAACGGTTTGCAGGCGTGAAACCGCACTCGGCAGGCCGTTCATGAAGGCCGAAATCTGCGTGCCGAGGATCGGCAGGAACAGGAGCGCGACCACGACAAAGGCGAGGATCACGATCGTGATCATGATCAGCGAGGCCGCCATGCGGCTGATGCCGTAATGCCCGAGGCGGTCGGCCAGCGGATTCAGAAAATACGCGAGCGCGATGCCGGCAACGAAAGGCAGCAGCACGTCGCGCAGCACCCACATCGCGAATACGAGCAGAACCAGCCCACCGACCCAGAACAAGACCTGCCGCTGGAATGTCATCGCTTCGGCTCCGTGGCGTCAGAGGCGATATGCTTCATCCACTCCACAAGATATGCGCCGGCGGAAACGATCGTAAGCCCGCCAGCAAACATCAGGGCGACGGTTTTCGCCTGGCCCGGATCGAACTTGAAACCGCTGGACGCGAGCATCAGCGCCGCAAGCGCGATCTGCGCGGCGGTATTGAGCTTCGACACGATCAGCGGCTGGATTGCGACCGGCTTGTTCATGATCCAGGAGAGTACTACGGCGCCCATGATCATGATGTCGCGCGACACCACCGCGATCACGATCCAGCGCGGCAGCAGCCCCTCGATCGAGAGCGTGACGTAAATCGACATCAACAGCGCCTTGTCGGCGAGCGGGTCGAGATAGGCGCCGAAATCGGTCTGGGCGTTGAAGCGCTTGGCGATAAAGCCGTCGATTGCGTCCGAAATGCCGGCCGCCACGAAGACCCAGAAGGCAAGCAGCATGTTCCCGGAGGTGATCGCCCAGATCACCACCGGCACCAGCACGATACGGCCGACCGTGATCAGATTCGGCAAGCTTTGCAGCACGTACGACGCTCCCGCCTTTCTTCCGTGCCTTGGCTACCCGCAAAAGGTTCGTCCGCCAACCGCAGCCCGCAGATTCCGGGGTGCAGCGCCAGAATTCGGCTAGGAAAACCCACGTTCCGCGCGCTATTCACACGGCCGGAAGCAGCGAGCGGAACCCCCGAGGAGGCCCGATGTCCGGCAAGGAAGGCGGCATGAGCTACCGGCAGGCAGGTGTCGATATCGACGCCGGCAACCGGCTGGTCGATCTCATCAAGCCCTTCGTGCGCGCGACGCGCCGCCCCGGCGCCGACGCGGAGATCGGCGGCTTCGGCGGCGTGTTCGATCTCAAGGCGCTCGGCATGCGCGACCCGTTGCTCGTCGCTTCCAACGACGGCGTCGGCACCAAAGTGAAGCTCGCCATCGACGCGAACCGCCACGAGACCATCGGCATCGATCTGGTTGCGATGTGCGTGAACGATCTCGTCGTGCAGGGCGCCGAGCCGCTCTTCTTCCTCGATTACTTCGCGACCGGAAAGCTCGTGCCCGCGCACGCGGCACAGGTCGTAAAGGGCATCGCCAAGGGCTGCGAGGAAGCCGGCTGCGCGCTGATCGGCGGCGAGACCGCGGAAATGCCGGGCCTTTATTCCGGCGACGACTACGACCTCGCGGGCTTCTCCGTCGGCGCGGTCGAGCGAGACGCGTTGCTGCCGCGCGCCGACGTGAAGGCCGGCGACGTGCTGCTCGGCCTGCCCTCTTCCGGCGTGCACTCGAACGGCTATTCGCTCGTGCGCCGGATCGTGGAGAAAAGCGGCGTGAAGCTGGACGCAAAAGCCCCGTTCGATCCCTCGCGCACGCTCGGCGAAGCGCTGCTTATTCCCACGCGGATCTACGTGAAGTCCGTGCTCGCCGCGATCAAGGCCACCGGCGGCATCAAGGCGCTCGCGCACATCACCGGCGGCGGCTTCGTCGACAACATTCCGCGCGTGCTGCCTGAGAACACCGCTGCGAAAGTCGACCTTTCGAACATTCCGGTGCTGCCGGTCTTCCAATGGCTGGCGTCGGTCGGGAATGTGGCCGAACTCGAAATGCTCCGCACGTTCAACTGCGGCATCGGTCTCATCCTTGCCGCCGATCCGGCAAAGGCGAGCGATGTCGAGAATGCGCTGCGCACGGCCGGCGAAAAGCCCGTCCGCATCGGCGAGATCGTATCGCACAAGGGCGAAGCCGTGACGCTGTTCGACGGGAAGCTTGCGCTTTCATGAAGAAGCGGGTCGCGATCCTGATCTCCGGGCGCGGCTCGAACATGCGCGCACTGATCGAGGCCGCGAAAGACGAGGACTATCCCGCCGAGATCGTGCTCGTACTTTCGAACGTGGCCGATGCCGGCGGTCTCGATTTTGCGCGGCAGAACAAGATCGCGACCGCGGTGATCGAGCACAGGAAGTTTCCCTCCCGCGAAATCTTCGACGACGCGATGGATGTCGCGCTGAAAGCTGCAGGCACCGAGATCGTGGCGCTCGCCGGTTTCATGCGCCTCCTCTCGCCGCGCTTTGTCGAAAGCTGGCGCGGCAGGATGATCAACATCCATCCCTCGCTGCTTCCCGCCTACAAGGGCCTGCACACGCACAGGCGCGCGATCGAAGCAGGCGAGAAATTCGCGGGTTGCACCGTGCATTTCGTGACACCCGAACTCGACGACGGCCCCACGATCCTGCAAGCGAAGGTGCCGGTGCTTCCCGCCGATACCGAGGACACGCTCGCCGCCCGCGTGCTCGAACAGGAGCACAAGATTTATCCGCAGGCGCTGCGTCTCGTCGCCGAAGGCAAGGCAAAGATTTAAGCGATCACTTCTGCCGCATCAGCTTTGCGACAACGGCCTCGAACAACAATTCGCTCGACTTTTTGATCTCAGCGATGGGCGTGCCTTGCATGAACAAGGCAAGCACCCCGTTGGAGGCGGCCCAGATCGTTCGCGCAGCGGTATCGACATCCGTGTTGAGATGTCCCGCGGTTTCGAGCCGTTCGACGACGGCGCGCATGAGAAGGAAAGCCTCCTCGCTCGCGCCCGGATCCGATCGCGTGCTCTCGACCATCAGGCGAAACAGTTTCGGGCGTTCGAGCGCGAACGAAATCCAGCCATCCCAACCGCGTTTGAGGTCGGCGAGTGCATCGTCGGTCTGGCGGTTTGCCCGCTTCTGCACCATGAACGCGCCGACGCCACGCGCGACGACGGCTTTCAGCAAGCCGTCTTTGTCGCCGAAGTGGTGATAGAGCGTCGGCGCCGTGACCCCAGCCGCCGCACAAACAGCCCTCGTAGTTACGCCCCCGACGCCCTCTTTTTCGAGAAGCCGCGCAGCTGCGGTCAAAATCTGATCTTCGGTCGCCATCCTTCACGCCTTCAAAAAGGGCTTGCACGCTCTATATCACCGCTATAGTAAAGCTATATCGGTGATATACAGGAGGTAAGCATGAAACAGGCTTTTGTAACAGGGGGCTCCGGCTTCGTCGGTAAGGCCCTCATTCGTCGTCTGGTCTCGCAGAAGGTCCGGGTGATCGCGCTGGCCCGCAGCGATGCTGCGGCTGAGGCGGTCGAAAAAGCGGGAGCAACCGCCTACCGCGCCGATCTGTTCGACCGGACGGCGCTCACGGAAGGAATGCGCGGCTGCGACAGCGTCTTTCACGCGGCCGGACATCTCAGTGAATGGGATTCCTACGAGATGTTCCACAAATCCAACGTCACCGGCACCGACAGAATACTCGCGGCAGCGAAGGCCGCCGGCGTTACGACGTTCGTTGCGGTCGGAGCCGCGGCCGTCGTCATGGGCGGGCCGGTGCCGATGAAAAACATTCCGGAAGATCTGCCGCTTCAGGCGCCCACCTGGGCGCCATACATCGCAACCAAAGCCGAAGCCGAGCGATTGGTGCTGCAGGCAAATACTTCCGGATTGCGCACCGTTGTGATCCGGCCTCCCCTGATCTGGGGTGCGGGAATGCCGATGCTCGAAGAAATGGTCGCAGCGGCAGAGAGCGGTCACTTCGCGTTGCCGGATGCCGGACACCAGGCGATGTCCACCAGTCACGTCGACAATGTCGTGGAATGTCTGATTCTGGCCGCCGAGAAAGGCCGGGGCGGAGAAGCGTATTACGTTACGGATGGCGAAGTCACGACGTTGAAAAACGTTCTGACCCATCTGCTGGGCACGCGTGGTGTGCCGCCCATCAAACGCAGCGTAGGTTTCGGGTTCGCATGGCGCATGGCCGGTGTCATGGAAGCCGTCTGGCGCATCCTTCGCCTTCGCGCGAAGCCGCCCATTACACGGCAAACACTGCGCATGATCGGCAAGGATTTCACGCTCGACATCAGCAAGGCGCGACGCGATCTCGGCTATGTGCCCGTCATGAATTGGCACAAGGGCATCGCGCAAATGCGGGGATAAACGAAATGGCCGGGCTTTCGCCCGGCCATTTTTATTCGAGGTCCGAAAGAAGCTTAGTGCTTCTTCACCGGCGGTTCGCCGATGTGGCCCGCGCGGGTGATGAAGGGCTCCTCCATCGTCGCAAGGTGACGCGAGCGGCGGATCAGTGCGCCGAGCAGCAGCACGAATACCGCGCCCGCAGCCGCGGCCGGATAGTGCAGTTGATCCAGCGTCGCCGGGCTGAAGAAGCGCTCGAGCGCGCCGTCCTTGATCATGATGTCGCCGGCGACCCAGCCGAGCAGGCCCGCGCCCGCCCATACCAGGATCGGGAAGCGGTCGAGCAGCGCCATCAGGATCGCGCTGCCCGCGATGATCATCGGCACCGAGGTCGCAAGACCGAAACCGATCAGCACCGCCTTGATGGTCGATGCATGCGCGGGATCGAGCGCCACCGCCGCGGTTTCGGCAGCGGCCGCAATCGCGATCACGTTGTCGAGGCTCATGACGATATCGGCGACCGCGACGATGCGGACGGCCTTCCACAGGTTGCTCGCCGCTTCGATCTTCTCGTCGCCTTCGTCTTCCGGGACGAGCAGCTTCACCGCAACCCACAGCAGCAGCACGCCGCCGATGAGTTTCAGGAACTGGTAGCCCATGGCCTCGGCGACCACGAGGGTGAAGAGAATACGCAGGAGCACCGCGACGCCCGCACCGAGCACCATGCCCCAGAAACGTTCCTTCGGCGGCAGCATGCGGCAGGCCAGCGCGATCACCACCGCGTTGTCGCCGGACAGAATGATGTTGATGCCGATGATCTTCAGCGCGGCAATCCAGAACGCCGCTTGAGTCATGTCATTGACGAGAAAGTCCACGCGCCTGCTCCCGTTGTTCGCGGGATGGCGACGTGAAGGAACGCGATCCCGCGTCCGTATTAATACGGACGTATAAGTTCCGTAACGGGAATAATGAAAACGTCCGGCTCTGCCAAGCAAAACCGGACGTTTGCAGCGCAAAAAGCGACAGGATGTCCCGGCGCGGGCCGGAATCCGCCGCGCTTAATCGACGATTTCTTCCGGCTTAAAGAAAAACTCGATCTCGATCTTCGCGTTCTCGGCGCTGTCGGAACCGTGCACCGAGTTCGCTTCGATCGACTCCGCGAATTCCTTGCGAATGGTTCCCGCATTCGCCTTCGCCGGGTCGGTCGCGCCCATCACCTCGCGGTACTTCGCGACGGCGTTGTCGCCCTGCAGCACCTGCACGACCACCGGACCGGAGGTCATGAACGTGACGAGGCTGCCGAAGAACGGACGTTCCTTGTGAACGCCGTAGAAGCCTTCGGCCTGCGTCTTGCTCATCTTGATGCGCTTCTGGCCGATGATGCGGAGGCCGGCGGCCTCGATCTTCTGGTTGATCGCGCCCGTCAGATTGCGCTTGGTCGCGTCGGGCTTGATGATCGAAAAGGTGCGTTCGACCGCCATGTTCTCTTCCTGCTTGTTCGGGATTTGCAAAAGTTGGCGCGTCTATAGCGGCGGCGGCGGATCGCTTCAAGGCGGGCTTTTCTTTGCCATAACTGGCTGGCAAGGAGGCGTTCCCGCCACGGCCGAGATGCCCGCCTCCCATGAACGCCCGCGCGCTTCCCCCGCTTTCCATGACGCGGCGACTGTTTGCGACCGCGCTCCTCGCAGCACTCGTCAATTTCTACGCGCTTTATCCCGGGCTCTACCACCACGACGCCTGGGCCTATGTCGCGATGATCCGCACGGGCGAATGGAACAACTGGCAGCCGCCGCTGCTCGCGTTCCTCTGGATCCCCCTGCAATGGGTCTGGTCCGGGCCGCAGCCGATGCTGGCACTCTTTCTCGCGGGCTACTGGAGCGCGTTCGTGCTGATCGCGCTCAGCTACCGCGACGATGAAAGCCGGACGCTCCCGTGGTTCGTCTTCGCCATGGCCTTCTTCCCGATGGCGATCAATTACAACGGGCAGCTCGTCAAAGACATCGCGATGGCGATCGCGATGCTGCTCGCCGCCGGTATCGCGGCACTCCTGCTGCGCGGTTATTTCCGGCGCACGCGGCTCGCCGCGTTCTTCATGTGGCTCTTTATCGTCATGGGCGGCTTCTTCCGTGCGAATGCCGTGTTCGGCATGCCGCCGCTGATCGACCTCGCGATCTCCGCCGTGAGCCCGCGCTGGCGCGCACTCGGCTTCATCAAGCGCACGATCATGGCGGGTCTGCTCTCGCTGCTCTTCATCCCCGGCCACATGTTCGCGGACCCGTATCTCTTCCGCGTTCCCGACATCAAACCGATCTCGCCGCTGCAGGTGTTCGATCTCGGCGGCATCACCTACTTCTCCGGCCGCGATCAATACAAAGGGTTCTTCGGCCCGGACTTCGTCGAGAAGAACCGCATGTTCAAGGATCGCCCGGAGAGCGGTCGCGGCTGCTACACGCCGCGCCACTGGGACACCTATGGCTGGGACCCGGATCTCAAGGGCGGCTGCGGCGAAGTCTACGAAAACCTGAAGCCGAAGTTCGGGCGTGAGCTTACGCAACTCTGGGTGAACGCCATTCTGTCCGAGCCGCTTGCGTATCTCACGCATCGCACGGCGCACCTGAACCGCTTCCTGCAATTCCTCTGCAAGGGCTGCGAGGAGCCGGTGAAGACCGGCTGGCAATCGAACAACCAGAAGGACGTCACCTTCACGCCGAACCCGGTCTACAACGTGATCGAATGGCTCTCGGTGCACTGGAGCCTGTCGCCGTTCGGCCCGCCTTACGTTTACCTGCTCGTCTGTATCGCATTCGTGTGGGCATCGACCGGCATCCGGGACCGCATCACGCGTCACCTCACCTTCGCGCTGGTTTCATCCGGCACGCTCTACACGCTCGCGCTCTTCGTGATCGGCATCGCGCACGAATACCGCTACATCTACTGGACGATGCTCTGCGCGCTGATCGCAACACCGGTCATCGTGGCGCGTGTCGTCCTGCGCCGCGACCTTCCCGTCTCGCTTCGTTTCGGGCCGCTCGCCTTGATCGCCGCCGTAATTGCATTCCGCGAAATCGCGGTACGCTTCTGGCTCTGAGGAATTTCCGATGCAGCACAGCCGCTACAGGATGTTCGCCGGCTACAATGCCTGGGCCAACGAACGCATCTATAACGCCGCGGCGAAACTCTCCGCCGACGAGTACCGCGCCGATCGCGGCGCGTTCTTCAAGTCGATGCACGGCACCCTCAACCACATCCTGGTCGCCGACCGCATCTGGATGAAGCGCTTCACCGGCAAGGGTGAAGCGCCGGCGCGGCTCGATGCGGTCCTGCACGAAGAACTTTCAGACCTGCGCGCGGCGCGCGACCGCGAGGACGCCCGCATCGAAGCCTATATCGGCCAGCTCACGGAAGCCGAACTCGCGGCGACCTTCAGCTACCTCACCATCACCAATCCGAAGACCGTGACCCAGCCGCTCGCACCGGCGCTCGACCACTTCTTCAACCACCAGACGCATCACCGCGGACAGGCGCACACGATCCTGACCGGATTGAAGGGCCGCGACTTCGCGCCTTCGCTCGATCTCATTCTTTATCAGCGGGAAACGGGTGCCGGCGGGGTCGTCAGCGCCTAGGCGTTATTCCGGCTTGTTGCGCGGCTGCAACACGCGCGCAATCGCTTGCGCACTTAACCTTTCGCTAACCCATTCCTAAGCCGCCATTAACCATAAAAATTTAGCTTCCTCCCGAGCCCGATTAATTTTCATTCGCTCTAGGGGGCAACCTTGAAAAAGACTCTCTCGCTCTGCGCAGCGCTCGTCGCACTCGCGATCGCGCCTGCGGCCAATGCGGCCGACATGCCGGTTCGCGGCCCGATGTACAAATACGCACCGCCGCCTGCGGTCTTCAACTGGACCGGCATGTATGTCGGTCTGCACGCCGGCTACGGCTTCAGCGACGACCTCGACGGTTTCACCGGCGGTGTGCAGCTCGGCTACAACTGGCAGTTCTCGCCGAACATCGTGTTCGGCGTCGAAGCGGACATGACCGGCACCGACATGAACGGCGCGCCGGGCGGCATTCCCGCGCACATCGACTACATCGGCACCGCGCGTGCCCGCATCGGCTACACCTGGGACCGCACGATGGTCTACGGCACCGGCGGCATCGCGTTCTCGCGCGCTGCAGCGCTCGGCATCCACGATACCGACACCGGCTGGACGCTCGGCGGCGGTCTCGAGTGGGCCTACTCCAACTCGTGGACCCTGAAGGCCGAGTACCTCTATTACGATCTCGGCGCGAACTTCGACGCTTCGATGATCCGTCTCGGCGCGAACTACCGCTTCAGCAGCTTCTGACGACTCGCAGACGCCCAAGAAAAAGCCCCGGACAGAACGTCCGGGGCTTTTTCGTTTTGAGTCCTGAAGGAGTTAGAGCTTAATTCACATTCTATTTTGTATATTATTTCCATAATCCGATTGTAATTTGTGTTATTCTTGACAATACATTTTATTGTGTGGAATGCTCTCTTCACGGTCGACGGTTCGTCGCCGCAAGAACATCAGGAGAGCTACTCATGTCCCCCCTTCGTTTGCTGGCAGGTCTTGCCGTAGCCGCAGCGCTTGCGTTCCCGGCTTCCGCGCAGGACGCGCCGAAAGGTCCGCTGGTCACCGCCGACTGGCTGTCGAAGAATCTCGACAATCCGAAAATCCGCGTGTTCGAAGTGAGCGTCGATCCCGGCGTCTACGAACGCGGCCACATCCCGGGCGCCATCAACATCCGCTGGCACCACGACCTCGTCGACACCGTCCGCCGCGACATCGTGAGCGCGCAGAACCTGCAGGCGCAGTTGCAGGCAGCCGGCGTGAACAAGGACACCACGATCATTCTCTACGGCGACAACAACAACTGGTTCGCCGCATGGGGCGCGTGGGTCTATGAGGTCTACGGCCTCGGCAACCAGGTGAAGTTGCTCGACGGCGGTCGCAAGCTCTGGGAAGCCAAGGGCCTGCCGCTCGACACCAGCGTAAAGAACTACGCGAAGTCCAACTTCACCCTGCCCGCAGGCAAGCCGCAGCTTCGCGCGAAGCTCGCCGACGTATTGTCGGTCGTGAACGCCGGCAACAACGCGGCCGTGCTCGTCGATATCCGCTCGCCGGACGAATACAACGGCAAGATCATCGCGCCGAACGGCATCAAGGAACTCTCCGTGCGCGCAGGCCACATCCCGGGCGCGAAGAACGTGCCGTGGGGCAAGGCGGTTGCGGCGGACGGCACCTTCCTGCCCGCCGACGAACTGAAGAAAGTCTATGCCGACGCCGGTATCGACGGCTCGAAGCCGATCATCACCTATTGCCGGATCGGCGAACGTTCGAGCCACACCTGGTTCGCGCTCGCCAAGATCCTCGGCTACCAGAACGTGAAGAACTACGATGGCTCCTGGACCGAATACGGCAACGCGGTCGGCGTGCCGGTGCAGAACAACGCCGGTCTGGTCTGGAACGGCAAGTAATTCGAGAGATTGCCTTGCGGGCGAAGGTGTCTGCGGTCCGCAGCAGCGAACGGAAGTTCGGCCTTCGGCCCTCTCGGCAAACCAACGCGCACTCGATTGTTCCTCCCGAGGCGCTCTACTGGGTGCGGACTGCGAAAGCGTCCGCACCTTTTTCTTCTTCTGCTAGGCTCGCCGCATGAACGCCATCACGCTCCCACGCCTGTCCGCACTTTTCATCGCGCTCGCGATCGCCTTTCTCGTCTGGTTTCTCTACGCCGCACCGGAAACACGCACGCTTGCGCTTTCGCTCGCACTCGGCGGCAGCTTCGGCTTCGTGCTGCAACGCTCGCGCTTCTGCTTCTTCTGCCACAGCCGCGAGTATCTCGAAGAAGGCGATCCGCGCGGCGTGTTATCGATCCTGCTTGCGCTCGGCGTCGGCACGCTCGGCTATCTCGTCGTACTCACGCAGTGGATGCCCGTGCCGCTCGCCGACCGGCTGCCGCCGACTGCACACATTGGCCCGGTCAGCTACGCGCTCGCGCTCGGTGCGTTCGTTTTCGGCGCGGGCATGTCGATCTCCGGCTCCTGCATCTCCGCGCACATCTATCGTCTCGGCGAAGGCTCGCCGACCTCACCCTTCGCACTGATCGGTGCTGTGATCGGCTTCGGCCTCGGCTTCATGAGCTGGAACACGCTCTATCTCGCGACCATCGTGGACAGCCCCGTCGTGTGGCTGCCGCACCGCCTTGGTTACGCGGGCACGCTCGCACTCACCCTCGCGCTCCTGCTCGCGATCGCGTGGTATGCGCTTGCGAAATCGTCCTTCAGCCTTTCCGCGCGCAAGGAAACGCGCGTGAGCGCCGCAAGCATCGGCCGTTCGGTTTTTGTCGAGCGCTGGCCCGCGTGGGTCGGCGGATTGCTCGTCGGCATTCTTTCCGCCGTTGCCTATCTTCGCGTCTCGCCGCTCGGCGTGACGGCGGAACTCGGCTCGCTCGCCCGCACCTGGACGCAAGGAACGGGCCTGCTTCCCGACACCCTGCACGGGCTCGACGCATTCCGCGGCTGCGTGACCGCCGTGAAGACCGCGCTGCTTTCGCCGAACGGCATGTTTGTTAGCGGAATCATTCTCGCAAGCTTCGCTGCGGCACTTGCCGCCGGACAATTCCAGCCGCGCCGGCCATCCCTCGACGAAGCACTGCGCGGGTTGATCGGCGGCGTCATGATGGGCTGGGGCGCGATGGTGGCGCTCGGCTGCACCGTCGGCGTGCTGCTTTCCGGGATTCACGCAGGCGCCCTAAGTGGCTGGGTTTTCTTGGTTTTCTGCTTCGCTGGCGGGCTCGCGGGGCTCTGGCTGCGGCGGCGCCTGCCGTCGCCGGAAGCCGCACCGGCGCGAAAGAAATCGCGCGCCTGAACGCCGCGCGCCTGCCGTCGCCCTTTTGCGGACACGCTCTTGCGACTAGCATACACGCGTTCAGCGCCTCGCACCGGGGCGCTTTTTGATTGGGCTATTGCAGAATGACCGAAGTCGCCGCCGACACCGCGCGTACCGCGCAACTGCGCAAAGTTTCGAGCTACTACCGCTGGCTCGATCGCTGGGTCCGGTGGAACCGCATCGTGCGCCGCTACTCCGGTTACGACAGCATGACCGTGCATCGCTTGATGGACGATCCGGTCACCGGCCACAACGGTCCCTTCGTCCTGCACAACCTGATGCTCGAAGGCTTGAAGCTGCCCGAGAACCCGCAGGTGCTCGACGCCGGCTGCGGCTATGGCGGCACGGCGTTCGACCTGATCGGAAAGATCGGCGGCAACTGGCTCGGCCGCACCATTTCGCCGATCCAGATCAATCGCGCACGCGAGGAAGTGAAGAAGCGCGGGCTCGAAGACCGCATCCGTTTCGAACTGAAATCCTACGACGAACCGATCGAGGGGCAATTCGATCTCGCAATCGGGATCGAGAGCATGGTGCACTCGGTCAACCCCCACGCGACGGTCGCGAACATCGCGCGTGCGCTGAAACCCGGCGGCACCTTCGTGCTGGTCGACGACATGCCGATCGAAAACTTTCCGGCCGCACTCGAGGGCGATCTCGACATCGTGCGGAAGATGTGGCGCTGCCCGGTGATGCCGACCGAGCGCGGCTGGCGCGCTGCCTTCGAAGCCGCCGGCCTCGAGATCGAACATTCGCGCGATCTGTCGAAGCTCATCTACCATCGCCCGGTCGAGGAAATGAACGCGTTGATCAAGCGCGACACGCGGCGCGCAAGCTGGCTGCGCTGGACGGGATTGCGCATGATTCCGGAAGCGAACATCGGCGGACTGATGATCGAGCGTCTGGCCGTGCAGGGCGTGCTCGAGTATCGCGTGCTGCGCGGACGGAAGAAGGGCTAGTTACGCCTTCTGCTGCCAGCGTCCGGCTTCGTCCTGCTGCCAGTACGTCACGCTGTGACCGGCCGCCTGCGCGCTCTTCCATTGCGCGCGTGCGGCATCGACCGCGTCGGGATCGTTGCCGTCGAACAGATGGATCGCGCGTTCGTAGCCGGAAAGATTTTCGCTGCCCGCACCTTCGATGAAGAAGCGCGCCTGCGCACCGTTGGCGTTCTCTTCCGACGTCGTGAGCAGCACCGGCTGTTCGGAGGCGTTCGCTTCCTTATCGATGCCGTGCGGCAGGAAGGAGTCGTCGCGCCAGGTCCACAAATGCTGATCGAGCGCCGTCACGCGCTCGTCGCTGCTCGCCTGCACCACGCAACGCCAGCCCCGCTCGAGGCATTTCTCGAGCAGTTGCGGGAGCACTTTCTCCAGCGGCTGGTTTTGCAGGTGGTAGAAGTAAACCTCTGACATTATTGGATTATTTCTCGTAGTGCGCGGCGATGAATTCGTTCAGCAACCGCACGCCCCAGCCCGGACCCCAGCTGTCGCCGATCTCGGTGTTGTGCGCGGCCATGCCAGTGCCTGCGATGTCGAGATGCGCCCACGGCGTCTTGCCGATGTAGCGCTGCAGGAACTGCGCGGCGGTGATCGAGCCACCGAAACGTCCGCCGGTATTTTTCATGTCGGCGAATTTCGAGTCGATCATCTTGTCGTAATAGGGCGCGAGCGGCATGCGCCACACGAGTTCGCCCGTAACCTTGCCCGCCTCGGTGAGACGCTCGGCGAGTTTGTCGTCGTTCGAGAACAGGCCCGCGTATTCCTGCCCGAGCGCAACGAGGATTGCGCCCGTCAGCGTCGCGAGATCGACGATCAGCTTCGGCTTGAAGCGTTCGTTCGTGTAGGCGAGCGCGTCGCAGAGCACGAGACGGCCTTCGGCGTCGGTGTTGATGACCTCGATGGTCTGCCCCGAATAAGATTTGAGAATATCGCCGGGACGATACGCATTGCCGTCCGGCATGTTCTCGACAAGACCGATCACGCCGACCACGTTGGCCTTCGCCTTGCGCGCAGCAAGCGCATGCATGAGGCCGGTGACGCAGGCCGCGCCTGCCATGTCGCCCTTCATGTCTTCCATGCTGGCCGCGGGCTTGATCGAAATGCCGCCGGTGTCGAAGCAGACGCCCTTGCCGACGATCGCGACCGGCGTTTCGGATTTCTTCTTCGCACCGTTCCAGCGCATGACCACGAGGCGGCTGTCGCGCTCGGAGCCCTGCCCGACCGCCAAGAGCGCGTGCATGCCGAGCTTCTTCAGCGCCGGCTCGTCGAGCACCTCGATCTGCACGCCGAGCTTTTTCAATTCCGACGCGCGGCGCGCGAACTCCGCGGGGAAGAGCACGTTCGGCGGTTCGTTGACGAGTTCGCGGGCGAGCACGATGCCGCTACCGATCGCGTCGGCTGCGACCCATGCCTTCTTCGCGGCTGCGACGTTCTCGACCGCGATCCTGATTTCAGCGGCCGGAGTTTTCGGCTCGTCGTCCTCGCCGGATTTTTTCTTCGTCTTGTAGCGGTCGAACTTGTAGGCCCGGAGCTTCATGCCGAGGGCGATCTGGGCCGCGTCGTCGGCTTCCGGTTTTCCACCGGAAAGCTGGGCGAGGACGGTCACGTTCCGGGCCCCTGCCGGGAGCCTTCCGGCGATGCTGCCGCCGAGCTTCAGCCAGTCCTCGGCCTTCATCTCCTTGGCCTTGCCGACGCCGGCCACCATCAGGTGTTCCAATTTGAGACCGGAGGGCGCGGCGAGGCTCAAAATCTTGTTCCGCTTGCCCGTGAATTTCTCGATTTTGGCGACTCGCTGCACGAGATCGCCCGATGGATTCAGCGCCGCCTTCGCGGCGGAGCCGAAATCGAGATTTTCGTCGGTAATCACTACTAGAATACCGGTGACGGGGGTCTTCAGTTCGGCTATGGAGATCTTCGGGGCTTCGGCCATGTCGGAGTCCGTTAAGGGATTGATGGGACAGTATTAACCGAGGATTTTTTGTGGGGCGAGCGCCCCCTGAAAGCCTCAATTCCCGGCCATTTTTGACCGGTCAATTCAGTAGGGGGCGGCCTCGATTCTGGGTGGAGAATCGGTGCCGTGAGTAACGACGCGAATGGGGCGGCTCGACCGGTATTTGTTCTCGACTGCTGCCATCGCGTTCCTCGCGGTGCTGGGAAGCCTTACCACACTGGTTTGGCTGACGCAGGTCCTGCGCCGTTTCGACCTGCTCGCAACCCAGGGCCAGTCGCTTTTCGTGTTCGTGACCATCACCGCGCTCGCGCTGCCGATGCTGATGCTCGTGATCGCGCCGATCGCGCTCTTCATCGCCATTGTGTTCACGCTGAACCGGCTCTCCGCCGACTCCGAACTGATCGTGATGAACGCTGCCGGCGTCAGCCGCTGGCGCATTTTCCGCCCGCTGTTCGCACTCACCATGATCGTCGCCACCTTCACCATCGCCGTCAGCGCGGAAGTCGGACCGTGGACGCTCCGCACGCTGCGCGAACAGATCTCGAAAGTGAACGCCGACATCGTTTCGAACGTGGCGATCCCCGGCCGCTTCATGTCGATGGACCGCGGCCTGACCTTCCACGTCCGCGAACGCGCGCCGGACGGACTGATGCTCGGCATCTTCGTCTTCGACTCGCGCAATCCGGAAAACGAAACGACCTACATCGCCGAGCGCGGACGGATCGTGCACTCCGAAAAGGGGCCCTACCTGATCCTCGACGGCGGGGTCATGCAGCGCCGTCAGGGACAGACCAAGTCGCCGAACTTCGTCGAGTTTCAGCGCTACGCCTTCGACATGTCGCAGCTGACGCCGAACCAGAACGTGCTGTACCGCGCGACCGACCGCACACTCTACGATCTCATCGCGGCCGACGAAACCGACGAGATGTACAAGCAGGACCCGGGCCGCTTCCGCGCCGAACTGCACAAGCGTCTGTCCTCACCGCTGTTCCCGATCGCGGCCTTCATTCTGGCTTTCGCATTCCTCGGCGAAGCGCGCACGACGCGGCAGAGCCGCGGCCTTGCGATCGCGGGCGCCGCCGGTGCTTTCGCACTGGTCGAGATTTTCGGCTTCGGCACGTCCGGCCTCGTCGCGCGCAACGCCGCGCTGACGTGGATTTCCTATGTCGTGCCGCTGGCCGGGATTGTTTACGGCCTTTTCGTCATCGCCGGCTTCGCACAGTTCAGGATGCCCACATTCCTGCAGCGCCTTGCGGATCTTGTCGCCACCCGTTTCGAACGCTTGAGGACGGCGTAGCATCATGATCGCGTTCGGCATGCTCGGTCGTTATTTCGGCCGCCGTTTCCTGACGGCGGTTGCGATCGCGTTCCTGACCTGCGTCGCGCTCATCGCCGTCGTCGATTTCTTCGAACTGACCCGCCGCGTCGGCGACCAGCCGACGAGCACGGCCTCGCGCATCGGATACCTCGTGCTTCTGCGCCTGCCTTCCTTCACCGAGCAGATGCTGCCCTTCGCGACGCTGATCGGCGCGATGTCGGCGTTCCTTGCGCTGTCGCGCCGTCTCGAATTCGTCGTCGCACGCGCCGCAGGCATCTCCGCCTGGCAGTTCATCGGCAGCGCCGTCGCGGGAGCCCTCCTGATCGGCGTCGCTGCGACCACCGTCTACAATCCGCTGTCCTCGGCGCTGAAGGAAAACGCGGATCGCCTCGAGAGCGAACTGCTCGCCGCGCGTGCCGCCGCGATCGGATGGAACCAGGAAAAGCCGCAGGGCAACATCTGGGTCCGCCAGCGCACCGAAGGCAGCCAGGCGATCATCAACGCGCAGGTTTCGAGCAACCAGGGCCGCACGCTCTCGGGCGTCCGCATCTTCGTGTTCGACGCCAAGGGCGAGTTCGTCGAGCGCATCGAAGCGAAGTCGGCCGAACTGCAGCCCGGCGCGTGGCGCCTCACCGAAGTTTCGATCTTCTCGCCGACCAGCAGTCCGAAGACGATGGCATCGCACCTGCTGCCGACGAGCCTCACGCCGGATCAGGTGCGCGGCACCTTCTCGAACGCGGCCGCACTTTCGTTCTGGGAATTGCCGGCGGCGATCGAACTCGTGAAGGCGGCGGGGCTCTCCGCCGCGCGCTATGAAATTCAGTATCAGCTTCTGCTCGCGCGTCCGCTCCTGCTCGCCACCATGGTCATCATCGCGGCGGCCGTGAGCCTGCGCGTGTTCCGGCTCGGCGGCGTCGGCAAGATGGTCACGATCGGCGTGCTGTCGGGCTTCCTGCTTTACGTCGCTTCACAGCTTTCCGAACAACTCGGCGAAGGCGGCTTTCTGCATCCGGTCGTCGCCGGCTGGCTGCCCGTGGTCTGCGCCGCGATGATCGGCTGTACAATTCTCTTGCATCAGGAAGACGGCTAGATGCGTTCCCTTCCCGCCGTCACCTCCGGATTGCATGCATCCGGCCGGCCGTTGCGCCGCGCCGGGTTAGCGGTTCTTTGTGCCCTGCTGTTCGCGGGCCTCGGCAGCGCGGCTTTCGCGCAGTCGCTGCCGCGCTCGAAGACGGTCGAGCCCACGCTCACCAAGCGTTTGATGGGCAAGAAATCCAGCCGCGATCAGAACACGCAGATGCTCGTGACCGCGAACGAGATGATCTACGACTACAAGAACAACAAGGTTCATGCCGTCGGCGGCGTGCAGATCTATTACGACGGCGGCGTGCTCGAAGCGGACAAGGTCACCTACGACCGCGCCACCAACAAGATGTTTGCGGAAGGCAACGTCCGCTACAAAGCGAAAGACGGCAACATCATCCACGCCAACGCGCTGGATATGACGCAGGACTTCCGCGAAGCCTTCGTCAATTCGATGCTGGTCGAGACCCCGCAGCGCACGCGCTTCGCCGCGTCGCGCGCCGACCGCACCGAAGGCAACATCACCGTGTTCTCGAACGGCGTTTACACGGCCTGCGAACCCTGCCGCGACGATCCGAAGAAGCCGCCGCTGTGGCAGGTGAAGGCCGCGCGCATCATCCATAACGAAGGCGAGCGCAAGATTTACTACGAGAACGGCACGCTCGAACTGTTCGGCTATCCGGTCGCCTATCTGCCGTTCTTCTATCATCCGGACCCGACGGTGAAGCGCCAGTCGGGCTTCCTGCCGCCGCACGTCTATTCGAACAGCCGCGTCGGCGTCGGTGTCGAAGCGCCCTACTTCTGGTCGATCAAACCGAACATGGACGCGACCATCGCGGCTGTTCCGTTCAGCGACCAGGGCGTACTCGGCAAGGCCGAATTCCGTCACCGGCTCGTGAACGGCGCGTACCAGATCAAGGCCGCGGGCATCGACCAGACCAACCCGGAACGCTTCGGTTCGCTTTCGGGCAACCGCAATTTCCGCGGCGCGCTGGAAGCCTCCGGCGAGTTCAACATCAACCAGCGCTGGGCCTGGGGCTTCGACGGCGCGATCCTGTCGGACCGCTCGTTCCTCAACGACTACTACGTGTCGCGCACGCGCCTCACCGAGCGCACCTCGCAAATTTTCCTGACCGGCCAGGGCGACCGTTCGCACTTCGACATGCGCGCACTCGGCTTCTATGGGCTGTCCGAACTCGACAACAACCGCGAACTGCCGGTCATCCATCCGGTGATCGACTACTCGTACTTCTTCGCCAACCCGATCCTGGGCGGCGAGCTTTCCTACAAGCTGAACTTCACGAGCCTGTCGCGCGATCAGGCCGACCTCGGCGCGGCCTCCACGCTGAACACGAACGGCACGGACCTCTCGCGCTGCGTCGCGATCAACCCGAACCCGAACCAGTGTTTCGTGCGCGGCCTGCCCGGCAACTACAGCCGTCTCTCCGCGCTGATGGACTGGAAGCGCACCATCACGAGCGACGTCACCGGCATCCTGTTCACGCCGTTTGCGCGCGTGCGGGCCGACGCGGCCTCGATTCAGGTCAGCCCGGACGCCAACATCGCTTCGCTGAACACGGTTACCAACGACGAACTGATCCGCGCCATGCCGGCGGTCGGCCTTGAAGCGCGCTGGCCGTTCATCTCGGTGCACTCGTGGGGCACGCAGACGCTCGAGCCGATCGTCCAGACGATCTTCCGGCCGAACGAAACCCGCATCGGCCGCTTCCCGAACGAAGACGCGCAGAGCCTCGTGTTCGACGACACCAACCTGTTCGCGCTCGACAAGTATTCCGGCTACGACCGCGTCGAAGGCGGCTCGCGCCTGAACTACGGCCTGCAGTACACCGCCAACGTCCACCGCTTCGGCATGATCAACGTGCTGCTCGGCCAGTCGTACCAGATGTTCGGCCTCAACTCGTATTCGGTCTACGACATCGCCAACACCGGCGCGAATTCGGGCCTCGAAGAGCGCACGTCGGATTACGTTTCCCGCATCTACTTCCAGCCGACCGGCCGCCTCTCCTTCGTCACGCGCTTCCGCTTCGACAAGGACGACCTGTCGCTGCGGCGCTTCGAGGCGGAAACGACCTCGCGTTGGGACCGCCTGACGCTGTCGACGATCTACTCGCGTTATGAAGCGCAGCCGATGATCGGCTACCTCGAGCGCCGGAACGGCGTGTACCAGACCGCCAACTACCAGTTCCACGACTACTGGAGCATCATGGGCGGCGTCCGCTACGACCTCGAGCGTGGCCGGGTCGACTTCGGGACAGTCGGCCTGACCTATACCGACGAATGTATCGCCATCAGCGCGACCTACGTCGCCGACTACACGAACCTCATCACCTCTTCGCCGGTGCACAAGTTCATGCTGCGCATAAACCTGCGCACCCTCGGCGAGACCGGATTCAAGCAGAACCTCGGCAACCAGGTCACCACGACAAACCCGACTCCGTAAGCGGTCCAATTGCCGCCACAGGCAAAGGCCATAGTGTTCTGCGGGCGATGTGCTGTACTATTTGCTGAAACGAGACCGTTCGACGCCAGACATGCCCCACTCGGCCAAACTCCGCAGTTCCGTTCTGCTCGCCTGTGCCGCGCTTGTGCTCGGCGCATTCGCGTTTACCCCCTCGCCCGCCCGCGCGCAGGTCGCCGCCATCGTGAACGGCGAGCCGATCACCATGCTCGACATCGCCGAGCGGCAGAAGCTGCATAAGGGCTCGGGAAAGAACACCTCGCGGAAGGAAATCCTCGAGGAACTGGTCGAGTTCAAACTCAAGCTTCAGGTCGCGCAGCGCGCCGATATTTCGCCGACCCAGTCGGAGATCGACCGCGCGTTCGGCAGCATGGCGCAGCGGTCCGGACGTTCGTCCGCGCAGTTCGAGCAGGCCCTGCGGCAGACCGGCGTCGACGTCGGCCGCCTCAAGGACCGCATCAAGTCCGACCTCGCCTGGCAGCAATACGTGCAGGCGAATTCCGGCAGCGTGGTCGTACGCGACGCGGATCTGGTCGCCGCGATGCACGCGCGCGGCCAGAACATGAACCTGAAGTCGACGCAGTACACCATGATCCAGGTGATCTTCGTCGTCCGCCGCAACGCGCCTGACAGCGTTCGCGCCGTGCGCGCGAAAGAGGCGGAGAACCTCCGCAACCTCGTCACGTCCTGCGATCAGGTTGCCACGCTGGCCCGTCAGTACAACGAAGTCGTAGTGAAACCGCCGGTCCGGCGGCTTTCTTCGGATCTCCCGCAGGCGTTGCAGAAGCTGTTGCAGACCCTTCCCGACGGCCGCATGGCGCCGCCGGAAGCGACCGTAAACGGCATCGAGATCGTCGCGATCTGCGAACGGCGCGAAGTGCCCGCGGATATTTCCTCGAACCGCGAGCTGCGCAACGAATTGCTCGGCAAGCGTCTCGAAGCCTACGAGAAGCGCATTCTCGACAAGATGCGCCGCACCTCGATCATCCAGATCAAAACCGACCTTTGATGCTGCCGCTCGCCCTGACGCTCGGCGAGCCGGCCGGCATCGGTCCGGACCTTACGCTGCAGCTTTGGCTCGGGCGCAAGGCGCGCAAACTTCCGCCTTTCGCACTGCTGGCGGATGCGTCGTTTGTCGCGGCGCGAGCGAAGACGCTGAAACTCGACATCCCGCTTGCGGAATGCGCCATAGGTGACGCGGTGCACGCGTTCGACTCCGCGCTGCCGCTGCTCCATCCCGGCACAAATGCGACCGCCACACCCGGCAAACCCGATCGCACCAGCGCCGGCGCCGCCCGTGCATCGATCGATCTTGCCGTAAAGCTCGTGCAAGACGGCAAGGCATCCGCGGTCGTCACCAATCCGATCGCGAAGCATGTGATGCAGGCCGGCGGCTTTTCGTTTCCCGGCCATACCGAGTATCTCGCGCATCTGAGCGGCGCCCCGCGTCCGGTCATGCTGATCTGGAGCGAGGAGCTTGCGGTCATCCCGATCACGATTCACATGCCGCTGCGCGACGTGCCGCATGCGCTCACGACCGGGCTGATCGTGGAAAGCGCGAGGATTGCCGCACGCGACTATCGCTCGCGGTTCGGCATCGCGAACCCGCGCCTTGCGGTTTGCGGGCTTAACCCGCATGCCGGCGAAGAAGGCACCATCGGCCGCGAAGACATCGACATCATCGCGCCTGCGATCCGCGCGCTGCGTGACGAAGGCATCGAAGCCAGCGGCCCGCATCCCGCCGACAGCCTGTTTCACGAGCACGCACGCAAATATTACGATGTCGCGCTCGGCATGTATCACGACCAGGTGCTGGCGCCGGTGAAAGCGCTCGCCTTCGACCGCGCGGTGAACGTCACGCTAGGCCTTCCTTTCGTGCGCACCTCGCCCGATCACGGCACCGCCTTCGATCTCGCCGGCAGCGGCACCGCAAATCCTTCGAGCCTGGAAGCCGCGTTGAAACTTGCCGCGCGGCTCGCCGCGAAGCCATGAGCCCCATCGACGATCTGCCGCCGCTGCGCGACGTCATCCGCAAACACGAATTGCAGGCGAAGAAATCGCTCGGGCAGAACTTCCTGTTCGACCTCAACCTGACCTCGCGCATCGCGCGCAGCGGCGGCCCGCTCGAAGACGTCACCGTGATCGAAGTCGGACCCGGGCCGGGCGGGCTTACCCGCGCACTGCTTGCCGAAGGCGCTGCACGCGTGATCGCCGTCGAGCGCGACCAGCGTTGTGTCGCCGCCCTGCAAGAGATTTCTGCGCGCTATCCCGGCAAGCTTGAAATCGTCGAAGCCGACGCCCTTCGCTTCGATCCGCGTCCGCTCCTGCATGGCGGCAAGACACGCATCGTCGCGAACCTGCCCTACAACATTGCGACCGCGCTGCTGATCGACTGGCTCACGCTCGAACCCTGGCCGCCCTATTACGACTCGCTGATCCTCATGTTCCAGCGCGAAGTTGCGGAACGCATCGTCGCAACACCCGACGACGATGCGTATGGCCGCCTCGGCGTGCTTGCCGGCTGGCGTTCCGCAGCGCGGATTTTGTTTGACGTCGCGCCCGGCGCATTCGTGCCCGCGCCGAAAGTCACGTCTTCCGTTGTGCAGATCGTACCGCGCGAAAACCCGCTGCCCTGCAACGCGAAAATTCTCGGACAGGTGACGGCGGCCGCTTTCGGCCAGCGGCGCAAGATGCTACGCCAAAGCCTGCGCTCGCTCGGCGTCGATGCCGCCGCACTTCTTGCGACGGCGGAAATCGAACCGACGAAGCGCGCGGAAGAAATTCCGGTCGAAGGTTTTGTGCGGCTCGCCAATGCATTCGCCGCGATGAGAAAATGACGCATGACGAAGATCGCACGCCAGGTTTTCACCGATTACGGCCAGCCGCTCTGCGAGGAGATCGTCGATGCGCCGGAGCCGAAAGGCACGGAAGTGCTCGTGCGCGTCGGGCATTGCGGTGTCTGCCATTCGGACATTCACCTGCACGACGGCTATTTCGATCTCGGCGGCGGCCGCAAGGCGGAGCTTGCGGGCGGGCGTCCGCTTCCGTTCGCGCTCGGGCATGAAATCGAAGGCGAACTCGTCGCCGCCGGGCCCGATGCGAAAGACGTCACGCTCGGCAAGCGTTACGTGATTTATCCCTGGATCGGTTGCGGAAAATGCGCGACCTGCGCAAGCGGCGACGAACATCTCTGCGCGAAGCCGCAGCAGATCGGCATCCAGACGCAGGGCGGCTACGCCACCCACGTGCTCGTGCCGGACGCGAAGTATCTGCTCGAATACGATCCGATCCCGCGCGATCTCGCCGGCACCTATATGTGCTCGGGCGTCACCGCCTATTCGGCGATTGCGAAACTCGGCGCGCTTGTGGAGCGCGGGCCTGCGCTCCTCATCGGCCTCGGCGGCGTCGGCATGATGGGATTCTCGTTCCTGAAGGCCCGTTCGCCGCACAAGCCCATCGTGATCGAGATCGATCCGAAGAAGCGCGAGCATGCGCTCGCGAACGGCGCCGCGGCGGCCTTCGACCCGACCGACAAGGCCACGCGGAAGGAAATCATGACGGCCTCCGGCGGCGGTGTGCTGGGGGCCATCGATTTCGTCGGCTCCGACAAGTCGGCGGCGCTCGGCTTCGGTGCGCTCGCGAAAGGAGGCACGCTCGTCGTTGCCGGCCTGATCGGCGGCGAGATGCCGCTCTCCGTTCCGGTGCTGCCGCTGAAGGGCGTTTCGCTGGTCGGCAATTACGTCGGCTCGCTCGCCGAAGCGAAGGAAATGCTCGCGCTCGTGCGCGCCGGCAAGGTCGCGCCGATCCCGGTGAAGACGCGGCCGCTCGCCGAAGCCAATGCTGCGCTCGAAGATCTTCGCCACGGCAAGACCATCGGCCGGACGGTGCTGGTTCCTTAATTCATCCTTCGAGACGGTCGGCTTCGCCGACCTCCTCAGGATGAGGCCTCATGGTGAGGAGCGATGCGAAGCATCGCGTCTCGAACCATGAACATTTAAAGCTTCGATTGCAGTTTCTTCGCGAAGGCGACTACGCCGGTGCGGCGCACGCGTTTCATGCGCTCGGCCGACAGGATCGCATGGATGTCGGCGAAGGCCGCATCGAGATCGTCGTTGATGATGACGTAGTCGTATTCGCCCCAGCGTTTCAGTTCGTGCTTCGCGGTTTCGAGGCGCTTCTTGATGGTCGCGTCGTCTTCGGTCGCGCGGCGGCGGATACGCTTCTTCATTTCGGCGATCGAAGGCGGCAGGATGAAGATGCTGACCACATCGGATGCCGCTTTTTTGTAGAGCTGGCGGGTGCCCTGATAGTCGATGTCGAAGAGCACGTCCCTGCCTTTGGCCAGCGCCTTCTCCACCGGTTTCGCGGGCGTACCGTAATAGTTACCGTGCACCTCCGCCCATTCCAGCAGGTCGCCCGCATCGCGCATCTTCTCGAACGCTTCGCGGGTGAGAAAATGATAGTGCACGCCATCGACTTCGCTCGGGCGGCGCGGACGCGTCGTCACCGAGATCGAAAGATCGATGTTCTCTTCTTTCTGCACGAGGAGCCGCGTAAGCGTGGTCTTGCCCGCGCCGGACGGCGACGAAAGCACGAACATCAGGCCGCGCCGCGCGATCTTCTCGCGCTTCGCGCCGGCCTTCTTCAAGGTCTTCTTTTTCTTACTCAATGTTCTGCACCTGCTCGCGGAACTGGTCGACCGCGGTTTTGAGTTCCAGTCCGATGGAGGTCAGCGACACGTCGTTCGACTTCGAACAGAGCGTATTCGACTCACGGTTGAATTCCTGCGCCAGAAAATCGAGCTTGCGTCCCACCGGGCCGCCGTTCTTCAGAAGCACGCGCGCCGCGCCGACATGCGCGTGCAGGCGGTCGAGTTCTTCGCGGATATCGGCTTTCGCGGCGAGCAGCGCCGCCTCCTGATGCAGACGCTCGGGATCGAGCGCCGAACTCGCGGCAAGCAATTCCTTCACCTGTTCGGCAAGCCGCGCACGAATCGCTTCGACCGAGCGCGAGGGAGCCGCTTCCGCAGACTTCGTTAGCTTTTCGATCTCGCCAAGGCGGGTCGCGAGTACGCCGCCGATGACCTCGCCCTCCTTGCCACGCATCGCGACGAGATCCTTCAGCGCCGTTTCGAAGCCCTTGAGCAGCGCGGCGTTCGCGGCCTCGCGTTCGGCTTCGGTCTCTTCGCTCTCGATCACTTCCATCACGCCCTTGATCGCAAGGATGCCGTCGAGCGTGGGTGGCTGCGCTTCGATCTTTTTCGCAAGCTCGCGCGACGTCGCGATCACGGCGGCGAGCACGTCATCGTTCACGCGCACCTGCGGGGCGGCGCCTTCGCGCTGCAGGGTCAGGTTGACGGTCACGTTGCCGCGCGAAACCGATTTCGCGATCGCCGTGCGGATCGCGGGCTCAAGCGAGTCCCGTCCGGGCGGAAGCCGGAAGCGCAGATCGAGACCTTTGGAATTGACCGACTTCAGTTCCCACGCCCAGCGCAGACTGCCATGCACACCGGAAGAACGGGCGAAACCGGTCATGCTGGCAAGCGTCATTGGCAGTGCGATCCGCGATTCTCTGTTCCGAAGTCGCGCGACCTTAACGAGGGAGAAAGAGGCTCACAAGCCGCCGAGCAACTCCATAGCCGTCGTCCCCGCGAAAGCGGGGACCCATAACCATCGGAGTCAAATTTTTGCGCCGGGGATATGGATACCGGCTCTTCGCATCGTTTCGCGATGTTTCGGCCGGGATGACAGTGAACTACTGCTTCGCCTCGCCCTCTTTGGGCTGCTCCGCTTTGGGCTCGGCCTTTTTCTTTTCGGCCTTCTTCTTTTCAGGAGCCTTCTTCTCCGTTTTCTTCTTCTGCGAAGGCTCTTCTTTCTTCTGGTCTTTCTTGCTCAGGTCGCCGCCCTGAAAGGTCGGCGTTCCGCCCGGCGCCTGGCTTTGCACCGGCGGCGTCTGCGGAGCCGCAGCAGGCTGGTTCTGCTGCGGGGCATTCTGTTTCTGGAAGTCGCGCCAGCGCGCGACGTTCTTCAGATGCTGCTCGTAGGTTTCGGCGAAGACGTGCCCGCCGGTGCCGTCGGCGACGAAGTAGAGTTCCTTGGTGCGCGCCGGATTGGCGACTGCTTCCAGCGACGCGCGCCCCGGGTTCGCGATCGGTCCGGGCGGCAAGGCGGAGATGGTGTACGTATTATAAGGTGTCGGCTGATCCACGTCGGCCCGGGTCAGCGAACGGCCGAGCGAACCTTTGCCGCCGACCAGACCGTAGATGATCGTCGGATCGGATTGCAGCCGCATCTTCTTGTTGAGACGGTTCACGAACACGCCGGCCACGCGCGAACGCTCGCTGGCGATGGCGGTTTCCTTCTCGACGATGGAAGCGAGCGTCACGAATTCGTTGATGTTGGAGACCGGAAGATCCGGCGACCGCTTGCTCCAGATCTCCTCGACCATGCGCTTGTGCGCGGCGGCCATGCGCTGAAGCAGTTGGTCGCGCGTGGTGCCGCGCGTCACCCGGTAGGTCTCGGGCAGCAGCGTGCCTTCCGCGGGAATCCGCTGGATCGGACCGCTCAGCACTTCCGCTTCGTTGAGGCGCTGCACGATCTGCTGCGTCGTCAGTCCTTCCGCGATGGTGACGGAGTGCTGGATCGATTTGCCTTCGATGATCGTCTCCAGCACATCGCCGATGCTGGCGTTCTTCTGGAAGACGTATTCGCCCGCCTTGAGCTTTTCGGTAGCCCCGAGAATGACGGCGCTCATCACGAAGAAGGTCGAATTATCGATCACGCCTTCGCGCTTGAGAAGGTCGGCCATGTCGCGCAGGCCGGTACGCTGCGGAATATTGACCGTGCGTTCGGCCGCAAGCGGGCCCGGCGCGCCGAACTGCTTCGCACCGTAGACAACGGCGCCGCCGACGAACACGGCGAGCAGAAGCAGGATCGTGAAGATCGCATTGCCGACGATGACGAGCGGATGACGCGCACGGCGCGAGGGCGGCGTGGCACTGCGCTGGCGGGTCGGGCGCGCAGGCGGCGGCGCTTCGGCAGGGCTCTCGTAATAATGATCGTCTTCGCGTCCGGCCATTTTTCCGTCTCTGGATTTCGGAACAGGTCGAACCTAAGGCCAATTATGGCCAAAGCACGAAGCCCGCGAATTAGTGCGCTTTGCGGAAGATCAGCGACGCGTTGGTGCCGCCGAAGCCGAACGAATTGGACAGCACGGTATTGATTTCGCGCTTCTTCGGCGTGTGCGGCACGAGGTCGATCGGCGTCTCGCGCTCGGGATTGTCGAGGTTGAGCGTCGCCGGAGCGACCTGATCGCGCATCGCGAGAATGCAGAAGATCGCTTCCACCGAACCCGCAGCACCCAACAGATGGCCGATCGACGACTTGGTCGACGACATCGAAATCTTGGAAGCCGCATTGCCCACGAGACGTTCGACCGCACCGAGCTCGATGGTGTCGGCCATGGTCGAGGTGCCGTGCGCGTTGATGTAGTCGATATCGGAAACGCCGATGCCCGCGCGCTTCATCGCCATGGTCATGCAGCGGAATGCGCCGTCGCCGTCTTCGGACGGCGCGGTGATGTGATAGGCGTCGCCCGAAAGGCCGTAGCCGACGAGTTCGCCGTAGATTTTCGCGCCGCGCGCTTTCGCGTGCTCGTATTCTTCAAGCACCACGACGCCCGCACCCTCGCCCATGACGAAACCGTCGCGGTCTTTGTCATAGGGACGCGACGCCTGCGTCGGACGATCGTTGTAAGCCGCGCACAGCGCGTGCATGGCGGAGAATCCGGCGAGCGCCATGCGGCCGACCGGAGATTCCGTGCCGCCCGCGACCATGACGTCGGCATCGCCGAGCGCGATCAGCCGCGCCGCATCGCCGATCGCATGCGCGCCGGTCGAGCATGCGGTGACCACCGAATGGTTCGGGCCCTTGAGGCCGTGCTGAATGGAAACGTAGCCGGAAGCGAGATTGATGAGGCGGCCGGGAATGAAGAACGGCGAGACGCGGCGTGCGCCTTTTTCCTTGAGCGTGATCGCGGTTTCCGCGATGCCCTCGATGCCGCCGATGCCGGAGCCGATGAGAACGCCGGTGCGTTCCTGGTCTTCCTGCTTGGTGGGCTTCCAGCCGGCGTCGTCGAGCGCCTGGGTCGCGGCGGAAACGCCGTAGAGAATAAAGTCGTCGACCTTGCGGCTCTCTTTCGCTTCCATCCACTGGTCGCGATTGAAGGTGCCGTCGGTGCCGTCGCCCAGCGGGATCACATGCGCGATCTGGCAGCGCAGGTCGGAGACGTCGAAGGTGTCGATCTTCTTCGCGCCGCTTTTGCCTTCGAGCAGACGCTTCCACGAGACTTCAACGCCGCAACCGAGCGGCGATACCATCCCCAGCCCGGTGACGACGACGCGACGCATCTTTTCTTGAATCCCGTTTGGCGCGCGGGCGCGCTGATGACGCCCGCGCGGATAAAGTCCGGCTTAGGACTTCGAGTTCTTTTCGAGGAACTTGACGGCGTCGCCCACGGTCAGGATCGTTTCCGCGGCGTCGTCCGGAATTTCGCAGCCGAATTCTTCTTCGAAGGCCATGACCAGCTCGACCGTGTCGAGACTGTCCGCGCCCAGATCGTCGATGAAGCTCGCCTTCTCGTTCACCTTCTCGGGTTCGACACCGAGATGTTCGACAACGATCTTCTTAACCCGTTCGGCAATGTCGGCCATTGATACACCCTTGGTCGCCCGCAAGCTTTGTTCGAATTGTTGCCGCGAGAATTGTCCCCCCGCAGCGGGTCCGGCCTTCTTTGTCCGATTGCGAAGCGCCGCGCCAGCGAAAAATGCGGGGGTTCCCCGGCACCTTTCCGTTGCGGCCTGCCAGCAAAGCGAGGCCGCAGCGGTCGTAACATACTCATGTGCCCTGTCAAAGCGAGCTTTCCCGGTGCAACCCCCTGAAAGCGCTCGCATTTTGGGTGCGCCGTGGCGCACCCAAGGGCCTCAGAGCATCGCCATGCCGCCGTTCACGTGAATCGTCGTGCCCGTGACGTAGGCCGCCTCGTCGGAGGCGAGATAAACGGCTGCGGCGGCGATGTCTTCGGAGGTACCGAGGCGTTTTGCCGGGACCGAATCCAGAATCGCCTTCTTCTGCGCGTCGTTCAGCGCGTCCGTCATGGGCGTCGCGATGAAGCCCGGCGCGATGCAGTTCGCGGTCACGTTGCGGCTCGCAAGTTCGGCCGCAAGCGACTTGGTCATGCCGACCATGCCGGCCTTCGCCGCCGCATAATTCCCCTGCCCGGCGTTGCCGGTGAAGCCGACGATCGAAGTGATGCCGATGATGCGGCCGAAGCGCTTGCGCATCATGTCCTTCGCCGCCGCCCGCGCGAGGCGGAAGGTGGCGGTCAGGTTCACCGCGATCACCTGATCCCAGTCTTCGTCCTTCAGGCGGATGAAGATATTGTCCTTCGTGATGCCGGCGTTGTTCACGAGGATATCGACGCGCTCCATCTTTTCATTCGCGGCCGGGATCAGCGCTTCGACCGCCGCCGGATCGGAAAGATTGCATGGCAGCACATGCACACGGTCCTTCAACGCGCCCGCGATGGCGTCCAACGCATCCTTGCGCGTTCCGGAAATCGCGACCGTTGCTCCCTGGGCATGCAGCGCCTTTGCGATGGCCGTGCCGATGCCGCTCGAAGCACCCGTAACGAGCGCGGTTTTTCCCAAAAGATCGAACATGGTTTTTATCCTTATGCTTTCGCTGCTTTATAGGCCGCGACGTCGTCGGGCGTGCCGACGGACTGGCCGGAAACTTCCTTGGCGATGCGCTTGAGCAATCCGGTCAACACCTTGCCGGAGCCGGCCTCGACGATCCTCGTCACGCCGTTCGCTGCGAGATACTGCACGCATTCTCTCCAACGCACCGTGCCCGTGACCTGCTTCACCAGAAGATCGACGATCTCCGAAGGATCATTGACCGCACTCGCGGTCACGTTCGCGACCACCGGCACCACCGGCTTGTTCACCTGCACCTTGGAAAGCGCCTCGCGCATCGCGTCGGCCGCGGGCTGCATCAGCGCGCAATGGAAGGGCGCGGATACCGGCAACATCATCGCGCGAATGCTTTTGCCCTTCGCGATTTCGGCGGCGCGTTCCACCGCGGCCTTCGATCCCGAAACCACGACCTGCCCGCCGCCGTTGTCGTTCGCGACGTCGCAGACTTCGCCAGCGGCTGCTTCGGCCGCCAGTGCACGCGCGGCATCGAGTTCGACGCCGAGGAGTGCTGCCATGGCGCCGGTGCCGACCGGCACCGCCTTCTGCATCGACTGACCGCGCAGCTTGAGCAGCTTCGCCGTATCCGCGATCGAGAAGGCACCCGCCGCGGCCAGCGCCGAATATTCGCCGAGCGAGTGGCCCGCGACATATTTCACATCACGCGCGAGATCGAGCCCGGCCTCGGCCTGCAGCACTTTCACCACCGCGACCGAAACCGCCATCAGCGCGGGCTGGGCATTTTCCGTGAGCGTCAGCGTCTCCTGCGGGCCTTCCCACATTATTCCGGAGAGCTTCTGGCCGAGTGCCGCGTCCACCTCGTCGAACACGGCCCTGGCCGCCGGAAAGGTGTCGGCCAGCGCCTTGCCCATGCCGACCGCCTGGCTGCCCTGACCCGGAAAGGTGAATGCGAGTGCCATGAATCCCCCGAAAAGTGCTTATTTTCCGGGCCGTTGGACACGGGCAGCGGAGCCAAGTCAAGCCAGCCGGAAAGCCTTGCCTCTGGCCCAGAATCCCCTATAAACCGCGCCTTCTGCCGGTCCAGGCCGGGAGCTGAATGAAGGGTGACGCAAGTCACAGGGCCAGTCGGTCCGTCCTTCAGTGTTCCCGCCTCTGAGATGTTTCGAGCCTTCACGAAGGCTCGGAGGGCTCGGCGCCAGACCGGCGCAACATTGGAAGGCTTATCCATGCCGCTTTACGAGCATGTCTTTCTCGCGCGTCAGGACGTGACCGCGCAGCAAGTCGAAGAAATGATCGCCCAGTACAAGGGCGTGATCGAGGCCGGCAAGGGCTCGATCAAGAAGGAAGAATACTGGGGCGTGAAGTCCCTCACCTACCGCATCCGCAAGAACCGCAAGGCGCACATGGCGCTTCTCAACATCGACGCGCCGGCTGCCGCCGTGCACGAGATGGAGCGGCAGATGCGGATCTCCGAAGACATCATCCGTTTCATGACCGTGAAGGTCGAGGCGCTTGAAGAAGGTCCGTCTGTCATGATGCAGAAGCGGGACCGCGACGAGCGCCGCGACGGCGAACGCCGCTCGCGCCGCGACCGTGACGGCGAGGAAGGTGGCGACGACAACGCCGCTGCGTCGGACGACTCGAGCGAGGAGACGAACTAATGGCCATGGGTGCACAAGGCGGCCAGCGCCGTCCGTTCTTCCGCCGCCGCAAGACCTGCCCGTTCTCGGGCGATAACGCGCCGAAGATCGACTACAAGGACACGAAGCTCCTGCAGCGTTACATCTCCGAGCGCGGCAAGATCGTTCCGGCCCGTATCAGCGCGGTTTCCAATCTGAAGCAGCGCGAACTCGCAGTCGCGATCAAGCGTTCGCGCTTCCTCGGCCTGCTGCCTTACGTTCTGAAGTAAGAAACAACACTCAGCCGTGCGGGGTAACGCCCGCGCGGCCATGGTTGAGGCGAAGAATGGTTCTTCGCCTCTAACCGCCGGAAAGGGCGGGACAGCTGAAGATGGCAAACGTACTCCTCATCGGCCTGGGCGCAGGCGCGGCTTCCGCGCTTCTGTTTGCGTCCATCATCTCGGGCTCGCCGCTCGCGATCCTGCTGTTCTATCTCTCCGCACTGCCCGTCATGCTCGCCGCGATCGCGTGGTCGCATCTTGCCGGCATCTTCGCGCTTCTGTTCGGCGCGCTTTCGCTCACGCTTTTCCTGTCGTCATGGATCGCCTTCGTATACCTCGCGGCGGTTGCGACACCCGCTTACGTACTCGCTTACATCTCCATGCTCGGCCGCGAAGTTGCGCCCGCAAGCGGCACCGCGCCCGCCGAAATGGAATGGTATCCGCCGGGCCGCATCGTGCTCTGGGCGGCATGGATCGCATTTGCGCTCGTGGTCTTCGTGGTGCTGCAGTTCGGCACGAGTTTCGAGGGCTATCAGAAGGAAATCCGCGCGACCTTCGAACGCGTATTGAAGATGCAGGCGCGCATCGCCGCCGACCAGCCCCTGAAAATTCCGGGCGTGCAGAATCCCGAGCAGTTCCTGAACACGCTCGTCGCGATCATGCCGGCGGCCGCCGCATTGCTTTCGATGCTGACGAGCCTCGTCAATCTCTGGCTCGCGGGCCGCGTCGCCCTTCTCTCCAGCCGCCTGCGCCGGCCGTGGCCGAACCTGAACGAAATCGCACTGCCGCCTTCGGCCATCGTGCTGCTTGCCGCGGTACTCGCCGGCTCCTTCCTCAGTGGGATGCCGGGCTTCGTCGCTGCGATCGGCGTCGCCGTGATGGCGCTGGCCTATTCGATCGCCGGCTTCTCCACCCTGCATGCCATCACGCGCACGATGGCGTCGCGGTACTGGGTGCTTGCCGGAGCATGGTTCGGCGTCCTGCTGCTCGGCTGGCCGCTTCTGTTCGTGGCGCTGCTTGGCATCGCCGACAGCGCCTTCAACCTGCGTGGCCGTCAGGCCGCGAAACAACCGCCCTCACCCCCGATTCAACGAAATTGAGATCAAAGGAGTAACTGAAAATGGAAGTCATTCTACTCGAGCGCGTCGCCAAGCTCGGCCAGATCGGCGACACCGTGAAGGTGAAAGACGGCTTCGCACGCAATTTCCTCCTGCCGAACGGCAAGGCGCTGCGCGCAACCGAAGCCAACAAGAAAAAGTTCGAGGGCATGAAGGCGCAGATCGAAGCGCAGAACCTCGAGCGCAAGCAGGAAGCCGAAGCGGTCGCGAAGAAGATCGACGGCAAGTCGGTCATCCTCGTCCGTCAGGCCGGCGAAACCGGCCAGCTCTACGGTTCGGTCTCGACCCGCGACATCGCCGATGCGCTCACCAAGGACGGTGTCAGCGTCGAGCGCCGCCAGATCGTGCTGAACGCGCCGATCAAGACCATCGGCCTCCACGTGCTGCCGGTCGCGCTGCATCCGGAAGTCGAAGTGAAGATCACGGCGAACGTCGCCCGCACCCCGGACGAAGCCGAGCGCCAGGCACGCGGCGAAGACCTCACCGTCTCGCGCAGCGACCAGGAAGAGGCCCGCGCCGAAGCGAAGCTCGAAGCCGGCAAGTTCTTCGAGCAGACGCCGGACGAACTCCAGGCCGGCGAAGAAGCGCCTGCCGAAGAGGCACCGAAGGCGTAACGGCCCGCCGGAAATCGTACAAAACCCCGGAACGTCTTTGACGCTCCGGGGTTTTTGCTTTCAGGCCGCTGCCGGAATTTTGGATATTGCCTGACCCTCGCCTTTGCGCTTGAATTTCTCATCCGCAAAAGGCGGCTCAGACGAACGGACGCCGGTCGCGGAACGACGAGGCGTGCCATGTTCGATCGCATTGTTCGGGGCATTTTCTCTTCGATTGTCAAAGAGGGATCGCTGGAAATCGCGATCGCCGACGGGCCCTATTTTGCCGTGGGCGACGGCAGCGGCGATCCGATCCGTATCCGCTTCAAGAGCCGCTTCGCGCTGATCCGTTCGCTCATCAACCCCGAGCTGCGCTTCGGCGAAGCCTTCATGAACGAAGGCTTCGTGATCGAGCGCGGCGACATTGCCGCGCTCCTCGATCTGTTCCTGCGGCAGACCGATCCTTCCGCGCCGACGCCGACCGCGCGCATCTTCGACTTCGCGCGCTATCTCCTGCGCCGCATCCAGCAGTTCAATCCGCGTGCACGGGCGCGCAAGAACGTGCATCACCACTACGATCTCGACGGGCGGCTCTATGCGCTGTTCCTCGATGCGGACAAACAATATTCCTGCGCCTACTTCGAAGGCCCCGACCAGTCGCTCGACGACGCGCAACTCGCGAAGAAGCGGCACCTTGCGGCCAAGCTTCTGCTTAACAAGCCCGGCCTCTCCACGCTCGACATCGGCTCGGGATGGGGAGGACTCGGAATCTATCTCGCGGAGATCGCCGGCGCGAAGGTCACGGGCGTCACGCTGTCCGACGAGCAGTACGCGATCTCCCGGCAGCGCGCCGCGGAAAAGGGCCTGCAAGCGGAGGTGGAGTTCCGGCTGCAGGACTATCGCGACGTGAAGGAGACGTTCGACCGGATCGTGTCGGTCGGCATGTTCGAGCATGTCGGCGTCGATCACTACAACCAGTTCTTCAAGAAGGCCGCGGCACTCCTGAAACCCGATGGCGTCGCCGTTCTTCACTCCATCGGGCGTTCCGTCCGCCCGACCTCGAGCAGCGCCTGGATCGCGAAATACATCTTTCCGGGCGGCTACATCCCCTCGTTGTCCGAAGTCATTCCGGCAATCGAGCGCTCGCAGCTGATCGTCACCGACATCGAAATTCTGCGGCTGCACTATGCCGAGACGCTGAAGGCGTGGCGCGAGCGGTTTCTCGCACATAGGGAAGAAGTGCTGGCGCTTTACGACGAGCGCTTCGCGAAAATGTGGGAGTTCTACTTAGCCGGTTCCGAAATGGCGTTCCGCCACCGGCACCTGATGGTGTTCCATATTCAAATGGCGCACCGGCAGGAGGCCGTTCCGCTTACGCGCGGCTATATCGAGGACGCCGAGCGCGCCCTGCGCGTGATCGAGCGCAACGTCAAGCGCCCGTTGCGGCTCGCGGGGGAGTGAACCGCGGCAGAATTTTGCCATCCTCGATCTGTCAACTTCCTTCCCGAATCATTTTAGGCCTTGTGGATTCCTGTGAACGACGGATTCGCGCTTGCGACAGCGCGGCTGCGTGCTAATCCAATTCTCCTTGCGTGTCGCGTTTCCCACCGGCCCAAGACAAACAGAAAACGCAGAACGCAATGGCTCTCGAAAACGCCCTCCGCAAAGCATTCCCGGAACCGGAAACGCCGGACTACCGGCAGGCACCGCACAACATCGAAGTCGAGCAAGCGTTGCTCGGCGCGATCCTTGTAAACAACGAGGCGTTCTATCGCGTCTCCGACTTTCTCGATCCCAGGCATTTCTACGAGCCGATCCACCAGCAGATCTATGAGGTCGCGGGCAGCCTGATCCGCGCCGGCAAGATCGCGTCGCCTGTGACGCTGAAGACCTTCATCCCCGCCGAGACCGACATCGCGGGCCTGAACCCGGCGCAATACCTCGCGCGCCTCGCGGCGGAAGCGACCACGATCATCAATTCGGAAGACTACGGCCGCAACATTCACGATCTCGCCACACGCCGCGAGATCATCACGGTCGGCGAAGACATGGTGAACTTCGCCTTCGATGCGCCGCCGGACCTGACGCCGCAGGCGCAGATCGAGGATGTCGAGCGCAGGCTTTATGCGCTCTCCGAAACCGGCAAGTACGGCAGCGGCTTCATGAGCTTCGGCAATGCCGCGAAGCTCGCGACCGACCTCGCCTCGCTCGCCTACCAGCGCGACGGAAAGCTTTCGGGTTTCGCGACCGGTCTCACCGATCTCGACGAACGCATGGGCGGCTTGCAGAAGTCCGACCTCATCATCGTCGCCGGCCGCCCGGGCATGGGCAAAACCGCGCTCGCCACCAACATCGCCTACAACATCGCCGCCGAGTATGTCGGCGAGCCGCAGCCGAACGGCACCATCGACACCGTCTCCGGCGGCATCGTCGGCTTCTTCTCGCTGGAAATGTCCGCCGAACAGCTCGCCACCCGTATTCTTTCCGAGCAGATCGAGATTTCGTCGTCGCGCATCCGCCGCGGCGAAATCAACGACGCCGAATTCTCCAAACTCGCGGAAGCCGCGCGCCAGTTCGAACGCACGCCGCTCTACATCGACGAAACCGGCGGCCTTTCGATCGCGCAGCTTTCGGCGCGTGCGCGGCGGCTCAAACGCCAGCGCGGCCTCGACGTCATGGTGGTGGACTACATCCAGCTGCTTTCCGGTTCGGGCCGCCGCTCGAGCGAAAACCGCGTGCAGGAAGTCACCGAGATCACGACCGGCCTCAAGGCGCTCGCGAAAGAACTGAACGTCCCGATCATCGCGCTCTCCCAGCTCTCGCGTCAGGTCGAAGCGCGCGACGACAAGCGCCCGCAGCTTTCCGATCTTCGCGAATCCGGCTCCATCGAGCAGGACGCCGACGTCGTGCTCTTCGTCTATCGCGAGGAGTACTACCTGAAGAATGCGGAGCCGAAGAACACGGACAAGCCCGAAGAGGTCGCGACCTGGCAGCAGAAGATGGACGCCGCCCGCGGCCGGGCGCAGCTCATCATCGGCAAGCAGCGTCATGGCCCCACCGGCACGGTGGACGTGACCTTCGAAGACCAGTTCACCCGCTTCGGCAATCTTGCGCGGGAAGACCGCCTGCCCGAGCGGCGGGGGTAGCGCTGGCATTGATAGATTCGTCATGGCCGGGGGCTCAAGTCGGCTTCAGCCGACTTGAGTTTTCGATCTGCCGATGTCGGGTAGACCCGACATCGGATCCCGGCCATCCACGTCTTTACAGCGCCGAAAAGGATGTAAGGCGTGGATGCCCGCGACAAGCGCGGGCATGACGAGTGGAGACCGGCGACAATTTCTTCGCCGTTGAGTAAGTTCCCTGCCATGTCCGACTCTCTCTCCGCCGAAGCGACAGGATTGCTGACCGTCGATCTCGCGGCGCTCACCGCGAACTGGAAGACGCTTGCGAAGCGCGCGGGCCGCGCAAACTGCGCGGCCGTCGTGAAAGCCGATGCCTATGGCGTCGGGCTCGAACAGGCGGCACAGGCGCTCGTCAAAGCCGGCTGCGACACCTTCTTTGTCGCGACCTTCGACGAGGCGCTGCGGCTCCGCACCATCCTGCCGATGGTGACGATCTATTTGCTGAACGGCCTGAACCCCGGCAGCGCCGAACTCGTCTGCGGCATCGACGTCCGGCCCGTGCTCGGCTCGATGGCGGAAATCGAAGAGTGGGAAGCGCATGCCGACGAGTCCGGCGAGGAAGCGCCCGCCGCGATCCACATCGACACCGGCATGAACCGCCACGGCATTTCGCTTGCCGAAGCGGAGGCCCTCGCGCCGCGTCTCGTCTCCTCCGAAATCACCTTCACGCCGACGCTCGTGATGAGCCATCTCGCCTGCGCGGACGAGCCGGAGCATGTGCTGAACAAACAGCAGATCGAAGCGTTCGCTACGATCATCAAGAAGTTTCCCGGCATCCCGGCGTCGCTCTGCAACTCCGCCGGGCTGCTCGCCTTCCCGGAGGCGCACTTCGACCTCGTACGCCCGGGCGTTTCGCTTTACGGCGGCCGCGCGTTGAACGCGGGCGATAACCCGATGCAGCCGGTCGTGAAGCTGCAGGCGCGCATCGTGACGATCCGCGAAGCCAGGGCCGGCACCACCGTCGGCTACGGCGCGCGGCTCAAGCTCGCGCGGGACTCGAAACTCGCGATCGTTTCCGCAGGCTATGCCGACGGCATCTTCCGTTCGGCCGGGTCGAGCGACAACAAGAAAGGCGCCGAGGCGATCGTCGCGGGCACGCGCTGCAATGTCGCCGGGCGCATTTCGATGGATCTCATGGCCATCGACGTGACCGACATTCCCGAAGGCAAGGTGAAGCGCGGCGATCTCGTCACGTTGCTCGGTGACGGCATCACCGTCGACGATCTCGCGGATCACGCACGCACGATCGGCTACGAAGTACTGACGGCGCTGGGGCGGCGCTGGAAGCGCGTCTACAAGGAATAATTTTCTCGAAGGGGGCGACAATGAAAGCTGACGAAGCCGGCGAACTGATGGACGCCGAGAAGACCGAAGACCGTTTCAAGACGCGCGTTGCGATCATGATCGCGGTGCTGGCGATGCTGCTCGCCGTCACCGGCCTCGGCGGACAGAATGCCGCCAAGGAAGCGACCAATAACAACATCTTCGCGACCAACCTCTATGCCTTCTATCAGGCGAAGAATATCCGCCAGACCGCCTTCGCGCTTGCCGCCGACCAGCTCGAAATCCAGATGACGGTGCCGGGCTATTTCACGCCGGAAGCCCGCGCGGACATGCAGAAGAAGATCGACGCCTACCGCAAGAACGTCGCGCGTTACGAATCCGAGCCCGAGACGCAGGAAGGCAAGAAGGAACTGCTCGCCCGCGCCAAGGTGATGGAAGAGGCGCGCGACCACGCGCTGAAGCAGGACCCTTACTTCGACTACGCGGAAGTCCTGTTGCAGATCGCGATCGTGCTTGCGTCCGTCGCCATCGTCTCGGGCATCTCGTGGCTCGTGCTCGGCAGCGCCGCGCTCGGCATCCTCGGCACGCTCCTGATGATCAACGGCTTCCTGCTGCTCGTGAGCATTCCGGGGTTGGGGTAACGCAGACTCATTTCTTTGTGTGTCGTCCCTGCGAAAGCGGGGACCCATAATCCCTGCGCTCAAGATGAGAAGCCGGTGGTTATGGGTCCCGGCTCGCGGTGCTTTCGCACCTTGGCCGGGACGACACGGACAGACTCGCATCCTGCGCCTTCCCTCCCCATATTCCGCCCGGGAGCAAAAGAAGGCCGGAAATGCCGCTCGACGACTATCTCGAAGAAGCCCGCCTCGCCGGCCGCGCGCTCGCGGATTACGGCAGCGGGCTCCTGCGCCCGACGCTCCGCCTCGGCGTCACCGGGCTCTCGCGCTCCGGCAAGACCATCTTCATCACCGCGCTGATCCACGCGCTCCTGCACGGCACGCGCCTCCCCGTGTTCGAGGCGCTCACCTCCGGGCGCATCGCGCGGGTGAAGCTCTCGCCCCAGCCCGACGCCGCGGTGCCGCGCTTCGAGTATGAGAAGCACCTGCGCGATCTCGTCGAACACCGCCGCTGGCCGGACTCGACCCGCGCGATCTCCGAAATCCGCATCGAAATCGAATACCAGAGCAAGCGCGGCAGCGAGCGCACGCTGACCCTCGACATCGTCGACTACCCCGGCGAGTGGCTGCTCGATCTTCTGCTGCTCGATAAGAGCTACGAGGAATGGTCGGCGGAGACGATTGCGCTCTCGCGGCAGGCGCCGCGCGTGACTCTCGCCGGCGCGTGGCACGCGCACCTGCAATCGCTCGACGCTAATGCCCCTGCCGACGAACAGCAGGCAATCAGCGCCGCAAAACTCTTCACCGATTATCTCGTCGCCTGCCGTGACGAGCGCTTCGCGATGAACCTGCTTCCACCCGGCCGCTTCCTGATGCCCGGCGATCTCGCCGGCTCGCCTGCGGTCACCTTCGCGCCGCTGGATGTGCCGCAGGGAACGAGCGCGCCCGCAGGCTCGCTCTGGGCGATGATGGCCGGGCGCTACGAAGCCTATCGCGCCCGCGTCGTGCGCCCGTTTTTCCGCGAGCACTTCGCGCGCCTCGACCGCCAGATCGTGCTCGCGGACGTGCTGTCCGCGATCAACGCGGGGCCGGAAGCGCTCTCCGACCTCGAGCAGACTCTCTCGGCGATTGCCGCCTGCTTCAACACCGGCCGCCGCACGATCCTGTCCTCGCTCTTCAAGCCGCGCGCCGACAGGATCCTCTTCGCCGCGACCAAGGCCGACCACCTGCATCATCTGCAGCACGACCGGCTCGAAAACATTCTCGCGCGCATGGTGAAGCGCGCCGCCGCGCGTTCCGAACTCGCGGGCGCAAAAACCGACGCGATTGCCATCGCCGCCGTGCGCGCGACCCGCGAAGCCGTCGTCACGCGCGGCACGGAAAAACTTCCCGCCATCCTCGGCACGCCGCTTGCCGGCGAGCGCATCGGCAATGAAGCATTCGACGGCACGCGCGAAACCGCAGTCTTCCCCGGCGCACTCCCCGATCTCGTCGAAGGCAAAAACACGGACTGGAGCTTTCGCGGCCTTGCTGCCGGTTCGCATGACGAGACCGACTTCCGCTTCCTGAAGTTCCGGCCGCCGCTCGTGGACACCGCGGCGGGCAACGAGCCTGCGCTGCCTCACATTCGCCTCGACCGCGCGTTGCAGTTCCTGATCGGAGACCGCCTCGAATGACGAGACCTGAATCCTTTCGCCCGGACGATCCGCGCATCACGGTCGCGAGCGCCGACGAGCCGCTGCTCACGCGCGCCGAATTGCGCGAACTCGAGGCGGCGGAAGCCGCCAATCTTCCTGCGGTCGTCGAAAGCGCGCCGAAGACGCGCCGCTTCTGGGGCAAGCTGTTCTGGTCGGCGGCAGGCGGCCTCGTTTCGCTGGCCCTCGGGCTTGCGGTCGCGAACCTCGTGCAGTCGCTCTTTTCCTATGCGCCCTGGCTCGGCTGGTTCGCGCTCGCACTGACCGCACTCGCCTCGCTGGCGCTCTTCGTGATCGCGATGCGCGAGCTGTTTGCGATCTTCCGCCTCGGCAAGATCGAGCGCATCCAGAAACGCGCGGGTGAAGTCCTCGCCTCCGACGACCGCAACGAAGGCCGCGCGGTCGTGAGCGAACTCGTCTCGCTCGCACGTTCGATGCCGCGGCTCGCCAAGGGCCGCGCAGCGATGGAAAACTATTCGCGCGACATCATCGATGGCGCGGACTATGTGCGGCTTGCCGAACGCGAACTGCTTGGCCCCCTCGATGCCGAAGCGAGGCAACTTGTCAGCAGTGCCGCAAAGCGCGTCTCGCTCGTGACCGCGATTTCCCCGCGCGCAGCCGTGGACATGCTCTTCGTGCTGTTCAACACGCTCTTTCTCATCCGCAAACTCGCAACGCTCTACGGCGGGCGGCCGGGCGTGCTCGGCATGTTCCGCCTCATGCGCCACGTGATCTCGCATCTCGCGCTCACCGGCGGCATGGCGGTCGGCGACAGCCTGGTGCAGCAGGTGCTCGGGCACGGACTGGCGGCGAAGCTTTCGGCGAAACTCGGCGAAGGCGTCTTGAACGGGCTCCTCACCGCGCGGCTCGGCATCGCCGCGATCGAAGTCACGCGGCCGCTTCCCTTCGCGGCACTCCCCCGCCCCAAGCTCTCGGACCTCGCGGGCAATTTGTTGCCGGCGAAGAAGGAGTAAACTTTACCTTCGTCATGCCCGGCCTTGTGCCGGGCATCCACGTCTTTCAACCGACCCGCAAAGTAAGGCGTGGATGGCCGGGACAAGCCCGGCCATGACGAGTGTAGTGTGGCTACGTCCTGCGCGCTCACTTCGCAGCGAAGCAATAGAACAGCCCCGCGCCGCCCGTGGTGCGAAGGTCCGCCTGCGAACAGCCGCCATCCGGCCCGCGCGAAGGATGCGAGGAGTTCCACGACAGCGCCGGCGGCTCGGTGTTGAGTCCCATGCGGTCGTGATGCCCGACCATCGCAGCCCCCGCGGTCGAACTCGTCCAGTTCTTGCAGGTGCGGTCGGCGTCGCCTGCGAACGCGGTGCCGTCCGCCTGCGAGCCGGTGAGGATGTCGTGCTGGTTCGGCTGATCGCCGCGGCCGTTCACGACCTCGCCCTTTTCGTTGAGCGCCGTCTGCTTGGTGAGGTTGTTGTTCGGTCCGTGCAGGTCGGCAACGTCCTTTGCGATCACGACACCCTTGGCATTCGTCCAGGGTCCGCTGCCAATGCGATCCTTCGCGTTCACCGCGCCCGCGCCTTGCGTGCTTAAGTAAGCGCGCCAGGTCTTGCCGCCCGCGCCCGCCGCCGCTGCGAGTTTCTGGCAGATCGCGTCAGCGCCCGAGAGACCGCCGAGGTCTCCGCCGTTACCGGAGCCTGCGCTGGTCACGAAGAACGTCATGTTGTTCTGCTGCGCAGGGGCAGCAAACGAAAAAGCAAGCAGCATGGCAGACGAAATCATCAGCAATCGGAATTTGGCTGGCATTTCATTCCTCCCAGAATGGGCTCGCCGCGCAGGGCGGCGGCCCGGGGATTGTGGCTCCGCGTTGCCGCCTTCGCCAGCGACGAACGTTTCCGGGCCGCAAACATGCTAGGCTGTTTTGCAAAGGTCCGACTCACTCCTACATTTTCAAAGCCATGGCCAAAGCCCGCTCGAACTTCGTCTGCCAAAGCTGCGGTGCGGTAACTCCGCGCTGGCAGGGCAAGTGCGAGTCCTGCGGCGAGTGGAACAGCATTGTCGAGGAGACGGCCGCACAGGCGTCGGTGCCCGCAACGCAGCGCACCTCGCGCAAGGGCCGACTGATCGCGCTCGAGCCGCTCGCCGGAAAATCCGAAGACGCGCCGCGCACCGCCTCCGGCATCAAGGAACTCGATCGCGTCACCGGCGGCGGTTTCGTGCGCGGCTCGGCGATCCTGCTCGGCGGCGATCCGGGCATCGGCAAGTCGACGCTGCTGATCGAGGCGAGTGCCGCGCTCGCGCGCAAGGGCAAGCGCATCGTCTATGTCTCGGGCGAAGAAGCGATCGATCAAGTGCGCATGCGTGCGCAGCGCCTCGGCCTCACCGACGCCCCCGTCGAGCTCGCCTCCGAAACCAATGTCGAGGACATCGTCGCGACCCTTTCCGACGGCACCGCGCCCGCGCTTGCGATCATCGACTCCATTCAAACCATGTGGACCGAGACGGTCGAAAGCGCGCCCGGTACCGTCACGCAGGTGCGCGGCTCCGCGCAGCAACTCCTGCGCTTCGCGAAGAAGAGCGGCACCGCCATCGTGCTCGTGGGACACGTCACGAAAGACGGCCAGATCGCGGGGCCCCGCGTGGTCGAGCACATGGTCGATGCTGTGCTTTCGTTCGAAGGCGACGGCGCGCATCAGTTCAGAATTCTCCGCGCGATGAAAAACCGTTTCGGCCCCACCGACGAAATCGGCGTGTTCGAAATGACCGGCGGCGGCCTGCGCGAAGTCGAAAATCCTTCCGCGCTGTTTCTTTCCGACCGCGACACATCTTCGCCGGGCACCGCCGTCTTTGCCGGAATGGAAGGCACGCGGCCCTTGCTCGTCGAAATTCAGGCGCTGGTCGCGCCCACCGCACTCGGCACGCCGCGCCGCGCGGTGGTCGGCGCGGAGCAGAGCCGTCTTTCCATGATCCTCGCGGTGCTGGAGGCGCGCTGCGGCGTGAAGCTCGGCCAGCAGGATGTGTACCTCAACATCGCGGGCGGCCTTCGCATCACCGAGCCCGCAGCCGATCTCGCGATTGCCGCCGCACTCATCTCCTCGCTCTACAACGTGCCGCTGCCTGCCGACTGTGTTTATTTCGGCGAAGCCTCGCTCACGGGCGCGGTGCGCGCCGTCCCGCAAGCAACCGCCCGCATGAAAGAGGCCGCGAAGCTCGGCTTCGCGCGGGCCGTGATCCCGGAGGCGGGACGCGGCGAAAGCTCCGAGGGCTTGAGCGTCCGCACCGTGGCGGCACTCGACGCGCTGGTCGCCGATATCGGCGCGGCGGCGCAGAAGGTCCGCCGCCTGCCGAACCGCGACGCGGGATAAGCCGGCGATGAAGTTCACGCTGCTCGAAGCCATCTTCGTCGCCGTCGTGCTGCTCTCCGCCATCCTCGGCTGGACGCGCGGCCTGCTTCGGGAGGCGATCGGGCTGCTCTGCTTCGGCGTGGCGCTCGCGATCGTCTATGCCTATGCGCTGAACGCGGGCATCGCGCAGTGGGTGCGGCCTTCGTTCCGCTACATGGCCGCTTATGTCTTCCTCGGCGCGACCGTCGTCAGCTTCCTGATCGCGGCGTGGGTTTCGCATTTCGGCATGAGTCCGTGGATCACCGCGCCGAGCCGCGTGCTCGGGCTCCTGTTCGGGGTCGCCCGCGGCATTCTGATCTTCGCCATCGCCATCGTGCTGATCGATGTCTTCTACCGCCCGCGCGACCTGCCGGCGTGGTTCACGGGCGCCCGCTCCCGGGAACTCGCGCTCGAGTACATGCGGCTGTTCTGGCCCAAGGAC
>VFQR01000373.1_pt1 | contig 69737 bp, 76 predicted proteins | sample 3512321 | NCBI WGS metagenome assembly VFQR01 (sample SAMN10412374, study PRJNA504923) | tailings metagenome | isolation source: Relicate 3 Philex TSF1 revegetated site | place: Philippines: Tuba, Benguet | collected 2017-08-29 | reverse complement strand
CCAAGCCGTACGCCGTCGGCGAGCTGCTCGCCCGCGTGCGGGCAGCCCTGCGCCGCGGGGCCGCCCCGCCTGGGGAGGAGCCGGCCGTGGCCTTCGGCGACGTGCGCGTGGACCTCGCGCTGCGCGAGGTGCGGCGCGGCGGCGAGGTCGTCCACCTCACCCCGCACGAATACGGCCTGCTCGCCGAGCTCTCCCGTCACCCGGGGCGCGTCCTGACCCACCGCGCCCTGCTGCTGGCGGTGTGGGGGGAGGGCTACGCGCACGAGACGCACTACCTGCGCGTCTACATGGGGAACCTGCGCCGCAAGCTGGAGGAGGACCCCGCGCGGCCCGCCCACCTCGTGACCGAGACGGGCGTCGGCTACCGCCTGCGCACCGGCCCGCCGGAGGCCTTTACGACATCTTGAGTCCCGGCCCGGGGTGCCTTGACCCGGCCTTGACGCGGCCCTCCCTACCGTCGGCCACATGGGAGACATCGCCGCCATCGCCATCGCCCTCGCGGGGTTCGCCCTCCTCGGGCTGACCCTCTGGGCCGTCGGACGGGTGGACTGATGGGCGCGGGTGACATCGCCGCGCTCCTCGCCGCCGCCGCGACCTTCGTGTACCTCGCGTACGCCCTGTTCCGGGCGGAGCGCTTCTGATGACCGCCAACGCGATCGCCCAGATCGTCGTCCTGCTGGTCATCGTCGCCGCGCTCACGCCGCCGCTCGGCGCCTACATGCACCGCGTGCTGGAGGGACGGCCCGTGCCGGTCCTCGGCCGCGTCCTCGGACCCCTGGAGAGGGGGATCCTGCGCGCCGTGCGCGTCGACGGCGCCCGCGAGCAGAGCTGGCGCACGTACGCCGGCTGCGTGCTGGCGTTCAGCGGCCTGTCCGTCGCGCTGCTCTACGCGATCCTGCGGCTGCAGGGGCACCTGCCGCTCAACCCGCAGGACCTGCCGGGCATGGGCTGGTCCGTCGCCTTCAACACCTCGATCTCGTTCGTGACGAACACGAACTGGCAGTACTACGGCGGCGAGTCGACGCTCTCGTACCTGAGCCAGATGACCGGCCTGGCCGTCCAGAACTTCGCCTCGGCCGCCGTCGGCATCGCCGTCATGGCGGCCGTCGTCCGCGGGTTCGCCCGCAAGGGGACCGGCGAGCTCGGCAACTTCTGGGCCGACCTCGTGCGCGTGTGCCTCTACATCCTCGCGCCCATCGCCGTCGTGCTCGGCCTGGTGCTCGCCTCCCAGGGCGTGGTCCAGACCCTCGACGGCCCGGTCACGTACCAGACCCTCGAGGCGCGCACCCTCGGCGCCACCGACGACACCGGCGCGCCCGTCACCCAGACGATCGTGCGCGGCCCCGTCGCCTCCCAGGTCGCCATCAAGCACGCCGGCACCAACGGCGGCGGCTACTACAACTCCAACTCCGCGGTCCCGTTCGAGAACCCGACCCCGCTCACCAACCTGCTCGTCCTGGTGGCGCAGGTCACGCTCGCGTTCGCCCTGACGTACACGTTCGGCCTCATGGTCGGATCGCGGCGCCAGGGGTGGGCGATCTTCGCCGCCATGGCCGCGATCCTGGTGGTCGCGATCGCCGTGGCCGCACCCTTCGAGCAGAGGGGGTCGGAGGTCCTCCAGGCCTCGGGCGTGGAGCTCTCGGCGGGCGACGGCCAGTCCGGCGGCAACATGAGCGACAAGGAGGTCCGCTTCGGGGCGGTCAGCACCGCGACGTTCGCGACGGTCACGACCGGCACCTCGACCGGCGCGGTCAACGGCGGCCACGACGCCCTCACGGGCGGCGCCGGCACCGTCACCCTCGCCCTCATGACCATCGGGGAGGTGGCCCCGGGCGGGGTCGGCTCCGGCCTCTACGGGATGCTGCTCTTCGTCGTCGTCGCGGTTTTCATCGCCGGGCTCATGGTCGGGCGCACGCCCGAGTACCTCGGCAAGAAGATCGGGACGAAGGAGATCAAGCTGACGATGATCGGCGTGCTGGTCATGCCGATCGGGCTCCTCGTGTGCCTCGCGGCCGCCGTCGCGACCGAGGCGGGCACCGCCTCGATCTTCAACGCCGGCCCCCAGGGCTTCGCGGAGGCGTTCTACGCCTACGCGTCGCAGTGGAACAACAACGGCAGCGCCTTCGCCGGGTACGGGGTCACCGACCTCGCGGCGACCCTCGGCGGCGTCGCGATGCTCCTCGGGCGGTTCATCCCGATCATCGCGGTGCTCGCCCTGGCCGGCGCGCTGTCACGGCGCTCCCCCGCCCCGGTGGGCGCGGGGACGCTGCGCACGACGACGCCCACCTTCGTGGTGACCCTGATCTTCGTGATCCTGCTGGTCGCCGCCCTCAACGTGATCCCGGCGCTCGCCCTCGGGCCGATCGCCACCGAGCTCTCGGGGAGGCCCTTCTGATGACCCGTGCCCTGCGCCCCCTCGGGGTGGCCGGCGGGATGCTGCTGGTGCTCACGGCCCTGTTCGGGCTCGTGTACCCGCTCGCCATGACCGGCGCCGCCCGGGGCCTGTTCCCGGACGCGTCCGACGGCTCGCTCGTGACGCTCGACGGCGAGGTCGTCGGCTCGGAGCTGGCCGGACAGCCCTTCCTCTCGCCCGCCTACTTCCACTCGCGCCCGTCGGCGACGACGCCCGCGTGGAACCCGTCCGCCACGACCTTCGCCAACCTCGGCCCCAACACGATCGCGCTGGAGGAGGCGGTCCAGGCGAACATCGACGCCGCTCTGGCCCTCGAGGGCCCGTACACCCCCGGTCTGACCGCCGCCGACCTCCCGGTCGACATGGTCACGACCTCCGGGTCGGGCATCGACCCCGACATCACCCCCGCCAACGCCCGCCTGCAGGCGGCGCGGGTGGCGGAGGTGCGCGGCCTGCCGCGCGACCGGGTGCTGGGGCTCATCGAGGACCGGATGGAGGGGCGCTCCCTGGGCCTCCTCGGCGAGGACCGCGTGAACGTCCTCCTGCTCAACCTCGACCTGGACCGCCTCGCCGGTCCCCCCACGGTCCGATGACCGGGGCCCGCGCCGCCATCCTGTCCCCCGGGATGCTCGTGCCCGCCCTGGGCGCGTCGCTCCGCAAGCTCGACCCCCGGGTCCAGATCAGGAACCCCGTCATGTTCGTGGTGGAGGTGGGGAGCGCCATCACCACGGGCATCCTCATCGCCGACCTGCTCCGCGGCCGGACCGACGACCTGTGGTTCACCGCCGTCGTCGCCGCCTGGCTCTGGATCACCGTCCTGTTCGCCAACCTGGCGGAGGCCGTGGCGGAGGGCCGCGGCAAGGCCCAGGCCACCGCCCTCCGCGCCACCCGCACGGAGCTCACCGCCCGCCGCCTCACGGCCGGCGGGGCGGAGGAGGAGGTCCCCGCCGCGCAGCTCGCGCCCGGTGACCTCGTGATCTGCGAGGCCGGCGACGCGATCCCCGGTGACGGGGAGGTCGTCGAGGGCGTGGCGTCGGTCGACGAGTCGGCCATCACCGGCGAGTCGGCCCCGGTCATCCGCGAGAGCGGTGGCGACCGGAGCGCCGTGACCGGGGGCACCCGCGTGCTGTCGGACCGCATCGTGGTCCGCATCACCCAGGAGCCCGGCGGGAGCTTCCTCGACCGCATGATCTCGCTCGTCGAGGGCACCGCCCGGCGCAAGACGCCGAACGAGATCGCCCTCAACATCCTCATCGCGGGCCTCACCATCGTGTTCCTCGTGGTCACCGCCACGCTGCGCCCGATGGCGACCTACGCCGGGGTGGACGTGTCCCTGACCGTCCTGATCGCCCTGCTCGTGGCACTCATCCCCACCACGATCGGGGCCCTGCTGTCGGCCATCGGCATCGCCGGCATGGACCGCCTCGTGCGCCGCAACGTGCTCGCGATGAGCGGGCGCGCGGTGGAGGCGGCCGGCGACGTGGACACGCTGCTCCTCGACAAGACCGGCACGATCACGCTCGGCAACCGCCAGGCGACCGAGTTCCTCCCCGCCCCCGGCGTGGACGAGCGCGAGCTGGCCGAGGCCGCCCAGCTCGCATCGCTGGCGGACGAGACCCCCGAGGGCCGCTCCATCGTCGTGCTCGCCAAGGACCGCTTCGGCCTGCGCGAGCGCGAGGAGGTCGCCCGCGGCCTCGCGTTCACCCCCTTCAGCGCGGAGACGCGGATGAGCGGGGTGGAGGCCGACGGCGTGTCGATCCGCAAGGGCGCGGCCGACGCCGTGGCCGCGTGGGTCGCCTCGCAGGGTGGCCGCGTGCCGGAGGCCCTCACCGAGGACGTCGAGCGCGTCGCGCGCGCCGGCGGCACCCCCCTCGTGGTGGCCCGCGGGGGCACGGCCCTCGGGGTCGTCCACCTGAAGGACGTGGTCAAGGAGGGGATGACCCAGCGCTTCGCCGAGCTGCGGCGCATGGGCATCCGCACGGTGATGATCACCGGCGACAACCGCCTCACCGCCGCGGCCATCGCGGCCGAGGCCGGGGTCGACGACTTCCTGGCGCAGGCCACGCCCGAGGACAAGATGCGCCTCATCAGGGAGGAGCAGTCCAAGGGGCACCTCGTCGCGATGACCGGCGACGGCACCAACGACGCGCCCGCGCTCGCCCAGGCCGACGTGGGCGTGGCCATGAACACCGGCACCTCCGCCGCGAAGGAGGCCGGGAACATGGTCGACCTGGACTCCGACCCGACGAAGCTCATCGAGATCGTGGAGGTGGGCAAGCAGCTCCTCATCACCCGCGGCGCCCTGACCACCTTCTCGATCGCGAACGACATCGCGAAGTACTTCGCCATCCTCCCGGCGGTGTTCGCCGGCGCCTACGCGGCGGAGGAGGGCGGGTCCGGGCCGCTCGACGCGCTGGACGTCATGGATCTGGGCAGCCCGCGCAGCGCGATCATCTCGGCGATCGTGTTCAACGCCCTCGTCATCCCGGCCCTCGTCCCGCTCGCCCTGCGCGGCGTGCGGTACCGGGCGATCGGCGCGACCCGCCTGCTGCGGCGCAACCTGCTGCTCTTCGGGCTCGGGGGCGTCATCGTCCCGTTCGTGGGCATCAAGCTCATCGACCTGGTCGTCCACGGCCTGCTCGGGGCGTGACGAGCGAGCCCCCAGGACGCCTGAAGGTCTACGTCGGCATGGCCGCCGGCGTGGGGAAGACGTACGCCATGCTCGAGGAGGCGCAGGACCTGCGCCGGGAGGGCCGCGACGTGGTGATCGGATGGCTCGAGCCCCACGGACGGGCCGAGACCTCCGCGATGGCCGAGGGGATCGAGCTGGTCCCGCCGATCGAGCGGGACCACCGCGGCCTGCCCCTGCGCGAGATGGACCTCGCGGCGGTCATCGCCCGGGCGCCCGAGATCGCCCTCGTCGACGAGCTGGCCCACACCGACGCCCCCGGCATGGAGCACGTCAAGCGGCACGAGGACGTCGCCGACCTGCTCGCGGCCGGGATCGACGTCATCTCGACGGTCAACGTGCAGCACCTCGAGAGCCTCAACGACCGGGTGCAGGAGCTCACCGGCGTCCGGGTGCGGGAGACGATCCCGGACCGCGTGCTGCTGGAGGCCGACGAGGTCGTGATCGTCGACCTCACGCCGGAGGCCCTACAGGCCCGGCTGCGCGCCGGGAAGATCTACCCGTCCGACCGCGTCGACGCGGCGCTGCTCAACTTCTTCACCACCTCCAACCTGCACACGCTGCGGGAGGTGGCCCTGCGCGAGGTGGCCGGCGCGGTCGACGAGCGCATCCAGCGCGACGCCCCCCGCGCGGTGGACGAGCCGGCCCTCGCGGAGCGCGTGATGGTGGTGGCGCGCCCCGAGCCGGGGGCGCAGCGGCTGGTGCGGGCCGCGTGGCGGGCCGCCCGGCGCCTCGGCGCCGAGCTCGACGTGGTGAGCGCGGAGCCGCGCCGGCCGGACGAGGCCGAGGTGCGGCAGGCCGCCCTGCTGCGCGACCTCGCGGTCACCCTGGGCGCCCACATGCTCCCCGTGGCCGAGGAGGAGCTGGCGGAGTACGTCGTGGCGCAGGTCCGCGAGCGCGGCATCACCCGGCTCGCCATGGCCGCGCCCCGGCACCGGGGCCTCGTCGCGCGGGCGCGCGGCGACCTGCTGAGCCACGTCCTGGAGTCGACGGAAGGGGTGGATGTGCTGCTCATCGCCGAGCGTCCCGCACCGCGTGGGGGGAGGGGGGCGTGAGCCGCCTCGTCGTCGCGACGGACGGGCCCTGCCCCGCCGCGGCCCTGCGCCGGGCGGCCGCGATCGCCGGGCCCGAGGGGGAGGTGGTGCTCGCCGCGGTCGTGGTGGTGCCCCACGCGCTGCCGCTCGAGGCCGCCCCCGAGGGCGCCGTGGCCGCCGCCTGCGCGACCCTCGACCGCGGCGAGCGGGCGCTGGAGGGGTGCGGGGCGGACACACGCCTCGTGCGGGCGCGGTCCTTCTCCGAGGGCGTCCTGTCGCTGCTCGCCGACGAGCCCTGCGACGCCCTCGTGATCCAGGCCGGGGCGCACCTGCGCAACGGGGCACGGGCGGAGGTGGAGGCGATCGTGGAGCGGGCCGCCCCGGAGGTGCTGCTGGTGCGGCCGGCGCTCAGCCCCTGAGGCAGGAGGCCTCGGTGTAGGTGACGAGGGCGTCCCACATGATCCACTCGCCGACGCCCTCGTCCTGGGCGCCCTTGATCTGCGCGCAGACCTCCTTCGGCCCGTACGCGACGCGCAGCGAGAAGTCCTGGAGCCACGGGACGATGCGGGCGCCCGTGCCCTCCACCTGCTCGTTGAAGATGCGCACGGACTCCTGGATGACCTTCCGCGGCTCGGACTCGGGGTCCGCGATGCCGAAGATGCCGCTGCCCCAGTGGGAGGGGTAGATCAGCGGGGCGATGTAGTCCACGTTGCGGGCCATGTTGCGGACGTCCTGGGCCACGTCCTGCGGGCGGAAGGCCGCGACGCCGAAGAGGGACGCCCCGAGGAACGTGCCGGTGGGCTCCAGCTCCTCGCGCACGTCGCCCAGGAAGGCGACGATCGACCGCTGCGCCCCGCCCTTCAGGCCGGGGAACCTCATCGTGTCGAGTGGGCCGTCCGGGCGGCGGATGTAGTCGTAGATGATGTCCTCGACCCCGCGCTGCGCCGCCTCCTTGGCGATGTCCATGTTGTACTGGCGCACCACGGGGTTGGCGAAGTTCGTGAAGCCGCCGTACCCGGCGTAGGGCTGGCCGTCGGGCGTCTGGATGACCTGGTCGCGGTCGCCGTGGTCCCAGGCGTACTTCGCGTGGATCGGGTCGCGGAAGGCCACGATGCGGCCCATCACCCGCCCGCCCAGGGCGTGGATCTGGGCGACGGCCTCCTCCAGGTCGTACTCGGGCTGCACCGCGCCGATCTTCTTCGCGAACTCGAGCTCCGAGTCGTACCCGATCACGCCGGACTCGTCCTTCAGGTCCAGCTCGATCGTGTTGATGAGCCCGTCGCGCAGCATCTGCAGCACCGGCTCGCGCAGGTAGTCGACCCGCCACGAGATCGCGGTCATGTGGACGGCGCGGGTGCCCTGGATCGGCTCGCGGGTGACGAGCGGGATGCTCGTGCGCACGCCGCGCGAGTTGCCGGCCCGGTCGACCGCGCGGACGGCGATGGCCCCGGCGGGCGGCTCGGGGAACGTGACCGAGAAGGTGCCGTCGGACGCGACGTCCACGGGCGCGTCGTCCACCGTGACCCGCGACGGCTCGTCGACCCGCCCCGACAACGTGACGGGGGCCCCGCGCACGGCCGGGCGCTTCGGCCCGGTGATCTCGATCTGCGGCCGCGTGGTGTCCACGGTGAACGTCCACGAGCGCGTCACGGGCCACGGCACGTACGGCTGGTCGAGCGAGAACTCGAGGGTGTGGGTGCCCTCCTCCAGCTCGCGCGGCCGGTAGGTGAGGACCCCGTCGCTCACGAAGGCGTCGTCCAGGACGTCACCGCCGTCGTAGTCGAGCTGCGCCGTCTCCATGAGGCTCGGCAGGTCGGACTCGATGCGGAACGACAGGTCGTCGGTCGCGCGGGCGCCCAGGAAGGCGTCCTGCGGGGGCCCGGTCGTGCTCACCTGCGGCCCGGAGCCGCGCAGCGCGAAACCGGAGAGGAACCCGAAGACGATCGCACCGGCGCCGATGGCCACGAGCTTGGGCCAGCGTCGCCGGGGCCTCTCGGGCCCGGTCTCCTCCCGGCGTCCCCCGCGGAGTGGGGGGAGCCCCTCCCGGTCCCCGTCCGGTGCGGGTCCCGGCGCTCGATCGCGCGGCATCGGCGGGAGGGTACCCGAGGTCGGCGCGGCCCGACAACGGCGTCGGTGCTAGGTCGCGGGCTCCACCCGGTCGCGTCCGGCGGCCTTCGCCCGGTACAGGGCGCGGTCGGCGCGCCGCATCAGCTCGTCCTCGTTGCCCGCCAGCGCGAGGTCGCAGACCCCGGCCGAGCAGGTGATCCCCGGGGCGCCGTCCACCTCGATCGAGGCGATCGCGGCGCAGGCGCGCCGCACGGCCCGGATCGCGTTCTCCATGTCCACCTGGGGGAGGATCCAGGCGAACTCCTCACCGCCCATCCGGGCCACGAGCTCGCCGGCGCGGCTCGTGGACGCCAGCCGGGCGCCGACCTCCGCCAGCACGACGTCGCCCACCTGGTGGCCCAGGGTGTCGTTGATCCGCTTGAAGTCGTCGAGGTCCAGGATCGCCAGGGAGAGCAGGTGGCCGTGCCGCCGGGCGCGCTCCACCTCGCCGTGGAGGCGGGCGGTGAACGCGCGCCGGTTCGCCAGGCCGGTGAGCGGGTCGGTCTCGGCGAGCCGGTCCAGCTCGGCGCGGGTCTCGGCGTTCGCCACGGCGATCGCGGCGAGCTCGGCGAAGGCGGCCAGCCGCCGCTCCTCGGGCGGGCCGAAGGCGCCGGCGTCGACGGACCCGGCCGTGAGCGCGCCCCACAGGCGCCCGCGGGTCCAGAGCGGGGCCGCGATGCCGCTGCGCAGGCCGGCGTCCACCACGCCGCGGACGGCCTCGTCGCCCGGGCCGCGCCGGTAGTCGTCCACGCGGGCGGGCAGGCCGGAGCGCGCCGTGCGGCCGGTGGCCGACGCGTCGGTCAGGGGGACCTCCTGGCCCTGCGAGGCGCCGGCCGGCGGGTGGGCGGCGATGCACGTGCCGCGGTCCTCGGCCTCGAAGCGGTACACGGCGCTGCCGGTCGCGCCCAGCAGCAGGGCGGCCTCCTGGGCGACGACGCGGGCGATCTCGTCCAGGTCGCCCTCGCGGGCGACGACGGTCGCGACCCGGCGCAGCGCGGCCTGCTCGGCCTCGCGGTTCACCCGGTCGGTCACGTCCGTGCTCACCGCGATGACGTGGCCGCTGTGGCGGTCGGCCCCGGTCTCGGGCAGCAGCCGGGCGCTGAACCACCGCGGGCCGTCCGGGGTGGGGAAGCGGAAGTCGATCGAGACCGGCTCGCCGCGCGAGAACACGCCGCGCACGGCGCGCTCGAAGCGCCCGGCGAGCTCCTCGGGCACCCCGGCCTGCCGGATCGTGCGGCCGATGAGGAGGCCGGCGGGCCGGCCGACGGCCCACTCGAGCGCCCCGTTGACGAAGGTGATCCTGAGGTCCGCGTCGATCATCGCGATCGGGTCGGGCGAGTCCTCCACGAGGGCGCGGAAGGCGGCGTTGCCGCCGCTCTGGCGCAGCTCCGCGTGCTTGCGGCCCGTGATGTCCGTGGCGAGGATCGTGACGCGCGCGGCGCCCGGCTCGGCGGTGGGGTCGGGCACGAGGCGCAGGTGGAGCCACCGCAGCCCGTCGGGCGTGGGCATCTCGATCTCGATCTGCCGTTCCTCGCCGCTCTCGACGGCGGCGCGCAGCTCCCGCTCCAGGGGCTCGACGACCTCGTCGGGGAGGCCGGTCTCGCGGGGGGTGCGGCCCACGAGGGCCTCCGCGGGGAGGCCCACCATCGCGAGGGCGGCGTCGCTGGCACGCACATGGCGCAGGTCCTGGTCGAGCTCCATCACGATGGCGCCCGGCCCCTGTCGTCCCGCGTGCGTACCCGTCGCGCTCACCCGATCCCCGGCCGCGTCCTCAGAGCCTCTCCGAGATCGCTACTAGGCACAGAGCGCGCGCCGGGCGCAAGCGCGGGTGCCCTCCGACGACACGCGATCGGCGATTCCGGCGATTCCCACCCATGGGTCAGAACCGCTCGCGGTCGGGGCGCGGGAGGTTCTCCCGCTGGTCCAGCTGGTCGAGCTGCTCCATGTCGAAACGGCGCACGAGCGTCGAGCCACCGTTGCCCAGGCCGCCCCCCGCCCGCCAGCCGGCGGTGAGGACCGCATCGCCCAGCGCCATGGGCGCCCGCACGAAGATCGTGTACAGGGCCCAGGTGAGGGGGCTGAACTGCTTCGGCGAGACCCGTCCGCCGCCACCGCCCCCGCCACCGCCGCGGTCGATGACCACGTAGGTGCTGCCCGCCTGGCCGCGGATGTCCACGACCGGGTCCTTTGTCTTCTTCGACGAGCCCGTGGGCAGGTCGCCGCGCCGCCAGGCGAGGCCCGAGCGCGCGGAGAGCGCGGCGCCGAGGATGAGGAAGAGGAAGAACCAGAACCCGATCAGGTTGATGTCGCCGAGGGTGGCGATCCATGCCAGGAGCACAAACGTGCATACCCCGATCAGGAAAGAACCCCACCTCCAGAACGGATCCTTGAACTCCGGCCCGAAGGGGATCGGGCCACCCCGGTTCACGGCCCGCCGGCCCTGACGGTGACCGTCTCGCTCTGGTCGATCCTCAGGCCCTCACTGTCCGTGCGGACGCACCCGACGCCGTTGATGCACAGCGCGCCGGCGATCCCGCCGCTCGAGATGAGGATCCCGAAGATGACGACGACTCCGATGATGACGAAGATGACTTTCATGGTGTGGACCGCTGTTCGCCGACGGTTGCCGTAGTCCTCCGCCCCCGGGTGCGACGACCATTTCACACCGTGCGGGCGGGGCCCGGCCCCGAGGGGGGCGGCGGTCCGCCGGAACCTGCGCAGGCGGCCCACCGGGTCACCCCGGCGGGCCGCGGGGGTCCCTAGGAGGCGCTCCCGGAGAGGGTGCGGAGCGCGGCGATGAGCGCGGCGCGGCCGGCGTCGTCCAGACCTGCGAGCGCGATGGCGATGCGGTCGGCCGACGGGACGTCCGTGGCGTCGGCCACGACGCGGCGGCCCTTCGGGGTGAGGCCGATGCGCACGCGGCGGCGGTCGGCCTCGTCCTTCTCGCGCCGGGTGAGCCCCAGGGACTCGAGGCGCGCGGCGACGTCGGCCACCACCGGGCGGGAGACGCCGAGCAGGGAGGCCTGCTCGCCGACGCTCAGCGGGCGGTCGGCCAGGGCGCGCATCACGACGAGCATGCGCGGGGTGACCCCGACGTGGTCGCAGACGCTCACGAGCGGGCGGACCGCCTCCAGCGCCGCGGGGAGGAGGGTGGCGACCTCGGCCGGCCAGTCGGCGGGCGCGGGGACGATCGGGGCGGCGGCGACCGGCTCCCAGACGGGGGCGGGCTGCGGCTCGGCCACGACGAGGACCGGCTCGGGCTCGGGCGCGATGAACGGCTCCGGCTCGATGTGGGCGACCGGCGCGAGCGGCTCCGGGTCCGGGCTCCACACGGGGAGATCGGCCTCGGCGACCGGGGCCGGGGCGGCCTCGACGGCGGGCTCGGCGGGGATCCAGATGTCCTCGACCGGCTCGGCGACGGGCTCCTCGGGCCGCCACAGGGGCAGCTCGGCGTCGGGCGCGGGCTCCTCGGCGGCCGGGACCGGCGCGAGCGACGGCATCTCCCAGGACTCCTCCGCCACGGGGGCCGGGGGCGCCGTGGTGGCGGCCGTCTCGGCGAGGGGGGAGGGCTCCAGGACGGCCGTGGGCGCCTCGAGGGTCGCGACCGGGGAGGACACGGCGGCGGACGGGCCGTCGCCCCAGGCGCCGGCGATCTCGCCCGGCAGGGGCCAGCCCGGCTCCACGATCATCTCCTCGGGGCGCCAGTCCGACGGCTCGGAGGCGGCGGGGGTGAGGGGGGCGGGGCCGGAGACGGCGACGGGGGACGGGGCCGGCGCGGGCGCCTCGGTGAAGGGGGCCGCGGCGGCGGGGAGGTCGACCGGCGGGAACGAGTCCACGGGCGCGCCGCCGAAGGACGACGGGGCCGCCCCGAACGGGGCCGCGGCCGGGGAGGCGAAGGGGTCGTGATGCGGCGCGGGGGCGGCCGGCGCCGGGGCGGGGTCGGGCTCGCGCCGCCGCAGCCCGAGGCCGCGGGAGCCGCGGCCGGGGGAGGGGGCGTCCCCGTCGCCCGCCGCGCGCTTGCGCTTCGAGCGCACCAGGAACAGCACCAGGAGCAGGACGAGACCCAGGAGGACGAACGTGTTCACGTCTGCCGCGGTTCCTCTCGCGTGACTTCCACCGTGCCCTGCCCCTATCGGTCGGAGTCGCGCAGGGTTGAGCGCCGGTGCGCCGGTGCGTGGGGGATGTCACCGGGCGCCGCCGTCACGGGGCGCGGTTATCCTGGCCCCGTCCGGTGGCGACCCGCGGGTCCGCGGAGGAGGGCGGTGTGGTGGCGGAGCGCGGCCTGCGTGCCGAGGCGGTCTACCGGCGCCTCCGGGCCGACCTGCTGCGCGGGCGCATCCGCCCCGGCGACCGCGTCACCGAGCACTGGGCCGCCGCGAACTACCACGTGAGCCGCACGCCGGTGCGCGAGGCGTGCCGCCGCCTGGCCGAGGAGGGGCTGCTCACCCACCGGCCCCGGCACGGGTACAGCGCCCCGCTCATCGACCGCCGGGAGATCGAGGAGCTCTACGACGTGCGCCGCGCGCTCGAGGTGCTCTCCGTGCAGCGGGCCGCCGAGGCCGAGGGCGCCCGTCCCGCGCTCGTTGCCCTGCGCCGCACCTGGTCGGCGCCCATGCCCGAGCCGGCCGTCGAGGTCGTCTACCGCGACGAGGCCTTCCACATGGGCGTCGCGCGCGCCGGCGGGGGGACCGTGCTCGCGTCGATGCTCGACGGCGTCAACGCGCGCATCCGCCTGGTGCGGGTGCACGACTTCCTGGACCGCGACCGCATCCTCGCCACGGTCGAGCAGCACCTGGCGATCCTGGAGGCGGTGGAGGACCGCGACGCGGAGTCGGCCGCCGATCTGATGGACGCCCACATCCGCGAGAGCGCCCGCGTGGTGCACGCCGCCGCCGGCCGCGCCCTCGCGGAGCTCTGGACCACCTAGGGGCGGACGCGAGCGCCCTGCCCGGGGGGCGAAAGACCGGGGGCGATGTTCGGCCCGGTGGCGCAACCGGGATCCGTACACACATTTGTATACATCCGGTGTGCCGCCGCCCCCCAGCGCGAGGAGCCTCGCGCCTCCGCTCCCGGGGGTCCCCGGCCCGGCCCTGCTCGGCCACTCGGTCCACGGTGACGGCCCGCCGGTCGTGCTCATCCACGGGGTCGCCTTCGGCCCCTGGGCCTTCGACGCCGTCGCCGCAGACCTCGCGCGCGACCACCGCGTCGTGGTCGTCCACCGCCGTGGCTACGGCGACAGCCCCGCGCCCTGCGCCCGCCACCGGCCCGAGGACCAGGCGCAGGAGATCCTGTCGCTGCTCGACCACCTCGGCCTCGGGAGGGTCACCGCCCTCGGCGTGAGCGGCGGGGCCACGGTCCTCACGGCGCTGGCGATGGCCGCGCCGGAGCGCCTCGGCGCGGCCGTCCTCCATGAGCCCGCCCTGGGCCCGCTGGCGCCCGGCGTCCACGCGCTGCTCTCGGGCCTCGCCCGCGCCGTCGGGGCCGCCGCATCGCCGTCCGCCGGGGCGGAGGTGGTGGCCTCGGCGCTCGCCGGGCCCGAGACCTGGGGCGCCCTCGGCACCGCCGGGCGCGCCGAGGCGCGGCGCCCGGCCGAGACCGTCTGCTTCGAGGTCCCCTTCTTCGCCCGCTTCGCCCCGTCGGCGCCCGACCTCGGCGCCCTGCGCGGGCTCCATGTGCTCGCGGCGGTCGGGGAGCGCAGCGGCCCGGAGCGGCGCGAGGCGGCGGGCGTCCTGGTGCGCGCCGCCGGCGCGGTCTGCGTCCTGGTGCCCGGCGCCGCCAACCTCGCCCACATCGAGAGCCCCGCGGCCCTCGCGGACGTCGTCCGCCGGGCCGTCCCCACCACCGTCACCGAGGAGGAGGAGCGATGACGTTCGGACCGGTGTCGTCCGAGCCCTACGCCTGGCCCTACGACGGCGCCATCGACCCGGCGCGCACCGCGCTGGTGCTGATCGACTGGCAGGTCGACTTCTGCGGGCCGGGGGGCTACGTCGACCAGATGGGCTACGACCTGGAGCTGACGCGCGCGCCGCTCGGGCCCACGCAGGCGGTGCTCGCCGCCATGCGCGAGCGCGGCTTCACGATCATCCACACGCGCGAGGGGCACCGGCCGGACCTCTCCGACCTGCCGGCCAACAAGCTCTGGCGCTCGCGGCAGATCGGCGCCGGCATCGGCGACCCCGGCCCCCAGGGGCGCGTGCTCGTGCAGGGCGAGCCGGGCTGGGAGATCGTGCCGGAGGTCGCCCCGCTCCCCGGGGAGCCGGTCATCGACAAGCCCGGCAAGGGCGCCTTCTACGCGACCGACCTGGAGCTCGTGCTGCGGACCCGCGGCATCACGCACCTGATCTTCACGGGCATCACGACGGACGTCTGCGTCCACACGACGATGCGCGACGCGAACGACATGGGCATGGAGTGCCTCCTCCTCGAGGACTGCACCGGCGCCACGGACCACGGCAACCACCTGGCCGCCCTCAAGATGGTGACGATGCAGGGCGGCGTCTTCGGCGCCATCGCCCCGTCGTCCGCGCTGCTGGACGCGCTGGAGGCACGATGAGGCCCGCGGGCAGCCGGGCGGGGGAGGCCTTCGCGGCGGCCCGCGCCGTGCTCGACGGGTACCGGCCGGGGCCGTGGCGGCGGCCGGCCATCGACGTCGCCGCGCCGTTGCTCACGGCCCGTCCGCGCCCGGCGTCCGCCCCCGCGCCGCCCGCCGGCACGGACACCCTCCGCGGCGCCCTGCGCGCGATGGAGGAGGGGACGCTCACGGCGGCCGCGCTCGTGGAGTCGTCCCTCGCCGACGCGGAGGGGGACGGGCCCCTGGGGGGCGTCGTCCACCTGGAACCGGAGCGCGCCCGCGACGAGGCCGCGGCCCGCGACCTGCAGCGCAGGGCGGGCGGCGCGCTCGGGCCGCTGCACGGCATCCCGGTGACGGTGAAGGACATCATCGACGTGGCGGGCATGCCCACCCGCTGCGGGTCGGCCGCCTACGACGACCTGCCCGCGGCCGATGCCGCCGGCGTCGCCCGCCTGCGCGCCGCCGGCGCGGTCGTACTGGGCAAGGTGTCCACGCACGAGTTCGCCCTCGGGGTCACGACGCCCCAGTCGCGCAACCCGCGCGACCCCTCCCGCATCCCGGGGGGATCGAGCGGGGGATCGGCCATCGCCGTCACCACCGGCGTCGGCCTCGCCTCGCTCGGCACGGACACGCGCGCCTCCATCCGCGTGCCCCCGGCGCTCACCGGCTGCGTCGGGCTCAAGGCCACCTACGGCCGGGTGCCGGTGGACGGCGTGGTGACCCTGTCCTGGACGATGGACCACGTCGCGCCCATCGCCGTCACGGTCGCCGACGCGGCGCTCGTGCTGGAGGCGCTCGCGCCGTCGCTCGCCGGGCTCACGGCCTGGGCCGGCGCGGACGTGGAGGGCATGCGGGTGGGCGTCCCCGAGGCGGCCTTCGCGGGCGCCGAGCCGGGGGTCGAGGCCGCCGTGCGCGCGGCGATCGCGGCGCTGGAGGAGGCGGGCGTCGAGGCCCTGCCCGCCGACCGCCCCGACGCCCGCGACCTCGACCGCGCCAACGCGGCGGGGATGGTCGTGAGCCGGGCCGAGGCCGCCCTCGTCCACCGAGACCTGGGCCTCGACCGGGGCCTCTACTGGGACGAGACGGCCGACCAGCTCCGCGAGGCGGAGCGCCTCACCGCGCTCGACTACCTCACCGCCCAGCGCATCCGCGCCGAGATGGCCGAGGACCTGCTCGCCGCGCTGGTCGGCCGGGACGCCCTCGTGATGCCCACGACCCCGGCGGCCGCGCCGCCCGCGGACCGCTTCCACGAGTACCTCACCGTGCTCTCGCGCAACGCCATCCCGTGGAGCCTCGTGGGCTTCCCGGCGATCAGCGTGCCCTGCGGGCTGACGGAGGACGGGCTCCCCGTGGGCCTGCAGGTGGTCGCGCCACCCGGGCGGGAGGACGTCGTGGTGCGGCTCGCCGCCGCCGTCGAGCGGGCCCTGCCCGTGATCCCCGCCGACGCTTACAAATCGCTAACAGACCCCCCGTGAGTCTGCGGGCGCGGCCCCGTTGGAGGAGGTGACAGGCACTCACACCACCTCCGAAGGAGCCGCACCCAAATGTCCCGGTCCCGCAGCCCGCTCATCGCATCCGCAGCCGCCCTCGTCGCCGCCGGCGCCATCGTCGCCGGGGTCTCCGGCCAGGGCGTGTCCGACGCCGACGCGGCCCGTCCGTTCGCGCTGAGCAAGGCCCAGTACTCGAAGGTTCAGACCACGGCGACGCTCGCCCTCAAGCGCGCGAACTCCGCCCACAAGAAGCTCAACGCCCTCCCGTCCGGCGCTGCCGCCTCGGCGTCCGTCCCGGGCCCGAAGGGCGATCCGGGCGCCCCCGGGGCGCCGGGCGCGCCGGGCGGCTTCGACCCCTCCAAGGTCACCCGCGTGGCGGGGCTCTCGCAGGCCGTCGAGGCCGACGACACCTACCTCTTCCGTGAGGTGGAGTGCCCGGAGGGCTCGATCGCCATCGCCGGCGGGTACGCGTCCGGCGCCGGCAACCAGAAGCTCGTCCACGTCTCGTCGTCCTACCCGTCGCCGAGCCTGGGCAGCTGGAACTTCCGCTTCTCCTACGCCGGCGCGGCCGGCACCCAGATCACGATCACCCCGTACGCCGTCTGCGCCGCCGCGTAGCGGCGTGACGAACCAGCCGTTCCGCTCGCTCGACGAGCAGATGCTGGCGGATTGGGCCGCGGTGGGCCTCCGGAAACTGGAGGCCCACCTCGCGCTCCACGCCGCATTCTGCGAATTTCTGCGCGACCGCCGATCCGGCGGCGACGAGCGCGAGGAGCCATGCCCCCACCCGGAGGCGCCATGACCCCGGCAGACCTCACCGACGCCCAGCTCGGGGCGCTCGCGATCGACGGCGACCGCGATGCGTTCGGCGAGCTCTTCGCCCGCCACGAGAGCGGCGTCACCAACGCCGTCTACCGCATGACCGGCAGCCGCGAGGACGCGGCCGACATCACCCAGGAGGCCTTCCTCCGGGTCTTCGCCCGCCTGGGCGACCTGGAGGGCCGCGAGGTCAACCTCGCCGCCTACCTCCACCGCACCGCCCGGAACCTCGTCTACGACCGCAGCACCCGCCGCGCGCGGGAGACGCCGGTCGAGGACATGGAGGTCGTGGCCGGCGCCGACGCCACCCTCGAGGCCGACCCGGAGCTCGCCGGGCTGGTGGGCACCCAGGGCGAGGAGGTGCGCGCGGCCAACGCCCGCCTGCCCGAGCGCCACCGCCTCGCACTCGCCCTGCGCGAGCTGGAGGGGATGGGCTACGAGGACATCGGCACGGTCCTCGACATCACGCCCGGCGCCGTCGCCCAGCTGCTCGCCCGTGCACGTATGGGCCTGCGCCGCAAGCTGCGCCTGCAGCAGGTGGACGTCGAGGCGATGGACCCGGCCTGCCGCGGCCGCCTGGGCGACATCGCCGCCCTCATCGACGGTGAGCTCGACCCCGACCGCCGCCACGTCCTGGAGCAGCACCTCGAGCTCTGCGCCTCCTGCCGGGAGGCCAAGGAGGCCTTCGAGGACGCCGGCCGCCGCTACCGCGCGTGGCTGCCGCTGCCCCTCATGCTCGGCCTCGGCGCCGAGACCGCGCGTGCCGCCGAGGCGCGCGACCTGGTGCGCTTCGCCGACAGCGCGGCCCACCGTGGCCCCGCCGCATGGCTGCGCGGGGGCGGGGGAGGGGGCACCGCCGCGGGCGGGCTCTTCGCCACCCGCCGCCGGGCCGTGGGCGCAGTGGGCGCCGGCATCCTGGCGCTGGCCCTGCTCATCGCGGTGCCCACCATCGTCGCGACCCGCTCCGGATCGGCCGAGGCCGAGCCGCCCCCGGCGGCCGCGGCGCCCGCCGACACGACGCCGGCGACGACGACGGGGGCCTCGCCCGTCGGCGCGCCGGCGCCGGACGCGCCCGCCGAGGGCACGACGACCGCCGCCCCGGTGCCGGCGACCCCCGCGGGCGGCCCGGCCGCGATCCCGGCCCCGGTCCCGGTGGCCCCGGCCGCGGCCACGACGACCGTGCCCGCCCCGGTGCCCGCGCCGACCACGGCGCGCCGCCCGGTCACGCCGCCGAAGCCGGTCCCCACGCCGACCGTCACCGTCGCGGGCACCCCGCCCGCGGTCGCCCCGCCCGCCGCGCCGGACCCGGCGCCGCCCGCCCCGGGAACCACGACGACGGACCCCGTGCCGCCGGGCCCCAACGACCCGCCGCGGGACCCCCCGGCCGACCCCAAGGACCCGCCTCGCGACCCCCCGACGGTGACGACCCGGCCGACGCTGCCGGACATCCCGTTCCCGTCGACCTTCACCACCGTCCGCCCGCCGGTCGTGAACTGACCGTGTGGGCGCGGCGGGAGGTCCGCCTCGCCCCGCGGTCCCGCGGCGTCCACCTCGTGACCCGGGAGATCGTGGCGGGCGTGCCCGAGATCGCGGACGTCCGGGTGGGGCTCGCCCACCTGTTCATCCGGCACACGTCGGCGTCGCTCGCGCTCAACGAGAACGCCAGCCCGGACGTGCGGACGGACCTCGAGGAGTGGTTCGGCCGGGTCGTGCCGGACGGCGCGCCCTTCTTCACCCACACGCTCGAGGGCCCGGATGACATGCCCGCGCACGTGAAGGCCGTCATCGTGGGCTCGTCGCTGACGCTGCCGGTCGCGGACGGCCGCCTCGACCTCGGCACCTGGCAGGGCGTCTATCTCTGCGAGCACCGCGACCACGGCGGCCCGAGATCCCTCACGGTGACGGTGCACGGTGAATTGTAAGAAGGATGTTTGGTCCCCGGGCGGCGGGGGAATCTGGCTTCGCCGTGGCGACATACAACGTGACGACCGAGCAGGACCCCGACGGCCGCGGGGCCCTGGTGACGGTCACAGGTGAGCTCGACATCGCCGCCGTCCCGGCGGTGTCCCACGCGGTCTCCGCCATGGAGCGCGCGAGCCCCCCGCACCTCGTCCTCGACCTGAGCGGCGTGGTCCACCTCGACTCGAGCGGCCTGCGCGTCCTGCTGGACGCCGCGTCCCGTGCGGGACGTGAGGGCCGGAGGCTCGTGATCGTCGCCCCGCCGGACGGCCCGGTGGGCCGGCTGCTGGAGCTGACGCTGCTGGCGGACCATCTCGAGGTGGTCCGCGACCTGGACGCCGCCTGCCCCTCCTGAGGGGTGGCGGGCGGGCAGGGCGGACACCCGGCGATCGGGGTGGATGAGCGCCGGGTGCGCCCCGCCGGGACCGTGGTACCCCGGGCCGGGGCCCCCGAATCACCACCGGTCGGCCCGTCCCGCTCTGCGATGATGCGGCCATGACCGATCCGGCACGCCGCGACACCGCCTGGTTCTGGTACGGCCTCGCGGCCACGCTCCTGCTGGCCCTGCTGGTGCTCGACCTGCTGGGCGTGCTGGACCGCCTGGGCCCGTGACGGGCCTGCCGCGTCTGCTCGTCGTCCACTCGGACGACATGGGGATGCGGTTCGGGGGCGACCACCCCACCGACGCGCGGCGCCACCGCCTGGCGGTGGCCCTGATGCGGTCGGCCGGCATCCTCGACGCGCCCGGTGTGGCCGTGGAGCCGTGCCCGGAGGCGCTGGACGACGCCGCGCTGGAGCAGGTCTTCGCGCCGGCGTTCGTGCGCGCCGTGCGGCGCTACAGCGCCACCCCGGTGCTGGCGGCGGCGCCCGAGGCGCGCCAGTGGGGGATCGGGGGCGACAACAACGCCTACCCGGGGATGCACGAGGACTCCGCGCGGGCCTGCGCGGCCTGCGACCGCGCCGCCCGGGCCGTCGCGCGCGGCGAGGCGGTCTCGGCCCTCGTGCCCGCGGGCGGCGCCCACCACGGCCAGGCCGCCCGGGCGTCGGGGTTCGGCATCTACAACGAGACCGCCGTCGCGATCGCGGCCCTGCGCGAGGAGGGGGTGGAGCGCGTCGCCTACGTGGACCTCGACGTGCACCACGGCGACGGGACGCAGTGGATCTTCTACGACGACCCCGCGGTGCTGACCGTCTCCGTGCACGAGAGCGGCCGCCATCTGTTCCCGGGTTCGGGGTTCGCCGCCGAGACCGGCGGGCCGGCCGCGCCGGGGTCGGCCGTCAACGTGGCCATGCCGCCCTTCGCGGGTGACGACGCGTACCGCGCGGCGTGGGAGGGCGTCGTGGCGCCGGCCGTGCGGGCGTTCGCGCCGGGCGCGATCGTGGCCCAGTGCGGCGTGGACCACCACCACGCCGACCCGCTCTCCCACATGCTCACCACCATGCCGCTGTACCCGTGGCTCTGGGACCGCCTGGTGACGCTGGCGGACGAGGTCTGCGAGGGGCGTCTCGTCGCCCTGGGCGGCGGGGGCTACGACCCGTGCACGGCGCCGCCGCGGGCGTGGGCGCTGCTGGCCGCGCGGATGGCCGGGGTGACGGTCGCCGATCCGGTGCCGCAGGACTGGCGTGAGGTCGCCCTGGCCGCCGGATGCCCCGAGCCGGCCACCGGCTGGACGGCCGATGCGGGGCCGTCCGAGGACGCGGGCCGCGACGCCGCCGCGGCCGCCGCGGCGGAGGGCGCCATCGCCCTGACCGCGGCGGCGCACCACGGCTTCGCCGGCACCGGGGGCCCCGCGGGCTGATGCCCCCGCCGCCCGCCGACGAGCGCGCGGCGCTGACCTCCCTCGTCGCGCTCACCGCGGTGACCGGCCTGGTGGACGCGGCGAGCTTCCTGGGGCTCGGCCAGATCTTCACGGCCAACATGACCGGCAACGTCGTGCTGCTCGGGTTCGCCCTGGGCGGGGCGGACGGCTTCTCGATCCCCGCGCTGCTCACCTCGATCGGCGCCTTCGTGGTGGGCGCGGCGGCGGGCGGGCGCGCCGGGGTCCTCATGGCCGGGCGGCCGCGGGGGCGGTGGCTGACGGCCGCGATCGGGGCCGAGGTGCTGCTGGTGGCGGCCGCGGCCGTCGTCGCGATCGGCCTCGACCCCGACCCGGAGGGCCCGCGGCGCTACGCGATGATCACCCTGCTCGGGCTGGGGATGGGCGTCCGCAACGCGACGGTCCGCCGCATGGGGGTGCCCGACTTCTCCACGACGGTGCTCACCTCGACGCTCACGGGCCTGGCCGCCGACCGCCCGCGCCGCGGCCGGCGCGTGGCCGCGGTCCTCGCGATGCTGGTGGGGGCGATCATCGGGGCGCTGCTCATCCAGGAGTCCCTGGCCCTGCCCCTCATCGTGGCCGCGGCCGTGACCGTGGTGCCCCTCCTGATGCTGCGGCGGCTGCCGGGCGTCGCCCCGGGTCCCCGCTAGGAGGCGATCTCCAAGGTGGTGGGGACGCCGAGGAAGCGGCCGACGTCCTCGGCCTCGGCGCGCAGGCCGGAGCGGCTGCCCCTGGGCAGCGCGCCAAGTGGAACCACGCGGACGGTCCGGGTGTCGCCGTCCCGCCGCCAGGTGCCGCGCACACGCCCGCCGGCCACGACGGAGGGGTGGATCCAGGGCCCGGCGACGACGTGGGGCGCCACGCGGGCGGGCAGCAGGGGCTCGCGGTCGCGGTGGCCGAGCAGCGCGCCGTCGAAGGCCGGCAGCAGGCGGGGCGGGGGAGGGCCGTCGTCGGCCTCCGGGGAGGGCGTGACCGGGGGCGGCCCGGCGAGCTCCCAGGCGCGCCGGGCGTCGGCCGCGGGCAGGCCGCTCCAGCGCGCGAGGTCGGCGGCGTCGCCCGGCCCGTACGCCGCGCGGTGGCGCCGGGCCAGCTCGGCCAGGGCGTCGTCGTGGTCGCGGGCGGGCTCGGGCGCGACCCAGTCGTCCATGAGGACGTAGGTGGCGCGGTCGCCGGCGGCGTCGGGGCCGCGGCACACGAGCCCCTCCGCCGCGGCGAGCAGCAGGGCGTGGGCGGGCGCCTGGCCCTCCGGGTCGATCCGCACCCGGCGGGCGGCGAGCGCGTCGACGACCTCCGCCCGGGTCAGGGGCCCGCCCGCCAGCACCGCGGGGAGCGCCGCCAGGACCCGAGCGCCCAGGCGGTCGTCGATGCCGACCTCCGCCCGGCGGCGGGCGTCACGCCGCGCGATGAGCGGTCCCAGCAGGCCGACGACCCAGCGGACGTCCTCGGCGGGGAGCATGTGGAGGGTGGAGCGCATCGCCCAGGTGCGCACGAGGGAACGCTCCCCGGCGCCGCACGCGCGGTCGACGTCGGCGGCCACGAGGCCCTCGCTGCGGGCGCGCACCCCCAGACGGGCGCCCTTCACGTCCTGGGCCTGGATCGCGAAGGCGGTCCGGACGGCGGTGTGGGGGTCGCGGGCGCGGACGGTGCCGAGCCCCTGGGCCTTCAGCAGCGCGGCGGCGTTCACCCGCCCGCGTCGAGCTGGTCGAACGTGCACGAGGCGGCGTCGCGGTCGTCCCGCCAGCGCAGCAGGCGCGCGCCGTGGCGGATGCGGCCGTCGCTCGCGTGGTCGTAGGAGACCTCGGCCACCAGCTCCGGGCGCATCTCCACCCACTCGAGGTCGCGGTCGCCGTCCCAGCGGCTCGCCTCGCCGCTGCCGGTGCCGCCGGTCTCGTAGGGCGCGAGCTCGTCGCGGAGGCCCTTCTTCCGGGCCCCGGTGAACCCGGCGCAGTGGCCCACGGGGCGCAGGGTGCCGCCGTCGTAGAGGCCCAGGATGAGGGAGCCGACGGTCCCCTCCAGCTTGCCGGGCCGCCACCCCATGACGACGCAGTCGAGCGTGCGGACGCGCTTCACCTTGACCATCCCGAGGCGCTTGCCCGGGACGTAGGGCGCGTCGACCTGCTTGGCGATGACGCCCTCGGCCGTGCGCAGCCACCCTCGCGCCCGCTCGGGATCGGTCGTGGTCTCCACCGGCGCGATGCCCTCCATCGCCTCCAGGCGCGCCCGGCGCTCGGAGAACGGGAGGTCCTTCAGGTCCTCGCCGCCCACCGCGAGGAGGTCGAACGCGGCGAAGACGGCCGGGATCTCCTGCGACAGGCGCGTGATGCGCGACTCCGCCGGGTGGATCCGCTGCTGCAGCAGGCCGAACTCCTCGCCCCCCGCGTCGGAGGCGATGAGGATCTCGCCGTCCAGGATCCAGTCGCCCGGCGGGAAGGTGAGCTCGGGGAAGTAGCGCGTCAGCGGCCGCCCGGCGCGGGACCAGACGGCCACCTCGCCGCCCGCGGAGACGACGATCGCGCGGAACCCGTCGAGCTTGCGCTCGTACGTCCACTCCGGGCCCTCCGGCAGCGCCTTCGCGGGCTTGGCGAGCTGAGGGGGGAAGGGCGCGGCGTCGTCGGGCATGGTGACGACCCTACCCCGCACCGTTCGCGGGTATCCGATCGTCCGGAAAAGGGCGGTTCGTCCCGGGGTCCGCGGAGGGGGGCGGTGTTACCATCGCCCCCGATGCGCTCCCGCCTGCGGTTCGTCGTCGCGATCGCCCTCGCCGTCATGCTCGGTGGGGGCCTGCTGTACTACAGCATCGGCGGCGCCATGGAGACCTACGCCGGCCCCGGCGAGCTCACGTCGGAGGGCACCTTCCGCCTCAATGGCACGGTCGCCCCCGGCTCTCCCAAGGACCCCGGCGGCCTCGCCCAGAGCTCCGAGGGCCTGCGCTTCACGGTCATCGACAAGGAGAACCCGGGCCAGACGGTCCAGGTGCTCTACCGCGGCTCGGTCCCGGACCAGTTCAAGGACGGCCGCGAGGTCGTGGTCACCGGGCATCTCCAGGGCGACACCTTCATCGCGCGCAACGACTCCCTCGTGACGTTGTGCCCCTCGAAGTTCACCGACCAGCCGGACGACCAGACCCCCGCGTAGGGGGGCGCCGGTGAGCATCCTCGGACGCGCGGCGCTGCTGCTCGCCCTCGCGGCGGCCGGCTACGCCATCTACGCGGCGCTGCGCTCCCGCCGGCCCGGCGGGCGGCGCTGGGAGGCGAGCGCCGAGCGCGGCGTCTACGCCGTGCTGCTCTTCACCACGACGGCCATCGTCACGATGTGGGTGGCGCTCGCCACCGACGCGTACGAGCTCCGCAACGTGGCCGAGTACACGTCGACGACGCTCGACCTGCAGTTCAAGCTCACCGCGCTCTGGGGCAGCCAGGCGGGGTCGCTGCTTCTCTGGGCGTGGATCCTCACGGTCTTCGCGGCGATCGTGGTGCGCACGAACCGCACCCGCAACCGCATGCTGATGCCGATCGTGATCGCGGTGCTCATGGGCATCGCGGTGTTCTTCCTCGGGCTCCTGTCGTTCGTGACGAGCCCGTTCGAGACGCTCGCCGTCGCGCCGGCCGAGGGCCGTGGGCTCAACCCGCTGCTCCAGAACCCGTACATGCAGATCCACCCGCCGCTGCTCTACCTCGGCTTCGTGGGACTGTCCGTGCCGTTCGCCTTCGCGATGGCCGCGCTCTGGACCCGCAAGGTCGACACGGCGTGGATCTCGTCGGTGCGCCGCTGGACGATCTTCTCCTGGCTCTTCCTCGGCGTCGGCATCCTGCTCGGCGCCAAGTGGGCCTACGAGACGCTCGGCTGGGGCGGCTACTGGGCCTGGGACCCGGTGGAGAACGCGGCCTTCATGCCGTGGCTCACCGCGACGGCCTTCCTCCACTCGGTGATGGTGCAGGAGCGCCGGGGGATGCTGAAGGTCTGGAACATGGTGCTGGTCATCATGACCTTCACCCTCTGCCTGTTCGGGACGTTCCTGACCCGCTCGGGGATCATCTCCTCGGTGCACGCCTTCGGAGAGTCGACCCTGGGGCCGTTCTTCCTGGCGTTCATCACGCTCATCCTGATCGCCTCGGTGGCCCTGCTCGTCTCGCGGCTGCCGCTCCTGCGCTCGCAGCACACGCTGGAGAGCTACATCTCGCGCGAGGCGATCTTCCTCTTCAACAACCTGCTGCTCGTGGGCCTGGCCTTCGCGGTCTTCTGGGGGACGATCTTCCCGGTCCTCTCCGAGGCCGTCCGCGGCGAGCGGATCACGGTGGGGCAGGGGTACTTCAACCAGGTCGCCCTGCCCATCGGCATCGCGCTGCTCATCCTCACCGGGGTCGGGCCGCTCATCGCGTGGCGCAAGGCGTCGCCGGCCCAGCTGCGCCGGCGGTTCGTGGGCCCGGTGGTCGCCGCCGCGGTGGCGGCCGTCCCGCTCCTGCTGTTCACGGACCTGCCGAACAGCCCGGCGGCCGCGGCCACGGTCGTCGCGGGCGTCTTCGTGACCGCGTGCATCCTGGGCGAGTTCTGGCGCGGCATGAAGGTGCGCCACGCGCTCGGCGGGGTGTCCTGGCCGGGGTCCCTCGTCTCGATGGTGGCCCGCAACCGGCGCCGCTACGGCGGGTACGTCGTCCACCTCGGCATCGTCCTCCTGTTCATCGGCTTCGCCGGCTCGAAGGGCTTCGTGACCGAGTCGGACATCGCGATCCGCGAGGGCGAGCGCGCCACCGTGGCGGGGTACACGTTCGTCAACGAGGGGTCCACGAGCACCGAGGACGACCACTCGTCGAAGGTGAGCGTCCAGATGGGCGTCTACCGTGGGGACGACCGCGTCGGCACCATGACCCCCGGGGTCGAGACCTTCGCGGTCGACGAGACCCGCTCGTCCACCATCGCCATCGACTCCTCGCCCTCGCGTGACCTCTACCTCTTCCTCACCCAGCTCCAGGACGACGGCCTCGCGCGGGTGTCCGTCTACGTCAACCCGCTCGTGCTGTGGGTGTGGGCGGCGGGCGTCCTCATGACCCTGGGCGGGCTGCTCGCGGCCTGGCCGGGGAGGCCGTCCCGTCGTGGCGAGACGGTCTCGGAGACCTCGACGGGCGCGCGCGCCCGGGTCTGAGGGGGACGTGGGGACCGCCACCGGGGCCGTCGTGCTCGCCCTCGTCGCGCTCGCGGCCGTGGCGATCGTGCTGTGGCCGCTCGTCCAGAGCCCGGAGGACGAGGCCGCGCCCGACCCGGCCGCCGACGCCCGCCGGGCGATCGAGGAGGACCTGCAGCGGTCCCTCGAGGCCGTCCGCGAGATCGACATGGACCACAAGGCCGGCAACCTCTCCGACGACGACTTCGCGGCCCTCGACGGGGCGGAGCGCCGCCGGGCGCTCGAGCTGATGCGACGGGCCGACGACCTGGAGCGGCAGGGATGAGGCGGGCGCTGGCGGCCGCCCTCGCCCTCGTGGTGGCGGCCCTGGCCCTCGCGGGGTGCACCGCGCGCCTCGAGGTCACATCGGACATCGACAAGGACGGGCGCGGCGAGGTCACGCTGCGCCTCACCCTCGACACCGCGGCGCAGGAGGCCCTCGGCCTCCCGACGGACGCCGACCCCGCCGAGGCGGCCGAGCGCTTCGCCCCGCTGCTGGAGGACGCCGGCTGGACCGGCGGGGACGGCCAGATCGCCGCGACCCGCGACGAGGAGACCGGTGAGCTCCTGCTCGAGACCCGCCACCTCGTCGACTCGACGGACCAGCTCGCGGACATCATGTCCCTCGACCGGCCCATCTCGGTGATCGCGCCGGACTCGTCGACCTTCGACGCCCTGCCCGACCTGCCGGACGAGGCGCCGCTCCTCAACGCCTTCGACCTGCGCCTCGGCGACCGCACCGGCGACCACCCGGGCTTCGACCTGTTCGCACGCGGCGGGGTGGGGGAGATCGGCACCGAGACCTGCGCCGGGAACGACGTCACGGGCTTCGCGCGGTCACTGCGGGACGCCCTGGAGCTGCGCTACGCCTTCGAGCTCCCCGGGGGTCCCGGCAGCACGAACGCCGACGAGACGCCGCGCGGCGCCAACGTCTGGAACGCCCGCTACGGGGACTGCCCGCCCCTGCAGGCCTCGTCCGGCGGCGGGTCCTCCTCGACCCTCGTGAACGGCGTGATCCTGGCGGGTCTGGCGGCGTTCCTGTTGTTGATTTTCGCGCTCCGGGCCGTGCGGCGGCGCCGATCGGCGCCGCCCGCCTGACGGCAGGGAATTCCCTGGAAACAGCGTGGGCAAGCCCTCTGACAGACGTCACGGGGTGCCCGGATCGCCTTGACCGTCCCGTCACATACGACGTAGAGTGCCGCGCGTTCCCGACTTCCCCAGGGTCTTTCCGGGTATTGCCCTCCCCCGGTGACCCGAGCCGCGGCGTGTCCGCGTGCGGAAAGGAGCCGAAGGATCCCAGCCCGACCGCGTGCCATCCCAGGTCACGGCCGGCTCTCGCGTTGTGCGACGAGAGCGCTGGTCATCCTCACCACCCTCCTCGCGGCGACTGCCACGGCCACCGCGCAGAGCGTCGAGATCCCCTCCGCCCCCGCGGCCTCCCCGGCCCCGGGTGCGGCGCCGGCTCCGACCGCCGCGGCCCCGGCCCCGGCCGCGACCGCCCCGGTGCCCGCCGCGGCGACCCCCGCGGCCGCCTCCGTGCCGGTGACGCTGCGGATGGGCGCCAAGGGACAGGCGGTGAAGGACCTCCAGCGGGAGATCCGGCGCCGCGGGATCAAGGTGACCGTGGACGGCGCCTTCGGGCCGGCCACCAAGCGCGCGGTCAAGCGGATCCAGAAGCGCTTCAAGATGAAGGCCACCGGCGTCGCGGACGCCAAGCTGCTCAAGCGCCTGGGCCTGCGCACCCGCACCGCCGCCGCCGCCCCGGCGACCCCGGCCGCGCCGGTCGTCGCCCCCGGCGCCTCGCCCTACCTCGACGTGTTCCCGGTCCTCGGTGACTACACGTACTCGGACGACTACGGCGCCCCGCGCCACCAGGGCGCCCACGAGGGCGTGGACATCATGGCCGACCGCGGCACCCCGCTCGTCGCCGTGACGGCCGCGACGGTCAACCGCCTGTCGCGCACCGAGTCCGGCCTGGGCGGCATCAACATCTGGCTCGAGCGCGCCGACGGCACCGAGTACTACTACGCCCACATGCACTCGATCGCCGACGGCCTGGCGGAGGGCGGCAAGGTCATCGCGGGCCAGGTGATCGGCACCGTCGGCAACACCGGCGACGCCCGTTACGGCGCGCCGCACCTCCACTTCGAGATCCGCCTGGCAGGAAGCGGGCCCACGGACCCGTACTCCCACCTGGTGGCCGTCGACCCGACAGCCCGGACCCAGGCACGCAGGTGATGCCTCGCGCGGCGGCCGCCGGCCGTCGCGCCGGCGCCGCCGCGCTGGTCGGCGCGGCGCTGCTGGCGGGTACCGCGGGCGTCGCGTGGACGGCCCCGTCCGACGACAAGGCCGACGTCGACCGCCGGCTGGCCGAGGCCCGTGAGCGGCTGCAGGCCCAGCGCGACCGGGAGAGCGTCCTCACGCAGGACGTCGAGCAGTACACCTCACGGATCCGGCAGCTGGAGGCCGAGCTCGCGCCGCTGCGGGCCCGCTCGGCGGCCCTCGAGTCCGAGCTGGCCACGCTGCAGGCCCGCCTGGAGGACCTGGAGCAGCGGCTCGCGGAGGAGCGCGCGAAGCTCGCAGCCGCCGAGGCCGAGCTCGAGCGCCGCCAGGAGCTCCTCGCGCGGCGCCTGCGCGAGCTCTACGTGCGGGGCGAGCCCGACTGGGTGATGATCCTCGTGCAGTCCGGCAGCCTCAGCGACGCGGTCGAGACGGCCGACCTGCTGCAGGGCATCGCGACCCGCGACAGCGAGCTCGCCGACTCCGTGGCGCGGCACGCCGAGGAGATCCGCCGCTCCCGCGACGCCATCGCCGAGATGCGCGCCGACGTCGCCCGCTCCGAGGCGCGGGCCGCCGACGCGGCCGAGGAGGCACGCCAGGCGAAGGCCGGGCTGGAGGCCCAGGCCGCCGACGTGCAGGCCGTGCTGGACGAGCGCGAGGTGCTCCTGGCCGACGTGAAGGGCGACCGGCAGGACATCGAGGAGGAGACGCGCGGCCTCGAGCGCCGGTCCGCCGCCCTGGCCGACCGCATCCGGGCCGCCCAGGGCCTGCCGTCCGTGCCGAGCGGCTCGGTGCCGACCGGGGACCCCTCCGCCGCCGGGCTCGTGTGGCCGGTCCACGGCACGATCACCTCGGGCTTCGGCCCGCGGTGGGGCCGCATGCACGAGGGCCTCGACATCGCCGGAGGCAGCGGCACGCCGATCGCGGCCGCGAAGTCCGGCACCGTCATCTCCGCGGGCTGGAGCGGCGGCTACGGCAACCTCGTGGTCGTGGACCACGGGGGAGGCCTCTCGACGGCCTATGCCCACCTGTCGAGCATCGCCGTGTCCTCGGGCCAGGGCGTGTCCCAGGGCACCGTGGTCGGCGGGATGGGCACCACCGGCAACTCGACCGGCGTCCACCTCCACTTCGAGGTGCGCGTCGGCGGCGCGGCGGTGAACCCCCTCGGCTACCTCTGAGGGCCGTCCCCCGACGAGGGGGTGCCGCCCACGATGTCCCGCATCCGGTTGAGCCAGACCTCGTAGTTCCCGCCGAACCGCTCGACCGAGCGCTTCATGAGCGCGGGATGGCGGGTGTACCGGGACTGGGCCCAGGGTGAGGTCGGCTTCGCGAGGCGCACGGCCCCGACGAGGGAGACGACCGGGGTGATGAACCCGATGACCGCGGTCACCACCTTCCCCTTGAGCAGCGTGATCGCGCAGAGGCCGGAGTTGATCGCGATCCAGACCGTCAGCCCGAGCCGGGTCTGGTCGCTCGCCTCGGTGACCGAGAGGGGCGCGATGTGCACCACGAAGATCGCGCCGGTGGTGAGCGCGACGATCACGGCGTCCACCGACGAGCGGCCCTCCCGCGACCAGTAGACGTCCTCCATGTGCAGGGAGAGGGCGAACTCGTCCAGCATCAGGCCGGCGCCGATCCCGAACATGATCGCCAGCAGGTGCAGCCACGGCGGGCCGGGCTGGAAGCGGAACTCCAGGAAGCCGGCGAGCAGCGTCAGGCCGATGCCGTAGACGATGTGGTGGATGTGGACCCCGCCCACCACGATGTCCCGCAGGAGCCCCTCGCCGGAGTGCTCCGCGTGGATGCGGCGCGTGATGAGCCGCACCACGACGAAGGTGACCAGCAGCGCGAGCAGCAGCCAGAAGGCCGCGGCGCGCGGGCTCTCGACGAGGTGGCGGTCGAACCAGTCGGACACGGCGCCCGGAGGCTACGCCGCCCCGGGCGCGGGGGCGGCCGGGGCGGTCGCGCCCTCCTCGGCCTCGCCCTGCGCCCGCGCCAGGAAGGCGGTCGAGACGACCATCGCGACCGCGGACAGGGCGATGAGGATCCACTCGGCGGCCTCGGCCTGCAGGTGCTCCTGCAGGATGCCGACGCCGAGGGCCACGCCCACGACCGGCTCCAGCACCGCCACGGCGGGGAGGGTCTGGGCCAGGCTGCCCGCCTGGTACGACGCCTGCTGCAGGTAGGTGCCGAGCCCGGCGGCGGCCACCATCGCGTACGGCTCCCACTGGGTCAGGAAGCCCACGACGCCGTCGTCCAGGTAGGAGACGGCCGACTTCACGAGCGCGGCCGTCAGCCCGAACAGGATGCCGGTGGCGATCGCGAGGCCGATGGCCCGCAGGGACCGGCGGCGCGCGGCCACCACGGTCGCGGCCACCGTCACCGGCACGATGATCGCCGACGCCCAGAGCCAGTCGGCGAGGGGGGCGGTGTCGACGCCCTCGGTGGGCTCGCCGGCCACCAGGAACACCGTGAGGCCCGCCGTCAGCACGACGGCCCAGACGATGTCCGAGCGGCCCAGCCGCCGCTTGTTGATCCAGGCGCCGAGCGGCAGGGCGAACAGCAGCGAGGTGGCGAGCAGCGGCTGCACGAGCACGAGCGAGCCGAAGGCCAGGGCGACGCCCTGCACGACGAACCCGGACGTGTCCGCCACGGTGCCGAAGAGCCAGATCGGCCGCCGCAGCAGGCCCATGATGAACCCGGCGCCCGACGCCTGGTCGTCGGGGATCTCCGACGCCGCGCGCTGCTGCAGGACCGAGCCGATCGCGAAGAGCAGCGCCGCCGCCAGCGCGATGAGCCCGGCGGTCATGCCTCGGCGGCCCCCTCGGCGGTGTCGGTGGTGACGGCGGGCGGTGCGGAGGGCTTACGGCCCACGAAGAAGGGCGGCGCCGCGAGCACGATGAGCCCGGCGAGGATGCCGAGGACGTAGGTCGCGGTGTTGCCCGTCTTGAGCTGGTCGGGCGGGATGAACCCGAGCACGAACGAGAAAGCCGCGCCGGCCAGGCCCACGCCCGCGGTGATCCAGACGCCCACGATGCCGCCGGGGATCCGGAACGGCCGCGGGACGTCGGGCTGCGTGTACCGCAGCCGCAGCACCGCCGCGAAGATGAGCGCGTACATGATCAGGATCACCTGGGCGGTGAGCACCGAGAGGATCCAGTACGAGGTCGAGACGCTCGGGACGAACAGGAACACCAGGCAGAAGAGCGTCGTGCCGACGGCCTGGGCGGTCAGGACGCGCACCGGGGCGCCGGACCGGTTCTCCTTCGCCCAGGAACGGGGCGCCTCACCCGAGCGGGAGACGGTCGCGAGCCCCTCCGCCGGCCCGATGATCCAGGGCACCATGTGGGCGATGCCGCCGATGGTGATGAGGATCGCCGTCGGGATCAGCAGCCAGCCCACGTCGAGCGCGTCGAAGAGGGCCTCGAAGGCCTGCATGAGACCGCCGACGAGCGAGATCTCGTGCTGCGGCACCACCCAGGCCAGCGCGAGCGAGCCGAGGATCGTGAACACGACCATGATGACCCCGGCCAGCGCGATCGCCCGGGGGAAGGAGTGGGCCGGGTCCTTGGCCTGGTCGGCGTGGAACGCGGCGACCTCCATGCCGGCGAACATCAGGATCGCGCCGGTCAGGAAGACGAGGTTCGTGAGGCCGAGATCCGGGATGAGGGCGTCGCCCGAGAAGGGGATCTCGGACGGGTTGCCGTCGGCCAGGAAGATGATCCCCAGCAGGATGATCAGGACCGCGGGGACGATCGCGCCCAGGATGGTGCCGATGCCGCCCACCCAGCTCGTCGCGCCGATGCCCTTGAACGACAGCAGAGTGGCGCCCCAGAACACCGTGAGCATCACGCACACGAGGAAGACGTTGTTGTTCGCCAGGGAGGGCTCGAAGACGTAGGCGAACGAGCCGGCCGTGAACGCCAGGACGGTGGGGAACCAGGCGAGGTTCTCGGACCAGTCGCACCACACGGCCAGGAAGCCGGCGCGGCCGCGGAAGGCCTCGCGCACCCAGGGGTAGACGCCGCCGCGCCGCGGCCAGGCCGTCGCCAGCTCGGAGATCGCGAGCGACACCGGCACCAGGAACACCACCACGGCGAGCAGGGTGAAGAAGATGAGCGACCAGCCGTACTCGGCCATCATCGGCAGGTTGCGCGGGCTCACCATGGCCGCGACGTTGATCATCGCCAGGGCGACGACCCCGAGCCCCGCCACGCGCCGTCCGTTGCCGCTCATTCCGCCCCCTCCGCGTCGAGCGCCTCGGTGAGCAGGTCGATCACCTCGGGATCACGGTCACCGGTCGCCGAGACGGTCAGCGGGCCGTACGTCCACAGCACCCCGTTCGGGCGCGCCTGCGAGTGGTACCGGGCCACCGCGGCGTCCCGGTCCGACGCGCTCTCGTAGGCGATCGCCACGACGACGGTCGGGTCGTCCCCGTCCGCGCAGTCCGTCGAGAGGTCGTACGCCCGCTGCTCGGTCGCGCCGGGCGCCCGGGCCTCGCTGTCCTCCTGCGAGCAGACCTGCAGGCCGGCGTCGGCGAAGACGCCCTCCAGGTCCGCGAAGTCGGCGGGCGAGTCGAAGTCGTCGGTGCCACAGCCGCCGAGCGCCAGGGCGCCCGCGGCGAGGACGGCCGCCACGAGGGCGGTGGCGCGCCTCACGAGCCGTGCGAGGTCACGACCGGCGGCACCAGCAGGGGACCGATGACCGGCACGTTGAGGAAGCCCTCGACGCCCGCGTAGAGGATCCCCACCCGCGGCAGGTCGGCCGCCTCGTCGAACACGATCGAGCGGGGGAGCCACTCCGGCTGGAAGCGCTCGTTGAAGTCGTGGAGCGACTTGATCTGGAAGAACGGGTTGAGCTTCGAGATGACCCACTTGAGCGTGCGGTCCACGGGGCCGAGGTCGGCGTCGGCGTTGAACAGGCGGCCCCAGGCCGCGAAGTTCATCGACAGGCGCACCACGCCCATCCGCCCGAGCTCCTCGGCCGTGCGGGTGATGAGGAACTCGGTGATGCCGTTGGGCGCGTCCGGGTGCCGCCGCATGAGGTCCAGCGAGTAGCCGGGGTCGGCGCCGAAGCACGGCACGAGGCGCAGGAAGCCGGAGACGACCCCCTTGTCGTCGCGGGCGATCGCCAGGACCATGTCGTCGGAGACGCCCTCGACGTCCTGCCCCAGGGTCATCGTGAAGCCGCGCTCCGGGTCCTTGCCGCGCCAGAGCTCCGAGATGTGGTTGAGCTCGTCCACGAGGCCCTTGTCCGCGTCCGACTCCCGTATGAGCGTCAGCTCGTGGTCGCGGCCGATGCGCTGCACGGCGCCGCGCAGCTTCTTCATGCCGGGGCCGTGGATGTCCAGGCGGTCGCAGCGGATGATCGCCTCGTCGCCCAGGTACACCGACTTCATCCCGCGGGCCTCGTACATCGGCAGGTCGGCCTCGCGCACCGCCAGGTACGCCACCCGCCAGCCGCGCTCCTCGCACCAGTCGGCGAACTCGTCCACGACCTCGGCGATCGCGTCGTCGGCGCCGATCGGGTCGCCCGAGACGAGCGCGTATCCGCGCAGGTAGGTGTACGCGATCATCGCGCGGCCGTCGGCCGAGAAGAACAGGCTCTTGTCGTCCCGTAGCGCGAACCACGCCAGCGTGTCCGACCCGTAGGTGCGCACGAGCGCCTCGGCGCGGGCCTTGTCGTCCGGCGAGACCTCCTCGCGCTGGGTCAGGGTGCGCGTGATGAGGAAGCCGAAGACGAGCAGCCCCACGATCCCCAGCGCGAGCAGGGAGTCGTAGAAGAACTCGTTGAAGACCGCGTTCGAGAACGTGTACGGGCCGTCGAGCCCGACGAGGCCGCCGAAGATCGTCTCCAGCATCCCGCCGAGCCCGAGGTCGGGGCTCACCTTGTCCCGCTGGGTCAGCATCGAGATGACGCCGTACCCCACCACCACGCCCAGGTAGAGCGGGATGAACCGCAACGACGCCCACAGGGTCGGCGGATCCGAGGGGGCCCGGAAGTCGTGGCGGCACCACACGAGCGCCAGGGCGAGGCCGCCGCACATGAGCGCGGCCACCGGGTGCGGCCCCTTGACGATGTGGATGACCGTCGCCCCGACGAGCAGGGCGAGCACGCACAGGAACGCGACGTGCTTGCCGCGCGCCATCTGCCCGGCGAAGAGCAGCGTGAGGACGCCGATCACCACCGAGGCGATGCTCCCGCCCGCGCGGCCGTCGACGCCTAGGATGGCGCCGGAGCCCAGCCGGGAATGGAGCGCGGGCAGCGCGGCCAGCAGGCTCACCAGCCCTGCGGCGCCGACGAGCCCGGCCAGCACGCCGCGGCGGGTGGCCCCGCTGCGCGTCGCGCGCGGCAGGCGCAGGCGCTCGGGTTGCGGGGTGGGCACGGCGTTCGCCACCGGCGCGGCCGGCCCGGGACGCGGCGTGCGCGGCTCGAGTGGCAGCAGGCGCCGCTGCGGGGTGGCGGCGTCGCCGCCCTCGGGCCGCAGGGTGGGGAAGAGCAGCACCTCGCGGATCGTCGTGACCTCCGCCAGGAGCATCACGAGCCGGTCGACGCCGATCCCCATGCCGCCGGTGGGCGGCATGCCGTACTCCATGGCGCGCAGGTAGTCCTCGTCCACGTCGCCGGCCTCGGGGTCACCGGCGGCCTTCGCGCGGGCCTCGTCCTCGAAGCGGGCGCGCTGGTCGATCGGGTCCGTCAGCTCGCTGTAGGCGTTCGCCAGCTCGCGGCCGCAGACCACGACCTCGAAGCGCTCGACGAGCGTCGGGTCGTCGCGGTGCGCGCGGGCGAGCGGCGAGATCTCGCGCGGGTGGTCACATACGAACACGGGGCCGACGATGTTGGCCTCGCAGAACGTGTCGTAGAACTCGTTGCAGATCCGCCCGCTGCCCCACGACTCCTCGTACTCGACGTCGTGCTCGTCGGCCAGCTTGCGGCACTCCTCGACGGGCATCGAGGGGTGGATCCTCACCCCGCTGTGCTCCTCGATCAGCTCGTACATCGTGGCCCGGCGCCACGGCGCGGCCAGCTCGACCTCCTGGCCGTTCACCGTGATCGTCGTGCGGCCGATCGAGGCCATGGCGGCGGCGGCCACCATGTCCTCGGTGAGGGTCATCATGTCCCGGTAGTCCGCGAGGGCCTCGTAGGCCTCGAGCATCGTGAACTCGGGGTTGTGCCGGGTGTCCACGCCCTCGTTGCGGAAGACGCGGCCGATCTCGAAGACCTTCTCGTAACCGCCCGCGATGAGCCGCTTGAGGTGGAGCTCGAGCGCGATGCGCAGGTACATCTCGATGTCGAGCGCGTTGTGGTGCGTGATGAACGGGCGGGCCGCGGCGCCGCCGGCGTCCGGCTGCAGCACGGGCGTCTCGACCTCGGTGAAGCCGCGCCCGGCGAGGAAGCCCCGGATGCCGGCGATGGCCGAGGTGCGGATGTCGGCGACGCGCTTGGCGTCGGGCGTGACGATGAGGTCCAGGTAGCGCTGGCGGGCGCGCAGCTCGGGGTCCGTGAGCGGCCGCGCCTTGGCCGGCAGGGGCCGCAACGCCTTGCCGAGCAGGGTGCAGTCCTTCGCGAGCACCGACAGCTCGCCCTTGTCGCTCGCCACGACGCGGCCGGTGAAGCCCATCCAGTCGCCGGAGTCGATCTCCCGGGCGGCCGCGAAGGCCTCCTCGCCCATCTCCGCCTTCGACGCCATGACCTGCAGGCGGCCGCTCTCGTCCTTCACGTCGAGGAAGATCAGGTCGCCGTGGTCGCGGATGAGCATGACGCGGGCGGCGATGCTCACCTCGTCCTGCGTCTCGGCCCCGGCGGCCAGCGCGCCGTGCGCCTCGCGGATCTGGGCGAGGGTGTGCGTGCGGGGGTAGGTGACGGGGTACGGGTCCGTCCCCTCCGCCCGGAGCGCCTCCACCTTGGCCAGCCGGCGCACGCGCTGCGCGGCGGCGCTCCCCGTGAGGTCCGGGGGCGTCACCGTGGCGGCCTGGGCCTCCTCCTCGGGAATCCCGTTCTCTGGAATGGCCACCCCTCCCCGGAACCGTGGTCGCGCGACAGGCGCGACCCTACCCGCTGCCCCGGTCGCCGGGCTACACGTGGGAGGCGGGGGATCCCGTGATGGCGGGCTGGCGGGCGGGGACGTGGCGGACGACGCGGTCGCGCCCGGACTCCTTCGCCTCGTAGAGCGCCGCGTCGGCCAGCCGCAGCAGGTCGCTCGGGGTGCGCGCGTCGCCGAGCTCGCAGACGCCCATCGACACGGTGACCGTGCCGACCCCGTCGAAGGTGACGTGGGCGATGTGGCGGCGCAGGCGCTCGGCCGCAACGACGGCGCCGACGCCGTCGGTCTCCGGGAGGATCCAGGCGAACTCCTCGCCACCGACCCGGGCCACCACCTCGGTGTCGCGCACGTTGGCGAAGAGCTGTGCGGCGACGCCCATCAGCACGCGGTCGCCGGCCGGGTGGCCGTACGTGTCGTTGACCCGCTTGAAGTGGTCGATGTCGAGCATCACCAGGCTCACCGGCGTGTCGTCCGCGCGGGCGCGCTCGATCTCGGCCGCGAGGCGCTCGGTGAAGGTGCGCCGGTTGGGCAGCCCGGTGAGGTCGTCGGTGCCCGCCAGCGTGGCCAATTGATCGCGTGCCTCCGACGACATGATCGCCAGGGCCACCAGCTCGCCCAGGCGCTCCAGGCGCTGGCCGGTGGCGGGGCCGAGCGGCGCGCCGGGCTGGGTGGTGACGGCCGCCAGGGCGCCCCACAGCCGGTTGTCCACCCGGATGGGCGCGGCGACCGCGCAGGAGACGCGCTCGTCGGGGATGAGGCCGTTGGGGTGCACGGCCGGGCCGCCGCCGATGCGCGCGGCCTCGCCCGTGCCCGCCACGATGCCGGCGGCGGTGGGCAGGGCCAGGTCCAGGAACTCGGTCTCGGTGGCGATGCGGTGTGCCGGGGCGTGCGCTCCCACCACGGTGCCCTGGCGGCGCAGCGCGTCGAACCGCACGACACCGGCGGCCTCGGCGCCCACGAGCGCGCCGGCCTCGCGGGCCACCAGGTCCAGCACGTCGCCGGTCTCGGCGTCGGAGGCCACGAGCGTGGCGACGCGGCGCAGGGCCGCCCCCTCGCGGTCGGCCTCGACCCGGGCGGTGATGTCGGCGAAGCAGCTCACCACGCCCAGCCCGCCCTGCGCGTCCTCCTGGGAGCGCGTGGAGACGGACAGCCACACCAGGTCGGCGCCGGGGCGCTGGATGCCCAGCACGATGCCGTCGAGCGGCTCGCCCGTCCGCAGGGTGCGCTGGGAGGGGTGGTCGGGCTGCGCCAGGGCGGCGCCGTCCTCGTCGACGATGCGCCAGTCCGCGGCGGCGGTGCGCTGCCCGGCGAGCTCGTCGGCGCTGACGCCGAGGATCGCCTCGGCCGCCGGGTTGCACGCCGTGATCGCGCCGGTCGCGTCCTGCACCAGCACGCCGTCCGACATGGAGGCGATGAGGCTGCGGTAGCGGTCCTCGCTGGTGCGCAGGGCGGCCTCGGCCAGCGTCTGCCGGGTGACGTCGCGGGTCACCATGAGGACGTGGGCGATCTCGCCGTCCGGCCCGGGCTCGGGGGCGAGCCGGGCATGGAAGTGGTGGGTGCCGTCGGGCGCCGGGAACGAGAAGGCCACCTCGACGCCGGTCTCCCCGGCGAGGGTGCGGCGCATCGCGGCCGTGATCGCCGTGACCATCTCGTCGGGCGCGCCGAGCTCGTCGGGCCGGCGGCCGACCATGGTCTCGGGGTCGCCGCCGATCGCGGTGATGGCGCCGTTGACGAACGTGCAGCGCAGGTCCGTGTCGAAGCGGGCGACGATGTCGGGCGAGTTCGCGGCCAGGGCGCGGTGGCTGCGCCGGCTCTCGCGCAGCTCGGCGGTGGCCCGGCCGACGGCCTCGTCGGCGTAGCGGTCGCGGCGGGCGATGACGATCGCGAGCCCCACCGCGAGCAGGGTGAGCGCCAGGCCGCCGACCAGGATGAGCAGGGGCAGCGCCATGGAGACGTCGGGCCGCCCGGCCAGCACGACCCACTCGCGGCCACCGAGGGCCAGGTCGACCCGCGCGCCGTCGTGGGCGGCGGGGGCGGGGGCCGACAGCGCGACGTCGCCGTCGCGGATCTCGATGGGCGTGTCGGTGCCCACCGCGCGCATGACCTCGCCCATGAGGGCGTCGAGGCGGTAGTAGCCGACGACGTAGCCGCGCAGGGCGTCCATGCGGGCCTCGGCGGTCGCCGGCCCGGCGCCGTCGCGGTCGTAGACCGGGTGGTAGAGCACGAGGCCGTCGGCGCCGCTGCCGTACAGCGTGACCGGAGGCGTGAGGGTGGTGGCGCCGGTGGTGGCGGCGCGCAGCAGGGCCGCGGCACGGCGGGGCTCCACGGAGGGGTCCAGGCCGCGGACACCGCCCGTGGCGAGGTCCGTGAGGAGGTAGGTCACCGGGAAGTGCTCGTGGCCGCGGGCGGCCGGGCGGCGCGCCGAGCCGTCCGGCTCGACGACCCTCAGCCCGGTGCGGGCCTCGTACGCGGCCAGGCCGCCGGCGGGCACCCGCTCCATCCAGCCCACGCCCGAGATGCCGCCGCGGCCCAGCACCCGGCGCGCGAAGGCGGCGAACTCGTCCTCGCGCACCTCGTCGGACGCCTCGAACAGGCCGGCGGCGTCCACGAGGGACCCGGAGGCCGTGCCCACGGCCAGCTCGGTGACGGCGGCGGCCCGCTCCGCGGCGAGGGAGGCGCGCTCGTCGGCGCGGGTGTCCTCGTACCGCAGCGCCGTCCAGGAGACGAGCAGCGTGGCGGACAGCAGCAGGGCCGCGAGGGCCAGGGGCATGATGAGGCGTCGCGGGGCCATCCCGCGCGATATCGACAGTTCGGGCCCCCGAATCCATCACTCGGGCGGGGGATGGCGGCGGCCGTCAGGTCCCCAGGACGGCGGCGCGGGCGAGCACGTCGTCGAGCATGGCGCCGGTGAGGCGCCCGGTGAACGTGTTCTGCTGGCTCGGGTGGTACGAGCCGAGGAGCGTGTACCGGCCCACGGGCGCCTCGGCGCCGTGGCCGAAGCGAGGCCAGGGGCGGGGCGGCGCCAGAGCGCGCAGCACCGCGTCCCAGCCCACCTGGCCCAGCGCGAGCAGCACCCGGGCATCCGCGCACGCGTCCAGCTCGCGGACGAGGAAGGGCAGGCAGCGGGCCCGTTCGTCGGGCGTGGGCTTGTTCGCGGGCGGGGCGCAGCGCACGGCGGCGGTCACGCGACAGCCGTCCAGGCGCAGGCCGTCGCCGGGGCGCACCGACTCGGCCTGCGACGCCAGCCCGGCCCGGTGGAGCGCCGCGAACAGGAAGTCGCCGCTGCGGTCGCCCGTGAAGACGCGCCCCGTGCGGTTGGCCCCGTGGGCCGCGGGCGCCAGCCCCACCACCACGAGCCAGGCCGCGGGGTCGCCGAACCCGGGCACCGGCCGGGCCCAGTAGTCCTCCGCGGCGTAGGAGCGGCGCTTCACGCGGCCCACCTCCTCGCGCCACTCCACCAGGCGCGGGCAGGCGCGGCAGGTCGTGATCTCCTCCTCCAGGGCCGCGAGGGCCGCCGTCCCCCCGGTCACGGAGCGCCGAGGTGGCCCGCGAGGAAGGCGACCGTCGCCCCCAGCACCTCCGGGTCGTGCTGCAGCGTGTTGTGCCCGCCCCCGAGCGCGACCCGCAGGTGCATGGGCTGGGGCGTCATCCCGGCCAGGGCCAGCGTGGAGCCCCACGGCACCCGGTCGTCCCCGGTCGCGTGCCAGTAGCCGCGGGCGACCCCGTCGTCGCGGGCCACGTCCCGCTCGGGCGACAGGGCCAGCGGCCACTCCGCCTCGAGGCGGCGCGCCAGCCCCTCGGGGCGCGCGGGGCAGATCGCCACCACCGCGCCCACGCGGTCGTCGCGCGCGGCGGCATGGAGGGACAGCAGGCCGCCCATCGAGGACCCCCGCAGACCCAGCCGGGGATGCCCCAGGCTGGCGAGCGCGTCGAGCCCCGCCGCCACGTCGTCCACGACGCCGCCGTCCAGGTCGCCCTCGCTCTCGCCGTGCCCGCGCAGGTCGATCGCGACCGCCGCCATGCCCGCGGCCGCCACCCGCTCCGCGAAGTCGGCGTGGTTCTCCTTGCGGCTGCCCAGCCCGGGCACCACCAGCACCCCCGGCGCGCCGGGGGGCGCGGGCCAGTGGAGCGCGGCGAGCGGCGGGCCGCCGGGGGCCCGCACGGCGATGCGGCGGGGGGCGCTCAGGCGGCCAGGATACCCGGGGCCATCTGGTACCGTCCCGCGCGCCCATGACGCCGCTCGATCAGGTCCTGCCCCCCTCGGCAGCGGTCACGCCGGAGGGCCACCTGTCGATCGGTGGTTGCGACACGGTGGCGCTCGCCGAGGAGCACGGTACGCCGCTCGTCGTCTACGACGAGGGGCTGCTGCGTGCCACGATCCGGGCGTACCGCGCGGCCTTCTCCGCGCTCGCGCCGGACGTCGAGGTCATCTACGCGAGCAAGGCCTACTTCGGCCAGGCGATGCTGCGCCTGGCGAACGAGGAGGGCATGGCCGTGGACGTCGCCTCCGGCGGCGAGCTGTTCTCCGCCCTGCGGGCCGGCTTCGACCCGTCGCGGATCTACATGCACGGCAACAACAAGGACGCGCACGAGGTGGGCGAGGCCCTCGACGCGGGCGTCGGCACCCTCATCGCCGACAACCTGGACGAGGTCGCCCTGGTCGACCGCCTCGCCCGCGAGCGCGGGGGGCGCCAGCGCATGCTGGTGCGCGTGACGCCGGGCGTGAAGCCCTCCACGCACTCCTACATCTCCACCGGCCAGCTCGACTCGAAGTTCGGCTTCTCCATCGAGGGCGGCGCGGCCCGGGAGGCCGTGGAGGCGGTGCGCGCAGCCGAGGGCCTGGAGCTCGCCGGCCTCCACTGCCACATCGGCTCGCAGCTCTTCGACTTCGCCGGCTATGCGGCCGCGGCGGCGATCCTCGCCGACTTCGTGGTGGAGTGCGGCGACGACGACCTCCGCGTGATGGACATGGGCGGCGGCCTCGGCATCGCCTACACCCGCGAGGACCGTCCCGGCGCGATCGAGGACTACGCCGAGGTGGTCGTGGAGTCGGTGCGCGGGGAGTGGGGCCGGCGCGGCCTGCCGATGCCGCGGGTCATGGTGGAGCCGGGCCGCTCGATCGTGGGGCGCGCGGGCGTCACCCTGTACCGGGTGGGCGCCACGAAGACGATCCCCGGCGTGCGGACCTACGCCTCCGTCGACGGCGGCATGAGCGACCTGCTGCGCCCGATGCTCTACGGCGCCGTGTACGAGCCGCTGCTCGCCAACCGCGCCGACGCCGAGCCCACGGGCACCTACCGCCTGGTGGGCAAGCACTGCGAGAGCGGTGACGTGCTGGTGGGCGAGGCGTCCCTTCCGCCCGTCGGCCCCGGCGATCTGGTGTGCCTCCCGGCCACGGGCGCCTACGGTGTGTCCATGGCCTCCAACTACAACGGCGTCACCCGCCCCGCCGTCGTCTTCGTGGACGACGGGCAGGCCCGGCTGGTGACGCGCCGCGAGACCTACGAGGATCTCGTGGCCCGGGACCTGTGATCGGCGTGGCGGCCCGCGGCGAGGGTCCGGTGCGCGTGGGGCTCCTGGGCTGCGGCACGGTGGGCTCCGCCGTGGTCCGGCTGCTCGACCAGGGGGGCGCGACGATCGAGCGCACCTCCGGCCACCGCCTGGAGGTCGCCCGCATCCTTGTGCGCGACACCGAACGCCCGCGCCCGGGCGTCGACCCGTCCCTGCTCACCACGGACCCCTCCGAGGTGGTCGACGACCCCTCCATCTCGATCGTCATCGAGGTGATGGGCGGGCTCGACCCGACCCTCGGCTACCTGCGGAGCGCCCTCGGCCGCGGCGCCTCCGTCGTCACGGCGAACAAGCAGCTGCTCGCGCGGTACGGCCCGGAGCTCCTGGCTGCCGCCCAGCAGTCCGGCGCCGAGCTGCGCTTCGAGGCGTCCGCCTGCGCGGCGATCCCGGTCATCAAGGTGCTGCGCGAGTCGCTGCTGGCGGCCGACATCACCGCCGTCACCGGCATCGTGAACGGCACCACGAACTACATCCTCACCGAGATGTCCCGCGCCGGGCTGCCCTACGACGTGGCCCTCTCGCAGGCCCAGGAGTTGGGGTACGCGGAGGCCGACCCCACCGAGGACGTCGGCGGCGCCGACGCCGCCGCGAAGATGGCGATCCTCTCGTCGATCGCCTTCCACACCCGGGTCCACGTGGACGACGTCCCGTTCGAGGGCATCGACGGCCTCCAGGCCGAGGACATCGCCCTCGCCGGCCGCCTCGGCTTCGTGGTGAAGCTGCTGGGCGTCGCGCGCCTGGCGGAGGGCGCCGTGAGCGTCCGCGTCGCCCCTGCCCTCGTCCCGGCGGGACACCGCCTGGCCGCGGTGGGCGGCCCGGACAACGCCGTCCTGCTGGAGTCGCGCACGACCCGCGAGATCATGCTGGTCGGCCCGGGCGCCGGCGGCGACGAGACCGCCTCCGCCGTCCTCGCCGACGTCATCTCGATCCTCGGCACGCACCGGGGCTCGTTCCTGCACAACGCCCTCGCCGACTCGGGCCGGCCGATCGCCGCCCCCGGGGACGTGGAGTCCGCGTTCTACGTGCGCATGTCGGTGGCCGACCGCCCGGGCGTCCTGGCCCGCGTCGCGTCGGTGTTCGCGGAGGAGGGGCTCTCCATCCGCTCCGTCGTCCAGACCGGCTCGGGCGACGAGGCCAGCCTGGTGCTGGTGCTCCACGCGGGCGCCGAGCGGCGGATGGCCGCCGCCCTCGCCGCGGTGGGGGCGCTGGACGAGGTGCGCGGTGAGCCCGTGATGCTGAGGGTCCTCGGATCGGGGGAGGGCGGATGATCCCGCTCATCGAGCGGTACCGGGAGTTCCTGCCGGTGTCGGAGTCGACGCCGGTGGTGTCCCTGGGGGAGGGCGGCACCCCGCTCGTCCCGCTGCCGCGGCTGTCGGAGCGGCTGGGCCTGTCGGTCCACGCCAAGTTCGAGGGGATGAACCCCACCGGCTCCTTCAAGGACCGCGGCATGACGATGGCCGTGTCGAAGGCCGTCGAGGAGGGCGCGACCGCCGTCATCTGCGCCTCCACCGGCAACACCTCGGCGTCGGCCGCCGCCTACGCCGCGCGCGCCGGCCTGACGGTCGCCGTGGTGATCCCCGAGGGGAAGATCGCCGCCGGCAAGCTCGCCCAGGCCCTGGTGCACGGCGCGAAGGTCCTGTCGCTCGACGGATCCTTCGACGACGCCCTGCGCGTGGTGCGCGGCCTGGTGGAGCGCCACCCCATCTCGCTGGTCAACTCGCTCAACGAGTACCGCATCGACGGCCAGCGCACCGGCGCCTTCGAGGTCTGCGACGACCTCGGTGACGCCCCCGACGCCCTCTGCATCCCGGTGGGCAACGCGGGCAACATCAGCGCCTACTGGCTCGGCTTCCAGGCCTACCGCGAGGCCGAGCGGTCGCGGAAGCTCCCGCGCCTCTACGGCTTCCAGGCCGCCGGCGCCGCCCCGCTGGTGGACGGCGGCCCCGTCGCCGCCCCCGAGACGATCGCCACCGCGATCCGCATCGGCAACCCGGCCCGCGGCCAGCAGGCGCTCGACGCCATGAGCGAGTCGCACGGCGGCGTCGCCGCGGTGACCGACTCCGAGATCATGGAGGCCTACGCCCTCCTCGCCTCGCTCGAGGGCGTCTTCTGCGAGCCGGCCTCCGCCGCCTCGGTGGCCGGCCTGCTGAAGCGCGCGGCATCGGGCGACCTGAAGAAGGGCGACACCGTCGTCTGCGTCCTCACCGGCCACGGCCTGAAGGACCCGGACACCGCGATCATGAACGCCGAACCGGTCCGCCGCCTGCCCGCCGACCTGGACGCGGTGGAGGAGGCGGTCTTCGGTGGGTGACGGGGCCCCCGAGGCGCTCACCGTCAGCGCCCCGGCCACCTCGGCCAACCTCGGTCCCGGTTTCGACTGCCTCGCGGTCGCCCTCGATCTCGGCAACGCCGTCGTCGTGTCCCGCCGTCCCGGTCCGCTCGCGGTCACGGTGACCGGCGAGGGGGCGGGGGAGGTCCCCGAGGACGGCACCAACCTCGTCTGCCGCGCCCTCGCGGCCGGCCTCGGCTCCCTCGACGGCCTCCACGTCGAGTGCCGCAACCGCATCCCGCTGAGCCGCGGCCTCGGGTCGTCGGCCGCCGCGGTCTGCTCCGGCCTCGTCGCCGCGAACGCGATCGGCGGCCTGCGCTGGACGCCCGACGACCTCCTCGCGAAGGCCACCGAGATCGAGGGCCACGCCGACAACGCCGCCGCCTGCCTCACCGGCGGGATGATCGCCGTCGCGCCGGGGCCGGTCGCCCGCCCGCTGACGGTGCCGGAGGGGCTCGCCTTCCTCGCCGTCATCCCCGAGGCGCGCGTGTCCACGGACCAGGCCCGCAAGGCCCTTCCCGCCACCGTGCCGCTCCCGGACGTCACCTCCACCCTCCAGAACGCGGTGGGGCTCACCCTCGCGCTCTGCGACGGCCGCCTGGACGACCTCCCCGACCTCCTCTCCGACCGCGTCCACGAGCCGCACCGTGGCCCCCTGATCCCGGGTCTCGACGCCGTCCGCTCCGTGGTTGATGGGGAGGGCTGCCTGGGCGCCACGATCTCCGGCTCCGGGCCATCGGTGCTCCTGTGGGTGCGGCCCGACTCCTCTGCCGCGGTGGCCGAGGCGGTCGAGGCCGTCCTGCGCCACGCCGGCGTCTCGGCCAAGGTGCGCCCCACCCGTCCGAGCGCCGCCGGCGTGCGGGCCCGCTGGACCGGCGGTGCCGACCTGCGGCTCGCCCGCGCGGTGGGGTGAGCCCGGAGGCGACGGCCGCGACGGCCTGGGAGCACGCGCGGGGCGTCCTCGACTGCTCGCGCGGGCGGCTGGTGGGGATCGTCAACGCCAACCCCGACTCCTTCAGCGACGGAGGCGTCAGCGCGGGGTTCGACCGGGCGGTGGCCCACGGCCACGCCCTCGCCGCGGCGGGCGCGGACGTGGTGGAGGTGGGCGGCGAGTCGCTGCAGTTCGCCCGCCAGAGCCCCGTCGAGGTGGAGATCGACCGCGTGGTCCCGGTCATCGCCCGCCTCCGAGCCGAGCTCGACGTGCCCGTCGCCGTGGACACCTTCAAGGCCCCGGTCGCCGAGGCGGCCATCGCCGCCGGCGCCGCGATCGTCAACGACCCGACCGGCTTCTGGGACCCGGCGATGCCCGGGGTCGTGGCCGCGGGCGGCGCCGGTCTGGTCCTCACCCACTTCGTCCCGCCCTACGTCCCCGAGGAGGGCGCGCGCCTCGACTTCGGGGTGCCGGAGACGGGCGCGGCGTCCTCCCGCGACCTCGACGTGCCCGCCGTCGTCGCCTCCTGGGCGCGTTCCCGGATGGCCGTGGCCACCGAGGCCGGCATCCCGGAGGGCCGCATCGTCATCGACCCGGGCCTCGGCCTCGGGAAGTCGCTGGAGCAGGACCTCGACCTGCTCCACCGCATCGACGAGGTGGTCGCCCTCGGCCGCCCCGTGCTCGTCCCCATCTCGAACAAGAAGCTGCTCGGCGCCCTCACCGGCCGGGCCGCCCCCGACCGCCTGGCGGGCAACGCCGCCGGGCTCGCGTGGTGCCGCGCGCGAGGCGCCTCGCTGTTCCGCGTGCACGACGTCGAGTTCCTCGCCGACGTCCTCCGGGTGACCGAGGCCCTCGTCGAGGGGCGCGCCGCGCGGTGGTTCGACGTCGACTGAAACGGACCCGGCGCCGATGCTAGCCTCGCGCCAGGGGCACCCGCCGACATACCAGGGAGAAACAGGGCCATGAAGCTCTTCGTCGACACGGCCGAACTGGCCGAGATCGAGACCATCGCCGGGTGGGGGGTCCTGGCGGGTGTGACCACCAACCCCACGCTGCTCTCCAAGGTGGAGGGCGACCCGGACGACATCTACCGGCGCGTATGCGAGCTGGTAGACGGGCCCATCTCGGCCGAGGTCGTGGCCGATGAGCGGGGGGAGATGGTCACCGAGGGCCGCCGCCTCTCCGCCATCCACCCGAACATCGTGGTGAAGCTGCCGATGTCCGCGGAGGGCCTCGCCGCCACCTCCGTCCTGGCCGGCGACGACATCCGCGTGAACATGACGCTGGTGTTCACCGCGCCGCAGGCCCTGCTGGCCTCCGCGGCCGGCGCCTCCTTCGTGTCGCCGTTCGTCGGTCGTTTCGACGACATCGGCCAGAACGGCCTGGAGTGCCTGCGCTCCATCGTCGAGGCGCTGGAGACCTCGATCTACGACACCGAGGTGCTCGCCGCCTCCATCCGCACCCCGGTGCACGTGGAGGAGGCCGCGCGCATGGGCGCGGACATCGCGACGATCCCTCCCAAGGTCTTCCACCAGATGCTGGTGCACCCCCTCACCGAGAAGGGGATCGCCACCTTCACCTCCGACGCCGAGGCCCGCGCGGCCCGCGGCGCGAAGGGCTAGGGGGCGCCCGTGGCGACGACGGAGGGGACGTCGGCGGGACTGTCGGTCGCGGCAGTCGATTTCCTGAAGGTCACGGAGCAGGCGGCGATCGCGTCCGCCCGCTGGCTCGGCCGTGGTGACAACCACGCGGCCGACCAGGCGGCGGTGGACGCGATGCGCGCCTCGCTCGGCGAGATGCCCATCACTGGCACGGTGGTGATCGGCGAGGGGCAGAAGGACGAGGCGCCGGAGCTCTACGTGGGCGAGGTGCTCGGCCAGGGCGGCATGGAGTGCGAGATCGCGGTCGACCCGCTCGAAGGCACCGACCTCGTGGCCCGCGGCGACTCCGGCGCGGTCGCGATCTGCGCGATCGGCGAGCCCGGCGGCCTCATGCCGGCGCCGGACATCTACATGCAGAAGCTCGTGGTGGGCGCGACCGCGAAGGGCCGCATCGACATCCAGGCGCCGATCGGGGAGACCCTCGAGATCGTCGCCCGCTGCTACGGCCGCGCCCTCCGCGACACCACGGCGATCGTGCTCGACCGCCCGCGCCACAAGGACCTCATCGAGGAGATCCGCGCCTCGGGCGCCCGCATCCGCCTCATCCCGGACGGGGACATCACCGCGAGCCTCTCGGTCGCGGTGCGCGGCACCGGCGATCACGTGTACGTCGGCATGGGCGGCTCGACGGAGGGCGTCATCACCGCCGCCGCCCTCGAGTGCCTCGGCGCCGAGATCCAGGCGAAGATGGCCCCGCGCCACGACGCCGACCGCGAGAAGATGGCCCTCTTCGGCATGGCGGACGACGACCGGGTGATGGGCACGCGCGACCTCGCGCCGGCCCCCCTCTACGTCATCGCCACCGGCGTGACGGACGGCAACCTGCTGAAGGGCGTCCGCTACTTCGCCGACGGGGCGAGAACACACTCGATCGTAATGGACCTGGTGGGCAACACGGTGCGATTCATCGATACCGTGCATCTGCTGAGCCCGACGATCATCCGTGAGATCCGGCTCTGATCCGACGGACCGGCTCCTGCACGAAGACCTCCATCCGGGAGGAGACGAGATGAGTGACGACCCCGATTTCCCGTTCCCCTTCGCCTTCGGCGAGGGCGCGGGCGAGGAGTTCAAGGAGCGCCTGAAGGAGCTGATGCGCGCCCAGCGCGAGGCGTTCGAGGAGATGCAGGCCGAGAGCGGCGGCCAGGCCGCCGTGATCGACCGCTGGCAGGTGATCCAGCAGGCCGTGGTGCTCGCCTCGGCCGCGATGGCGACCCTCCAGCCCCAGCCCGGCCCGGACGAGGCCGCCGACGCGATGGGCTTGCTCTTCGCGCGGTCCATGGCCGCGCTCCAGGGGGCCCTGCACCCCTCCGACTGACCGCCGCCGGGGCGGGCTCCGGCCCGCCCCGCGCGCCGTTCCCGCGGTCCGGCTAGTCCGCCGTCGCGGGAGTGCCGTATGGGTGTCGCGAGCGAATCGCCCGCGAGGCAAGGACGCAGATCCTCGGCGATAGCGGTGTCCTATCGCCGAGGTCGAGGACGCAGCCCCGCGATGCGATGCAGCCGCGAGACCCCACGGCACTGCCGGGACGGTGGACTAATGGACCCCGTTCGTGGGCGGCGTCAGGTGGAGTTCCACCGTCGCCCCGCGCAGGGATGCGGACGTGCGCTCCGCGAAGTCCCGCAGCGCGCCCACCTCGTGGGCGAGGGCGGCGATCTGGTCGTGGGTCGCGCGCCAGCTCGTCCCGATCAGCTCCACCAGGCGCTCCATGTCCTCCACGAGGGCCTGGCGCTCCCGCGCCGCGTCGGCCGCGATCGCCTGACGCACCTCGTTGAGGTCCCGCTCCCGCTCCCGCGCGCGAGCCTTGATCGCGTCGAGGTCGGCCTCCAGGCGCCGGACCGCCGCGAGCACCTCCTGCGGGCTCTGGGCGCCGGGCTCCGTGCTCACTCCGCGCCCTCCCGGTACCCGAGGGCGCGCCAGTCCGGTGGACGGGCCTCCTCGCCGGCGGGCTCGCCGGTGGCCGCGCTGCGGAACCGGAAGCCGACGGACTCGTCCCACTCGGGCACGAGCACCCCGTCGCGCACCTGCTGGTCCACCCAGGCGCCGCGGAACACCAGGCGCCGCAGCCAGTGGACGAGGCCACCGGGCTCCTCGGCACCCACCAGGGCGTCGTGCCGGCCGAGGTGGGCCGCCAGGCCGCTGCGCGGCTGGGCGATGCGCCCGAAGGCCGTGAGCGCCACCAGGTCCTCCAGCACCGCAGGCGTGAGGTCGTCGCGCGCCACCAGGCCCAGCGCGGCGGCCGCGGCCCCGACCCGTCCGGCGAAGTCGTCCGCATTGAAGCGGAAGCGCACCCCCTCCACCTCGATCGCGAAATCGCGGCCGCTGGAGTAGCTCGGGGAGAGGGGACCCTGGCCCATCGGCGCCAGGGTAGCAACGTGCGTCGGACGGATCCCCGGCCGCCCCGACACCGTGTCAGGAGGGTCAGTCCGGCACGATTGCGAACCGGTACTTGGCCGCCACCGAGGCCAGCGCGACGAGGTCCGCCTCGCCCAGCGGCGGGCCCACCGTGCCGCGCGTCCCGGGCGTCCCGATCTCGGCGAACATCCCCTCCATCCCGGCCGGGGAGTACATGAACAGCATCCGGGCCGGCGTCGTCCCCGCGGTCCGGAACGAGTGGACCACCCCGCGCGGCACGAAGAACGTCGTCCCCGCGGTCGCCTCGTGCACCTCGTCGCCCATCCGGAACGTCAGGGTGCCGTCGAGCAGCACGAACGTCTCGTCCTCCGCCTCGTGGCGGTGCGGTGGCGGACCGGTCTCCGGCGGCACGAGGGCCTCGAGCAGGGTGAACGCCCCACCCGTCTGCGCCCCGCTCAGCAGGGTCGTGTACGTGTCCCCGAGCAGGTGGACCGTCTCCCCGCCGTCGGGCGGCACGTGCAGCGGGCTCGTCTCGCTCATGTCCTGCTCCTCGTCGCAGTGGGCACCTCCGGGCCGTTCGTCGTCGGGGTCCACCACCCTTCACCGTCCCGGCGCGCGTGTGGCGCGCCAGCTGTGCCGTCTCGGTCGCGGATGTGCGCCGAGGGCCGTCACGATCGTCCCGGCGGCGCCCCGCCCCTGCCAGCCTCGCTGCGTGGGACGCCTCCGCATCGACCGCATCACCGGCCCGCCGGCGCCCCTCGCCGGGCGGGGTGGCGTCATCGCCGCGCGATGCCACCTCGCGGCCTCCCCGTGGGCCCGGCTGGTGGGGCTCCTGGGGACCCCGGACCTCGCGCAGGACGAGGCGCTCTGGCTCCCCCGGTGCGGGAGCGTCCACGCGATCGGCCTCCGCGCGCCCATCGGCTGCGCCCTGCTCGACGCGGGCGGTCGTGTGCTGCGGGTGGTCGATCCGCTCCCCCGGGGGCGCGTCGCGCGCGCGCCGGGCGCCCGCGCCGTCGTCGAGTGCCGCGCGGGCGTCCTCGCCGCCGCGGTCCGCCCTGGCGACGCCCTCCTCCGGCACGAAATTCCCGCAACGAGCGGCCGGACAGCATCGGGCGGGGGGTGACTCCGGTCACTCCCGCGACTCGTGCGTGTGCGGATCGGCCGCCGACGGGGTGGCCGGACGCGACGTCCGGAGGTGGGAGATGTCGGTGGGGCTCGGTCGGGTCGTCCCCTCGGTCCTGCTGGTCGAGGACGACCCCACCACGCGGGCCTTCCTCACGGAGAACCTGACCGCCGACCGGTTCGCGCCGATGCCGGTCGGGAGCGGGGAGGAGGCCATGGAACTGCTCGCGTCGGGTCGGCCGGACGCGGCGCTCGTCGACGTGGGGCTGCCCGGCATGAGCGGGCTCGACCTCGTCTCGCGCATCCGCGAGGGCGGCCCGATGACCGGCTGGGACAGCGGCATGCCCATCCTGATCCTGTCCGGGGCCACCGGACCGCATGCCGCCGTGCGGGGGATCGGCCGGGGCGCGGACGACTTCGTCGCGAAGCCGTTCCACTACCCGGAGGTCCACGCGCGCCTCGGGGCCCTGCTCCGGCGCGCGCGCGGCGCCACGATGGTGGAGGAGATGCGGGTGGGCGCGCTGGTGATCGACCGGCGGGCGCGCACCGCGACCCTCGCCGGCCACATCCTCGATCTCTCCGCGAAGGAGTTTGCCCTCCTGCTCGCGCTCGCCCGCGACCCCTCACGGGTCTGCACGAAGGCGGAGCTCCTGCAGGACGTCTGGGGGTTCCGATCGGCGGCGCGGACGCGGACCGTGGACAGCCACGCGTCCCGCCTGCGCCGCAAGCTGAGCGAGGTCGCGGGCGAGGGGCGCTGGGTCATCAACGTCTGGGGGATCGGGTACCGCCTGCTCCCCGAGGAGGCCTGACCGTGCCCGGCGCGACCTCACCCGCCGGCGACGCCCTGGCGCGCGCCGTTCACGACCTCCACGGACCGCTCACGGTGATCCGCGGGATGTGCGCCACGTTGCTGCGCGACGAGCCCGTGCGGGAGCGACGGAGGGCGCTGACCCTCATCGACTCGGAGGCCGTCCGCGTGGCGAGCGGGCTCCGCGGCCTGGCCCGCGACGAGGACGGCAGGGACCGGGGCCGGGACGGATGCGACGTCGCCGGGGTCGCGGCCGCGGCCGTCGAGCGGCTCGCGCCCATCGCCCGGGAGCGCGGCCGGACGCTCCTCCTGCGCGGCCGACGTGCCCCCGCGCGCGTGGATGCCCCCGCCGCCGATGTGGGCCGGATCCTCGACAACCTCCTGTGGAACGCGTTCCGCCACGCGAGCGAGGGCGGCGCCGTAGTCGTCGGTCTCTCCGTCCGGGCAGGCTGCGTCGCGCTGCGGGTGCGCGACGACGGTGCCGGCGTCCCGCGCGGCGACCGGGAGCGCATCTTCCTCCCGGGCGACCGCGGCTCCGCGCCGCGCGGAGGCGGTCGCGGTCTCGGGCTCGCCATCGCGCGGGAGCTGGCCGAGCGCAACGACGGCGACCTGACGCTCGACGCGGTCGGGACGGGCGCCTGCTTCCGGCTCGTGCTGCCCCTGGCGGTGCCGGCGGATCCGAGGGTGGCATGAGGCCCCTGGTGGTCGACGCCCCGACGGCCGCGCTCGCGGGCTCCGGCCCGCGTCCCGTCGTCCCGGTGGCCCCGGCCGGTCGTCGCCTCGCCGGTGCGGACGCCGCATTCGCGGCGATCGAGGAGGCCGGGCCGACGGCGGTCGTGCTCGCGCGCCCGGCGGGCTCGGCGCCGGGCGCGGAGCACCTCGGAGCGCTCGCCCGGCTGCTCCGCGTGCCCTGCGTTCGTGTACCTGCCGACGTCAACGCGGCGGCGTGGGTCCTCGCGGCGGCCTGCCATCCGGAGTTCGGCGACGACGACCTCGTCCGGCGCCTGGAGGTGCTGGCGGGCGTCGCCGTGGCGGGCGGGACGGGCCTCCCGGCTCTGCGCCCGCGCGTCCTCGCCCGCTGGGCCGGCTGCGTGTGGCGACCCTGCGGACGGTGCAGCGCCGGTGGGGGGCTGCGGGGAGCGGCGTGCGGCCGGTGCGGCGCCTCAGCGATGGGGGTGGCGGCATGATCCGGCGCGGGGTGCCCCGCCGCCGGGCCGGGCTGTGGCTCGTCCTCGCGGGCGTCGTCGGGCTGGCCGCCGCGGCGATGACGCTCCAGGCAGCGGGCGGGCCGTCCGACACCGGGCGGATCGTGGTGGCCCGTCAGGGACTGACGCCGGGGCTGCTCATCGACTCGGCGGTCGCTGCGTCGGCGCTCACGGTCGTGCCCGTGCCGGAGGGGGTGGCGCTGCCGGGCCTGCTCGACGATCCCGTCGAGGCGCTCGGGCGCCGCGTCGCGGTGCCGGTCGCCCCGGGCGAGCCGATCACCCAGGCGGCATTCGGCGGCGCCCCCGGTGCCGGGCCGGCGCCGCTCGAGGTGGGACAGAGAGCCGTCCCCGTGCCCCTCGCGGCGGCCGGCGGCGGTGGAGCAGGCCTCGTCGTGGGCGCGCGCGTGGATGTGGTCGCGTCGTCGGGGGAGGGGCCGGCGGGTCGGACCCGGGTCGTCGTGGCCGACGCGCAGGTGCTCGCCGTGGCGGCCGCCACGTCACCCGACGGCCTGGCGACCGGAGGCGAGGCGCTCCTGCGGGTGACCGCCCAGCAGGCGCTCCGCATCACCGCGGCCCTCAACTTCGCGCGCGAGGTGCGGTTGCTCGTCCGCCCGCCGCAGGAGTCGGGGCTCCCCGCGCCGCGCCCGGCGGCGGCGCCGTGACCGGCCGGGCACCGCGGACGGTGCTCGTCGTGGCCGCGGCGGGTGGCTGCGGGTCGAGCGTCCTCGCGGGGGCCATCGCACTCGCCCGGCAGCGTGCCGGCGCGGCGACCTGGCTCGTCGAGATGGAGAGCGGCCGCGGCGATCTGGCGGACGCCTGGGACCTCCCGGGCGACCGCACCCTGGACGACCTCCGCCCGGTGCTGCCCGAGCTCGCGCCCCACCACCTCGTGGCGGCCCGGCGCGAGCACCCGTCCGGCCTCGCGGTGCTCGTCGCGGCCCGTGAGCCGGGGCCCACCTCGTGGGATGCCGAGGGGGCGGGGCGGATCGTCGCGGTCGTCGCCGCCACTGCGGGCGAGGGCGGTGCGGCTGTCGTGGACGGCGGCACCGGGCTCGGGGCCTCCGCACGCGGTGCGGCGGACGCCGTGGAGCGGGTGCTGCTGGTATGTCCGCCGCGCGTTGCCGCGGCCCGGCGGGCCCTTGCCATCGCCGAGGGACTCACCCGCTCCGCGGGCGCCGCCGGCTGCGGGCTCGTCGTCGCCGCCGGGCCCGGCCGCGCCGAGATCGGCACCCGCGCGCTCTCACGCGCCGTGGGAGTGCCGGTCGAGGCGGAGATCCCGTGGAGTGCCGGCGAGGCGGCGGAGCTCGGGGCCGGCCGCTGGCCGCGGGGACGTGCGGGTCGCGGGCTGCGCGGCGCGGTCGAAGGGCTGGTGGCGTCATGGGCGTGACCCGGGTGGCCGCGGACCCGGCCCTCGTCGAGCACCTCCGGTCGCGGGCGGCCCGCGATCCGCGCGTCGGCGGCAGCGGCATGGACCGCGGGGACCTCGCCGAGGTCGTGGGCGACATGCTCGACGAGGAGCGCCGGATCCTGTCCGGCGCCGAGCGGGACGCCGTCGTGGAGGCCGTCCTCGACGAGGCGCTCGGCCTCGGCCCGTTGGAGGCGCTGCTGCGCGACCCGGAGATCACCGAGGTGATGGTCTGCGGGCCGGGGCGCGTCTTCGTGGAGAGGGCGGGCCGCATCGCGCCCGCCGACGTGCGGTTCCAGGACGACGCCCACCTGCTGCACGTCATCGACCGTATCCTCGCGCCGCTCGGCAGACGGGTGGACGAGGCGAGCCCGATGGTGGACGCACGTCTCGCGGACGGCTCGCGGGTGAACGCGGTGATTCCCCCGCTGGCGCTCGACGGGCCCGCCCTCACGGTGCGGCGCTTCTCGGGGGACGCCCTGGGCGCCGACGACCTCGTGCGCCTCGGGACGATCGACGATGCGATGCTCGCCATGTTGCGGGCGGCCGTCCGCGCGCGCCGGAACATCCTCGTCACCGGTGGGACCGGAAGCGGGAAGACCACGACCCTCGCGGCGCTCGCCGCCTTCGTCCCCGCGCGGGAGCGCATCGTGACCATCGAGGACGCGGCCGAGCTGCGGATCGCCCTGCCACACGTCGTCCGCCTCGAGAGCCGGCCGCCCTCGCTCGAGGGGGCCGGAGCGGTGACGATCCGCGCCCTGGTCCGCAACGCGCTCCGGATGCGGCCTGACCGCATCGTGGTGGGCGAGGTTCGGGGAGGGGAGGCGCTCGACATGCTCAGCGCGATGACCACGGGCCACGAGGGCTCGTTGTCGACGCTGCACGCCTCGTCGCCGGGGGACGCCGTCCGCCGGCTGCAGACGCTGGCCCTGATGGGCGACCTCGACCTGCCGTACCGGGCGGTCGAGCAGCAGGTGGCGAGCGCGCTGGATCTGATCGTCCACCAGGCACGGCGGCCGGACGGGGCCCGCCGTGTGGTGGAGGTGGCCGCCGTCGGCGCCGGGGCGGCGGGTCCGGTCATCACGCCGCTCGTCACCTGGCGGGCGGGTGGTGGGGGGAGGGCCGGGTTCTCGTGGACGCCGGCCGGTCTCGCATGGGCCGAGCAGGCCGAACGGGACCGCGCGGACGGGGAGGGCTCGTGAGCGCGGCAGCGGCGGCAACGGCGGCCGCGGCCTCCGCCGCCCTGCTCGTGGTGGGCGCGGGACGCATGGTGGCGGCGCGCGGCGCCGCCGGACGGCCGGGACCGGCGAGGACGGGCGCCGGTCCGGTCGGCCGCACCGCCGCGGGGCGGCGCCTCGGCGCCGACCTCGCGCGCGGCGGCATCCCGCTCTCGGCCGACGCCTTCGTGGCGGCCGTCGCCGGGGGGACGGTCGCGGCGGCGCTGCTGGCGTGGTCCGTCGCCGGGAACCCGCTCGTCGCGCTGATCGCGGCCGGTGGTGTCGTGGGGGCGGCCGCCCTCGTCGTGCGGTCGGCCGACGCGCGGTACCGCGCGCGGGTCGAGGCCCAGCTGCCCGGGATCGCCCAGCAGCTCGCCGCCGGGCTCGGGGCCGGCCTGTCGCTGCGGCAGGCGCTGACCCGCACCGCCCGCGACGCCCCCGAACCCGTGCGCGAGGAGCTGGCCGGCGTCGTGCGCGAGCTGGAGCTGGGTGGCCGCATCGACACCGCGCTGGAGGGGGCCGTCGCGCGCCTGCCGGTGCACGACCTGCGCATCATGGTCACCGCGATCCTCGTGCAGAGGCGGACCGGCGGGAACCTCGCCCGGGCGCTCGCGGTGCTCGCCGACCGGCTCGAGGAGCGCGGGCGCCTCGCGCGGGAGCTGCAGGGCGCGACGGCGCAGGCGCGGATGACCGCGTGGCTCGTCGCCGCCCTCCCGGTGGGAGGTGGGGTCATGGCCGAGATCGCGGCGCCCGGGACGATCGGACGGGTGCTCGGGAACGGTCTCGGCCCGGCCCTGCTGGTGGTCTCGGCGGGTCTGTACGCCCTCGGGGTGGTCCTCATCCGGCGGATCGGACGGGTCGAGCCGTGAGCGCGCCGCTGATGCTGTGGGCCGCGGCGGTGCTGTTCGCGGCCGTCGGCCTCCGGGTGCGACGCGGGACGCCACGGAGCGCCCCCGCCGGTCCCGTGCGCCGGCAGCCGCCGGCGGCGATCCGGGTGCCTGCGCGCATCCCCGTCCCTTCCGGCGTGGCGCGCGCGCTCGTCCGGCAGGGGGACGACCGGGCCGTCGTGCGGGCCGGGCTCGTGGGCGTGCTCGGACCCGAGGAACTGGGCCGCGCGCGAGCGGGGGGCGCGGCGATCGGGACGGTGGCGGGGCTGGTGCTCGCGCTCCTCGGGACGGCCGCGCTCGTGCTCCTGCCGGTCCTCGTGGGGCTCGGCCTGCTGCTGCCGGGGCGGGCGATCGCGGTGCGCGAGCGGGAGCGGCGCCGCGCCCTGGTGCGTGAGCTCCCCGACCTGCTGGACCTGCTCGGGATCTGCGTCGAGGCCGGGATGGCGCTCGACCCGGCGCTCGAGCTGGCGTCCGGGCGCCTCGGCGGGGTGCTCGGGGACGAGATCGGACGGGTGCTGCACGACCTGTCCCTCGGGACGCCGCGGGCGGCGGCCTACCGGGCGCTCACCGAGCGCGTCGGGGCGCCCGAGATCGCGCGGACGGTCGGGGCGCTGCTGCAGGCCGAGGAGCTGGGGGCGCCGCTGTCGCGCGCGCTGGAGGGACAGGCGGAGGCCCTGCGGGCGTCGCGGCGCCAGGACGCCCGGGAGCGGGCGGCGCGGGCCGCGCCTAAGATCCAGCTCGTCGTGGCGATGGTGATGGTGCCGGCGGTGCTCCTGCTGGTGATCGGCGTGCTGCTGATGGAGATGGCCCGTCAGGTGAGCGGGGTGGTCGGATGACCGCGAACCGGGAGGGCGCGGCCGTCGCCGAGTACGTCGCGGCGGTGCTGACGGTGGGGCTGCTGATGCTCGCGCTGATCTCGCTCCGCGAGCACCGGCCACAGCGGAGGCCTCCTGCGGACCCGGTGGCCCACCTCCACGCGCTGGTGCGCCCGCCCGTCGTGCCGCGGGTGCGGGTGGCGGCCCCGGCGACGGCGCCACGACCGCGACGCCGTGCGCCCCGGAAGCCGCCGCCGCCCCGCCCGACGGTGCTCGTGCCCGGCTGGGCGGTGGGGTGGTGACCCGCTGCTACCCTCCGGCCCATGGAGATCGTGATCCTCATCCTGATCGTGTTGGCGCTGATCCTGATCGGCTCGTGGGCCCTCGGCCTGGTGTTCAGCCTGATCTGGTGGGTGGTCATCGGCGCGCTGATCGGCTTCATCGCGCGCGTGATGATCCCGGAGCACCGACGGCCCGGGGCGCTCGGGACAGTGCTGGCCGGCATCGCGGGATCACTGCTCGGCGGCGTCCTCGCCAACGCGTTCGACGTGGGGCGGATCCTCCAGTTCGTGCTCGCCGTGATCGTGGCGGCGGTGCTGATCCTGGCGTTCGCCGGGCGGGAGCGCGCGACCGCGTCCTAGCCGGTCCGGGCGGGTCCGGCGGGTCCGTGTGACGTCCCGGGCCGCGGCGGCGGATACTGGTCGTGAGTGTCGCCCCGGCCCCACGCCATCCGATGAGCGCGCCCCGCGTGCGACCGGCCTTCGCGGAGGTCGCCGAGCAGAACCTCGACGGGGTGCTGCGCTACCTCGCGCACCTCACCGGGAACCGGGACCTCGCGGAGGACCTCACCTCGGCGACGTTCGAGCGGGCGCTGCGGGACTGGCCGCGGTACGACCCGGCCAAGGGGCGGCCGTCGGTGTGGCTCGTGGAGGTGGCCCGGCGCGTCGCGCTCGACCACTTCCGCAAGGAGGGACGCCGCAAGGCGCGTGAGGAGCGGTACGCGGCCGAGGTGCCGGAGGCGATCCCCGCGCCCGAGACGGTGGGTGGGTTCTCGCCGCCGGTGCGGGCCGCGCTCGGGCGCCTCACGCGGGCCGAGCGGGAGCTGGTGGCGTTGCGCGTCGTGCTCGGGCTCGACGCGGCCGAGGCCGGGCGGGTGGCGGGGATGTCCGCGTCCGCCGTCGGCACCTCGTTGCACCGGGCGTTGACGAAGCTGCGACAGGAGGTGGAGCGACCGTGACCGCGCCACGCGACGGGATCGGGCCGGAGCGGCTCGGGGAGCTGGTCGACGGCGCCCCCGCCCGGGATTCGGATGAGCTGGACCTCCTCGCCCTGATGCAGGACGTCCGGGAGGTCGAGGGCCCGGCGTCGCCGGAGCTGCGCGAGCGCGTGCTCGCCGCCGCGGCCGCCGCCGACGAGGCCGCTCCCGCGGAGGGGGCGGCCCGGCGTGGGCTGCGCGGCCTGGACCCGCGCCGCTGGCTCGGCGACCCGGCCGAGCGCCGGCGGCGGCTGTTCGTGGCCGCCCCGGTGACGGCCGCGATCGTCGCACTGCTCGTGGCCATCCCCGTCATCACTAGCGGTGGCGGCGACGGCGGCAGCGGCGGTGGTGACGCGACGTCGCTCGTGGAGCCGGAGTCGGCGGGCGCCGAGCGCGACCGCGGCGCGGCGGCGGACAGCGCCGTCCCGGCCCCGGCTGCCGCGGCGCCGTCCGCGCCCGAGGACGCCGACGCGGGTGAGGCCGCGCCCGGCATCACGGCGCAGGCCCCGGCGCCCGGTGCGGGCAACGGGCGGCTGCAGCAGGTGAACGTGCGGACGCGCGTGCAGGTGGCCGACGTCGAGGCCCTCTCCAAGGCGAGCGGCCGGGCGATGACGACGGTGCGGCGCCTGGGCGGGTACACGGCGTCCTCCGACTACGGCGTCCCCAACAGGGACGAGGGCACCAACGAGCTCGTGTTCCGCGTGCCGGTGGGACGGGTGGACGCGGCGCTCGCCGCCTTCGCCGACCTCGGGACGGTGGTGCACCAGTACGCGGACATCGAGGACGTCACGCAGAAGGTGGCGCGCGGCGACCGGGCCGTCACGCGGCTGGAGGAGCGGCTCGCGACGGCCCGCGCCGAGGCCGCCGCCGACCCGACCGACGCCGCCAAGGCGCGTGCCGTGGTGCGGGCCGAGGCCGAGGTGGCCCGGGCCGAGGCGGCCGTGGCCGCGCAGCGCCGGGCGGCGCAGCTCGCCACGCTGGAGCTCACGCTCACCACCGACTCCACCACGACCTCGGGGTCGCAGGAGGAGGGCCGCTTCACCGGGCCGATCGCCGACGCCGGGGACCGCCTGGCCGGCGGGCTCGCCTGGCTGCTGGGGGCGCTGGTGCTGCTCGCCCCCTTCGCCATCCTCGCGGTGCTGGCCGCCTGGGGTGTCCGCCGGATGCGCGGGCGCGGGCAGCGGCGGCTGATGGGCTCCCGCTGAGGGCCAATTGCCTCCCGCGGGAGGCAATTGGCCCTCAGCCCAGCTCGAAGGTCGTGACCCCGACGACCTCGTGGAGGGGGATCGCGGGGGCGGGGCCCAGGTACATGCGGGCGCACTCGAAGACGGGGACCATCCCCCGGCCGCGGGCCAGGGCGACGGCGACGGGGTTGGCGTCGGGGACGTCGAGGACGAGGGGGCCGTCCGGATCGCGCTCGGCGGCGTGGGCGGAGAGGCCGTCGAGGATGGCCTCGGCGGTGGCGGCGTCGCCCGCGAAGAGCGGGCCCACCTTGTGGCCCCGGCCGCAGGGGCGCACCACGCCGTAGCCGGCGAGCGCCCCGGAGGGGCCGGGGGCGGCGAGGGCGCGGGCGCCGGGCTGGGCGATCCAGCGGCGGACGAAGTCCGGGCGGGGCGCGGGGAAGTGGAGGGCGTCGTAGGCGGCGAGGAGGTCGAGGGGGACGTCGCGGGCGTCCACGAGGCCGGCGGGGGTGAGGGGGCCGGGGGAGGGCGGGCCCTCGTACCGCACGTCGGTGCCCGCGGAGACGAACCCGCCCCGGCGGTAGAAGGGCTGCATCGCGGGGACGCCGTCCATGCCGATGGTGGCGCCGGGACGGAGGCGGGCGCGCAGCGCGTCGCGGCGGTGGTGCCAGAGGAGGGTGCCGATGCCGCGACCGCGCCAGGCGGGATCGACGATGAAGAACCCCATGAAGCCGAAGCGGCCGTCGTACGAGACGATCGAGCCGCCGCCGATCAATTGACCGTCGGCCTCGACGGCGATGAAGCCCTCGGGATCGGTGTCCCAGAACAGGGCGGCGTCGTGCAGGCCGGGGTTCCAGCCCTCCGCGGCGGCCCATGCGACGAGGACGTCGAGCTCGTCGCGCCGCATCGGACGCAGGAGAGGGGTCAGGCGGTGCGCACCCGGGCGAGGTCGTCGGGCACGCGCTCCAGGTGGGCGCGGAGCGACGACTTCGTCGCCTCGAGCCACCCCCAGCGCGGCCGGCGGTCGCCGTCGAGCGCCTCGCCCACGCTGCCCGGGTTGACGAACAGGCAGCCGGCGGCCTCGCGCACGAGGGGGACGTGGGTGTGGCCGCTCACCACGCAGTCCGGGCGGCCCAGCTCGTCCACCAGCCGGCGCAGCTCCTTGTCGGGCGTCGACTCCTCCACGGCCTCGCGGGGGTCGTCGGGGCCGCCGTGCATCAGCAGGACGGTGTGGCCGCGCAGGGTCACCTTCTCCACCAGGGGCAGGCCCCCCAGGTAGGCGAGGTTCGTGCCCGAGAGCTGGTTGGTGCTCCAGGCACGGGAGCCCACGCGGCCGGCCTTGGGGGAGTCGGGGTCGCGGCGGGCGCGGTTCGCGGTCTTGCGGTCCGTGTTGCCGATGACGGTGGGCCAGCCGAGCTCGCGGACGAGGGACACGCACTCGTCGGGCTCGGCGCCGCGCATCACCAGGTCCCCGGTGCAGAGGCCCTTGGTGAAGCCGGCGTCCCTGATCGCGCGCAGCACGGCCTTCAGGGCCGGCTCGTTCGCGTGGACGTCGCCGAACAGGGCGAGGCGGTTGGGCATCAGTCGTCCCCGATCCCGAGGGCCGATTCGAGGCGCGGGCGGAAGCGCTCCGCCTTCAGTCGCCGCCACTCGTCGAGGAACCGGGCGTACAGCTCGTCGCGCTCGCGGCGGCGGCGGCCGATGAGGGCGTGGACGCCCAGGCGCTCGTCCGCGCGGCGGCCCACCTCCAGCTCGCGCCGGAACGCCTGGAAGGCGGCCTCGGACGCCGCGCCACCCGGGCGTCGGGCGCGCGGGCGCGCCGCCGCCGTCTCGTCCACCAGGCGGCGGGCGGCCCCGCCCTCCCGGTCGCCGAGCCACTCCAGGTGGTCCTCCAGCATCGGGATCTGCACGTCGCAGTCGTGGATGTCGCCGAGCAGGTCCTGGAGGCCCTTCACGTCCTCCAGGAACGGGTCGAGGTTCGTCTCGAAGGCCACCCCGAAGATCTCGAGCAGGTAGCGCAGCCGCTTGCAGGCGATGCGCATGTCGTGCAGCTCGGTCACGCGCGCCGGGTCGGCCACGAGGCCGTCGTACTGGTACACCTCGCCGATCCGCACGGCGAGCACCTTGCGGGCGTTGGGCTGCAGGCGGCCGGAGGGGTCGAGCCCGGTGACGGGGCGCGGCTTGGCCATCAGGCGGGCGGCTTCGGCTTGAGCATCCGCAGGTGGATGCCGGTGTGCTTCAGGACGTAGCGGTCCAGGCGCCGCTCGAAGCGCTCCTCGTCCAGCCGCGCGAACAGCGCCGCGATGTGCGGGTCCTCGGCGCCGCGCTCGTCGCGGTAGCGGGCGATGAGGCCCTCCACGCCCGGGCGCTCGTCGTCCTCCATGCCGGGCAGCAGCCCGGTGAGGCGCTCCACGGCCACGTCCAGGTCGCGCGCGTCGCCCAGGACGTCGGTGATCTCCTTCACCTGCCGCACGTAGCCCTTGTACGACTTCGCCGGGAACGCGCCCTCGAAGGCGTCCATCGCCGCGCGCAGGCGCCGCGACGACACCCGCATCGCGTGCAGCTCCTCGATGTCCTCGCCCAGGAGCGTGCCGTCGCGGTAGCTCATCATCTCCCGCCAGCGGGTGAGGATGACCCTGCCCGCGGCATCCCGGAATCGCGCCCGGCCCACCAGGCCCGGGACGTCCCACGCGCGCGCCACGCGCTACTGGTCCCCCACCCGGCGCCGCACCATCACGGAGTCGCGCACGGCCTGGCGCAGCGACTTGCCGGACGCGAGCACGGCCCAGTCCACATCCAGCTCCATGCCCAAGTCCACCAGCGCGCGCAGGACCGCGCCCTGGTCGACGGCCGGGCCGGAGAGCTCCACGGCCTCCTTGAGCCACCGGTGCTGGGGCTTCGAGAGCGCGACCGTGACGTCCTTGCGCCCGTCCTTGCGGCGTGTGCCGATGGCCGACTCGCCCAGGCGCACGTAGGTCCCCGACGTCGCCCCCGCGGGCGCGCCGAGCATCGACTGGTAGCTGACGCCGCGCCTCATCCGTCGGTCCCCTCGTCGGGCGCCCCGGCCTGCAGCGCGATGCGCCGGTCCTCGGCCAGGTCGCGGATCGTGTCCTCCCCGAGCTGCTCCTCGCCGCGCTCGGCGGCCACGAACAGCGCGTTCGCCAGCAGCAGGTTGACCAGGCGCGGCACGCCGCCGGTCTCCTCGTGCACCGCGCGGGCCGCGCGCTTGGAGACGATGCGCCGGTCGGCGCCGGCCACGCGGGTGCGGTGCAGCGCGTAGCGGTCCACCTCGTCGGCCGTCATGGGGCCGAGGTGGTACCGCACCACCACCCGCTGGGCGACCTGGGGCTGCTTCTCCACCCGGGCCGTCAGCTCGGGCTGGCCCAGCAGGACCACCGGGGCGCTCACGCCGCGCCCGTCCGGGTTGGTGAGCAGGCGCACCTCGTCGAGCGCGCGGGCGTCGAGCCGCTGCGCCTCGTCGATCGCAAGGACCACGCGGCGGCCGTCGGCGGCGGCGTCGGCCAGGCCGTCGCGGACGCGGCCGGCCAGCCGGGCGGCCGATCCGCCGGCGGGCTCCAGGCCCATCGCGGGCAGCAGGGCCCCCAGCAGCGCCGCGGCGGTGCGCGGCGGGTTGGCCACCTCGGCCACCGTGAATCCCTCGCCGTCGAGGGTGGCCTTGAGCGTCTGCGAGAGCAGCGTCTTGCCCGCGCCGATCTCCCCCGTGATCACCACGAGGCCCCCGAGCTGGGTGATGCCGAACAGGATGCGCGCGAGGCCCTCGCGGTGGTCGGACCGCTCGAACGCGAACCGGGGGTCCGGTTCGAGCCGGAACGGCGCCTCCACCAGGCCCCAGTGGGCGAGGTACGCGGGGGGAGGGGACGTGGTCATCCGACGGCCTCCAGGACCAGGCCCTCGCGGAGGCCGGAGCGGCTCACCACGACGGCGTCGACGTCGAACGAGCGGCGCACCGCCTCCAGGGCGGCGGCGCCGGCGAGGGACAGGCGCACGCGCGCGGGCTCCAGGTCGGTCGCCTCGGCCAGGTCGTCGGCCGACGCGCCCACCATCCGCTCCACGGCGCGGAGGAGGGCGGCGCGGTCCAGGCGGTCCTCACCGGCCAGGGCCGCCAGCGCGACGGCCGATCCGCCGGTGGCGACGGCCTCGTCGCCCGGCGTGGGCACCGACACCGAGTCGAGCATCTCGCGCACCACCGCGACCATCGGCTCCAGCAGGTCGATGGACGGCGGGTCGGCCGGGGCGAACCGCTCCGTGAGCACGCGGACGCCGATGGGGATGGAGGTGGCCCAGCGCAGGCGGCCGCCCTCGCCGCCCATCATCTCCAGGCTGCCGCCGCCGAGGTCCACGGCCAGCAGGGGGTCCGGCGCGCCGCCGGCGACCATGCCGGTGAACGCCAGCTCGGCCTCCTCGGCGCCGGACAGGATGCGCGGCACCACGCCGGACGCGTTCTCGAGGCGGTCGAGAAGCTCGGCGGCGTTCGCCGCCACCCGCGCGGGGGCCGTGCACGCCACCACGAGGCGCCGCGCGCCCATGTTGCGGGCCTCCGCCGCCATCTGCCCGACGGTGATCTCCACCAGGTCGAGCGCGTCCGGGCCGATCGACGCCCCGGGCCTCAGCCCGGCGCCGATGGCGGTCATCGCGCTGCCGCTCGCGAGGGGCTCCACCCGGCCGCGGGCGACGCGGGCCACGAGCAGCCGCGTCGTGTTCGTCCCCACATCGATCGCCGCGATCGGCGCCGAGGGGTCGAGGTCCGGATCATGGGTGGTCATCGGGGCATCCAGGAAGGGCGCCAGTGTACCGGCGCCCCCTGCCCCCGACCACGCGCGAGAAGGTGTTACAGGCGGTTCTGGGCGCGCTCGCGGCGGCGGGCCACGGCGCGCGCCCGCAGCAGCGCCGGGACGGCGACCGCGGCGGAGGCGAGGGCGAGCCAGCCCTGCCCGGTGATCACCTCGCCGCCGCCGGGCAGCGACGCCAGGGCGGCCAGCAGGAAGCCGGCGCAGAGGCCGAGCGCGTACATGCCGATGCGGGCCGACCACGGGGCGCGGGCGCCGTGGCGCCGCGGGGGCGGGACCGCCCGGAGCGCGGGGCGCGGGGCCGGGGTGGGCGCCGTTGGGGCGAGGGCGAGGGAGCGGGCTGAGGCGGGCATGGGGGGAACAGTAGTTCGTGCCTCGGACGCGAACAAGTGTTCTGCAACGCCCGTGGTGAACGCCTCGTTGCACCCCCGCCCATCTGCTCCCGGGCGTTGCACGGGGGGCCGTGGGGGGAAATCCCGTACCTATGGGGGGGAGGATGGATTGCCAGGTGGGGTTATGTGGGGTAGCGTGGGGAAATGCAACGGCGGCTGCTGAGCGGTACGTACGAGTGCAGCCTGGACAGCAGGTTCCGTCTGGCTGTTCCCGCCAAGCTCCGCGAGCCCTTCGAGGGGGGCGCAATGGTCGGGTGGTGGATCGACGAGTGCCTGGTGGTCGTCCCGTCGGACGACTGGGGCCCTCTGGTCGACCGCACCTTCGGCACCATGAGCGTCCTGGACGACGAGGCGCGCGAGCTCTCGCGCTTCATCCTCGCCGGGGCGTTCGGTCACGAGCTCGACAAGCAGGGGCGCGTCCCGCTCACCGCCGAGCTGCGCGAGCACGCCGGCATCGAGGGCACGAAGGTCCGCCTGATCGGGGCGGGTGAGTACCTCGAGATCTGGGAGCCGTCCCGCCTGGCGGAGAAGTTCGCCAGGCTCCGTCGCGAGGGGGTGTCCAACCATGCCAAGCGCCTTGCCGCTCGGATCGCGTAGCCCCGCCGCGCGGGGTCACGAGCCGGTCCTCGCCGACGAGGTCGTGCGCCTCCTCACGCCGCGCGCGGGGGAGACGGTCGTCGACTGCACCTTCGGCGCCGGCGGCCACGCCCGCCGGCTGGCCCCCGCCCTGGGCGAGGGCGGCCGCTACATCGCGATCGACCGCGACCCCGAGGCCCGTGCCTGGTTCGACGCCTTCGCCGACGACGTCGTCTGCGAGGCCCGCTTCGTGCACGGCAACTTCGCGGACGTGCTGCCGCGGCTGGCCGAGCAGGGGCTGCGGGCGGACGTCGTCCTCATGGACCTCGGCCTGTCCTCGATGCAGGTGGACCAGCCGGAGCGCGGGTTCTCGTACTCCCGCCAGGCCCCGCTCGACATGCGCATGGACTCCGGTCACGGCCCGTCGGCGGCCGACCTCGTGGCGGACTCGTCCGAGGCCGACCTCGCGCGGCTGATGCGCGACCTGGGCGAGGAGCGCTACGCGCGCCCGATCGCCAGGGCCATCGTCCGCCGCCGCGCCTCCGAGGCCATCACCACCACCGGCGACCTCGTCGACGTGGTGCGCTCGGCCGTGCCGACGCCGGCACTGTTCGCGGGCGGCCACCCGGCCAAGCGCGTCTTCCAGGCCCTGCGCATCGCCGTCAACGACGAGCTGGGGAGCCTGGAGCGCGGGCTGACCGCCGCCTTCGGCCTGCTGGAGCCGGACGGGCGCCTCGGCGTCATCTCGTTCCACTCGCTCGAGGACCGGATGGTCAAGCGCTTCATGCGCGACCGCACCCAGGGCTGCATCTGCCCGCCCGACATGCCGGTCTGCGGCTGCGGCCGCACGGCCGAGGGCGCCCTGCTCGCGTCGAAGGCCCAGCGCCCGAAGCAGGCCGAGCTGGACCGCAACCCGCGCGCCCGCTCCGCCCTGTTGCGCGGCGTGCGGCGCCTGGACGGCGACGGGTGAGCACCCGCGCCACCGCACGCGCCCGCACGGCGACCGCGCCGGACCGGCGCCCGCGCGAGCGCCACGAGGAGCGCGCGCGCCCACGCCCGCGCGCGGTCCCCCGGCGCACGATCCAGCGCCGGCGCCTGGGGCTGCTCGTGATCCCCCTCATCGCGATCGTGCTGGGCGGGATCGTCTGGATCAACGTCGCCAAGCTCACCCTCACCAACGAGACCGGCAAGGTCATCGAGCGCGCCCGCGTGGTGGAGGGCCAGACCGCGCGCCTGAAGAGCGACCTCGAGCAGCGCAACGCCGCCGTGCGCCGGAACGCCCAGAACAAGCTGGGCATGGTCTCCCCGGAGCCCGACTCCGTCACCTACCTGGACCAGCTGGCGACCCCCTGATGCCCTCCGGTGCCCCCCGCCGGCCCCCGGCGCGCGGGCGCCGACCCGCCCCCCGGGACACGGCCGCCCTCAAGCGGACCCGTGCCCGCCGCATCCGCCTGCTGACCGGCGTGGCGCTGCTGCTGCTGTGCCTGCTGGGCGCGCGCGCGGCGTTCCTCGGCACGGTCCGCGCCGACGACCTCGCCGCGCACGGGCTGCAGCAGAACCGGGACGACAGCGAGCTGCTGGCCCCGCGTGGCGCCATCCAGGCGCGCGACGGCACCGACCTGGCCACGGACCGGCTCGCGGTGGACGTGACCGCCTCGCCGAACCTCATCACGGACATCCAGGAGGCGTCGTCGCAGCTCGGCGCGGCCCTCGACCGCGACCCCAACGACATCGCCAACGTCCTCGCGAAGGGCGGCACCTACCAGGTGCTGGCGCGCAACGTCACGCCCGCCCGCGCCGACCGCGCACGCGACCTGGGCATCCCGGGCGTCTACTTCGCGGACACGTACCAGCGCTTCCTGCCCGGCGGCTCGCTCGCCGCCCAGGTCGTCGGCCTCACGGGCGACGAGCGCCAGGGCCTCGAGGGGCTGGAGGGGAGCCTGGACGACGTCCTCACCGGCACCCCCGGCCGCCGCGTCGAGGTGCGCGACGTGTTCGGGCGCCCCATCCAGGTGCTCTCGGACACGCCCGCGAAGCCGGGCACCGACGTGCAGCTCACCCTGAGCCCGGCCATCCAGGCCGAGGTGGAGCGGGTGCTGGCGTCGACCCGCGAGGAGTACGGCGCCAAGAGCGCGATGGGGATCGTGATGGACCCGCGCGACGGGTCGATCCTCGCGATGGCGACGGTCCCGCGGTTCGACGCCAACAAGCGCGGCTCCATCAACCAGGAGCTCGTGCGCAACCGGCCGGTCACCGACACCTTCGAGCCGGGCTCCACCTTCAAGATCGTGACGATGGCGGGGGCCCTGGAGGACGAGGCCGTCACGCCGTCCACGTCCTTCTACCTGCCGTCGGTCTACACGCTCTACGACCGCGACCTCGAGGACGCCCACGAGCGCGGGCCGGTCACGCTCACGGCCTCCCAGATCCTGGAGCAGTCGAGCAACATCGGCACGGTCAAGATCGCCGAGCGGCTCAGCGAGCCGCGCCTGCAGGCCTGGATCCGCCGCTTCGGCTTCGGGGCTCCCACCGGGGTGGACGCGCCGGGCGAGGTCCCGGGCATCGTGCTGAAGGACGACGAGTGGTCGGGGACGTCGATCCTCAACATCCCGATCGGGCAGGGCGTCGGCGTGACGCTCGTCCAGCTCACGCGCGCCTTCGCGTCGATCGCCAACGGCGGGATGCTCGTGCAGCCGCACCTCATCCAGTCGATCGGCGGGGAGCCGGTGGAGGTGCCGGCGCCGCGGCGCATCATGAGCGCGCCCACCGCGCAGACGGTCGACCAGATGCTGCGGAAGGTGGTCTCCACCGACGGCACCGGCACCCTGGCGCAGGTGAAGGGCTACGAGGTGGCGGGCAAGACCGGCACCGCCAACAAGATCGACCCGGAGACCGGGGAGTACAGCGAGACGCTCTTCACGTCGTCCTTCGTGGGCTACGTGCCGGCCGACGACCCCCAGCTGCTGATCGCGGTCGTGGTGGACGAGCCGTCGTCCACCGGGGCCTACTACGGTGGTGACGTGGCGGCCCCGGCGTTCGAGCAGATCGCCGAGTTGTCCCTGCAAAACCTGAGAATCGCGCCCTGAGTCGTCCGGTGGGGCTGTGGTAGTCTCCCGGCCCGCATGACCCTCGACGAGCTCATCGGGGAGCTGCCGGAGGCGCGCCTCGTCGCCCCGGGCGGCGCCTCGCCGGAGCCGGGCGGCACGACGGTCACCTCCGTCGTCAACCGCGCCGACCAGGCGGTCCCCGGGGCGCTGTTCTGCGCCATCCCCGGCCTGCGCGCGGACGGGCACGACTTCGCGCCCGCCGCGGTCGCCGCCGGGGCGGCCGCCGTGCTGGCCGAGCGGCCCCTGGACCTGCCGGTGCCGCAGGTCGTGGTGCCGGACGCACGGCTCGGCCTGGCGCTGGCGGCGTCGGCCCTGGCCGGGCACCCGTCGCGCGCCCTCGCCGTGGTGGGCGTCACGGGCACGAACGGCAAGACCACCTCGGCCTTCCTGCTCCAGGCGGTGCTCGAGGCCGCAGGGCAGCGCTGCGGGCTCATCGGCACCGTGGAGGCCCGTGTCGGGGGCGTCGTCGAGCCGGTCACCCACACCACGCCGGACGCCGTCGCCCTGCAGGCCCTGCTGGCCCGGATGCACGCCGCGGGCGACACGGCCTGCGCCATGGAGGTCTCGTCGCACGCCCTCGACCAGCGCCGGGTGGCCGGGGTGCGGTTCGCGGCGGCGCTCTTCACCAACCTCACCCGCGACCACCTCGACTACCACCCCGACGTCGAGAGCTACTTCGCCGCGAAGCGGGCGCTGTTCTCCCGGCCGGCGGGGGAGGGGGACGACCCGCCCGGCGCCGCCAACCTCGACGACGCCTTCGGCCGGCGGCTCGTGGAGGAGGCCGGCGCCCTGGGCTTCGCGGTCGAGGCGGCCGATGCGGCCGTGCGCCCGGTGGAGGTCGACGGCCTCGACACCGGCATCCGCGCGCGCATCACGACGCCCCGCGGGCCCCTCGAGATCGCGAGCCGCCTGCGCGGCTCCTTCAACCTGGCCAACCTCACCGGCGTCGTCGCCGTGGGCGAGCTGCTGGGGCTGCCGCACCCGGCCGTCGCCGCCGGCATCGCCGCCGTGAGCGGGGTGCCCGGGCGCTTCGAGGCGATCGACTGCGGCCAGGGGTACCCGCTCATCGTGGACTACGCCCACACGCCCGACTCCCTCGACAACGTGCTGCGCACGGCCCGCGAGCTGGTGACGGGCGGCCGCCTCATCGCGGTGTTCGGGTGCGGCGGCGACCGCGACCGCGGCAAGCGCCCCCAGATGGGCGACGTCACCCGGCGGCTGGCCGACGTGGCAGTCGTGACGTCGGACAACCCCCGCTCCGAGGACCCGGAGGCGATCATCGCGGATATCGTCGCGGGGGACGGCGGGCCGGCCGAGCTCCTGGTGGAGCCCGACCGCCGCAGGGCGATCGCGATGGCGATCGCGCGCGCGGGCCGCGGCGACGTCGTCGTGGTCGCGGGCAAGGGGCACGAGCAGGGCCAGGAGCGCAACGGCGTGGTCACGCCCTTCGACGACCGCGACGTGGCGCGCGAGATCCTCACCGGGAGCGGGCAGCAGGCATGAAGCTCACCGTCAACGACATCCTGAGGTCCGGCGTCGAGGCGCGGCTGCCGGTGGGCAGCCCCGACACGGGGTTCGAGGGCGCCTTCGTCGACTCCCGCGAGCCGGTGGAGGGAGCCTTGTTCGTGGGCGTCCGCGGCGAACTCGCCGACGGCGGCCAGCACGCGCCCGACGCCCTCCGCGACGGCGCCGCCGCCGCGGTGGTGGGGGAGTCCGCCTGGCGCTGGATCGAGG